>Ga0209181_10001329_pt1 | contig 43627 bp, 44 predicted proteins | sample MAT05_FD_187208 | JGI IMG/M metagenome (GOLD analysis project Ga0209181, IMG submission 187208) | Freshwater microbial communities from Lake Fryxell liftoff mats and glacier meltwater in Antarctica - MAT-05 (SPAdes) (version 2) | ecosystem: Environmental > Aquatic > Freshwater > Ice > Liftoff... | reverse complement strand
GGTATGAACCCTTCCCCCAGTAATGGCTTTTTCTGATTGCTCCAATCTTGCCTCCAAATCCTCCAGCTTCTTTGGGGTTCGTTGCTCATGCAACTCTTTTATAGAGCCCTGTTTTATAATTTCAATTTGTTGGATAAGATTTTCGTCTCTCAGTCTCGCCAGCCATTCAATGAGTTCAACTTTCTTTATTGCAATGTCCATTGTGTTCATCGTCTTGTGTTCAAACAAAGGTAATGATTTTGGTTCTAACTATTTTTTGTAAAATATAAACAAGCTCGGCAAGGGATTACTATTCAAAAAAGAAAAGCTATTTGGAATTGGAGTTAATTGAATAAGGACGGGCACGCGTTGCAAACGCGCGCCAACAAGCTTGGTATAAAAAAGCTTCATTTCCGTTGAGTACGGAGAATGACTTCCTCTTGGCTGAGCAACCTCCCCGAAGCAACATCATCCTCCGCACGCAAAACACGTGAAGTCATTTTTTCCTTTAATGCAAGATTAAGTTTTGTTTTTCGCAAAATGATATGGATAGCCTCTAATACACTCATATCCATTTCCTGTTCAATCATTTGCTGTAGCTCGGTTGATTTCAATAGAACTCATATTGGTGGTGGTGTGTATTTCAAAGGTACCGATTTCGGTGCAATTTTTTTTTGAGACCTGGCGGGATTCAATCACTTTACCCGATACCTAAACCCCGCATACCACAGTCTGCCAAACACGGGACCCCAAACCATGGAAGTATCAAAATGCGGACTAAATGGTTGCTCTGCTGACATAATTACATTTGTCAACTTAAAATCCCCTACATTTTCAATACCTACATACACGCTCCACCGAGTGCCAAAGTCCTTACTCACTTGCGCATTCATGAGAATATATGGATCAGAAACTGGCGGCAGTTGGCGCAGAGGTGGGTTATTGCTAGTATCGGGTATGCGTTGCTCTCCAACTCGTGTGATGGTGTAGTCAAACGCCCAATTGTTTTTGGTTTTGTATTCGAGGTTGATGAACGCTCTACCTCTTGGAACCATCGGGCGTTGCAAACGGCCACCGGCATAGTCGGTTTCTACATCAAGCCATCGATAGGCCAGCCGAATGTCAAATCTTCTGGCTAGCTGGTAATCCACTTGGGCTTGCAGGCTGTGCGAAAATGATTTCCCCTGTAGCGCATAAAAATTGATTTCCGTTGAAGATGCATCCCAATCCACTACTGCCTGATTTTGAAAATCAGTAAAATAATAGTCCACGCTAAAATTTCCTGGTCGGTAGTCCAGCGTAAATTCCTGATTCAAGTTGAAGCCATACACCCATGCTTGATCGGGGTTGAATCCATACGCTTGGTTGGTCTGCTGATTGGACAAAATCAATCTTCGCGAAGACGCCAGAAAACCAGAGTTCTCTGCAAAGATATTGGCAACACGCGTGCCTTGGCCTGCCGATGCTCGCAAGGTAGTTGTTTCTGTAGGGTTGTACTTTAAATGAAGCCGTGGCGTAACAATGGTGCCAAATAAATTATGTTGATCTACGCGAATACCCGCAATCAATGAGAATTTTTTTAAGTCGTCATACGAATATTCAAAGAAAGCACCCGGCACTTGTTCAATCCGATCAAATCGAAAAAAGGCACCATTGAATTGCGGTTGCCCGATTGATTCTTTGTAGTTGTCATATTGAAAACTAATTCCGGTTTTGAACTTATGGAACGTACTTCCAATAATCGATTGATAAATAAGGTTCGCATATGCATACTGTTCTTCTGCATCATGTGTGTTGAAACCAAAATAACTAGAGTGAGTATGCTGAAGCCCATTGATTTGCAATCCAAAACTTTTATAAGGCTTACCCGGAAACTGGTAACCAAGTTTCCCCACAAACTCATAGCGATCGGTATTGATTTCAAATCCATATCGGTTAGTAGTAAACCTATCTTTCTCAGCATTATAGCCGGTTTGCCCACCTTGTTTGTAATCGTTCAGGTACTTTAAACTAAATTGACCAAGCCATCCATTGTTGGAATTATAGACCCACCGATTGACGAAGTTTACTTGATTGCCCTTGGGAAAATCTAAAAACGTATCGTTGTTCTGGTCCGTTTCTATTGGCCGTGCACTCCCGTGTACTAAAAATGTTGTCGCCCATTTCTTGCTCACTTGAGCAGTATGGATAACATTCAATTCTGACCTGCCAGTTTGGTTGACATATCCGTTGACAAAAAGCTTATCACTTTCCTGTGGCTTTTTCAATTCAACATTGATCTGCCCTGCAATGCTTTCATACCCATTTACAACCGAGCCAACTCCTTTCGTAACTTGAATGGAATTAATCCATGTTCCCGGAATAAATTGAATGCCTTGACTGGAAGCAAGCCCCCGAACACCGGGCATATTTTCTACTGAGATCATTGTGTTGGGCCCAGCCAATCCCAGCATTTGAATTTGCCGTGTGCCAGTGATCGCATCCGTAAAGGCAACATCTACGGACGGGTTTGTTTCAAAGCTCTCTGATAAATTACAACAGGCGGCTTTAAACAACTCCTTTTCATTCATCTCAATCATATTGATGCCCGATGCTAAATTTACATTCGTGGATGGCTTCCAACCCTCCACCACTACTTCTTGCAAAAACTGGTCAGACTTCATCTCAATTTTTAGGTTGGTCAGATCCGCAACATCAATCGTATCGGGTCGATAGCCGACAAAACTGACCACGAGCTTATTGCTTCCTTCGAAGCGGTCAATAAGAAACACACCATTCTCGCGCGTAGTCGCGCCCTTTGTGGTTCCGAGCCAATACACATTTGCACCCGCCAGTGGTTGATCTTTGCCTTGGTTATCTTTCTCTACTACCAAGCCCATTATTTTCTGCGCATTCGCCTGACTGGAAAAAAGCAATACTATGACTACTACGCCACAAAGTCGATTCTTCATATAAAATATGATTAGTGGTCTGCTTTATGATCATGGTCTCGATACAGGCAACAGAAAGGCAGTGACGCGTAGGTCTCGTCTTTAGCTTTCACCAGGTCGGTGTCATGCCCAACGGATGCTATGATTTCGTGTAGTTGTTTTTCCGATATTTTGCCGGAGTTATAAACTACCTGCAACTCTTTTGTCTTGGGGCTCCACTCAGCCTTTTTAATTCCAGCCTTGTCCAAGGCCGTTTCGATGCGCTTTTTGCACATACTGCAATTACCAAAGACTTTGATGGAGGCAGTAACGACTTTTGTTTGGGCAAAACTGGTGAGCGAAATCAAACTAATCAGAATGGGAAATAATATATTGGTTTTCATACAGATGATTATTTAGTTAAAAATTCCAAGTAGTCTCAGATTGAGATTACTGATATTCTTAAACTAACGAATCATAAAAAACCAAGCTGCAAACTGATTGATAGATGGGAACTTTGGGAGGTGGCTGCTGGCGTTCTTCTGCTAAAAGTTCCTTCATTTCAATTTGATCGGAAGAAACAGTAAATGAAAACACGTCTGCTATAAAAACGAATTGAGGCACGTCTGGATGAACTATCTGCGAAGCAGATTGATCGCTGTCAATCTTTACAATTTCACGCTCATCCTTACAACATGATTTTGCAGACGCATAAACGGAGCAGGCACATTTTTTTGACTCAAACGAGAACACCGAAGAATGGTGCTCTCTACCCATACAAAAATGAGTGGACTTTGCGATGCCTACTGATAAAAGTAGGTAGACTGACAAAACGGATATCGAAACTAACGTCTTCACACCGTAAGTTAACTCTAAAACGGAAATAAAGGTTATACTTCTCAGTTAAAAATCGCGTTGAGAAAAATCTTTAACAAGGAATTAACAATTAGCCAAAGGTTTGAAAGGCCGTCTTTGCCATTAACAACAACCGCACGCCAAAGGCGAGTAGGCAAATACCCACGATCACATTCATGATCACCAAAAAACGATGAGTAATCAACAACCGCAGCTTATCCGCTAAAAATGCCTTCAACAGGTCGGTAGCAAGAACGGTGGAAAGCAGGGCAGCAAAAAAAATAAAAAGCTCAAGTCCGCGAGTGTAACCCATATCTACCGTGGCCACACTCAATGTGCCGATCCAAAAAATAATGACCATAGGGGAAACTCCATTGATAACAAACCCCTTTATGAAATATTTGAATGAACTCGTTTCGTTGGCCGTTTTGACGGTAATGACGTGCGCTTTTCTACTTTTCACCAACAAATGATAGGATCCAAACAAAATCAAAATTGCGCCACCCACATAGGCCATGTTGGTTCTAAACTTGGGCTCATTTAAAAACTGAAATAATCCTAAATAGCAAACCGCCACATATAGCATATCGCTAATCGATACACCTAAGGCTACCAGCGCGCCTCTCGAAAAACCGCGCTCAATACTGGTTTGTATAATGGTAAAGAACACCGGCCCAACCAAGAATGCCAATACAATCCCAAACTTCAGACCATTTAGAACAATCTCCATCTGTTCCCTATTCAGCGATGAAGTTCTTCCACTCGTCCAACTGCGCATTCTTCATAACACGCGGAAACTTATTTTGACCCCCCGCCTTCCCTTTTGATTCCATCCAATCATAAAATTTATGCAGGGGCAATACTTCCACAAAAACATCTTTCAAAGCGGCACTTCTTTCTACCGCGTAGTCATCGTTTAATTCTTTCAAATGAAAATCGATTCTATCCCTCAATAACTTCGCATCTACTTTGCAATCTGTGCCCACATACCACTGATGCGCAAATAAACTTTGATAGGGAATACCAGCCACAGTAAACTCTTTTATTTCAATATTTTGCTCATTAGAAACCAATTCGATGGCCTTGTTCATGTTGTCTACCGACAAATGTTCGCCACACAAACTCAAAAAGTGCTTTGTCCTTCCGGTTATGATAATTTCCGAATCTTCCACTGACGTAAACTTGATCACATCTCCGATCAAATAGCGCCACGCGCCTGCACAAGTAGACAGTAACAACGCATATTCATTCCCTTCTTCCACATCATCAATCAATAGCGCTTCGGCATTGGGCCGTATGTCCCCTGAAGGCAAAAAATTCTTTTCGTCAAACGGCACAAACTCATAGAAGATCCCATTGTTCAACACGAGCTTCATGGATTTGTGTTGGGGTAGCGCCTGATAGGCAATGAATCCCTCTGAGGCCAAGTAGGTTTCAATAAAATAAATTGGGCGGCCCATCAGTTTTTTAAAGCCTTTCCGATACGGATCAATCGAAACACCGCCATGAACATAGACCAGCAAATTGGGCCATATCTCATGAATATTGGCGACCTTGTAATGAGTTACAATCTTTTCAATCAGGATTTGAATCCATGCAGGCACGCCCACCACAATACCAATATCCCAATCCTTTGCTTTCTTTACGATCTCATCCAATTTGGTATCCCAGTTTCTGCCTTTTGCAATCTTTTTGCCAGGTTTATAAAAATGTTGAAACCAAAACGGCAACCGCGCTGCTTGAATGCCGGTCAGGTCGCCCTCAAAATAGTTTCCCCGTTTATTCAAGTGAGTGCTTCCACCAATCATTAATATGCCCGATTCAAAAAGCCGGGGAGGTAAATCGTATTTCGACAATGAAATAATTTGGCGAATGCTGGTCTTTTGAATGGCCTTCGTCATCTCCTTGGTTACGGGAATGTGCTTGGATGCCGATTCAGAAGTGCCCGAACTGAGCGCAAAATATTTTATTTTGCCCGGCCAAGCAATATCCTTGGCTCCCTTCAACGAAAGTTGCCACCAATCTTTGTATATCTTGTTGTAATCATGAATGGGCACGGCCGATTTATAGGCATTGTAAAAAGCGTGACCACCTTTCTTAAACTTAGGTAGTAATTTAGGGAAGTCATAAAACTTTCCGAATTCTGTGTGGCTGGCCAAAATCATCAACTCTTTGAGTTCATTTTTCTGCAACTCTATCGGTGACGAATATTCTTGTTGAAGGGTTTCCCGAAGTTTTATTCCTTTTTTTAGTAAGGTTCCAAGTATGGCCATAACTTTGCTATGTATTGCGTGTTGATCCCGTTATAACGGGCTAAATTAAACAATGAGCATTAAAAGTAACATAAATGTAATCAACGGAAATCTATCTTCCACCTGTCGGCTGATTGCGGTGAGCAAAACGCACCCACATGAAAAATTACAAGAAGCCTATGACGCGGGTCAACGAATCTTTGGCGAAAACAAAGTGCAGGAAATGGAGGAAAAATACCAGGCACTGCCAAAAGATATTGAGTGGCATATGATTGGGCACCTGCAAAGCAATAAGGTAAAGTACATCGCACCTTTTGTTTCACTTATCCATTCGGTGGATAGCATCAAGTTGTTGGAAGAGATCAACAAGCAAGGAAAAAAAATAGACCGCGTGGTTCCTTGTCTACTACAAATCTTTATTGCCAACGAAGAAACTAAATTTGGTTTTGATGAAAAGGAGGTAACGGAATTAATGAATCATTTTCCATCGACCTTGACGCACGTAAAAATTATGGGGTTGATGGGAATGGCCACCTTCACCGAAGATCAAGATCAAATTCGCAAGGAATTTAAAAAACTTAAAAATATATTTGAGCAAATCAAGAATGGTAGTTTGCCAGTAGCGGTACAAATGACGGAGCTTTCGATGGGCATGAGCTCAGATTATACAATTGGAATGGAGGAAGGAAGTACGCTCGTGCGGATTGGAACAGCTATTTTTGGCGAGCGTAATTACACCAAACAATAAATGCTCAATCAACGAAATACCCTTCTCATTGGCAGCTTGCTTAGTTTTCTATCCGTAGCCTTCGGAGCTTTCGGGGCGCACGCACTAAAGAGCATTCTGATCGAAAATAATAAGGTAGACACCTACGAGCTGGCCGTCAAGTACCTTTTCTTCCATGCCATTGCCATGATACTGCTCTCGATTCTAATGGACAGAATAAAGATGAAGGCCGTACAACTCAGCGCAACATTTATTTTTTGCGGAACAGTCGGATTCAGCGGCAGCCTTTTTGTAATGGCTATTTTTAATACTACCTCAGTGGTTTTTATTACTCCAATTGGAGGAGCTCTCTTGTTAGCCGGTTGGAGCTTTTTGGGCTACGCAGCGTTCGTTTCTAAGACCTAGTGTTGGTTTGGTTTCGTCTCTAACACGGTGGCCGTAAAGGTTACCTGACTGTTGCCCGCTACCGCATTGGAAATTACAGTGACCACTTTGTTTTGTTTTCCTAGTTTGCCAGTCGAATCAAAGAACACGTCCAACTCACCTTTACGACCGGGCATTATTAGGTTGCGGGGCCAACCCTTGGGCACAGTGCAGCCGCAAGTCACCTCCACATTGGTGATTATCAATGGCTCAGATCCGCTTTTTACAAATCGGAACGTATGGTTAACTTTTTGACCTGAATAAAGATTACCAAAACCATGCTCCGATTTTTCCCAATTAATGGAGACTCCTTTTGATAGAATTGCTTCTTGCGCACTACTTGAACAAGAAAAACAACAAATCCACAACACCAGAAGTTGCCCTTGCATAAACTTGTTCATTTCGTATGTAAATTTAACTGTAAATAGCATGCAGATTAGAAACGAATAAAATGGATCAGTTGGTTCAGCGAATGCATGGAAATCTTCTACGGGTGCGCGCCTGTGGCATTTGTATTGAAAATGACCAGGTTTTATTGATCAATCACTCCGGGTTAACTCAGGGCGATTTCTGGTCGTTACCGGGGGGTGGAATTGAATTCGGGGAAACCGCGCACGATTGTTTGAAGCGCGAGTTTTTGGAAGAGACGGGATTGGTGATAGAAGTTTGTGACTTTTTGTTCGTTTGTGAATTTATTAATCGCCCCCTCCACGCCATCGAAGTGTATTTTAGCGTGAAAAGTCAAGGAGGCACGTTGGCCGCAGGAAATGACCCAGAGTTCGGCAACCAACAAATTATCAAACAAGTAAAGTTTATGGGCAGGAATGAATTGGATCAAGTCGGAGAACAGCATCTACATGGGATCTTGTTAAAAACGGAGAAAGTTGACCAAATCAACCTGTTGAGAGGCTATTTTAAGTTGTAATTGGTTGCTTTTAACCACATAAAATATCTATAATTGCAGGCTAAACCTGATAACCACATGAACCTAAACAGAATCCTCACAAGTGTATTAGTTTTAATCAGTTTGTATCTGGCCTACCGACTTTACAGCGGAATTCAGGGCACGATAGATGAAACGGAAGCCATTCAGAGCACGGAAGAAGCGGTCATTGCCAAACTTAAGTTTATTCGTGAAGCTGAAATAGTATTTCAAGAGGTTAATAAACGATATACAGCTAACTGGGATTCTTTAAGCCGGTTTATAGAAAACGGGAGGGTTCCAAACATTCAGCGAAGAGAGGAAATCAAGCAAGTTGGATATGGTCAGGAGGAAGTCAAGGTTTTCTTTGACACCTTAGGATTTACATCGGTGAGGGACAGGATATTCAAAAAGAACTTTACAGTCAACGCATCAGAGAATGGGATATTTATGGGTTATAAGGTAAAGGTAGGGGATCGTTCTTTGAAGAATCAAAAGGCTTATTTGTTAAAAGTGGGTGATAAGATTCAAGAAGTTCCTTTTCAAGAGCAAGGTATGATAACAGCTCTGAAAGCCGTAACCGTAGGAACAGAGGTAAAAAAAGGAGATTTACTTATTAACTATTGGGACTACGCATTTGACCCCGCAATTGACATTAAGAATATCGGGCAAGTTCCAATGTTGGCAGGGAAAAATTTTGATATAACGGTTGGCAAAGTGGATAAGAACGGAGTTATGGTGCAGGTAATTCAAGTGAAGGATCCCAAGCCGGTAAATCCTGCTCGAAAAGAAAGCAATGAGGCCAAAAACAGGAAGCCCTTGCATTTTGGTTCAAAGTTTGACGTTACTACCACAGGAAACTGGGAATCGCAATAATCCTTTTCATTGCAACCGACAGTCGCAATTTATAAGTTAGTTAAAAAGATCAAAGATGATCGATTTGATGAAGAGAATCTTCACCAGTATAGATTATTGATTCAATTAGGAGTCAGGGATTTTCAAGTAGCCGTTGTAGCCGAAAGCGATCAACGGCTACTTTTTTTTGAAGATTATGTACTGGGCAATCTGCAAACTCATGAACAATTGCTGGAATTGTTAAAATCGCTTTTTGAAGAACATTCCGTTCTTCAGGCTGGGTTTTGGAAAAGCGTAAAAGTTTCCATCAAAAACAACAAGTTCTGCCAACTGCCCGCGGGGCTTTTTCAATCAGATGGCTCCATCGACTACCTAAATTTTAATGCGAAGGTCAAGCTCGAATCTGAGATGGTTTTATCTTGCAAAAATCAATCAATCGACTCGATTACCGTCTTTGCTGTTCGAAAGGATTTGCACCAATGGTTGAGTGAAATATATCAGAACACGAAACTGTTTTTCTTTCACCAGTCCTCTGCACTGATTGAAGGCATCATTGCCTACTCCCATCAAGTAGCAACTCCCCCGCTTTACATATATGTCGATCGATTTAAACTGCACATTCTTTCCGTCACAAAGGGGAATCTAATTTACTACAATCAATTTGCCATCAATCAGTTTTCTGATTATGTCAAGTACATCATGCTGGTGATGAAAAATCTAGGAATGGATCAGCAGAAAAGCGAAGTGCTATTATGGGGCTATATAGGAAGAAAATCGCCCCACTATTCAGAATTTGTTAAGTACATTCGCAACGTCAATTTTGGACATCGCCCAAACAATCTCGGATTTGGCTATATGTTTGACGAGGTACAAGAACATCATTTCTTTGACCTCTACTCAATTGATTTGCTTATCGACTGACATGAAGCGCATTGCCCTTTTTCCCGGTTCATTTGATCCCTTTACAAAAGGCCATGAGGATATTGTTTTGCGGGGGCTACTACTTTTTGACGAGATCATTATTGCCATTGGGTACAATAGTGGAAAAAATCAGCGCTACTTCCCCATTGAATTCATGGTCGGAAAAATCGAGAATACCTTTAAAGAACATAAAGGAGTGAAAGTTCAAACGTACAATGAGCTAACGGCTTCTTTCGCAAAAAAAAATGACGCGAAATACCTTCTTCGCGGATTGCGCAACACCACGGATTTTGAATATGAAAACAGTATCGCTCAACTCAATCGGTACTTAAGTGCAGACTTGGAGTCAGTTTTTTTAATCACCTCTCCACAGTTTGCGGCTATCAGTTCTTCGATTATTCGAGAAGTTCACCGATACAAAGGAGATATATCGGGACTTATCCCCTATCAGCTGGATTAGCTGATCCTTTCCTTCTTTTTATAAAATTCTTCAAACACAAAACGTATGGACTTGTAGGAATTTTCCAGCGCGTGGTACACTTCTTTTTCCGTCATCCAGCGCAGCTCTTCTATATCTTCTTCCAAACTTGGTTTGCTATTCGAATCATCCACCAAGTCCATCTCATACCATTTTGTTTTTTTGAGCATACTGTTCTTGTTCATGGTATACGTATGCCAAGTGGTACAAATTTTCGCACCCAATTTTACGCTCACGTTGCACTCTTCCTCTACTTCACGCATAGCCGTTTGCGAGGAGCGCTCGCCAGTTTCCTTTTTTCCCTTAGGAAGATCCCATTTTTTCATTCGGTAGATCATCAAAAACTTATCTTTCTTACGAACAAGGCCGCCTGCCGCCTTGATAACCTTGAACTTATTTTTCAAATAGAGTTTAAACGCCTCGTAATCGTTGATGCTTACAGTCAATGATAACAGGTTCATGGGAACTTTTGAATTGATCAAATCAAACACAACATTCATGTCAAGCACGCTGGCGTGGCTCAGCCAAACGTGGTTCAGCAATTTGGCTTTGTAAATGGGCTCATTCGATGCATTGATTTCAGTATTAAAATGGCCTGCCTCTGGTTTTTCATCGGCACCCAAGATCCGAACCGGAATATCATTTACAAAAAGATCCATGGTTGCTAAGTTATTTTAATAACGCTGCAAAAACACAAATTATTCTCAATCCGCCAATACCTGCTTGGAATAAAAACGCAGGATTTTGTACAGTCGTTCAAATCCTCATAGATTGCTGTTCTATGGATCAAATAAAAATTTTAGAAACTACCGCGCGCGAAACAGCTGCAAAGTTACTGGATATTGGCGCTATAAAGTTAAATCACCAAAAACCATTTACGTGGAGTTCTGGATGGAAGTCGCCCATCTATTGCGACAATCGACTGGCGCTGTCGTACCCGCCTATTCGGTCATATATCAAGCTTTCCTTGGCAAAGGCAATCATGGACTATTTCCCGTTGGCGGAATGCATTGCCGGGGTAGCTACTGCGGGAATCCCTCAAGGAGCATTGGTGGCAGAAGAACTGCAGTTACCCTTCGTTTATGTTAGGCCCAAGCCCAAAGAACATGGAATGGGTAATTTAATAGAAGGTAAGATTGAAAAGGGTCAAAAAGTAGTGTTGGTAGAAGATTTGATCTCAACGGGAGGCAGCTCGCTAAAAGCAGCACAAGCCATGCGCGAGGCCGGCTTTGATGTAATTGGCATGGTCGCTATTTTTACTTATGGTTTTGAACAAAGTGAAAAAAGCTTCAGCGAAGAGAAAATCAAACTTATTTGCTTGAGCGATTTCAATCATTTGTTACAGGAAGCTTTGGAAAGAAAATACTTGGATGAAAATCAATTGATCTATGTAAAGTCTTGGAAGCTGGATCCGGCCAACTGGAAATAGTTATCGGTCAGTAAAATAAAAAATCCCGACCATCGAGATCGGGATTTTTAAAATGATTAAGAAAAATTAATTACCGTTTTTCTTTTTCTCCATTTCAGCATTGAAAGTGTCTTTGAATTTCTCGTAATCATAGTCAATTTTCAATCGATCGTCAGTAGACAAACGCTGATTGTATTGTTTTACCAGATCATCGGCAGAAAGTTCAATAGCTACATACGTTTTATAGTTGCCGTCTTTGGTTTGTACTAACTTCTCGCAAAAAGTTCTTACACCTTGCAGAGTTTGCTCAACGATCTCTCGGTTTAACTGCTCAAACTTTTGCTCCAATTCTTCTTTTCTGTTCATCGAACGGGAGTTGGTATAGTTGTCAGTAACCGTCTTTACCGTTGTTTGGATGGATTGGGCTAGCTCATTTCTAGCATTGGTCAACGCCTTCTTTTTAGACGTTACCTGATCCATGCTTTCTCCAATCGAGTTGGCACGGAACACTTTGTTGGTAGTGAAGAAATCAGGGCCCGAGCAGGGAACAACTACTTCTTTTTCACCATCAGGTGTTGGGTTTTTCTTTTTAGAACAGCCGCTTATCACCAAAGCAGCAACCACGACTAGTACGACTGAATAATTTACGATTCTTTTCATATCAATTTGTTATTTTGGTTAGCAAGTTAGTGAATGCAATTAATAGGCCACTATTTTCTACAGTAAAAATCGAAGACCAAAAAAGTTTAAATTCCGCGTTTTTATTGCAAAATCGAATTCAAAAGCGCTGGAAGTTTCTCTTTTTCCAAAATTTCCAATGATTTATTGTACGCTTCTTGGCTTGACCTCTCAAAGTCTAGGCTAAAACCTTTGATTCGGTCTAACGTGGTGGCATAGATTTCTTTATTCCCCTTTACCGAAGCCACGCGAATTACTGCGGTTACATACGTGATATAAATACTGCCCGAAACAACCCCTTTTTCTGAGTTCGCATCGATATCCATTGCAAGTTCTGCTTTACTCTTATCATCTGTAAACTCAAAACCAGCAGTGGCCAAATAGTTTTTTATCCGGTTGGTAATCTGTTGGTTTGATTTAGTAGCACCTAGACTCCTTTCAATTGAGGAAACAAAAACAATCGGCCTTTGTACCTTCAATAATAAAGTGGCTCGCGGTAAGCCCATTTTTTGCACCACAAGCGAATCAATTTTAGTTGCTGACAGGCCAGCAAAACTCAACGGATTTACTTTCACCACCACCGTTTGTTCCAAATCGCGCGAGCTGATTTTCGTCAGCAGTATCTTTGCCATGCCGGCAGCATCGGTTTTATAAGTTGGAAACACATTACCAGCTCCTTTTTCAAATTCGGCTCTTAACGGCAAATCCCCAACTACTTTTTTTGAGTTCTTATCGATAGCCTTGCACATGATGGTTTGTTCGCCCAACGAAACTCGCCTGTTCAGCGCAATCTCTGTAGGATTTATAGTAATGCTGATCTTATCCATCAACAGTTGCATACTGGCCACCACCTCACTAGTCAACAATATTTCTTTTCCCTCGAAATCGATGCGAATGGGTTCACCCAAATACTTTTCAATAGCTCGAAAGCCTTGATAGTAAAAGCCCAACGCCAATGACAACTCGCCATTTTTTTCAGCTTGTTTTGCTTTTGAAAAGAAATCTAGGCTAATCGAGACTGCATTGCGCTTTTGCTCGTCTTTGATTTCCTTGTAGCGCTGCTTTGAAAGTCGATAGTACACCCAATAATTCAGTTCGTCCTGCCAAGAATCCACTTGTTCAAACTCTTCAATCTCATCTGCTGCTGTCGTATTTATGATTTGCTCGTATCGTTCTTGAAATTCCTTGTTAGCATCTATTTGACTCAGCACGGAAGATGACGAGATATTCACTTTGATCTCTGACACCAAGTCCTCTAGCGCACTTTTCTTTGCTTCTTGGATGTAGTTACCGGTTCCGTTCTTGGTGCCTCTTCCAATTCCAGTGTAGTAAGAGGATTGATTGGGTTTCGCTGAAAGCCACTCCGGCTTTGGGTTTTTAAGATCCATTTTCAGGGAAGTATTGATGGCAGGACTACAGCCCATCAACAAGAAGATTAAAATAAGTGGACGATTCACAATGAATTGCAGGTTTATATCGTTATAAAAATAGCTATGTCTGTGCCAAATGTGCGATCAACAAATTTAACGCCAAATGTCTAACAACAATTTATTTATTTAACTTTGTAAATTAAAAAATCAATATGAAAGGTGTACTTACTCTAGCAGCTTTGATCGCGGGGATGGTTGGCTGCGGCACGAAGGAACAGGCGACTAGCGAGTTTACTGGAAACCAGACCACCTATGCGCTGCAGCAATCCTCGCAATATGAAGTATCGGGCACGGTAACTTTTAAAGAAAAAAAGGATGGCTCAACACTGGTTGAAGTGGAGCTAAAAGGAACGTCTGGAAATGCCAAATACCCTGTGCATTTGCACTTGGGGGATTTATCGGTTCAGGGAGCCAGCATAGCTGCCCAACTAAACCCTGTGCTTGGCAGCACTGGCAAAAGTCAAACTTCCTTAACCCAGTTGGCTGACGAAACAAAAATTTCATACCAAGCAATAACCAAGTTGGACGCAAGCATCAAAATTCACTTATCGGATTCGGGTCCTGAAAAAGATATAATCCTCTCTGCAGGCAACATTGGCATTGCTGCGGCAAATGGTCTTTCTAGCGGAAGATTAGGAGTGGGTGTTTGCGAAAGTAAGTAGCCACATAGATTCGGTTACTTCCCTCCTTCTGAACTTATTACGGCCGCTGCATACGGTGTTTTGTATGACTTCATGAATTCCGCATAAGAATTCTGCCCTTTCTTGTGATGATTCTCACTAAAGTATATCAAAAAAGGATGAAATTCTTCTGGCTTGCGATAACCTGGTATCGGGTAAACGGCTGTATAATCTTCCTCCAAAAAAGTTACCGTAGGATAACTCAATTGATTGTTTAATAGCGCAGCGGCCAATTGATGTGTGCCCTTATTTCCAGACGGAATAAACTTAAAAGTAGTGTTATTAAAGACCACATCTTCCGTTTGTTCGGCATCAAACTTTACCGGATAAAACTTTTCGTTTAATACTTTGGCAACGGCAGGATCGCTAAACGTATTCTTGTCCATCACTTTGCACCAACCGCACCAATCGGTGTAAACATCCACAAAAATCTTTCTCTTTTCAGTCTTCGATTTTTCCACCGCTTGTTCGAAGGTCATCCACTTGACTGGAGATGAGCTTTTATCTTGCGACTGCGCCAACAGCGAACAGGAAATAGAAAGACTAACTAAGAACATCAAAATTTTATGCATACCGTGTAATTTTTGCTTACTTCTTGCGACAAATCTAGTGAGAAAATAGATTCCTTTAATCTAAGATTATTAACAAACAGTAACCGCCACTATCTAGAAAAGTGAAATTTGAATGAGAAGGAGCCAAAATCGAGTCAAATGAAAGGTTTAGAATCGTTGACACACCATAGAAAAAACAGTTTGCTGGCGCTTGGCATTTGCGTGGCGCTACTTACCGCCACGCTACCAACTTCCACTGAATCCGCGACAATAGGCTTTCGAACAAAACCGCTTCACTTTTCTGTAAAATGGATGATGATAAAAACCGTTTCGTTGGTTGATCTACTTTCCCTTTTCAAAAGGTCGTCTCACCGATAAGCATAATATTGAAGAACGGTTTCAATGGCTTTTTTGATAGCAACTTTAATTGGATAAAATTCATGGGTCAACTCAAAATCAATTCCATGCAATTGCATGTAGTATTGATTCATTACCGGAACTGACTCGCCTTCACTTACTTTCAGCTGAGCTAGATTGAAATTTTCAGTCTGCTCTGTTTTTATTATTTGGCACGTTACCAATTCTCGTTTGTCATATTTGTTTGTACGAGCAGAGTATCCAAATAGTCTACAGATCAGTCCCCGGTGTGCATATTCGGAACAAAGACCTACTCCACCTTGTGTCGGATTTAAAATGGGGCAAAGTCCGGACTCTGCGTTTTCAACTTTTGCAAGCCACGCTTCTGATTCACCGATTTTGTAAAGATGGTAGGCAAATGGCAAAAACTCTAGAACGGTTGCTTCAATATCCGGTTTGAAACAGCACTTACCACAGCCTGCCTTACAATGTAGGCCTGACCAAGATTGCAACGTGGAGATTTCGGTATCCAGCCGTCTAAAAACTTCTTCTACTGACTTTACTTTTTCCTCCAGAGACATAAAGCAAAGCTAGCCCAATTATCCTTTGATAATGAATTGATTTGCTAACTTAAGGTTTCAACGTGAAGCTATGCAACAGGGTATTTCCATCATCATTCCAGTTGTAAACGAAGCTGGTTTAATAGAGAAAACGGTGCAACAATTTAAAGGGCATCGCCTGCAGGCGAATCTGGAGGTAATAGTGGTGGATGGCGGCAGCGAAGATGAAACCAAGCAAGTGGCATTAAATGCAGGGGCGATTGTAGTTGAGTGTAGACAACGAAGCAGGGCGGTTCAAATGAATGAAGGCGCCAGACTGGCAACCTATGAAACTCTCTATTTTGTCCATGCCGATGTTGCCGTGCCCGAAAGTTTCTATAATGACATAATGGAAGCACTGCAAGCGGGATTTGGCTGCGGTTGCTACCGATCTGATTTTGATTCGTATCCCGGATTGATGAAAATAAATGCCTTGATGACCCGGCTTAATATTTTAACTTTTCGAGGAGGCGACCAAACGTTGTTTATTACCAAGCGGATATTTCAACAGCTTGGTGGTTTCGATGAGTACTATTCCATTATGGAAGACTATGATTTTATTAGGCGAATATGGAAATCGAAAATAGCTTTTAAGCTCATTAAAAAGAGTGTGGTCATCTCTACTCGTAAATACCGAAGTAATTCGTGGCTACGCGTACAAATTGCAAATGGGGTTGCTATGTTTATGTTCAATCGGGGCAAACACCCCGAAGAGATAAAAAAAGCCTACCGAAAATTATTAAACTACCGAACGGAAAATTACCAAGCAGCTAATTAAAAGTTTTTTTCAACCTCCGTAAGTCGGATACCCAACGCCCCGAGTTCAGTCAAAACGGGTTCATAAATTTCTTTTGTCACTGGGATCAAAACGCCTCGACTTTTAATTTTTCCTTGAAGCAATAGTTTAGCCGCGATAGCTAATGGCAATCCAACCGTTTTCGCCATTGCAGTATTATTTTCGTCATCCCCGGTGGTGGTTAAATACGCTTGAATCTCTTTCCTTTTTCCATCAATTTCATAGCGAAACCGGTGCCACATCACTATAAAATCGCGATCGCCAATTTGAAGCTTCCATCTTTTGTTGAGAATATGCTCAAGTATTTGCGCGGGCGTACCTTGATCAATTCCGATTTTTTCGCTGGAAAACAAACCACTCCACGATAAGCGTTTTAACTCTTCACTGCCAGGAGAAAGTTTAAACATAGACGCTACTTTCTCCTCTGCCGATTTGCCAAAGCCAGACTCCAAAAAGGAACTTAAGAAATCAACATGGCTCATTCTGTCAACGCCCTCCATCTGAAAGCTGTCGTCACAACATCCCAATTGAACCAGCATGTTCCAAGCGCTGCAATAGCCCTTATTTCGCAGGGTACCCCGCAGCATTGTTTTAATGCCCTTGAGTCCATAGGTTTCTAGGTATTTCAGTGAATCGCGATTCGCATAGCCTTCAAATTCTCCAGCACCGGGAACGTGAACGGGTGTTACTCTTTTAAATAATTGTTGATAGGGAATAAACTTGAAGCGGCCATCTTGCAAAAACTTGGCCGTGCTTTGCCCCGCCATTACCACATTTCTTGGATTCCATGTGAATTTATACCTCCATGGGTTTTCCAAATCTGTTTCGGGGCTAATCAGTCCGCCCGTGAACGATTCAAAAGAATAGAGCTTGCCTCCCAGCCCTTTGATCTTGTCAATAACTTGCATAGCGCTCATGTGGTCGATGCCTGGATCTAACCCACACTCATTCAAAAAAAGCAGGCCTTGCGAAGCCGCCTCATCTTGGAGCGATTTCATTTCTTCGGAAACATAGCTGGCGGTCAGCAAATGCTTTTTCTTCTCCAAACAAATGCGCGCAACTTGAGGATGCAAATGAGCAGGAATGAGCGAAACAACAACATCTGCTTGTTCTATCACCAGACTACTTGCATCCTGATCGGCAATATCAAAGCGTATGGCCTTTGCAAAGTCAGCATTTCCAATTCGCTCTTTTGCCGCGACTTGATCAAAATCCCCAACCGTGAGTTGCCAGTTGTTAATGGCGGCTTGTTGACGTAAATAATTTATCAAAGCAGAAGAGGAACGCCCTGCGCCAAGAACAAGAATTGATTTAAAATGCATAACTTAACGTGGTGAAACTAGAATGATGAACAGAACATTTGCAAATTATTAATAAATCACCATTCCACTACTCAAGAAATCAGTATCGCTCAAATTAATTAGGACCCATACACGATGGCCACATTTGAAAAATTCAAAACACTGGAAGAACTAGACAGCGAATCGAAGTACCTTGTGCACAAAGCAAAAGAAGCTGCACATCTGGCGTATGCACCCTATTCAAAATTTTGCGTTGGGTCTGCAATTATGTTGGATGATGGCACAATCGTGGTGGGAGCAAATCAGGAGAATGCCGCCTACCCGCTATGTATGTGTGCCGAACGAGTTGCCATCTATTCTGCGGCCATGCAGCACCCAGAGAAAAAAATGGTGAAGCTGGCCGTTGTTGCCCACAAGAAGAACCACAAGGAACTAATGCCAGCGGCATCGTGCGGAGCATGTAGACAGGTAATGCTGGAATTCGAACATCGGCAGCACTCGCCCTTGCAAGTAGTAATGATGGCGAACGAGGAAGAATGGATAAAATGCGAGAGTGCTGCCAGTCTGCTCCCGATGGCGTTCTCAAAAGACAATCTAAGTGTCTAGGTTGATTAAGGTTTAAACAGCTACTTATTAGCCAGTTAGACATTTAACCTACCCGTAAATGCCATTCCAAACTCTGTCAGAATATTGCTTTACTGCTCGTTTGTCAGTGGATTTAACCCATGTAATATTTCTTTGAGAATAAGAATTGGTTGCGGCAATTGAAAACCTATTTTTGCCTTTCTTTGAGAAAACACTAATTGGTTTATCGAGTGGTACAAGACATCGACATTGTTGATTTAAAAAAAATAACCGACTTGGTTCAAACCAAGTATGGATACGATTTTCGCAACTACGCTATGTCTTCTTTCAAAAGGCGCATGCTGCGAATATTAGAACTAAAAAACCTGACCATTGAGTCTCTATTAAAAAAACTAAACGAGCAGCCCGGTTTTATAGAGGAGTTCTTGGACGAATTGACAGTAAATGTGACTGAAATGTTTCGCGACCCTGGCTTTTGGAGGATCCTTCGCGATGAGATTATCCCGGGCATATTGCTGAACCATAAGACGTTTAAAATATGGCATGCCGGATGCTCCTCAGGTGAAGAAGTCCTGTCAATGACAATCATGTTGAAGGAGATGGGAATTCTTCAGGATGTTCAACTTTTCGCTACCGACCTAGATGTAAATATTCTTGAAAAAGCAAAGTCAGCAACTTATCCCATCAAAAACATGGAGCTGAACGAAAAAAACTACATACGCTACGAGGGAAAGAAGAGCCTGAAAGAGTACTACAAAGAAGAAGGCGGCAAAGCAATTTTCGACAAAGAACTAATGCAGAATGTAACCTTCCGCAAGCATGATTTAGTAAAGGGCGAGGTGTTTAATAAGTTTGATTTGATCCTTTGCAGAAACGTGATGATTTACTTCAATCAGTCGCTTCAAAATGATGTGCTTAAAAAATTCCACGAAGGCTTGTTCAAATATGGGTACTTAGCCATTGGTTCAAAAGAATCTTTGATCTGGTGCGATGTAGCCAATAAGTTTTTAGTTGTGAACAACGAGGAAAAAGTTTATAAGAAGATAAAGGATTAGCGAAGCGAACCGCCATGGACAAGTACAACTTAAATAGCAGCTACAAGGCAGTTGTCATTGGAGGTTCGGCCGGAAGTTTTCAAGGGATCGTGAAAATTTTGGCGCAGCTTCCAACGTCTTTTCCGTTACCGATCATTATGTGTTTGCACAGATTAAAACATGTGCGAAACGGGTTTGTAGAAGCATTGTCATTAAAAAGCGTGGTTCAAGTAGTGGAACCAAACGATAAAGAGCAAATTAAAAAAGGGAGTGTTTACTTGGCACCTTCTAACTATCATATGTCTATTGAATTGGGTAATCATTTTTCTATGTCAACAGAAGAAATGATTAATAACTCACGGCCAGCCATTGACATTACCTTAGGTAGTGCCGCCTATGTGTATCGCGATAAACTGATCGGGATTTTATTATCGGGCGCCAACCGCGATGGAGGATTGGGGATGAAGTACATTAAGGATAAGGGAGGGCTTACTATCGTACAAGAACCGACCGAATGCATGATCGATACGATGCCGAAGGCAGCCTTGGCACTGACAAAGATCGATTATACGATGAAAATCGATGAGATCGTAGACTTTTTAAAAGAACTGGATAAGTATTACAAATAATGGAAAGGTTACTTCAAACACTAAAAGACCCAAACAAACTTAGCTTACTATTAGGCGCTTTGTTTTTTGTGGGCGTCATTACTTCAGCGTATGTACTTTTCACGCTCCCACACGATTTGATTTTTAAGGGCGGAATGGCCTCTCAAGGTTTGGCCACAACAGTGTATTCAAAAGTCTTTGCTATTGTGCTACTGACCTTTGTAATAGGAACTTTCGCGATCACCACTTCCTTGCGCGCAAAAAAGGAAATTATCGTGTTCAAAGAAAAAAAGAGTGAATCCGAGCTAGTCACCGCCAATTCTAAGTACGCTAACGAAGCTTCTGTTGATGTAATGGAATTTGTAAAAAAAATCAAGGCAGCCAAACCCGGTCAACAATTTCAAGAAGGCATCAACACAATTTGCGGAATGCTAAATGCTGGGCAAGGAGCTTTTTATGTGGTTAAGCACGAAAATGAAAAGAGAGTAGCTGCACTGAAGAGCGCATTTGCCATTCCAATTGGGGAAAGTGAAACTATTGAATTTGAATTTGGAGATGGATTAATTGGTCAATCCGCGTCCAGTGGCAAGAGTATGTACTTGGATGAATTGCCCGAGGGATATAGCAATGCAATTGTAAGTGGGTTGGGCATGGCAGCACCAAAATATATTTTTATTACTCCTGTAAAGAGAGAAAATTCGGTAATCGCATTATTAGAGATTGCTACGTTTTCTCCCCTTACGGATTCTATCCAAAAGCAAGCAGAAGAAATGGCTCGGATTTTAGCTGAACAAATTTAACGCACAAGTAACTCAATTGGGAGTATGTTTAAAAAGATTAAAATAAGCTTCAAGATCACTGTTCTAATAGTGGTCGTATCTCTGATTTCCCTACTGGCGATATCGTTCTTTACCTACAAAATAAATCTGAACGCAAATCAAGATAATTTAGAATCGGGTCTTTCTGTAATCGCAGACAACCGTGCTAAAGAACTCGATCATTACTTTGATCACCTCGCATCGACCGTTCATTTTCTTCAAAATTCTGATGAGATCAAAAAAGCACTCGATACTGCGCCCGACTCGTTGAAAACAACGCTGTCTAAAATCGCAAAAGATTTTAAGTTCGGCCAATTATTTATTACTGATACGAAAGGAGCTATCCTCGTTTCATCGGACAACAACCAAAGAGGTTTGTTTCATGATCCTGATGGGGCATTCTTTGGTAGAGCCGGCTCCGGTACTTATTTCAGCACTGTTAAGAAAGACACGTTAAAAGGAGTTGAGTATTATAAAATGTACGTTGGATCTCCCCTTCACAACAAACTATTGATTTTTACTATTGATTTGGATCCCGTTTTCAAATCATTGAAGAATTCTAACGGATTAGGCAATACCGGGGAAGTATTTGTCGGGATGAAAGACCTTGTCACTAACAAAGTGATTCTAGCAAGTCCGTTGCGAAATGATCCTGGCTCCTTTTTTAAATTCTTCCCGGAGGGTAACCGAGAAGTAAAGGAAATCGAATTAGCCTTGGAAGGCAAAAATGGTTTTTCAACAGGTGTTGATTACCGCCAAAAAGAAGTATTCGTTGCCTACCGGAGTATTAGCAATTCCCCTTGGGCTTTAATCACCAAAATTGACGTAGAGGAAATCAATCAACAAGGAGATCAATTGATTCGCATCTATTTTTTAGGAGGCTTGGTTATTCTATTCATCGCGTTCTTTGTTTCTATCACATTTGCTAGATCGCTCACGCAGCCGTTGAATTCCATGCGCGATACCATCGACCTGGTTTCGAAAGGAATCTTGCCCGACAAAATTGAGGCCGCCAGCAGTGATGAGTTTGGTCAAATGGCCATCAAAGTTGATGAGCTAGTGCAAACATTAAAAGGGAGCGCACAGTTCGCACGGTTGGTTGGAGAAGGGAAATTCAACGCAGAATATAAACCTGCCAGCGAAAATGATACGTTGGGTCTTTCGTTGCTCAACATGCGCGAAAACCTGATTCAGAACGAGCAAAAAGAGAAAGAGCGAAACTGGATTGTGCGGGGCGTGGCAGAGGTAGCAGAAATTCTGAGGATGCACGATTCGCTGGATTCGTTGGGTGATGACGTGCTCCAATTTATCATTGAAAAGATCAACGCAGTTCAAGGGGCATTTTATATTGTAAATGACGACAATCGAGAAAAGCTGATTGAGATGAGAGCCAGCTTTGCTTACAGTCGCAAGAAGTATCTCAAAAAATCATTTCGTTTTGCCGAAGGCTTGGTGGGTCAAGCCGCAGCCGAACGCGATTTCATTCTACGAACAGAAATTCCCGATGAGTATGTCACCCTCACGTCTGGCATTTTAGGTGACCAAAAGCCTAATTGTATTTTGATTGTGCCGTTGATTACGAACGAAGACGTATACGGTGTGGTAGAATTTGCCGGGCTGAAAAAGTTTGATGCCTCTCAAGTAAAGTTTGTTCAAGAGCTAAGTCTAATCTTGGCTCGGACGATTTTCAACATCAAAGTAAATGAGCGCACAAGAAAGCTGTTGAGTGAGTCACAAGCATTGAGCGGAGAACTTACCGAGAAACAAGAAGTGCTTCGCCAGAATGCAGAGGAGATGCGTGCCACACAAGAGGAGTTGCAACGATCTAATATCAAACTGGAAGAGCAGATTGAAGAAGTAAATCGCACACAGAACCGGATGCAGCTGCTGTTGGAAAATGCATCAGAGGTAATCACAATTTATGAAGAAGATGGAAAAATACGGTACATCTCCCCTTCTGTTGAAATGATTTTGGGTTACAATCAAAAAGAGCTACAGGGTCAAAGTGACTTAGATCGAGTTCATCCTAGCAGCCAGGAAGTCGCACAAGGATTGTTTGATCAGTTGCGTGCCGAGCCCAACGAAAAATTAACTGTTCAGCTTGAGTACAAAACAAAAGATGGCCGATATATTTGGTTGGAAGCCACAGGCACCAACTTTATGTCGAACCCTGCTATCCATGGATTTATATTGAATTCAAGAGACATAACCGAAAGACGCCTGGCAGAACAAGAGCAACGGATGAGAAGCAAAATGCAAGCTTTATCAGAAAATTCGTTGGATATCATCACCCGATTAGAGCATGGTTCCATTTCCTACATCAACCCTACTATCGAATCCTATACTGGAAAATCACCGGATCGATTCATAAACAAAAAAATCAAAGAAGCTGATTTGGAAACTGGCATTCTAGACCAGTGGTTGTCTATCGTAGAACAAGTTAATGCTACTGATGACAAGATTTCAACCGAGATGGATTTCCCTTCAGAAATGGGAAGACGCGTGATGCAGGTCAATGCCATTCCTGAGTACGATGATCTGGAAAACATTGAATCTGTTTTGTTGGTTTCACATGACATAACCGAGCGAAAGGAAATTGAATTGGAGATTCAGAACAAAAACAAGAAGATCAACGACTCAATCAACTACGCAAAACGTATTCAAAATGCGATCCTTCCAAATACCCGCTTAATCAATAAAACACTCCCAGATTCCTTCATTTTGTATAAACCACGGGACGTAGTAAGCGGTGACTTTCCTTGGTTTGTTCAAATCAAAAATGATCTTTTTATTGCCGCAGTAGATTGTACCGGGCACGGAGTTCCAGGAGCATTGCTTTCGTTAATTGGCTATTTCTTGCTGAATGACATTGTGCGGAGCCGAAAAATAACCGATCCTGGAAAAATATTGGATCTATTGGATGAGGGCGTGACTCAAACACTAAGGCAAGATCAGGAAGACTCTGCGACTAAAGACGGTATGGATATCGCGCTCTGCCGGATCAACACAGAAACAAGGACTGTTGAGTACGCGGGGGCACACCGTCCGCTTTACATTATGAAAGGTGGCGTTATGGAAGAAATAAAAGGAAATAAATTTCCCATTGGTGGCGGAATATTTAAAAATCAAACCAATTTTACCACTACGAAGTTGGAATTGGCAAAAGGGGATTCTTTCTATTTCAGTTCGGACGGTTTCCCTGACCAGTTTGGTGGGCCAGAAAATCGCAAATTCGGCCCAAAGAAGACGAGGGAAATCATTGAACGGGTACATAATAATCCGATGAAAGATGCAGCCCACGTCTTTGACAGTGAATGGGAAGCATGGAAAGGAGATCAAAAACAGACTGATGATGTATTGTTAATTGGAATTAAATTGTAATATTTTTAGCTTAAACGATAATTTCAGAACCCAAACCCTTATAAGATGAATTTTATCTATGAATTGCACCGGACAATGATGTCCCAAAAACTGATCTTGGTATATGATGGTGACTTCACCCAAGAAACTACCAAGTCGATTTTGGCCATGGCAGAGCGCAACCTGGATTCTTCTGGAGAAGATTCAGGCATCAAACGCAAAGTATTCAACGTTATGGTTGAGACTCTGCAAAACATCGTAAAACACAGCAGCGAACAAGGCACTACTGCCGGGTCCTTGATAAGCAAGAGCGCCATCTTTATGATAAGTAAAGATGATAAACGCTACTGCATCCTCACTGGCAACCCTATTCCCAAAAGCGAAGTACATAATCTTACCAATAATTTAAATGACCTCAATGCAAAGGACAAAGAAGGATTAAAGGAAATGTACAAGGGGATCATCAAGAACACTCAGATATCCGAAAAAGGAGGGGCAGGATTGGGCTTTGTGGACATGGCCAGAAAATCAGGTGAAAAATTAGAATTCACTTTCGCTGAGATAGACTCAGCCTTCGACTTCTTCTGTTTAAAAGTGAATATCTCAAGGGAAAAAGAATAATTACAACATTAAAACCGAATCAATCATGGAAATCTTAAATCTAAAAGGAACAGAAGATACACCGAACATTTTATTGGACAAAAAGAACGGAATTTTTGAAATTAGCGGACGCTCTTTACCCGAGGATTCGGCCGAGTTCTACAAACCCGTAATCGAGTGGATCAATACATATGCCGGTGATGCTAACCCTGCAACCGAGTTTGCTTTCAAACTCGAGTATTTCAATACAGCGTCATCAAAATTAATTTTGGATGTCTTGTCTGCCCTGGAAGAAATCAAAGGGATAAAAGTCCTGTGGTACTTTCACGATGACGATGAAGACATGGAAGAAGCAGGTCAAGAGTTTTCAGAATTAGTTGAAATCTCCTTTGAATTCAAAACCTACTAACCCATCGAGATTGAGCTGTGAGAACGAAATTGTGGCTAACATAATTTTAGATTCTCAAATATTAATTCTCAAATGTCTGTTGAATGAGTGAGGAAATTTTAAAAGCGCTGACCCAACTTTTTGCCATCATTACCAAGCAGGATGGTGGTGTAACAGAAAATGAGCGCGAGTTTGTAATTACCTTTTTTAGAACCGAGCTAGACCAAGATTCGATCAAAGAATACTTGGAACTCTACGACAACATCTCTGGGTATACCAAGCTGAGGACCGCAGAAGATGACAAGAACAAACTGACGTCTGTAAGAGACTCCGTTAAGACACTTGGTATCTGCAAAAAAATTAACAAGACGCTTACTCAAAAACAAAAGGTAGTTGTTTTAATAAAGCTGTTGGAGTTAATCGGCTCCGACAAAAATTTTACTCCACAACGAATCGAAATCATCAATACCGTTTCGACCGTTTTTAACATTGATCAGAAAGAATATAACCTGGTAGAAAAATTTATTACTGCAGAGCAAATTGAAGAACTGAATTTTACTGACATTCTAGTGTTGAATGCAGGCCACGAAAAATCGACCGAGCTGCAAAAACATACCCATGGCCACATAACTGGCAATCTCATCTTCATGCGAGTGAATAGTGTGGACATGTACTTCACCAAATACCTGGGTGAGGAATCAAATATCCTCAACGGTTTTATTATGCAATCCAACCGTGTGTATTTATTCTCACACGGCAGCACGATAAAAACCCAAGCGGGCGATGCGCTATACTATAGCGATCTAGTCGGTCACTTCAATGAGGAAATCAAAACCACCAAGCTTTCGTTCAATGCCAATGTTGCAGAATTCAAGTTCCCAAATGGTGCCATCGGATTGCGTGATGTATTGATCGCAGAAGGGCCCGGAAAGCTAATTGGCATCATGGGCGCAAGTGGTGCTGGAAAAACTACACTGTTGCTCACGTTGGCCGGATTAGAAAAGCCATCTCAAGGAGAGATTTTGATCAATGGATTCGATATCCACACTCAAAAGGATAAAATCCAAGGCGTTATCGGTTTCGTATCGCAAGATGATTTATTGATTGAGGAATTGACGGTTTACCAAAATCTTTACTATAACGCTAAACTGTGTTTTGCTAATTTCACCGAGAAACAATTGCACGATCGCGTGATGGAAACACTGGAGAACTTAGGCCTTGATCAACGAAAGGATTTGACCGTAGGCAGTGTATTGGATAAAAAAATAAGTGGTGGCCAGCGGAAGCGGCTGAATATAGCTTTAGAACTAATACGTGAGCCTGCCATTCTATTTTTGGATGAACCTACATCAGGGCTGTCCTCCCGCGATTCGGAAAATGTAATTGACTTACTAAAAGAACTTTCGCTTAAAGGAAAATTAATTTTCGTGGTCATTCACCAACCCTCGTCCGACATCTACAAGATGTTTGACAAGATGGTGATCATGGATACAGGCGGCTATCCTGCTTATTATGGTAGCCCTGTGGAAGCGGTCAGTTACTTCAAAAAAGCGACTCATCAGGTAGATAGCAATCGGGGGCAGTGTGAAAGCTGTGGCAATGTAAACCCCGAGCAAATCTTTAATATCATCGAAGCCAAGGTGGTAGATGAATATGGACAACCTACTAGTAAACGAAAAGTAACGCCTCCTCAATGGCATGACAAATACAAAGAGCGGTTTAAAATCAACCGGATCGAAAATGTAAAAGAAGAGCCACCCAGCTCGCTGGACATACCCGGCAAACTGAAACAGACCGCGATTTTCACGACCCGCGATTTTCTTTCGAAGCTCAGCAATAAGCAATACTTGCTCATCAACTTACTGGAAGCCCCTCTGCTCGCAATCATCTTGGCGTTCATCATCAAATACAAAAGCGCCCCTGGAGGTAAGGAGTATATTTTTAGATTCAACGATAACTTCCCTGCCTACTTGTTGATGTCGATTATTGTGGCATTGTTTATGGGGTTAACGGTAAGTGCCGAAGAAATCATTCGAGACCGAAAAATATTGAAAAGGGAATCTTTCTTAAACCTCAGCTGGAACAGTTACTTAATTTCTAAACTAGCGATTCTCTTTTTATTGTCAGCGATTCAGACGCTGACCTATGTGGTCATCGGAAATTTGATTTTAGAAATCCATGGAATGAACATGGCATTTTGGTTCGTTCTCTTTACCACTTCGTGTTTCGCAAATGTTTTAGGCTTGAATATATCTTCGGCTTTTAATTCCGCTGTTACGGTTTACGTAATGATACCATTATTGCTCATTCCGCAAATGATTTTAAGCGGACTGCTCTTCAACTTTGATAAGTTGAACAGCCTAATTGCTACCAAGGGTAAAGTACCCATCGTGGCAGATGTAATGGCTTCGCGATGGGCCTATGAAGCAATGGCCACCTATCAATTTAAAAATAATGAATACGAAGCCACTTACTACAAGTACGAAAAAGAAGAGGCAAAGGCAGATTTTAAGGCGGCCTACATGACCGATGCGATCAAAAAGCGCAACCAGTTTTTGTTGGACAATCTGGGAACACAAAATGATTCGATTCAGAAGTTGATGGCCATTGATTTAAAAATCATTAAGGAAAATCTTGTCAACGATCCATTCAAGCAAGGTTTTGAAAAAGTGGATTTCGCCAATTATACAAAAGAGACCGGAGCGGTGCTAAACTCCTATTTGGAAGAATACCGAAAGCACTATCAAAAAATCTATAATGAAAATGTTTTGCTGATTGAGAAACGAATGGCTTTTGACGAAAAAAACGGAGTTAATATTAACAGAGAGAAGAACCGATATCACAACGAAAGCCTTGCAGACTTAGTAAAGAACATAAATGCAAAGGAAAGGCTGATGGAGTACAATGGGAAACTTATCCAGCAAATCAACCCAATTTTTCAAGAGGCGTCTCCGAAACATGTAGCGGACTATCGAACGGCATTTTTCTTTCCCGAAAAGAATCTGTTTGGCGCGAATGTCAGTACGTATTGGTTTAACCTTTTAGTAATCTGGACGATGGCGTTGCTTTGTTATATTTCTCTTTATTTTGAGTGGCTTAAGAAAATAATTGACCTTTTTGGGAAAGTGAAGATTCCCGAAAAGGTGAACATTCCTTTTAAAGGCAAGTAAAGCGCCATTTGGTAACGAAATTTGAATTCTTAAATTTGTAAACAATAACAAGCTAGTTATGAAAGTATTATTGGCCTCCCTATTTGCCCTTTTCCTATCCGCCTGCGGATCAGGTAAGAAACCAGACGAACAAGCATTCTTAAACAGTTTGGACTCGGCCAAAAGCGGGCCTACGATAGATGAAGAGGTTATCAATAGCATCTTGCAACAGATTCCTAGTCCGTTGGAGATTTCTGTACTTTTAAAAGAATCTGGCACAAAGTACAGCCCTAACATCCTCAATTCACCAGATAACCTGCCCAAGTACAACAGCAACTACAAAAAGGCTCTCAATTTAGGAGTTTACGGCACCGATTTGGGATATACCAATATCTACGAACAGAATCAGGACGGCATAAAATACCTATCTGCTATCAAAAGCCTAGCGGATGGTCTTAACATAGGACAATTCTTCGATATGGAAACTATTGGAAAATTGGCGGCCAACAGCAAAAACCTGGATTCGCTATTGCTTATAACCACGCAAAACTTCAATAGCATTAACCATTACTTGCAAACCCAAAGCCGCGCTAACCTTAGTGTATTGCTTTTAATAGGCGGTTGGGTGGAGGCCATGCAAATTACCTGTCAGGTAGCAGCCAAAGACCCGAAGAATAAAGAGCTACAGGAGAAAATAGGGGAACAAAAAATTATTTTAGAACAAATTGTTTTACTGCTTGGGTTTTATAAGGACGATGCAAACATGGCATCGTTATTGACCGACATGGAGCAGCTAAAGGGAGCGTTCAATAATATCAATATCACTTACACCTACAAAGAATCGACCATGGAAGTGATAGATGGCGTAGCAATGATCAAGGACAACAGCACCACATTTATCAATATCACTGAAAAAGATGTTGAAAATATTAAGTCTTTGACGAATTCTATCAGAAATAAAATAATAAGCTAATTTTACTGAATTATGAATCCTATGAAAAAGGTATTTTCTATAATCTTGTTGATGATCATTATTGGGGCGGGTACCACAAAGCTTGCAGGGCAATGCAATCCCGATAATTTCGCTAATGCCTGTATTCCTAAGCTTGCTTCCGGATTTAATTTCTTAAAAAGCTACAAAGTAGATGGCGAAGGAGGCTCTAAAGAAAAGGTGGAATATAGCTATGTGTTTACAAAAGGCACCCAATACATGATCAATCTTTGTGCAACTGGAGCAGCTACAGACGGGATTATCGTAACAATATTTGATTCAAGTAGAAATAAGGTTGCATCGAGCAAAATAAATGGCCAATTTATTTCTGCCATTGCATACCCCTGTAATGCCACTGGCATCTATTACATCCAATATACGTTTGATGGCTCTGCTGGAAAATGTGGCGGCAGTGCGTTGGGTTTTAAGAGGTAATTATAAAAAATGAAATTCAAAAAAACCTTGCCGAAAGCAGGGTTTTTTTTTGAACAAACTTTCTAAAAATGGAAAAAATTGATCTTTCATTTGACTTTAAAGCCCGCTATTACAAGCTGGGAAAGCTTGATTCAAATACCCAAGAAGTTTGGTGGGTCTTTCACGGGTATGGTCAATTGGCTCAATTCTTTATTGAAAAGTTTAAGAGCCTACAGGAAGCTGGGGTTTGTGTGATTGCGCCCGAGGGTTTGTCTAAATTTTATTTGGCAGGCAACAGTGGGCGAATTGGCGCCACGTGGATGACGCGCGAAAACAGATTGACCGAAATTGAAAACTATAGTGCCTACCTGAATTCGATTCTTGAAATGGAGAAGCCTCCACAAAAAGTTCGAACCACCATAGTAGGTTTTTCTCAGGGGGCTGCCACAGCCGTGAGATGGATCATGAACGGGAAAGTAGATTTTGATCGATTAATTTTATGGGCCGGTCTATTCCCACCTGACATGGATTTTGAAAAAGGAGCGGATCTCTTTCAGCACAAGCAAATTTTTGAAGTGCTGGGCAAGCAAGATGAATTCATCACCAAAGAAAAAATTGATGAGATGATGAATCTCAATCAACGACTTCAAATAAATCCAACGATTGTTGAGTTTGATGGAGGGCATGAGATTGATACCGCCATCTTATCAAAGATTGCTTTTGGCTAGCTATCTCTCTTTACAATCGTAGCGCTCGCCTGCGCAGTTGGCAATACAATCATATCCGCTAGAACAACATGAGCAGGTCGTGTAACCGCAAACAAAATAACATCGGCAATATCTGCGGCAAAGAGTGGCGTTAGACCCTGATAAACCTTATTTGCCCGCTCGGCATCGCCTTTAAATCGCACCAATGAAAATTCGGTTTCTACCATGCCGGGATGTATACCCGTCACTTTTATACCAAATGGATTGAGATCCATGCGCATGCCGTTGGTGAGCGCATCTACGGCAAACTTACTGGCGCAATAGGCATTTCCATTTGGATAAACTTCCTTGCCGGCAATGGAACCAATGTTGATGATGTGTCCTTTTTGTCGGCTCACCATGCCTGATATTATTTCTTTTGACACATAGAGCAACCCTTTCACGTTGATGTCGATCATCGCATCCCAATCAGCAATTTCGCCAGATTGAATGGGAGACAATCCGTGCGCATTGCCTGCATTGTTCACCAGTACGTCAATTTCTTTCCATTCTGCCGGTAATGAATTCAAAGCGGCTGCGGTTTGTTTCTGATCTCTTACCTCAAACGACAATGAAATGACTTGTGTACTCGCAGAAAGAATGTCGGTCAGGTTTTTCAATCGGTCTTCCCTCCTGCCGCATACAATCAAGTTAAAATTATTTTCTGCCAATAGTTTGGCAGTGGCCTCTCCAATTCCGGAGGTAGCACCAGTAATCAAGGCGATTCGTTTTAAACTCATATTTATTAGGTGGGTGAAAGGCTATTGAAAAATAAGATAAACACCGATGGTATTTGTATTCAATCTGTTTAGCGGGTCTTTATAAATACTTTGATCATCGCCAAGCATATTGACAAGACCTCTTGAAAAACGTAGCTCTGGAGAAAACTTAAAGAGTGGAAAATAAAAGTCGAAACCGATACCTGCGTCCACAGTAATATTCCTTTTCATAATAGGAATAGTACCCGATGAGTTGCCAATATCATTCTTACCCGAAAGTTCTATACCCGGAGTAAATCCCCCTATCATATACATTCTTACATTTCCCCTACGCATCGATTTAAATTTTACCAACAACGGGAATTCTAACAGCGTTGTTTCTATCAATTGAGTTTGCGTGGTTCTATTGGTGTAGTAATACGTGAGCTTGTGCGAATAAAACCCTGCCTTTGGCATGAGTCGCAAGTCAAAAAACTCATTGAGTCTATAGTTAACTAAAAATCCTAAAGAAAACCCAGGAATAAACTGAGGTTGCACCGAATGCACCGTATCGAACTTGTTCGTTACAAACTGATCGGAATAATTTAATTGATAGGAAGAAGTGTGCAGACCAATGGAAAAACCATAACTAAATTTTCGATCATCGTAATTTGGGTTGTGCTGGCGTGCCCATTTGAAAAGCTGTGCCTGCGCGGAGGCAACAGTCAGCAGCAGCAACACTGTCAGCAGAATTATTTTACGCCCGTATACAGGGTACTTATTCCAAATGTAAGTGGCTCGCATGAAGTGTTTTTATAACCCAATCCATCTAAAATCGAGGTAAAATCTTTTCCGTCTGGAAATGCCCCGACCGACTCGGGAAGATAAGAATAAGCGGACGAATCTTTTGAAAATAACTTGCCAATGGTAGGAGTAACAAACCGAAAATAAAATTGATAAAGTGGTTTAAAGTACCAACTAGTGGGTTTTGAAAACTCCAGAATCACTACCCTTCCACCTGGCTTTAAGACCCGTAGCATCTCAGATAATCCCTTTTTCAAATCTTCAAAATTGCGCACCCCAAAAGCAACGATGATGGCATCGAATTTATTTTCCTCAAAGGGCAAATTTTCAGAATCTCCGCTCCGCATTTCGATGAGCTGCTCAATTCCCCGATCAATCATCTTCTTTCGACCAACCTCTAGCATCCCTTCTGATATATCTACGCCTATTACTTTTTTGGGGTGTAGCTTTAGCGCTTGGATAGCAAAGTCGCCCGTGCCAGTGGCTACATCTAAAATTAGTTGCGGCTTGTCAATTTCAAGTAGCCGAATGGCTTTCTTCCTCCAGCTGATATCAATTCCAAAGCTCAAAAAGTGGTTTAGAAAATCGTAGTTGCCGCTGATTGTGTCAAACATTTTTGCCACCTGTTGTTTTTTGCCAGCGCTATCATTTTTATACGGGACTATTTCCAATGGTGAGAGAATTTAGAATTTAGAATTTAGAATTTAGAATTTAGAATTTAGAATTTAGAATTTAGAATTTGGAAGAGTTAGTTGCCCAGCACCTTAAATTCGACCCTGCGGTTAAATTGTCTTCCCTCCTCCTCATCATCATTGCTAGCTAAAGGTTTTGATTCGCCATAGCCCATAGTTTTGATCCTGCGGGTATCAACTCCCTTAGACGTAAGAAAGCTTTTCACGGCAATAGCCCTACGCTGAGAGAGTGCAAGATTGAACTTATTATCCCCCACACTATCCGTATGGCCACCAATTTCAACTTGTAGAGCCGAATTTTGTTTCATCATGGTCTCCAACTTATTTAACTCGCTATAAGATTCGGTCTTGAACGTAGCCCTCTCAAAATCAAAATAGATGTTGCGTAAGATGGAAACCACTCCAACAACAAGTTTCCTCAGCTCAATGGTCTTAGTGATGGTTTTTTCTTTGGTGGTTGCTCCCTCTACTTTTACCGTTAGATTTTGAAATACATAACCTTCCTTTTCCACCGACAAACGGTAATCCTTTGCTGTCGTAGCGGTAATCGAGAATTCGTGCATTCCACTTTCTTGATTCACCATGCCAACCATCACATTGTCTTTCAACCCTTGCATTCTTACTTTCGCGTCCAATGGATTTTTCGTTTCGTCAACTACATTCACGATGTATCTAATAAGTTTTCCCTCTTGTTTCGGTTCCGGTTTTACCTCAGCAACAACGGGTTCAACTTTAGGCTCATTTGGTAGTACTTCCTTTATAGGGTCGGGCTCTTTTGCTGCCACAACTGGCTGTTTTTCCTCTTCAGATGGTTCAATCATATAGATATCCGAGTATCCTAGGCCGTCTTCTCGAACGGATGAATAATACCAACGTTTGCCGTCCTTCGTGCCTGAGAAATAAATGTCATCATCGGGTGAATTGATTGGGTAACCCAAGTTCTCAGGCTCACTCCATTCATTCTTTTCTTTGTCCAATAAGTCAGACTTAAAAATATCGAAGCCACCCATCCCTTTTCTGCCTTGCGAGCTAAAATAAAGAGTCTTTCCACTATATTCAATGAATGGACCGTCTTCATCCAAATCTGTGTTAATGGCAGAGCCTAGATTTTTTACACGGCTCCATTCTCCCCTGCTGTCTTTGTAACAAACATAAATGTCTGAACCGCCAAATCCTCCAGGGCGTTCGCTTGCAAAGAAAAGTGATTCGCCATCTTTGGTAATGGAAACAGAAGACTCACGGTACGATGAGTTAATTATGCCCGGCAATGCCTCTAAGCTACTCCATGAACCATCTCCTTTTCGCTCGGTAAAATAAATATCTCCGTTGCCTTCGTCTTTATAGACGAACAAAGTCTTTCCGTCCGAGGAAACGGCAAGATTCGAATCATTGAATTTAGTATTGATATTCAGGCCTATATTTTTTGCTCGCTGCCATGTTCCGTTAGATCGACTTGTAGTGAAAATATCTTCATAGGGCTTGTTGTCATCGGCCACATTTTCGTATGTATTTCCATCTCTTCTACGCGTGGTGAAAATGATTTCATTTTCTTCGGCATTTAAAACCGGTGCATAGTCTTCAAATTCTGAGTTGATCTCTCGGCCAATATTTTTTATTGAATACGGCTTCGGTGCGGCAACAAATTCCTTTCCATTCTTACATTCTTGAATTCTTCGATCCACTTCCCTCATCTCCACCTTATCTTTTCCTTGATAACCAGGCTTTTTAACCAATTTGCCTTTATAGCGGGAGTAAAAGTCAATCGCCTTGTCAAAGTCCAATCCGAATTGATAGCTTGTGCCAATCCAATATTCCAAGTCAAAACGATAATCTGGATCTTGCCGGTAGATTCGAAGAAAGTATTTCACCGCCAAGTCCTTTCCAATGGTTTTCAGGTGCATGTGGCCAGCTTCAAAGTTTGCTTTGATAAAAGTAGTATCTAAGTTAGCAGCCAAAACAAGCTGGTCGCGAGCATCATCTTCCGCTTTTGTTGCTTCCAATGTCAACTCCGCTTGCAGAAAATACTCCTTAGCTAGCGCTTTATCTTGCTCTTGGGCAAAAAGAGCTTTTGGCCATGCCAACATAAAAGCTACAATAGAAAAAACAACGACTCTCGAGAGACTAAACATATTAAAAAATGACTTTAACCCTTTAAAAATAACATAAGAGTGTGGCAATTTAGCAAAATCTAGCAAAAAATAAAGGGGTCATCTTCAACCATAACTAACACGTTTCTTACATTATTAGTATTTTGCGCTTCAATCAATACTTTAAGCAATGGTCATTAAGTCGGCAGAATTTATTGTCAGTAACACCGACCCTCAAAAATGCCCACCTTCCGACAAGCCGGAGTTTGCCTTTATAGGTCGCTCAAATGTCGGTAAATCATCGCTAATCAATATGTTGGTAGAACGGAAAAAGCTGGCCAAAGTATCTAGCACCCCCGGAAAAACACAAACGATCAATCATTTCATTATCAACGAAGGGTGGTACTTGGTTGATTTGCCAGGCTACGGCTACGCCAAACTTAGCAAGGAAAGTCGTTGGAATTTTGGCAAAATGATAGAAAGCTATTTGGAGAACCGAGAAAATCTTTTTTGCACGTTTATATTAATCGACTCTCGCCTCCCTTTGCAAAACATCGACCTGGATTTTATCATTTGGATGGGGAAAAAAAATCTTCCGATCGCCATTGTGCTTACAAAAACCGATAAACTCAAACAATCGGACCTGGGCAAATCAAAATTCAACATTGAATCCGCCCTGTTAAAATCGTGGGAAGAGTTGCCTCCAGTATTTATTACTTCTTCAGAAAAAAAATCAGGCAGAGACAAGTTACTGGCATTTATTGACGAAGCTATCCGCAACGCTAACGAAAATGATTAGTTTTGCGACAAAAAAGAAAGAATGGAGCTCAAGGACATTGTATCGGTAAGTGGTAAGGGTGGATTATTCAGGATATTCAAGCCAGGTAAGGGAGGCGTTATACTCGAAACGCTGGACGCGGCTAAAACAAAAGTGGTGGTGGGTGCCACGCAAAAACTTTCAGTATTGAGCGAAATATCGATCTACACCACCACGAAGGAAGGCACTGCTTCGTTGCCTGTAGTCCTCCAAAAAATCAAGGATCAAGTTGGAAGTGAACTTGGAGTGACGCCCGATTCTGACAATCAAAAGCTAACGTCATTTTTGAAATCTGTATTGCCAGAATTTGATGAAGATCGGGTGTACGTGTCCGACATCAAGAAATTGGTAAAATGGTATGGAATTTTATTGAAAGAGGCTCCCGAAGTTTTAGATCAACCTGCTGCCGAAGAAACCGCGAAGGACGAAAAATAAATTAAATCCCCTCAATCGCTTTTTCCACCATTTTTTTCGATCCCACATAAAAAGGTGTTCGCTGGTGCAAATCTTTTGGCTTGATCTCCATAACTCTGCCCTTTCCATCGGTTGCCTTTCCTCCTGCTTGCTCGGCAATGAACGATAACGCGTTGCACTCATACATCAAGCGAAGTTTGCCATTCACATCTTTAGCAGTAGCGGGGTAAATATAAATACCTCCCTTCAAAATATTCCGGTGAAAGTCGGCAACTAACGAGCCTATGTAGCGGGCTGTATAGTTATTGTCTTTGCAATATTGAATATAAGTCTTTACGCTAGCAGAAAATGAATTCGCAGAGCCTTCGTTGATGGAATAAATTTTTCCTGATTCTGGGATGGTCATATCAGGATGCGAAAGTACGTACTCCCCTAGCGTTGGCTCGTACGTAAATCCATTTACACCATGCCCAGTAGTGTAAACCAACATGGTAGATGAACCGTACAAAATATAACCCGCTGCTACCTGCTCATCACCGGTTTGCAAAATATCTTCATCGCTGATCGGTGTTCCTATTTCACTTTTCCTCCGATAGATCGAAAATATAGTTCCGATGGAAACATTTACATCTATATTCGATGAACCATCTAGCGGATCAATGGCAATCACATATTTTCCATCGTTGCTTAAATCCACAAACGACTCGGTCTCTTCAGAGATTAGCGCACAGACCTCGCCTCCTTTTGTCAAGGCGCGCGTAAACCGAATATTGGCGAGGACATCCAATTTTTGTTGTTGTTCACCCGTAGAATTTTGAGAGCCCATCGATCCCATGATGTCGATCAACCCAGCTTTGTTAATTTCGCGGTTTACCACTTTAGAAGCCAACGCAATGTCTCTTAACAATTGAGAAAGTTCACCGCTGGCATACTGAAATTGAAATTGATTATTTTTGATAAAACGATCTAAAGCTGTTCCAATGGGCAAGGCGATTCGAGAGGCTTCCATAAATTACTGTTTTTACTTCTTTTTGATCCCTACATTTCGGAGGCAAATATAACCTGCAATCGTTTGAAATAAATTTTAATTGATGGATATCTTTAAATTCGGTGGTGCGTCATTAAAAAATGCAGAGGGAGTAAAAAATGTGGCTCATATCATCGGGTTGCAACAGGAGAAAAAATTATTGGTGGTTGTTTCCGCCATTGGCAAAACTACCGATGCACTGGAACAAATTGCCGCTTTGTCTCAAGCAAAAAAAGATTTCAAAAATGAACTTGATCAATTGAGCGCATTTCATCTAGCGCTTTCGCGGGAGCTCTTTGCTGGAGACACAATTCAAAAGGAGATTCAACACCTCATTGCAAAGTTGGACGAGGTTGCATCCAAACTCGAAGACGTAGATCTTCACTATGACCAAGTAGTGTCGTATGGCGAATTACTTTCATCTACTATGGTGGCACGATACCTACAGCACAAAAACATTTCATGCATGTGGTTGGACGCGAGGGACTATATCAAAACTGACAACACTTATCGGGAAGGAAAAGTAAACTGGGAGGAAACGTTAAAAAGAATTTCGGTTCTCAATCGCTCCCCGCAAATCTACTTGACGCAAGGATTTATTGGTTCTACTAATGATAATCTTACAACCACTCTTGGTCGTGAGGGATCGGACTTTACCGCTGCAATTTTTGGAAGTTGCCTCCAAGCCAATGCTGTAACTATTTGGAAAGATGTGCCCGGTGTGATGAGTGCCGACCCAAAACGAATTGCCAGCGCGGGTGTATTCGAGGAATTACCTTACAAAGAAGCTGCAGAGATGACGTATTTTGGTGCCTCGGTAATACACCCCAAAACTATTAAGCCATTGGCCAACCGAGGCATTCCACTATACGTGAAAAGTTTTGTTGACCCGCAACTGGACGGAACAAAAATTCATGAGTGCAAAGTCAATAAACTTCCACCGTTTATTGTTTTTAAAGGAAACCAATGTCTGATTTCGTGTAAAGTGACGGATTACACGTTTGTGGACGAGACGCAACTCACTTTAATCTTTAGGGCGCTAACGGAATTGAACCTCAAAATCAACGTGATGCAAAATTCGGCCATTTCATTTTCGTTTTGCATTGATTACCGAGAAGACAAGGTGTTGAAACTGATAGAAATCTTAGGTAAACATTTTGAAGTGTACTATAACGCAAATCTTACATTAATCACGATCAAAAATTACGATGCAACCACCTCAGGCGAATACAGAAACATGAAAGGAGTTATCCTTGAGCAATCGTCTCGATCTACGTTGCAAGTGCTGTTGAAACTGTAAATCAAGTCTTTAGCTCATCAATTAAGTTTTCAATTGTCCGATCGAGTATATCAAAAACTTCCTGAAAATCTTTGTCGGTGCCGTTATAAGGATCAGGCACGTCTCCTTGTCCGTTAGGGTCATACTGGCGAACCAACTTTACTTTCTTCAAGTGCGAAGCATCGTTAGATAGCTGGAGAATAGTGTTCAAATTACTTTTGTCCATCGGAAAAATCAGGTCAAATGCATCAAAATCCGCAGAACTAAACTGTCGACCTAGATGCCTCATTGGTACACCATTTTTGACAGCATTTCGAATCGTGCGAGTGTCTGGCGAATACCCAATATGATAGTTTGCCGTTCCGCAAGAGTCTGCGGAAAATTGGATTTCTAAGCCCTTTTCCTTGATTTTATGTTTAAAAATAGCTTCCGCCAAAGGCGAACGGCAAATGTTGCCTAGGCACACAAATAAAATTTTCATGCGTTAATAATCTACTTTTTAATGGCCTCATGGAATCCCCTAGCTTGATTATCATGCCGTTTGGTATGCTTTGCCAGTGTGGATTTCATCCTTAAAAGTAATCACCCACAGGGTTACCAAAAATAATTGGCCTGAATAAATGAACGCATAGTACATTTAGTTTATCGCCTTTTGGTTAAGTCTAGCCCCTTCAAACGAGAAGGGGCTTTTCTTTTTGAAGTATTTACTAGCTTTGGAGTTCACCAATTATCGCAGCTATGGATTTTATAAAAGTTACGGAGCAAAAGGAAACGTTTGTAGCACTCGTAGAATTAAATCGACCAAAAGAACTGAATGCACTCAACCACCAATTGATGACAGAATTGTTGGCTGCCTTTCAACAACTCGACAAAAATGATCAGGTTCGTGTAATTGTTTTGACAGGAAATGAAAAAGCTTTTGCAGCAGGTGCTGACATCAAAGAAATGGCTGACAAATCTGCTATTGAAATGCAATTGATGGATCGTTTTACCACTTGGGATCAAATCCGAAAAACAAAAAAACCAATTATTGCTGCCGTCAGTGGCTTTGCTTTGGGGGGCGGCTGTGAACTAACTATGATGTGCGATATGATCATCGCATCCGAAACGGCTAAGTTTGGGCAGCCCGAAATAAAAATAGGAACGATTCCCGGAGCTGGAGGAACACAGCGCTTGACAAAAGCTTTAGGTAAAGCAAAAGCAATGGAACTGATTCTTTCCGGAAGATTTCTTTCCGCTGAAGAAGCCCACTATTACGGTTTGGTAAATAAGGTTGTCCCGGTTGAAATGTATTTATTTGAGGCGCTGCAACTTGCCAAAGAAATCGCGCAAATGTCACCAGTGGCAGTGCAACTTGCTAAAGAAGCCATCAACCGATCGTTTGAAACACAACTAGATGAAGGCTTGGCGTTCGAACGAAAAAATTTCTATTTGACATTCGCCAGCGAAGACCAGAAGGAAGGAATGAAAGCGTTTGTAGAGAAAAGAAAGCCAGAGTACAAGGGTAAATAACATTACAAAATAAAAAGAGAGCGGGAATAAAATCGCTCTCTTTTTACTTTAATTCTTTTACTTTAATTCAGCAACGGTTATCGAACCGCGAACCCAAATCCAACGGTAAGAGCGTTGTATTTTTGTAATGTATAATCTCCATTAAAATATACCGGACCCAACTTTATTCTTAATCCAGCCGTAACTCTGGCACTTTTATTTGTATATTCTGCTGAGAAAGGATCTGTCAAATCTGCTGAGTCTGGAAATGATGGGTCGATCGTATATGTTCCCAATACATTAACCGTACTATTCACCGCTCCATACCCTACACCCGCATAAAGAGTTAAAACAGAAATCTTTTTTGAAATCAAGGCTTGCGCTACCCAAGAATTCAATTTGTAATTTACCTTACCATCCGTATTGTCGGGTAGCGCATCCGTTGGATCTGAATTAACAAGACTGGTAGCTCCAGAAACAGAATTATAAGCAACCAATAAAGAGAGATCAAAAGGCAAACGTTTTATACCCTTTAAATGTTGCTTTATGTCATGCATTAACCCGAAGCCTAGCATGCTGAAATTACTACCCCCTTGCTTCTGCTCGGGAACAAATCTAATTTTCAGATCAGTGTTTTTTACAATTCCAATACCTAATTGGATCATGGGGACAGGAACGGCACTAAAGCCAACTGATTTTCTAAAATTAAGACCCTCGGGACCGTTTACAGTAACTGCTTTACCAGGGATCGGGCCGTTTCCATCTGGATCGTAAACACCTGTATAGGTAGTGGGAGTGTTAGCTCCAAATATAGTGGGAGCTGTCGCGTTTGGCCCTGCGGGAGATGTGAGGCTTAGTGTTTTTAGCCCTAGTGATGACGGTGTAAACGAATCATCAGATGCAGGGGTGAAAGCAGCGCTAACTGTAACGCCTAAATCAAAACCCAATGTTTTATGCGCCTTGGCTGTGTGGTACCATCCGCTCGTCATGCCATAAGAAGTGGCATTAATAATTGGGCTTAAATATGCACCAATCAATTTAGAGGCATCGTCCTTTCCACCATTTAAGAACCCAACAAGGTCTGACTCATTTTGCGAAAAAGCCGGTAACGAGGCTAAAAAAAATAAACCAAAAGCCAATCTTAACATTCGTTTTCTTGTAAAATTTTTATTCATAAAAGTATTTTAGTGAGTATATCCAAATAAATGGTACTTGGTAAACAGTTTGCCGTTAAGCAAATCTCTAAAATAAAATGGAGTCTCCTATCTCTTTTTGATATTTTTACGCCCATCCATGGAGATTATGTACAACTTAGGCATTCATTTGTTAGCAATAGGCTATCAAATAGCAGCCTTATTCAATGAGAAGGCTAGGTTATTTATAGCTGGACGCACGGGGATATTTAACCAGCTTTCAAAATCCATAAAATCAACTCACAATTTAGTTTGGATTCACTGCGCTTCGTTAGGTGAATTTGAACAAAGCAGGCCTGTTATTGAATCGATCAAAGAAAAATTCCCCGGTGTAAAAATATTGCTTACTTTCTTTTCTCCTTCGGGGTATGAAAATAAAAAAGACTATGATAAGGCAGACTTTATCTTCTACCTGCCGTGGGACAAACCTAAAAACGCGAAGCGATTTATTGAGATCACACAACCAGTGTTGGCCATTTTTGTGAAATATGAATTTTGGTACCACTACTCGAATGAATTGAAAAAGAAAAACATTCCACTCATTTCCGTTTCGTGTATCTTAAGACCAGATCAGGTATTTTTCAAACCGTATGGCGGGCTTTTTAGAAAAATCCTATCAAATTTTAACCACTTCTTTGCCCAAAATCAGGAAACGGTAGACCTCCTAGCTCGATTAAATATTAACGCCACATTAGCGGGTGATACCCGCTTTGACCGGGTGTATGAAATCACTCAAACCGCGCAAGAAATTGGTATAGCAAAAAAGTTTAAAAATGACCAAAAACTATTTGTTGCCGGGAGTTGTTGGCCAGCCGATATGGACGTGCTTTACCCGATGATCAACGAGAATCCACATCAGTTAAAATTCATCATTGCGCCCCACGAAATTTCTGAGAGTTTTATTAAAAATATCGAGAATTCAATTTCTGCAAAAACAGTAAGATACTCGCAAGCAAAGGAAAATGTAGGCGACTTTCAGGTGTTGATTATCGATAACATTGGCCTGCTTTCAAAACTTTATCGCTACGGTGAATTTGCCTACGTGGGAGGAGCATTCGGAGACGGCCTTCACAATATTTTAGAGGCAGCTTGCTATGGAGTACCCATTTTCTTTGGGAATAAAAATTACAAGAAATATCAGGAAGCAAACGACCTGATTATGCGTGGTGGCGCATTTGAAGTGGCCGATTATTCGGATCTGAAAACAAAATACCAAGCACTTAACAACCATCCCGAAAATTTTCTATTGGCGTGTGAAGTCACTAAGTCTTATGTCAAAGAAAATTTGGGAGCGACTCAAAAAGTACTGGATTACTGCACGCCTCTGTTGAATAAATCATGAAATGGCCACTAACGTTAGGTACACCCAACGAATTGATATTCTTTGCCATTCCATGTGACCTCAAAAAAAACATTAGCACATGAAAGGTCAAATCTTAAAATCAACGGGCTCTTGGTATGAAGTACTCGGGGAAGATCATATCCGAACGATGTGCCGCGTACGTGGCAAAATACGTCTGGATGAGATAAAAGAAACTAACCCTGTGGCCGTAGGCGATCACGTGCTGTTTGAAAAAGAAGATGTAAATGGTGTAATCTTTGAAATCCTTCCTCGCAAAAATCATTTACTCAGACAATCCGTAAAAAAAACTGGGCACGCACATGTTTTAGCTGCAAATGTCGATCAAGTGCTGCTCATTGCGACCCTCAAAGAACCAAGAACTTCGTTTGGTTTTATCGATCGGTTTTTAGTTTCAGCAGAATCTTTTCGCATTCCCCAGATTTTACTTTTTAATAAGTCGGATCTGCTAACTCCAAAAAATCGGGACAATCAAGCGGGCGCAATTGAATTGTACAACTCTTTGGGCGTTATTTCGAAGAGCGTTTCCGCGATCGGGGATGACATGGATTTTCTTCTTGATGTATTAGACCAAAAACTCACCTTGGTAGCTGGTCATTCGGGTGTAGGAAAATCCACTTTGCTCAACCGGCTAGCTCCTCATATCCAACAAAGCACGGGTGAAATTTCAGGATTCTCCAGTAAAGGAACGCACACTACTACCTTCGCAGAGATGTTTGAGCTAAAAGAAAATACATTCATTATTGATACGCCCGGAATAAAAGAATGGGGATTGGTACAAATGGAGCCGCAAGAAATTTCGGACTACTTTGTAGAAATGAGAAACCTACGGTTGCAATGTAAGTTCGGTTCTAAATGTCTGCATCTAAAAGAGCCCCATTGCGCAGTACTGCGAGCAATTGAAAAGGGGACGATCGCTAAAAGTAGATATGAAAGCTATGTGAGCATGGT
>Ga0209181_10001327_pt1 | contig 43696 bp, 42 predicted proteins | sample MAT05_FD_187208 | JGI IMG/M metagenome (GOLD analysis project Ga0209181, IMG submission 187208) | Freshwater microbial communities from Lake Fryxell liftoff mats and glacier meltwater in Antarctica - MAT-05 (SPAdes) (version 2) | ecosystem: Environmental > Aquatic > Freshwater > Ice > Liftoff... | reverse complement strand
TTTTTTACTCCATCCAATTAAAGATGGAATTATTTCTTGCCCGCGTAGTGAAGAAGAACAGCCGCAAAGCAAAACGCTTAACAGTCGTTTCCATTAGTATTCTTTCATTGGTTGCATGTCAACCTTCGTTATGGGGCGCTCCTCCTCCGCCGCCGACCATGGTCGCGGCAACCGCTTCGGCTACTTTCCCGGCTCCCATCATTCCCACGCTGGCCCCAACCATCACACCCATGCCGCCCACGGCAGTGCCCACGCCGGTGGTGTTAAGTGCCGCGCAAGTATGGGCAAGCCCCGCTACGCCTGTGCTGCTGCGTGAAATGTTCCAGCGCTGGGGATTTCAAGTATTGGCAACCGAGCAGGCTTCTGCAAATTTATATATTGATGTTGCCCAGCCCGCGCAAGGCGCCATGCATGTTTCCAACTGGACTTATGCACTTGTGGCACCCTTCCCAACCTTGACCGACAATATCACAGCGCAGGATCTGTTTTCCGTTTGGAGCGGATCAGCTGCCGGACCGTTTGGCGGCGTGCCGCTTCTCATGGAAAACTCCACGCTGATGACTTTCACCGCCTTGTGGGGCACACCTGCAACGGGCGCTGTGCAAGTTGTGGCTTCAGATCAATTGCTCGATACCGCCTGGAATCAAATGCCCGCCTGGGCTATTATCCCATTTGAGAAGATCGAACCAAAATGGAAAGTATTGATGATCGATGGTCAATCGCCAATTCAAAAGAAATTTGATCCAGCAATCTATCCGTTAATGGCCACGTATCGTTTGATGTGTGTTGAACAATGTCAGGTACCCGGCGATATCGAACTTTCCTTTCAAAACCGCGACTCAGCCAAACTGACCACCGTAATTATGACTGGCGTAACCGCTCTCGTACGCGCCACCGCCCGCACCATGGATGTAAAAGGTATTCTATATCCCGGTGAGTTGTTGCGCGATATTTTACGCGAAGCTGATATTACACATGTGAACAATGAAGTCCCTTTTTATAAAGGCTGTCCAAACCCAGACCCCAATCAGGTCAAACAGATATTTTGCAGTGCGCCGCGTTATATGGAACTCCTGACCGATATCGGCACAGATGTGATCGAACTTTCAGGCGACCACTTTGCCGATTACCATGACGAGGCCATGTACCAAACGCTCGATATTTATAAACAATACAATATGCCGTATTATGGCGGCGGCTACAATATTGAAGATGGCCGCAAACCATTATTGATGGAAGTAAACGGCAACAAAATCATGTTCATTGGCTGTAACTATAAGGATATCTATGCCAGCGCGCGCGAAAATATTCCGGGCTCGGTGAAATGTGATTTTGATTACATGACCGAGCAAATCGCCTATTATCGCTCACAGGGGTATTTACCGATATCTTCCTTCCAATATCATGAATTTGACACGCCCGAAGCGCGCCCGCAGCAGAAGATTGATTTCCGCACGATGGCCGATGCGGGCGCGGTGGTGGTCAGCGGCAGTCAGGCGCATGTGCCACAGGTGATGGAATTCCGCGCAGATGCATTCATCCATTATGGATTGGGCAACCTGTTCTTCGACCAGATGGCTAAAAAAGGACCGGACTTCACACAAAAAGAATTTCTTGATCGTCATGTTTTTTATGACGGAAAATATCTTGGCGTGGAATTGATCACAGCCTATCTTACTGATTATGCGCGCCCGCGTTTTATGACAGATACCGAGCGGAAGAATTTCTTAACCCTGTATTTTGATAAAAGCGGCTGGGATTATGTACAGGCTGGACAGTAGATACCAAAAGGATTGCAGGCTTTAGTCTGTGCGCTACTACGTTATAATATTTTTCCGATGTGAAATGGATGCCTTCCCGCGTCCATTTTATTTTGTGTGGAACACACGCTGCCCAATCAACTCATTGAGACGTATATGAAAAAAATTCTTATTTCTTTAATTTGTATTTCAATTCTTGCCGCTTGTGCGCCCGTGACAGATTTGCCAATTGCAACGCAGACCGTTGCGCCATCACCGCTGCCGACCACAACTGCAACCAGCACACCCATGCCCGCGGCTTTGTGGATCGGCCCTGCTGTCCCCGCTCCACTTATTGAGCTTGCAAAGACATGGAATATTCCATTTACAAATGATCCCGCGCTCGCCACACAAAAACTGGATATTTCTGACTCAGGCTCTTTGTGGATTTATGCCCTCGTCGCGCCATTTGCCACAGTGACGGATAATGTCACTTTTCAAGATTTATCCTCCACCTGGAAAAGCGGTCAAACGGGACCGTTGCGCGGGCACAGCGTTCTATTGGCAGAATCCACTCTGGCGGCGTTGACTGCCCTTTGGGGCGAGCCAGCTTCGGGCGTGGTACGAGTCGTTGCATCTGAGGCGCTCCTTGATACAGCGTGGACAGAGTCGGCGTGGGCGATTATCCCATTTGAAGACATCCAGCCCAAATGGAAAGTGTTGAGCGTGGACGGTCAATCTCCCATTCATAAGGATTTTGATGCGGGCGCGTATCCCTTAAAAATAAATTTTGATGTATCGAACCCTGAATCGATTACATTGCCTGAATCAAACCGTGATGCTTCAAAACTTGCGACTGTTATTTTGACAGGTGTGACCGCCATTGTGCGCGCCACCGCTGTGACGATGGAATTGAAGGGCGTGAATTATCCCGGTTCTTTGGTGCGGGATTGGTTGCGCGAAGCAGATGTGGCGCATATTAGCAATGAAGTGACGTTTGATAAAACCTGCCCGTATCCGCGTGCGGGATATACCAGCCTGATCTTATGCAGTGATCCGAAATATATGAGCCTGCTTCTGGATGTGGGTACAGATATCGTGGAGATGTCGGGCGATCATCTTTTGGATCGCGGCGGTAGCGCGCTGTTGGATACGCTCGCGATGTATAAGGAAAATAATTTGCCTTATTATGGCGGCGGAGTTAATGCGGAAGATGCGCGCAAGCCTGTTTTGATGGAAGTCAATGGAAATAAGATCGCGTTTATGGGCTGTAATGGCAAGCCTGTCATCTTTCAGAAAGCCACAGCCACCACGCCCGGGCCTTCAGAGTGTGACTATCAATTTTTTGGCGATCAGATCCGCGAGTTGCGCGCTCAGGGCTATATGGTCATTTTTACGTTTCAGCATAATGAATGTTATTCTCCCATGCCATGTTATTTGCATGAAGATGGTTTCCATAGCGTAGCCGATGCGGGTGCGCTGGTGGTCAGCGGCAGTCAGGCGCACTTCCCGCACATCATGGAGTTTCGCGGCGATTCGTTTATTCATTATGGGCTGGGAAATTTTTTCTTCGACCAGATGACTTATATTTTGCCCGATGGTAAAGTGATCGACGGCACGCGCCGTGAATTTATCGACCGCCATGTTTTTTATAACGGACATTATCTAGGCGTGGAATTGCTAACCGCCATGCTGGAAGATTACTCCACGCCGCGCCCGATGACCGCAACCGAGCGTGAGCCCTTCTTAACTGAATACTTCAACCTCAGCGGCTGGATGCCTATACTGCCAACGGTCATCCCGCAGCCCACGGTTACGTTGACGCCTATCGTGCTGCCGTAAGGTGCCCCCCAAGTGGCCGAGAACTATATCCGCCACTTGGGGGATATAGTTCTCGAGTCTTTACTGTAGTATCCACTGATGATTCGTGTCTATCTTGCTGACGCATTGCTTCGAGAACGTGCGGCATTGCGTCTTATGCTTTTGGATTTGAATATGGAAATTGCGGGGGAGGCCGATAATTGGTCAACCGCATTAGCCGAGGTGCCGTTACGTCACGTAGATATGCTGGTCGCAGACTGGGAATTGCTGCCCGGTACCTCAAGCGTAGCTTTGGACGAACTGCGCAAGGTTTGTCCGAAAGCATTGGTTATTATCCTCATCAGCCGCCTGGAAGCCCGTCAGCAGGCAGCGCTCCTGGTCGGTGCGGATGTGTTTATTAGCAAAAGCGAGATGCCTGAGCGTGTAGCTGCCCACTTACATACCGCCGCTGCGAAAATTCGTAGCTGAAGCATCTCTATTAACTAAAAATGATATTTATATTGAGAACTTGATTTTACATTTTTTGGGCGATATCAAATATTAAGAGAATGCTAATATTGACATTGCAAAAAAAAACATTTTATGTATAATAGTGCTTGTCGTCGTTAGGATGCCCCCCTCATCCTAGCGGCGGCATTTTTTTAATCTATTTTGAGATCGGCAGCGTATATCCGCCATCTACAATAATGGTTTGCCCCACGATCATTGCTGCGGCAGGGGAGCATAAGAAAGCCACCACTTCAGCTACTTCTTCGGGTGTTATCAATCTTCCCGCTGGAACCTGAGCGATGAAATTTTGCAGGATATGATCCTGATTCCCCATCGACGCGAAATGATTTAACGCATCTGTCTCAACGATGCCTGGTGACACCGCGTTGACATTAATGCCCTTTGAGATCAACTCGACACCCAAATAGCGGGTGAGCGCTTCCACTGCCGCTTTGCTGGCGCCCACTACAACATAATCAGGCAATACGCGCGTGGAGCCTGCGCTCGAAATGCTGACAATTTTTCCGCTGCCGTGTTTCTCCATCAATGCCGCGGCACGTTGTGCTGAGAAGAGCAGGGCGCGCGCATTGATGTTCATTGTCCAATCCCAGCCTTTGGGCTTCTGTTCCATTGCTGGGCGGTTATAGCCCGAAGCCGCGTTATGAATGAAGATATCCAGCGTATCGAATTCTTTTTCCACTTCATCAAACATGCGATTCAAATCATCCAGATCGCCAACATCCGCTTTGACCAGTAATGCACGACGGCCTAATTTTTCCACCTCACGCGCGGTCTCTTCGGCAGGCGCGCGATTACGAAAGAAGTTAATGACCACATCTGCGCCGTGTTGTGCAAAATGCAGGGCAATCGCTTTTCCAATTCCACGGCCAGAGCCTGTCACCAGAACAATGTTGTTTTGAAATAACATAAATAATTCCTTTTTTGATTAATTTCTTTAATCGGATCTATCGCCGTCCGCCGTCTGCGGTCAATATCTTCAATCAAAATAAATATTCAAATCTGAACAATCAAATCTGTTGCCGCAATTTGGGCAGCTTACCTTACAGCTCTTTTCGTGCATTTGAGTCCCGCAGCGGTCGCAGATCCATATTCTTTTTTCATTCCAGACTACATCTTTAAACAATGACGAATTAAATTCACTGATTTTTTCCCTGCCCAGCTTTCGCACTTCCGTAATTACATTTTCAAGATCATTGCGTAATTTTCCCACGAAAATTCCACGGCAAACATCAGGCCAATTGTTTAGCCATTTGATACAGCGTTCGTGTACTTTAATGGCCCCGTTGTAATTTCCGCGTGTAACGTGCAAATACACCACCGCCACTTGTAAAATTCCACGATACAACTCACGGATGTCGCCCGTTTCATCCCGCCATGCAGTTTCCAATTCTTCATGTGTCTCAAAAAACTTCTTTTGATTAAATAATTTCAACCCCTCAATCGCCTTCGGATGCAAAATACCATCACAATCAATATTCATCCTTCATCCTTTCGCTTTCGTCCTTTATTTTTATTTCCCCAACTCTTCCCGTAATTCAATTACCTCACGCACACGCGCGCGCAAATTCCCAGTTAACATTTGGATCGTGCCCATCGCCACTTCCACGCGGTCAGACATCAACTCATAGAATGGTTCCTGATCGAGTCTGAATACCAGTGTATCTTCCAGCGCGCGAATGGTCGCTGTGCGCGGTTCAGTATCCAGCAGCGCCAACTCGCCAAATACCGCCCGCTCGCCGAGTGTATTCAAGACCCGCTCACCATCCATCACCGCCACTTTGCCGTTGATGATAATGAACATGCTGTTTCCCTGCTCACCTTTTTCAACGATGTTTTTACCTTCGGGCATTTCTATTTCAGTTAACAGTTCGCTCAACTCTGCCAGCACATCATCGGGCGTGGCTTTGAATAAATTCACTGACCTCAAGATCAAAACTTTTTCAACTGTTGAATGCATTTTCGTTTCTCCGTTCATCAGTGCGCGTGCGCAAAGTGCAAGCCAGCCTTGTGATTGTTCCGCTAATTCGTGCAGTGAAACTTTATCAGTAATACCCAATCGCTTACATGCCTCTGCCGCCGAAAGTTCTTCCACCAGCGGCATCATAATGGACTTCGCATCCCGCGGCAAAATTGTATCGAGTGTTTCAATCGCATACGGAACCTTGGCCGCATCCTTTCGCAGGATCACGCGCCGCGCATTCGTCAACGCTTTATGGTCATATATAAAACTCATCAAATGAAAAAGTCTTTCACGCGCATGATAAATCTCAATGCGGATCGCTTCCGCAAGTAGATTCATCTCATCTTTTGATTCGTTTTCCCGCAGCGCAGAATATAACACCCGCACATCATCCGCTTCGCGCTTAACCTGAGCCTGCACCTGCTCGTTGACAGGATCTGCCCTGTAGCCGCATTCCACCAACGCCGTATAGACGGCTTCACGCAAGTCTGAATTTGCGTGGCTCATATGCGCCTCAAGGATCGCGATCACAGAGTCGCCGCGAATATTTCCGCAGGCACGGATCAATTTTCTAAAGGCTGCTTTCGGGAAGTCTGTTTGTGCGAGAGCAGCTGCAATAAACGGCAGGGATGCTTCGCCGCCCAGCTCCAAGGCTTTCGCCGCCTGCGCCCGCGTGGATGGATTCTTCATGGCTTCAAGCACTTTAGGCCAGAGTGTGTTTTGTTTGCTTGCACCCACGGCCAGCAAAGTTTCACGCCGAATTTTGACTTCAGGGTCATCTAAAAGTTTTTCAAGCAGACTTTCAAAGCCTTGCGAATCGAATCTTCTCAAGGTTTGTGCCGCAAGTAAGCGCTTGGCAGGTGAAGGGTTGCCAGCGAGTTTTTCCAATTTTTCTTTTGAAATCGAAAGGCCGCCTTCGCCGCCGTATTTGAGCAAACCGACCAGTGCGCCGAATGTGTTGGCTTCGTTGTTTGAATTCAAATACGGCAGAATGAGATTAATGTCATCGGCGGTTAGGGCAGAGAATGCCTGCACTGCGGCGCGGCGGGTATTGGGCATCTCTTCCTGCGGAATCCGCTCTTCCAGATTTTTTCGCGCCTGCTGCGGCTTGATGCGTTCGATTTTTTCCAATACAGAAATACGCACATTGGAAGAGGCGTGTCCCAATAAATTAATCAGTTCACTCTTTAGTTGTGGATGATTGAGTTCTTCAAGTAAATCAAGTGAGTAGATGACAGTCCCTTCGTGCTGGCTGGATAATCCCTTGAACAATATCTCGGCGTTTATTTCTTCCACGTTGATCAGGTCTTCGCGTTTGAAGCGCCGCTTGTGGATGGCTTCCACCAGTTGTTTGGGATAGGCATTTGCCAGAACGATACTTAATCCCAGCCATGCAATTGCCAGTACGATATATACAAATGAAAGTTGAAGTGTATCGAGTTTCAAGCCATTGGAAAGCAAAGCCAGCAATAAGCCCGCGATGCCGATCGCCGCAGGCTGGATAATTCCTTCGCCAATGGCGCGCGCCTTCGGACGCAGTGCGTCTGCGATGGGTTGGTACAGAATGGAGGATGCTGATTGGTCGAGGGTGAAGCCGAGTCCCTCATTGTTAAATTTCCCTGCAATTGCAAACCAGAACAGGCCCAAAGTCCAGGAAGATGCGAAGATGCCTACGCTGGCAAATCCGCTCATGGATGCGATCAAGACGATGGGCGTGGTTAAGAGTCCAGCCCATAATCCAAATTTGCTGATGATGCGGCCTGTCAGGAAGGTGTCTGTAAGAAATCCGAGCAGACCCACCATGCTGAAAAAATTACCGATGAAGCCGGCGTTATCGGCCGCGTTGGGAAATTGAACTGAAGTCATGCCGTAAAAGATGGCATCCATAACGAAATAAGCCACGCGCCAAAGTGCGGCTAAAGCGAAGACCAATAAAATATAACGATTGCGAAACAGGGCGCTGGTGGGTGTTTGTTCTGGTGCGGAAGTAGCGCTGGTTTTTGTCTGCGGTTTTTTCATGCCGCGCAATAGTACACTTTGAATGAGAAGCGCAATGAAAAGGCATAGCGCGATGATGATGTAAAGATTTTCTGTGCCGAGTGTTTTTGCAATGGTTCCAGAAAAAGGCCCAGCGACAACATACGAAAGCCATGAGCCTGCATTGAGCAAACCGAATAATCTTTTGCCCTGGCGCACATCAAAAATATCGGATGCGAGAGTCCAGAAGGCGAGCACGGCTAAATTGATGAGAGTTTGAGTCCAGATGGGGAGGAAGAGCGCGAGCGTTTTGGAAGGGGCGAGGGCGAGACCGAAACGAAAGCCAAGTGTGGCGAGTATAAGAAAAACCATGGTCAGCCACAGCCAGCGTGCGAGTGAAACACGCTCTGAAATTTTCAAAAAAACGGCGGTAATGCTGGAAACAACCAGCGCAATGCCGATATAAGTAAATGGAATCGCAGACGCATCCCAATAGGTCAGGAACAACGGCATGGATGCTGTTTGCGCGAAGAGCATGGCCGCGCCCATGAAAAAATATTGCGCCAGCATGAGATAGACCGTGCGGCGTTCTTCAGAGCGGATGTTTAGCAGTGAGTCTATTCGTGTCAACATAATGGGATTGTTTTGGTAGTATAACATGTGACTTTCATTCAAATGGTAAAATCTCAGACATGGAAAGTTTTCCTAAAGATAAACGTGTAATTTTATGTATGGCTCTGCTGGCGCTGGTTTCTTTGATCGTGCTTGGCAGCGCTTTGAAGGAAGTATCCTTTCCTCCCGCGCAGCGCTTAAGCCAGTCTGATTCTGAAACGATCCAAATCTCGGTAGGCGGGGTGATTAATAGAATCGCTGAAGTACCATTTTGGAAACAGGCAGTATTTTGGATATTGCTTTTCTTTTTGGTTCTCATGGTTTCCTCCCTGCTTTCACCTGAATTACGTAAACGCATCCTGACGGGATTTTTGCGCATTGCGCTTTTTGCGATCCTTTTTCTTTATCTTATTGAGAATAACCCGGGGTTTCTTGCAGGATTATTTTCGCAAGGTATTCCCGGCGCAGACTCTTCTGCTCCCTCCTTGTTGGAAAATGTTCCCGCGCCCGTTTTTGAGGCGCCGCAAATTTCAGGTTGGTTATCCTATTTAATTACATTCGTAATTATTCTGGCGGCGGCTCTTATATTTTGGCGTGTAAATCTGTGGTGGGCGCGCAGAAACGAAATCCTTAATCTGGGCCGCCCGTTGGGTGCAATCGCCGAGATCGCGCGCACTTCTTTGCAGGAACTTTCGCTGGGGAATGTCACCGCGCAGGATGCCATTATCCAATGTTATGAGCGCATGAGCCGTACAGTGGATACAAAACGCGGCCTCTACCGTGACTCGGCCATGACTTCCTCAGAATTTGTAACCCGCCTTGAAAGTGCTGGCCTGCCATATGAACCTGTTAATCGGCTGACGCGTTTATTTGAATCTATACGATACGGCGCACGGACATCTGAACAGCGCGATGTGGATGAGGCAATCTCTTGCCTCACATCCATTTTGGAATATTGCGGAGAAACTGTATGACTCAGCGGCATTTAATTTTAGTCGGCGCATTTTTATCCGCTTTGATGATTGCCTTCCTATTACGGGATGTGGTCGAGCGCACAATTATCGCCCCGCTGGCGTATCTGTGGTGGATTTTGAAATTATATTATTCTGCGTTTCCACAATATATTTTGTGGATCGTGTTGATTCTGATTTCAGTGTTTTCAGCCGCATCCAGTTTGATGCCTGAAGCGCGTGCTGGCAAGGGACAAAAGCCAGACCCGATTATCATTCACGGGCAGATCGCAGACCTCGCAGACTGGATGAGAAAATCCAGCCGCGGGGGGATTTACTATAAATGGCTGATCGCAAATCGATTGGGAAAGAATGCCAGAGAAATTTTATCTCAACGAGATGGGCAAGCGGTACATAAAAAAAATAGGAAATTATATGGCCGTGACTGGCATCCGCCGCAGGAAATAGAATCCTATCTTGAAGTTGGGTTGAACGGCTCCTTCGCAGATTATCCCCAGCCCCGCCGTTGGGCAAAACCAGAACCAACGCCGTTGGATGCAGACCCACAACAAGTAATTGATTATCTTGAAAATGAACTGGAGATGAGTCATGCTCGAAATCGCAAAGGTATCTGAGTTAAGCAAACAAGTTGTCGACGAAGTGGAACGCGCTGTAGTTGGCAAACGCGACCTGCTTGAAACCATCATGTCTGCCGTGTTGGCAGGCGGCCATGTATTGTTGGAAGATTATCCCGGCCTCGGCAAAACCTTGATCGCGCGCAGTTTTGCATCCGCGCTGGGGTTGGATTTCAAGCGCATTCAGTTCACGCCCGATCTTTTGCCCGGCGATATTACAGGCGGCTATATTTTCAATCGGACAAAAAACAAGTTTGAGTTACGTCAGGGACCCGTCTTTACCAACATCTTGTTGGCCGATGAAATTAATCGCGCTTCTCCAAAAACACAATCCGCTTTATTGGAAGCCATGCAGGAAGGACAAGTCACAATGGAAGGGGAGAGTTTGAAACTGCCCGATCCATTTCTGGTGCTGGCCACTCAAAACCCGATTGAATATGAAGGCACGTTTCCGTTACCCGAAGCGCAGTTGGATCGTTTTATGTTGAAGCTCACAGTGGGCTATCCGAGTCTCGAAGAAGAAAAAGAAATTTTACAGCGCCGCCGTGAACGCAAACAGGATGAACTTGATCTCAAACAAATTACCAAGCCGAAACAATTAATTGAAATGCGCGCCGCGCTTGAAACCGTGCATGTTGACTCTGATCTTGAAGGTTATATTTCTGCGCTCGTCCACGCCACGCGCATGGATCGGCGTGTGGCCGTTGGCGCCAGTCCGCGCGGATCATTGGCATTTTTGAAAATGGCGCGCGCGCACGCAACGTTGGCGGGCCGTGATTATATTTTGCCCGATGATGTTAAACATTTTGCTGTGCCTGTTTTGAGTCACCGCCTGTTGTTGCAGCCTGAATACTGGATGTCGAAGCAGGTCAATGGCGATGTGATTCGTGATGTGTTGCGAACCACTCCCGTGCCTGTCATTTAATAAAGTGTATCGTTCCATTTTGCTCGCCGCGCTGGTTTATATTTTATTGCTGACAGGGCTCATCACTCTGCGCGGCGAATTTATCGCGCTTGCAATTCCGTTCGTGCTTTATCTTTTATATGGATTTTGGAGCGCGCCCGAAATACTGGACTTGCACATCGAACGCAGACTTTCCCACGACCGCATCACGCCCGATTCAGAATCAATCGTGACTTTGACTGTGATCAACAACGGCTCTGACCTCGAAGAACTTTTTCTTGAAGATAGAATCCCGCCGCATTTGACAGTCCGCATCGGTTCGCCCCGACATTTGATTCTGCTTCCGAAAGGCAGTTCTTACACGTTTAGTTATACCGTCACAGGCCCGCGCGGATCGTATTCTTTTGAAACCATTCGCGCCGTTGCAACTGAATCTTTTGGCTTGATTCGCCGTGAGCAGACTATTCAAACGACTGAACGATTATTTATCTTCCCAGAATTTAGACGGCTCAAGCATGTCTCCATTCGTCCGCGCAGGACTCGGGTATATGCGGGGTCGATTCCCGCGCGTGTTGGCGGCACAGGCACAGAATTCTTTGGCGTGCGTGAATATCAATTCGGTGACTCGCCGCGCACCATCAACTGGCAGGTGAGCGCACGGCATGAGGAGAATCTATACTCAAATGAATATCAACAGGAACGGGTGGCAGATGTCGGCGTGGTGATTGATGCGCGCATTCATGCGAATCTATTCCATACCAGCCAATCCATTTTTGAACATGCTGTCACCGCGGCTGCGGCGTTATCCGATGCTTTTTTGAATCAAGGCAATCGTGTGGGGTTATTAGTATATGGCAGTTATCTTGGCTATACCCTGCCTGGATACGGAAAGGTTCAGCGCGAGCGCATCATGCAGGCGTTGGCACACGCGGAGGTTGGTGCAAGCTCGGTCTTTGCGGGGTTGGAGCATTTATCACCGCGCATGTTTCCGCCAGAGTCACAGATTGTGTTGATCAGTTCCCTGGTGGATGATGATTTGAATGTTTTGGTTCAACTGCGCGGGCGCGGATATCAAGTGCTGGTTATTAGCCCAGACCCTGTCAAATTTGAACTTGGATTTTTGCCGCCATCGCCGCAAGTGGATTTGGCTGCGCGTGTCATCCGCATGGAACGTGACTTGTTGATCCGCCGCCTTGAGCGCGCGGGGATTCATGTCATCGAGTGGGATGTGTCCCTTCCGCTCGATCAGGTTGTCGGTCCGATTTTGATGCGCCAAAGGAGAGTATTGTGACGTTGATCGCGCTTATATCCAGTATTGTGATTTGCTGCGCTTCGCTTGCGTATGGTTTTGCTCAGCGTGGATTTACATCGTTTTCAATTTGGATCTTAATTTTTGGGGCAGGTTGGCTTTTTGCCGTTTGGCAGGAATGGAAATGGTATTCGGCTGTGGCATTGTTTCTCGCAACAGTGGCCTCTGCATTTGGCTTATGGTTTGGATTCACCCCAGGCTGGATGTTTGCAGGCGGAATCTTTGCCCTCTTTGCCTGGGACATGTCCGACTTTCGTCAGCGCCTGCGCCTGATGGCAAAAGATGATAATGTGCGCGGTATCGAACGCCGTCATTTATTGCGGATCAGTCTGCTTGCTCTATTTGGTTTATTTTTCGCATCCATCACCATGCTCGTGCGCGTGCAATTTACGTTTGAGTGGGGAGTGTTACTCGTATTCGTGATTCTGCTTGGCTTGGGGCAGTTGCTTGGCTGGTTGAAAAAATAAAGCAGGTGACAGTCACTTTAAAAGTGACTGTCACCTTTTAACCAGCATTCCGTTTCTTTTGGATGTTTGAAGTGCATAATTTTTAGATGCGCGTTTTCAGGCAGGGCAAAGAGCATGGGGTATTCGCGTTTGCGCCGCCAATAGGTTTTGAACAGCCAATGAAAAAGCGATTCTTCAGACCAAAATTTTAAGTGCGTCCAAAAACTTTCGCGGTTGCCATTCCATAATTCCTCTTGTGTAATTGCCCTATGGATCGTGCGTTTAAGCAATTGCCAGAAAACAATATGGAATGGATAATCAAGCCAGATGATTGCCTCGGCGTGCGTCCAGACAATATCGCGTACAACACTATAATTACCCGCTGCCACCCAGGCTTCTGAACTGATGGCTATTTCAACCCGCTGGCGAAACAAGTCATCAGGCGCCTCCGCCCAATTTGGCTCCCAATGTAGGGCATCCAACTCAATAAAATCCGCGCTAATATTTTTAGCGAGTTGCCTCGCCAGCGTAGATTTACCTGAGCTGGTTGTACCGACCACGACCAGTCGGCGATAGGGCGAAACTATCCATGTGTCCAGATTATTTTGCCACGCCGTCCAAATAGATGCTGACGACCTCTCCGATGGTTTCAGGCGTGAGCGGTTTTCCCCCGCTGTGGTTGGGATAGAAATATGGGTACATGATCCCCAGCAATGACCAGGTGGCAACTTCCACGTTGAGCGTTCGGAATTCTCCGCGCTCCATGCCCTCCTGCAAAATCGCAATCAGCTTTCCAATGAATTTTTCGTAATAGATTTTATTGAAATTTTTGCGAGATGCCGCGCTGAGTTGCGCCATCTCCTGACTTCCCAAACGGGTGATGGCGCGCTGTTCGGCGGGCTGACGCAGTACCCATTCTACAAACTGGCGAATCTGCTCTGTGCGCGACTCTGTTCCCGCGCGGATGGCATCAATGGAGGCTTCCATTTCGTCGAGGTAACTGCTTAGGATGGCGAGGAACAGTTCCTCTTTATCCTTGAAATAGTAATACAGCGCGGCTTTCGAAACGCCCACAGCTTCCGAGATCTGACGCATGGCAAGCCCGTGATAGCCCTGCTCGATAAACATCCGCGTGGCTGTCTTTAGGATTTCTTCGCGTACGCCAGTCTCAGAAGTGGTCATGGGTTGATTTTACCTTATAGACCTGACAGGTTTCCATAAAACCTGTCAGGTCTTGAAAAAACTTATCCGAAGAATTATATGGCTTCAGCCTGAGCCTGGGTGGCGCGTTCCTGCTGTTGATTTTTCAGCCCAAGAGTGAGGACAACCATGATGGCTGCGATCACGCCGACCACCATGTAGGCAGAGCCGTAGCCTTTCACGCCGCCACCCATGGATGCCGCAACCGCGCCGACAAGCGCGCTGCTTGCCAGTTGACCAATACTCGTGAAGAGGGTGATGACGCCCTGCGCAGAGGTGCGGTCTTCAGCCGAGGCTTCGTTGAGCATGATGTAGCGCATCGGCGCTCCCAGCAGGGAGGAAAGTCCCAGACCGATGACTGCCGCGGAGGCAATGAATCCCCAAAGCATGGAAGTCAGCCCGCTGCTCAACATCAACATGCCGATGGCAAGTAAAAGTGTGCCAGAAAAGACCATCACCTTGGAGCCAAATTTATCCAACAAACGTCCAACGAGAGGCGAGCCAACTGCCATCGCAAGCACGACGGGCATCAGCAAATAACTGGCATTATGCGTATTGATGATGTTTGGCATGGCGGCGACAGCGAGGGCTGGGATGAAGACCATGCCTGATTCGCCCAACCCAGCCCCAGCGGAGAGTATGCTGGCGATCACAGTCTGGCGGCTTTTGAACAGGTTCAAGTTCACGATTGGGTCATCCGCTTTCTTTTCCACGCGAGGGAAGACGAACAGCAAAATAATCCCAATCAGCAGGAAGGGCAGTACCTTGAGTGAAACCAGACTGCCGAAGAAGTTCTGTGTGTCGATCTGGTTCAGTCCATAGGCAAGTGAAGCCAGCATCATTCCCAGTATTGCCATTCCAAAGAGGTCGAACGGACGGCGGGTGGATGGGTGAGTGGTGGGGAGCACTTTCAGCCCCATGAAGATGACCACTGCCGCGATGGGCAGGTTGATGATGAACAACCACTGCCAACCCGTGAAGCTGAGGATGACGCCGCCGAGGATGGGTCCGACAAGGAATGCCAATCCGAAGACCGCGCCGATCAAGCCGAGCGCGCCACCGCGTTTCTCAGGCGGGAAAGTGTCGCCGATCACAGCGCTGGCGACGGGGAAGATGCCGCCTGCGCCGAAGCCCTGCAGGGCACGTCCTGCCAATAAAACAGCGAACAGGTTTGCAGGCGCAAGGGAAACGATCAGCGATCCGAGAGCGAAGAGAGTCACATCCAGCACGTAAATGGAGCGGCGTCCAAACCTGTCGGATAATTTTGCCATCAGCGGTGTGCCGATCAGGTTGAACAGCACGTAAATGGTGAACGTCCACGGCAAAATGCGGTCACCGACGCCGAAGAATTTTTGGATGGAAGGCAGGGCAGGTGCGACGATGGCGATGTCAAGCGCGCCCATCAGCACGCCGAGGAAGAGTACAAGTAATATTTGATTGCGGGTTTTGTCGTTCATAATTTCTCCTGAATGATATGCGGACTTTGCTTACTGACCGCTCGGTAAGTTGATAATATCAAAAGCGCAGGAGGCTGTCAAGTTTGGTGCGTATGAATTGTGTATGATTTTGGAAAATAGGTTTGATTTGGCATGGGTTTATAATTCGTCAATCGCAAATCCAAAATCCAAAATCCAAAATCCAAATGAGGCTCTCCATGTTTGATCTTCCCGACAATGAAATTCTCCCGCTCTCCAAGGAACACGTCTTCTGGACGTGGTCTGCGCAAGCCAAGGTAAACCCAATCGCCATCAAAAAGGCAAAGGGCGTGTATTTCTGGGACGTGGACGATAAGAAATATCTCGACTTCAACTCGATGACCATGTGCGTCAATATTGGTCATGGGGATGAGCGCGTTATCAAAGCCATGCAGGAGCAGGCGGCGGAATTGCCTTACGCCGCGCCAGGCATGGCGACAAAAATCCGCGCGCTGGCGAGCAAATTGGTGGCGGAAATCACCCCGCATGGCGCATTGACCAAAGTCCTGTTCACCCTCGGCGGCGCAGATGCAAACGAGAATGCCATCAAACTTGCGCGTGGATATACCAAGAAACACAAAATCCTTGCGCGTTATCGTTCGTATCACGGTGCGACTGCGGGTGCAATGGCTGTCACAGGCGACCCGCGCCGCGTGGGTTGGGAGCCAAACTTGATGACGGGCGTCGTCCACTTTCTCGACCCGTATCGTTATCGTTCCACGTTCCACCGCATGAATCCCGATATTTCAGAAGCAGAATTTGCACAAGATTATCTCAACCATTTGGAAGAGATTATTTTGTATGAAGGACCTGAGTCTATTGCGGGTATTCTCATAGAATCGGTGACGGGCACGAACGGCATCATCATCCCGCCGCAGGGATACATGCAGGGCGTGCGTACGCTCTGTGATAAATATGGCATCGTGATGATCGCCGATGAAGTGATGAGCGGGTTTGGTCGCACGGGGAAGATGTTCGCCATCGAGCATTGGGACGTTGTGCCAGACATTATCACGATGGCAAAGGGACTCACGTCCGCGTATGCGCCGTTGGGCGCGGTGGCGATGAAGCCTGAGATCGCTGCGGCGTTCGATGACCTTGCCTTTGAAAGCGGACTGACCTATACCTCGCATCCCATTTCATTGGCGGCGGCCGTGGCGAATATCAACGTGATGAAGGAAGATAAGATCGTCGAGCATGCCGCAAGCATGGGAACAGTCTTGCGCAAGATGTTGACTGACCTCGGCGAAGCGCACCCGTCTGTTGGTGAAGTCCGCAATATTGGGTTGTTCGGCATCCTTGAGCTGGTCAAAGATCGCAAGACCAAAGAGCCGATGGCGCCGTGGAATGGGTCTTCGCCTGAGATGGCTGCGCTGAAAAAATATTGCACCGATCATGGCTTGTTTCTTTATACCCACTGGCATACTGTGCTGATCATCCCGCCGTTGATTATCACCGAGGAACAATTGAAAGAAGGGATGGATATTTTAGATAAGGCGCTGGAGATTACAGATAAGGCTGTTATGGCTTGATTTTATTATGTGGGCTTCACTCTGAAGGAGTGAAATGATTATAGATTTGGAATTTTTTTATAAAAATCCCGCAGGGATGTCATGGTGATTCAAAACCATGACATCCCTGCGGGATTAGACGGATGTTTGCATTATTCTACAATTATTTCATCCCTTCGGGATTGAGTCCTGCGGAAGGTAAGTCAATAATAAATGTTGTACCTTCGCCCAGCTCGCTTTGCGCTTCGATCGTGCCGTGATGTGCGAGGATGAGTTGTTTGGCGATTGCGAGTCCGAGTCCGCTGTTGGTTCTTTCTGTTCTGGATTTATCTCCGCGCCAGAATCTGTCGAAGATAAATGGGATGTCTTCCGCGGGGATGCCTTGACCTGTATCCCTGACAGCGATTCTAACCCCGCTGATAGTTGATGCTGTTTCAAGAGAAATTATCCCAGCCTGTGGCGTGTGACGGATGGCGTTGGATATCAAATTGGACAGCACTTGATTAAAGCGGTCATAGTCTGCGGTGAGTTCTTTGGATGGGTCGGTCATGTTCGTTTGCAGGTCAATGCCGAGGGATGCGGCTTGGGAGGAAAAACTTGTGGTGAGATCATGAATCAGATCAGCGAGCAGGAAGCGGGTGGGATGAAGCGGTAATTGCCCTGCTTCTGCCAGAGAAAGAGTCTGTAAGTCATTCACGAGACGCGCGAGCAGTTTCGTCTCATCCAATGTGTTGTTGATGTGCTCGGGGGTCGGCTGGTAAACGCCATCAATGATGCCTTCGAGATTGCCTTGAATAATGTGCAGAGGCGTACGAAGTTCATGGGCGATGTCAGCGGTGAGATTGCGGCGCTGTTGGTCGGCGCGTTCCAACTCGCTGACCATGTGATTGAAACGCTTTGCAAGTTGTCCGAATTGACGCGGATAATGCTCGGGAACTCGAACAGATAGATCGCCTTCGGAGATCGAATCAATTGCTGAAAAAATATTCGTCATTGGCCTGCCATAACGGCGAAAGGTAAAACTGCCAATGATGGCGGTGACGATAAAGAAAACAATGGGTACACCACAAACAAGCAATGCCATGCTTGGATGGAAGCGTCCGTTTCCGAGGGTGGTCGCAAAATAAACAACGATTCCGATGGCGGTCAGAAAGAGAAACGCGGTGCCGCCAAGGAACATTACGAAGGGCAAAATGAATCGCCGACCTTCCTTCCAACGGGAAGGGAAGTGATGTGGGCGGGGAAAGGGTTCGTGTGGGCGCATGGTTATTTCTGCTCGATGTAGCGATAGCCGATACCGTAGACCGTTTCGATCAGCGGTGTTTGTGATTCACCTTCGAGTTTGCGACGCAGGTTTTTGATGTGCGAATCCACGCTACGGTCAACGCTGGATGCGGCTCCGTGCAGGTCATCAAGTAATTGTTCGCGGGTCAGGGTTTGTCCGGGGCGGCTGGCGAGGAGTTGGAGCAATTTGAATTCGTTGGGTGTGAGATGAACGGATACGCTGTTGTATGTGACCGTGTATTTTTCCGAGTTGATTTCAAGCGCATCCACACGGATGATGGCTGGGGTTTTGATCTCGCCGCGTGTTCGGCGCAGCATGGCGCGGACTCTTGCTACAAGTGCGCGCGGAGAAAATGGTTTGGTGATGTAATCATCCGCGCCGATCTCAAGCCCCGTGATCTGATCCACTTCTTCGGCGAGTGCTGTGAGCATGATGATCGGCACATCACTTTCGCGGCGCAGGATCTTGCACACTTCACGCCCATCCATGATGGGGAGCATTAGATCAAGGGCGATCAAGTCAGGTTTTTCGCGACGCGCAATTGTCAGCGCAGATTGACCGTCACCTGCTGTAACGACGCGATAGCCGTTCTTCTCAAGATAGTCACGCGCGAGGCGCACGATCTTGGGTTCGTCATCTACGATGAGGATAAGTTCTTGCATGGGAGGGAGTATAAAGGATGAAGGATGAATTATGAAGGATGAAAAAGTGATCAAGTGAGAAGTAAAGAAGTAAAAGGTGAGAAGTTGTATTGAGATAACAAGTTCTGGCAACAATGTAGCCGCTGCCAGAACTTGTTCCTTTTTACTTATTACTTATTACTTTCATTTTCTTTCTTTTCTTCTTCTGGCTTTTCACCATGAGCGCGTTTGTGCCATTCTTCAAACATGGGTGGGACGCCATTTTCAAAATGCCTGCCCCAGGGTCCATGTCTATGACCTTCTCCGCCTCTGTGCCACATTCCGCGGAAGAAGATCATTTTCATGAAGCCGAGGATGAGAAAGAGGAAGAAGATGGAGCCGCAGATCGCGCCGAATGGGAAGAACCCGAAGTGATGACCGTACATTGGGTAACCAGCACCATAGCCGTATCCGTAGCCAAATTCATGACCAACCATCGGCGGGACGGGTGCGGACTGTCCATTTTCAGCGGCTTTGGCGATGGCAGTTGCCACAGCAGGAGCCTGCGAAATCCCATTGACTTCACCAGCTTTGAAAGCCATGAAGCCGCCAGCGGCGATAAGCCCGACAAGGAGCAGAGCTCCAATTACACGAAAAACTAAACCATTGCGAAACATTGTTACCTCCAATAGGTGATTGATTTGGTTTGTTCTTACGCGCTAAATTTATCAATTCATTGTGGAGGGATTGTGGATGAGTGTGGCAGGGATTGTGGAGGTTATGCTAGAGAAATGTAAGCAGCCTGTGGCTGGTATCTGATAAAATACGGACGGTAATAATAAAGACAAGAGTGTTGTCTCAATAAAGGTTGATAAAAAACAAATTTGGGTGAAATCACCTGCAAACAGGAAAATGATAATGACAGAAAAACACGTAAAAGTATTGATTATTGGTTCAGGTCCTGCCGGGTTGTCGGCGGCATTATATGCGGCTCGCGCAGAGTTGGAGCCGATTGTTTTGACGGGTATGCAATTGGGCGGTCAGGCTGCGTTGACTCACACGATAGAAAACTACCCAGGTTTTCCAGAAGGCGTAGGCGGGCCGCAGTTGGGCGAGTTGTTTCAAAAACAAGCCGAGCATTTTGGCGCAAAAGTTGAATTTGACATGGCACACGAAGTAGATTTATCCCAGCGCCCATATACAGTCAAGACCGACAGCGGTGAATATAAAGCCGAGACCTTGATCCTTTCCACGGGTGCAAATCCGCTTCATTTGGAAATCCCAGGTGAAGTTGAATTAACAGGCCGTGGCGTTTCGTACTGCGCCACTTGTGACGGCTGGTTCTTCAAGGATAAAAAGGTGGTCGTGGTGGGCGGCGGCGATAGCGCATTTGAAGAGGCACTCTTCATTACCCGTTATGCTTCTTCTGTCACGCTCATTCATCGCCGCGAAGAATTTCGCGCAGGCGCAATTTTGCAAAACCGTGCGAAACAGCATCCCAAGCTGAAATTTATTCTTGACACGGTCGTTACCGAAGTTGTTGGCACTGAGAAACTCAACGCCCTGAAATTAAAGAATCTGAAAACTGGCGAAGAATCCACGTTTGAAACGGATGGCTTGTTCATCTTCATCGGTCACTCGCCAAACACGCAAATGTTCAAAGGTCAACTGGAGATGAGCGACCTCGGCTATGTTATCGTCAACGACAAAATGGAAACCAATGTCGAAGGTGTGTACGCGGCAGGTGAAGTTGCTGATCCGCATTTCAGGCAGGTGATCACGTCAGCTGGGATGGGCGCCGCTGCCGCGATTCAGGCGACGCGATTCCTCGAAGAAAAAGAGACAGTTCACAGTTAAGAAATGATGCGACGCAGATCCGCTTCACACTTAAGGGGCGGATGATCCTGCCTAAGCGGCAGAATCCAATCCAATAAGATTTCTCCAAAAAGGACTCGCATCCAGCCGAGTCCTTTTTGTGCAAAGAAAACAAGTGACATTTTGTACTTTTTCGCAGGCCGACTTTCGGATAAAATGAATGAAAAATGACGGCGTTTTCGCGCCGACAAAACCATTGGAGGAAGAATGAAGAAAATTTCAATTATTGGCGCAGGCATGACCGGCTCTACAACCGCGCACTGGATCGCCGAACGGGAATTGGCTAACGTTGTTTTGCTGGATGTGGTCGAAGGTATGCCACAAGGCAAAAGCCTTGACCTTGCGCAAGCCATGCCGATCATTGGCAAGGACTCGAAACTGGTCGGCACCAATGATTATGCCGACACAAAAGGGTCTGATGTGATCATCATCACTGCCGGCCTGGCGCGCAAACCGGGCATGAGCCGCGATGACTTGCTCAAGACCAATGCCGAGATCGTGGGCAAAGCCGCAACCGAAACACTGAAACATTCCCCCGATGCAATTTATATTGTATTGACCAATCCGCTGGATACGATGGCCTATCTGGCTATGAAGAAGACCGGCTTGCCGCGTGAACGAGTCATCGGCCAGGCAGGCATTTTAGACTCGGCCCGCATGCGCGCCTTCGTTGCCATGGAAACAGGTGTCAGTGTTGAGAATATCGATTGCTATGTGTTGGGCGGTCATGGTGATGAAATGGTTCCGTTGACGCGTCATTCCAACATCGCTGGTATTCCATTAAGGGATTATTTACCCGCTGACAAGCTCGAAGCCATTGTCAACCGCACACGTAAGGGCGGCGGGGAAATCGTCAATTTGTTGAAAACAGGTTCCGCTTATTATGCGCCGTCCATGGCTTGTACCCAAATGGCGGATGCGATCTTGAAAGACAAGAAGTTGATCGTTCCCTGCGCTGCCTATATGAACGGTGAATATGGCTTGAACGATATGTACTTTGGTGTGCCTGTTGTGCTTGGCGCAGGCGGCATGGAAAAGATCATTGAATATAAATTTGATGATGACGAAAAAGCCATGTTTGATAAGTCTGCTGCGTCTGTGAAAGAGACACACGAAGCGTTGAAGAGTTTGGTAAGTTTGTAGATTTGTCAAAGGTCGAAAGGCCGCAATGTTGACTTTCGACCTTTGACCTTTGACTTTCGACCTTTGACTATCCATAGTAAATTTTCAAAAGAGGAATAGACCATGATTCTGCACGAACAAATCTCTGCTCAATTGCCCGCCTGGCGTGAACGCATCAAAACACTTGCAAAAGAACACGCCGAAGTGGTCGTGGATACTGTCACCATCGAAGAAGTCCTTGGTGGGATGCGTGATATTAAGTCAATGTGGACGGATATTTCCTCTGTTGACCCGTCGGAGGGTATTCGTTTTCGCGGTATGTCTATTAATGAAGTATTGAAAGCTTTGCCCAAGGCGCGCGGCGGAAAGATGCCCCTGATTGGCGGTTTATATTATTTGCTGATGGTTGGCGAAGTACCCAGTAAGGAGCAGGCTCAAGAAGTGGAGGAGGAGTGGGGAAAGCGCGCCATTGTTCCTGACTATGTTTTTAAAATGCTGAAAGCCATGCCGAAGGACACACATCCAATGATTTTGCTTTCACAAGCGGTGCTGGCGCTTGGCAAGGATTCGGTTTTCACACATAAATATCATGAAGGCATGAGAAAAGATGTATATTGGGAAGCGGCTCTGGAAGATAGTTTGGATCTAACCGCCCGGCTGCCAATTGTTGCGGCTTATATTTACCGTATGAAATATTTCGGCGAGTCGGCCAAGCCAAAATACAATCCAAAACTGGATTACGGCGCGAACTTTGCGAAGATGATGAAGGTCTCTGATAAAAAAGGATATGCAGAATTAGCCCGTCTTTATTTTATTATTCATTCAGATCATGAATCTGGAAATGCTTCGGCTCATGCCATGCATTTGGTGGGTTCCACTCTGGCAAATGCTTACTTCTCTTTCTCAGCTGCTTTGGATGCGCTGGCCGGTCCGCTGCATGGACTCGCCAATCAGGAAAGTCTTGCGTGGCTTTTGGATGTTCATAAGAAATTTGGCGGTGTGCCATCACGCGACGATCTTTATAAGTTTGCATGGGATACACTCAACGGCGGTAAAGTCATCCCTGGTTATGGACACGGCGTTCTGCGTGTGATTGATCCGCGGTTTACCACCCAATTGGAATTCGCCAAGAAACGTTTTCCTGATGATGAACTTCTCCGCCTCGCTGAAATGGTTTTGGACGTTGTCCCTGCCGTATTGAAGGAACAAGGCAAGGCGAAAAGCCCCGCCCCCAATGTAGATGCGATCTCTGGGACGCTGCAACATTACTATGGCGTGCGTGAGTTTGACTTCTACACCGTCTTGTTTGGTGTCGGCCGCGCACTTGGTGTCACTGCCAATTATGTATGGGCGCGCGCGTTGGGTCAACCCATCGAACGCCCGAAATCATTGACAACAAAGATGCTGGAAGACGTTATAGCAAAAGCAAATCAACCTGCAATATAAGGCAGACTGAAGTCTGCACCCCCGACTCATAAGTCACCTTACGTAGTTCAACCCCGAAGGGGTAAAAAGATTTTAGAAAATAGTGAGCAAGAGAATAAAATCCCGAAGGCGGTGTGTTGACGGTTCGTCTCTCGCTCACCGTGTCGAAACAGATGGCAGGGATTTTACAGCCTATAACACCCCTGCGGGGTTGGGTATTAATCGCCTCTTGAAACTATAATCATTTGACCCTTTCAGGGTCGGAAAACAATTTTGCGTAAGGTGAGTCGTAATACAAAATAACAACTCCTGATTAAATCAGGAGTTGTTATTTAATTAATCCGAATGGCTGCCTTTATTTTTCAAATGCAGATCAAGTAAGAAGATTGATCAGAAATGCGAAATCAAGCACATTTTCTTTCAAGTAATCATATCGTCCGCTGGCGCCTGCGTGGCCTGCGCTGAAATTGGTTTGCAGTAATACCAGATTGTCACCTTTTTTGATGTCTCGCAGGCGCGCCATGAATTTGGCGGGCTCCCAATATGCCACACGCGGATCATTAAAGCCCGTGGTCAGCAGCAGGTGAGGATATTCAACAGGGCGCAGGTTGTCATAGGGAGAATATGAGAGCATGTAATCGAAATGATCCTTGTTTTCAGGATTGCCCCACTGATCGTACTCCAATGTGGTTAATGGAATGGTTGGGTCGCTCATACTGGTGACCACGTCTAAAAATGGGACTTTGCAAATTACGGCTGCGAATAATTCGGGGCGCAGGGTCATACATGCGCCAACCAAAAGTCCGCCCGCAGAGCCGCCGATAATCCCGATTTTTTTGGAGGATGAATACCCTTCTCTTATGAGATACTCAGCGCAGGCAATAAAATCTGTAAACGAATTTTTCTTATTGAATAGCCTGCCTTCGTCGTACCATTCCCGTCCCATTTCTGAGCCGCCGCGTACGTGCCCGATGGCGAATATAAATCCGCGGTCAAGCAGACTTAAAATATTCGTGTTGAAGGAAGCTTCGCTGGATGCGCCATAGGCTCCATAGCCATAAAGCAGGGTGGGATTTTGCCCGTCTTTTTTCAATCCCTTTTTATAGGCAATCGAGATCGGTATCTTTTTCCCATCGGGGGCGCTGGCATACATATATTCGGTGACATATTGAGTCTTGTCGTAGCCGTTTGGTATTTCATCCTCTTTGAGCACCATCCATTCGCCTGTGTCCATATTGAAACTGACAATTGATAATGGCGAGATCAAGGAGGAATAGCGAAAGCGGATAAGGTTGGTTTTGAATTCAAAATTGGCTTCTACATATACTTCATACGTAGGGTCTGGGAAAGATACATAGCGTACACCGCTCATGCCATCGAGTTGACTAATACGGAACTGTCGCAGTCCATTTTTGCGCTCGTGCAGGATGATGTAATTTTCGAAGACATCAATATGTTCGATTAAAATGTCTGAACGATGGCCGAGGATTTCCCGCCAACTTTCGATGCCGGGTGTGGAGATGGGGGTTTGCATTAACCTGAAGTTGCGGGCTTTGTCGTTCGTGATGATGAGGAACGAGTCACCGAGATGCGTTGCGTAATACTCAAGCCCGGGTTTGCGCGGCTGTATCACTTTTAACTCAGCCTCGGGTGTATCTGTGGCGAGAAAGCGCATTTCCTGTGACAAGGTATTGTAGTGCTGCATCATGATGTATCGCTGGCTGCGGGTCTTGAACAAAGAGAGCGAAAAAGTTTCGTCTGTTTCGTGGAAGAGCAGAGTATCTTCCGTAGGGTTTGTGCCAAGCGTGTGCCGAAAGAGTTGATACGCCCGATGATACTCATCCAGGGTCAGATAATATAAAGTCTGGTTATCCTCTGCCCATTCAGCGCCTACGGTGAAATAGACGCTGCCATACGTGCGCTTAATCGTTTCGGGGTACAGGGAACCATCCATCAAGTTCTTGATGTAGATGTCGTACACTTCCGCGCCTTCCAGATCCACCGAGTAGGCGAGTTTTGTTTCATCAGGGCTGATGTTGAATGCGCTGACGCTGCAAAATTCATGTCCCTCTGCCAGTTGATTCTGGTCGAGCAGAATTTCTTCTGGCGCTTCAAGTGTTTCTTTTTTGCGGCAATAGACGGGGTATTGTTTATCGGCTTCGGTGCGTGTGTAATAAAAATAAGCGCCGATCTTTTCAGGCACACTGCTATCCACTTCTTTGATGCGTCCCTTCATCTCCTGAAATAAAATTTCTTTTAATGGCTGAATGTGATGCAGTGATTCGTCAAGATATTGATTTTCTGCCTGTAAGTATTCAACCACTTGCGGGTCTTCACGCTCGTTCATCCAGTAATATTCGTCAACGCGTGTGAAGCCGTGCTGGGCGATCGTGTGGTTTCTTTTTTGTGCGGTTTGAGTTTTTGGCATGGTGCTCCTAAAATTCAGTTTCTGAGTCTTCGCGGCGATATGTGAATTTTGCGCCGATGTTTTTTGCAAGCCATTGACCTATTGCCTATAGCTCTGAACTGCCATATTTTTCACTGGATGGCTCAAAGCTTTCTTCAAATTTTTTTACTGATTCTGCCAGTGAAATGAATTTTTCAAACATTGCAGGTTATCGGTAGTCTTTTGAGGATAAGCCATCTATATTGATTAACTGGCTATCTATGCGGATGTAAATATCACTAAAAAGAAATTGATATTCGGCGTTGTTACGCATGAAGGCGGCGAGCGGTGCGAAATTATCAGCGATCAGATCGGGGCGGAGTTGCGAAATACTGTATTCATAATTCCATTTGTTGTGGCCTGGATAGAATTCGCCATGACTTGCACTTTTTGCAACGACGGGATCATTCAAGCCGAGCAGGTCAATGGTGGTGCGTTCTGAATAATATGGGATTTGTCCCGCGGCATGGACGGCGATGACCGCTTCAGGCGCTGTGTTCTGCGCGATGTGCAGGGCGAGCTTCACGCGGCGGATATCTGCTTTGAGCAGAGGAGCATTGTCTATGCTGTAGGCGAACCACGGTTCGCCGCTGATAAGCAGGAGCACCATCACGGCCAGGGGAATGGCAGGATTCATTTTGGAGTTGGCGAATGCTATTTGAGGCTGGGTAGTTTGCAGGTCGGTCAGGATGCGGCTCGTCATCCAACTGAAAAGGATAATGAGGGCGGGCATGCCTTGTGTGATGAAACGATTCGCGGCGTTCGTTTCGGGTTCGGCGTAATCGCCGCCGACGTAGATCGAGTAGGCGCATTGCGTGAGGAAGATGCCGAGCAGTAAAAGCGCTTCGTGGCTGCGCTGGATGCTGCGCGCGTAAAAGAAAATTCCCGCGAGCGAGAAAAGAAAAAGCGCGAGGGTGTCACGTGCAGCGAATTCAATGAACACAAGAATGCCGTGACGGATGCGATCAAAAGCGCTGAAGCCTGTTACTTTTTGATAATAGGTGATGGGCAGAAAATCGCCGAAGTAGATTTTTTGAAAATAAAAAATGGCGAGGATGGCGGCGATGATGGAGATGGCTGGGACGAGTGCACTGCGTTTGTTTTTTGTAAAGAGGTAAATTGTAATGAGTATGGCTGAAATGGCCGCGTCAATGCGGACGAGGATTGCCAGCGCGAGGATGATGCCGATCAGCGCGGGTTTTTGATTTGAGATGGCGAGCAGTAATGCAAAGTTAACGAGTAAAGTGAGCAGGCCCACTTCCATGCCGCGCAGCGACCAGAAGACGAGCGGGAAATAAAAGGCGGTGATGAGCGCGGCGAGCGTGGGCGCGTATTTTGAATCAGGGAGCAGGGTATGCGCGATCTGATGTACGACATAAATATTTGCAAGCAGAATCACCAGTGACGTAAGCATGATGACCAGTGAAATTTTAGAAGCGGCCAAAGGCAGGAGATGCGCTAACGCCATGTAGAGCGTCCAGCCGAGATTGGTGAAGCCTTCGACGGGCGGCTGGCCGATGTTCCATGCCAGCCCGTAGCCTTGCGCAAAGTTGCGCGCATAGCGCATGGAGATCATGGCGTCGTCTACGAGAGTGAAGTAACGCTCGCCTTTGATGTCAAAGGATGTATTGAGAATGAAGGCGAGGTAGGCGAGCGTGGATACGATCAGGGTGATCTTGAGCGGGGAGCGTTTGTCCATAGGTGTTGAGATTATATCTCAGGGCTTGGGTGGCTTGCTGGGGGCGTGAATCTGTGCAGGCGGCAATTCACTATGATAAACATGATAAACAAAGAGCTTTTTTCATCTCCGTTTATCCCTGTTCATCATGGTGAAAATCTTTTAACTCTTCATTGCGGATAAATAATTTTCGCGCAAGCTGGTCATATGATGTTCCACGTGCCCGACCAGAATATAGATCAAGGCGCGTGCGCTAAAAGTGAATCCGCTGGCGGTGCCGCGCTGGTCAATGGCGGCTTCGGTCATGTTTTTGATGGCGAGAATATTTGCGCGGCGCAAAAAATCAAACTCTGCAATCAATTCGCTTAATGGGCGGCGATCAAAGCCGGCCTCGCGCACATAATCATCCTGCTCAAACCCGGGCAGCGGAGTTTTGTCATTGCGTGAGATGCACAGCAAACGATACGAGAAGATGCGTTCTGCGTCGTTGATGTGGCCGACCAATTCTTTTATAGACCATTCCGCTGGTCCGAACTTGAAGCGGGCTTGTTCATCAGTCAATTTTCCAAGCGCGGCGTTGAGTTCATCAATTTGTGCTGGCAGGGCCGCGATCACATCTGCGCGGGCTGCAGCGGGCTGTACATAGGTGCCGTAATAGGGCGCGTATTCTTCCGGGGTTGGAGGAGTGAGTTTCATTTTAGGTTCCTTGAAAAGATATTTTTTTGAAGAATTATAACGTAAGGAAAATTTTCTCAATCACTGTATAATAAGAATGACCGTAGGAGTTTTACATGACGACGACATTCGACACCAAAACCATAACTCGAAATCCGATTCTTCCTCTGGACCTTGGGCCTGTGGAAGACACCAAAGTAAATCGCTCTGCCATTGAGCGGCGTGCCGCCACCATCCCCACCCGGCGCTCAGTCAAAAAAGAATGGCAGGCGGCATGGCTGTTACAGGCTGTGCAAAATATTGACCTGACCACACTCTCAGGCGACGACACCGAAGGGACTGTGCGCCGTTTGTGCATTAAGGCGCGCCAGCCCATCCGCGCAGACTTGCTGAATGATCTCGGTCTGAAAGACAAGCATTTCACCACAGGCGCAGTTTGTGTTTATCACGGATTTGTATCCACGGCGGTAGACGCTTTGCATGGCACAAATATTCCCGTGGCGGCGGTTTCCACTGGCTTCCCGGCCGGGCTTAATCCATTTAAACAAAAGATCGAAGAGATCGAAGCCTCGGTCAAAGACGGGGCTTCTGAAGTTGACATTGTCATCTCGCGCCAGCATGTGTTGACTCAAAACTGGCAGGCCTTGTATGATGAAGTGAAAGCCTTCCGCGAAGCCTGCGGACCTGCGCACATGAAAACCATTTTGGCGACAGGTGAACTCGGCACGTTGAAGAATGTGATGCGCGCCAGTTTTGTTTGCATGCAGGCCGGCGCAGACTTTATCAAAACGTCCACGGGCAAGGAGCCAACCAATGCCACGCTGCCCGTCAGCCTGGTGATGGTGCGCGCCATCCGTGCTTATTATGAAGCCACGGGTTATCAAGTGGGCTTCAAACCCGCGGGCGGAATTCGCACGGCCAAGCAATCGCTGGATTGGCTGATCCTGATGAAGGAAGAACTCGGCGAAGAGTGGATGCGCCCGAATTTATTCCGCATCGGCGCATCGGCTTTGCTGAATGATATTGAACGTCAACTCGAACACTTTGCCTATGGCAGATACGCGTCCATGCAGTATCAGACTTTGGGTTGAGTGCCCACAATAAAGAATAAAGGTTTATGTTAGATTTATGAAAAAACGTATCAAAAGATTGGTAATTTTGGTTGTTGTAGTATCTACAGCTCCTTTTGTTTTATTCAAAGCACTATCATTTTTTTCCTTCGCCGCATTTTTTATATTTCCGAAACAGGTAAACACGGATTCCTGTGTTCAGTATTACACAGGCGTGAGCAAAGGCACCGTTTGGAATCGCGGCGAGTGGCATCATTATGTGGAATTTGAAGTGGATCGCTCCATCCCAGCTCAGAAGATGGAAGTTGTCGAGTCGCCGCTTCCATCTTCTGTTTGGAAATACTCCTCCATCTGGGGCCCCGACAACAAACATGTCGGCTACCGCTGGCCCTCCAATTGGTGGGATCCATTCCCTGCCAGTTCGTGGAAAATATGTTTATTAAGTTCATAGGTTTATTCCTGTAATTTTTTATTAAATAAGAAAAAATATTTACGAAGGTCAAATGTCCATTACATCAAAACACAAGGATTTATTCCGCACCCCCACGACAGATGATAAGCTGTCTCTTTTTGAGTTGCTGTTGAATGCCAATGAATTATCTTTCAGCCTCACTTTGGCTTTAATGAAAATTATTCATCGGGAATTAAGAAATAACGAAAATGATGACCGCTCTGTGTATAAGCGATATGCCGAGCTCATTGAGGCTTTGCGCTATCATATGTTGGATACGCTGCAATTGGTGGTGGCCACCTGGAAAAATTATCAGTCCACAGCCACGACTCCAGCGGAATGGTTTTCTGATGAAAGAAGCCCAAAGGAATAGAGCAAAATGACAATCTCTGAAATTCTCAATACCCTCGATTACGGCGTTGCGCCTGAAACGTCCAAGCCAGCCGAAGAATGGCTCGCTGAACACAAGCATAAATTCGGACTCTTCATCAACAACGAATGGCGTGAGCCTTCGCCGAAGGAATATTTTGATTCGATCAACCCAGCCAACAAAAACAAACTTGCGGAGATCGCACAAGCCAGCGACGCCGATGTGAACGACGCGGTTAAGGCGGCGAGAAAAGCTTTTCGAAGCTGGAGCCAGTTGTCAGGTCACGCGCGAGCGCGGTATTTGTATGCCATCGCGCGTCAGATTCAAAAACATTCGCGCCTGTTCGCCGTCCTCGAAACACTCGACAACGGCAAGCCGATCCGTGAAACGCGCGATATTGATATCCCGTTGGTCGCGCGTCATTTTTATCATCACGCGGGCTGGGCGCAGATCATGTCCAGCGAATTGCGCGGCTACGAAGCGCTCGGTGTTGTGGGTCAAATCATCCCGTGGAATTTTCCGCTGTTGATGCTTTCGTGGAAGATTGCGCCCGCGCTGGCGATGGGCAACACCGTGGTCTTGAAGCCCGCTGAATTTACATCATTGACCGCGTTATTGTTTGCTGAAATTTGCGAAAAGATTCTTCCGCCTGGTGTTGTAAATATTATTACGGGCGATGGAAGAACAGGCGCGGCCTTAGTGAATGCAGATGTGGATAAGATTGCGTTCACTGGCTCAACCGATGTGGGACGCATCATTCGTAAGGCGACAGCGGGTACGGCGAAAAAGTTATCGCTTGAGCTGGGAGGAAAATCTCCGTTCATCGTCTTCGACGATGCAGATTTAGATTCTGCTGTGGAAGGCGTGGTGGATGCGATTTGGTTCAATCAAGGACAGGTCTGCTGCGCGGGCTCGCGTTTGCTGGTGCAGGAAGGCGTGGCTGAAAAAATATTCCACAAGTTGAAAGCGCGTATGGAAAAACTGCGCGTGGGCGACCCGCTGGATAAATCTGTAGATATTGGCGCGATTGTTGCGCCTGTGCAATTGCAAAGAATCGAAGCGCTGGTACAGCAAGGGATTGATGAAGGCGCGCACATGTGGCAGCCTTCGTGGTCTTGTCCTGTCGAAGGCTATTATTATCCGCCGACATTATTTACCAATGTTGCGCCTGCTTCCACCATCGCGCAAGTTGAAATCTTTGGACCCGTGCTGGCCGCGATGACGTTTAGAACTCCCGAAGAAGCTGTGAAGTTAGCCAACAATATCCGCTTCGGACTGGCCGCCTCCATTTGGAGCGAGGATATTAATCTCGCGTTGGATATCGCCACACAAGTCAAAGCTGGCACGATCTGGATCAACTCTACAAATTTATTCGACGCGGCTTCAGGTTTTGGCGGTTATCGTGAATCAGGCTTTGGAAGAGAAGGCGGGAAGGAAGGGCTATGGGAATACGTGAAGAAAAGTCAGAATGCAGAAGGTAGAAGTCAGAATGGAAAGGCGAAAAAGAAAGTTGGCATTCCGCATTCTGCATTCCCCATTCTGCCTTCAATTGACCGTACTGCAAAATTATTCATCAACGGCAAGCAAGCCCGCCCCGATAACGGATATTCGATTGAAATAGTTGATGTCCATAAAAACCTGATTGGTGAAGTGGGGCAGGGCAGCCGCAAGGATATTCGCAACGCGGTCGAAGCTGCGCGTGGAACTGCGGATAAATGGTCTAAGACCACAGGTCACGGCCGGGCGCAGATTTTGTACTATCTCGGTGAAAATCTCGCCGCGCGCAGGGATGAATTTGCGAAGCGTATTTGCCAGCAAGCTGATGAAGATATCGAAACAGCCGAACGTGAGGTTGATGCGAGTATCGAAGCCTTATTCACTGCTGCGGCTTGGGCCGATAAATACGATGGCGTGGTTCACAATACGCCAATTAGAAATGTAACTCTAGCCATACCAGAAGCGATTGGCGTGATGGGCATTTTGTTGCCCGATGACAAACCTTTGCTGGCATTATGTCAACTGGGTGCGAGTGCGTTGGCGATGGGAAATGTTTTGGTTATTGTTCCTGCCCCTGCTTCACCGTTGAGCGCAACTGATTTTTATCAAGTCCTCGAAACTTCCGATGTGCCCGCTGGGACGTTTAACATCATCACCGGCGCGCGTGATGAGTTAGCCAAAACCTTGTCTGAGCATGATGATGTGGATGTAGTCTGGTACGCGGGTCCAAAAGATGGACAGAAAGCCGTGCAAGCCGCGTCCGCTGGAAATATGAAACAGATCTGGGTCATGCCCGTTACAGGTGAGTTACCTGAAATGGATGAGATATTAAGACATGCCACGCAAGTCAAAAATATCTGGGTTCCGTATGGGGCGTAAAATAATGGGTAGTAGATTGTAAAAGCGTAGACATCCGAAGTCTCAAAGACTTCGGATGTCTAATTTTGTGGCGCTGATCCATTGCTTTATTCTTATTGTGACAAAACTCTAAATATATTATGAAGATAACGTGACCACTGCATCAAGGAATGTCACCTCGGGCGGCGCGACCATTCCTCCGCGTTTGGTGACTTCACGGAATTCCGTGGATTGAAACATTTGCTCCGCTTGTTCGCGGGTTTCAAAATGCAGGAGGACAGTGATTTCGTTTTTGTTCTCTACCTTGCTAAAGGCTTGTGCGCTCATGGAACCATATATTTTACGAAGTGCGGCTGCTTCCTCGAAAACGGATTTCCACTTTAAAATATCTTCCACAGTAAATCGTACAAGGGCATAGATCATGAGCTTTCTCCTGTTTTGATTGAATTACCAACCGCGATTTGTCCAACCATTTTGTCGTTCTGTTACTCACTCGTATCGGCCTTAAAAATAAACATCCCGCTACTGCCGTGAGATGCCATCCAACCCCCCAGCCTGTTCTAAATTTTTTGCACCCACTGTGCGCGCCAGGCTGGCGCTGTAAATGATTCAGGCCAGAACTCGATCTGCTTCCATATCTTTCCATCGCGAACCGTGGAAAAGGTGATGACGCGGTCTTGAAGTTTCCCATCAGACACGCTGACATCGGTCACAACCAAATCTCCCTCAGCCGCGATGTGATTGGTCTTGAAGCTCCATACGCCTTCATTTGGATAGGTGCTGTTGAGCGCGGAAAAATTTTCCCTGCCACAAACGCGCTCACCCGATTGCGGCCATTCCAGAATATAGTCATCATGCAGCAGTTGGGCAGCGGCGTGGAAATCATTAGTTGCCATGGTGTCCCAAAAATTCTCAAGGATTTGTTTGCTATTCATGCGCGGCTCGAGTCAACTTTTGTAATGCTTGCATGGCGCGCGTTGTGTCTTTCACGGGGACAAAAATATGGTCATGATAAAACGCGGCAACTACGTTACAGCTAATGCCCGCTTCTGTCAGCGCCGTGGAAACTGCCGCGGTCAGGCCAACAGCTTCCAGCGAAGAATGAACCGTGAGCGTGATCCAGGCGCAGGAGGTCGCGTAGGGAATGTTCATTGAGTCCGCTTTTTCCTTGGGCAGGATTATAGTCACGCCTTCTTTTTCAAGGAAATAAGACAGCGGATCAAGCGCGAGCGCGCCTTCTCTTGAATCTGCAAAACAATACACATATTCGCCCTGATGGAGTTCAGGGCTCATTTCCTTGATGAGTTTTTGCAGATCAACTTCGCCTGTCATTTTATTTTCGTTTCACTTCCAGGACAGCGATCTTTGTTGAATGATTAAATGGCGCGGGGTCGGTGATCGGTGTTCCAAGCGGATTGTAGCCTGTGAAATCTTCGGGCACGGGGATGAGTTCTTTTATTTTTAGATAACCATCCTTACATAAAGTTTCCAACGTTTGCATGTATTCCTGTCCGCTGACAAAAAGCGCGTTGTTGATCGCAACCAAATAACCGCCGTCGTTGATCAACGGGCGGACTTTGTTGATCAGCCGCGCGCTTTCTTTTTCCTGATCCACTTTGCCTTTGGCTGTGGTTGAGAAAAATGGCGGGTCAATGATGGCGCAATCGAAGAATTTATTTTCACGTTTCATGTTGCCGATCTGCTCGAAGAAATCTCTGGGGATGAAACCACCTTTCTTGATGGGAATCCCGTTCAATGAATAAGAGTCTTTGGCAAGGTTGAGAAACTCACGGTTTAAATCGACTTGCACCACACTGCTGGCTCCGCCTTTGAGCGCGGCCACACCGAAACTGCCTGTGTAGGCGAAGGTGTTGATTACCGATTTATTGTTTAGGTTTTCGAGCAGCCACTTGCGTAAATTACGCGTATCGAGATATAGACTCGCGTCACGATTGAGCGTGAGGTTAATGGCGTACCAAACGCCGTGCTCTTTTATTTTTCGGTCCAACTCCGTGCCGAATAAAAGCACTCCGCATTTTTCCTGTTGTGTTGCGCCATTGCGCGTCTTGACAATTCCCGCGCGCAGCCAGGGTAGGGAGGTGCTGAGGAATTGTTGAGCTTCCTGAACGAGTAATGCGCCTTGTTCGGGCTGGTCGGCATAATTGTGAATGACCACAGTTGCAGCGTATAGATCAACCACAAGTTCTGGACAGCCTTCGGTAAATCCATTAAAGAGGCGGAAGGCTGATTCATGTTGGGAATCGATCAAGGATGCGCGTGAAGCGAGGGCTTGTTCAAGCAGGGATGTTACAGTAGATGTCGTCATTTTTTTATTGTATCGTATTATGAAAAGTCCTTTAAATCATAAATTGATTGGTGTGTCTTTTTTGTACGCAGATTGGACGGATTACACCGTCAAACACGAACTATACATAAAGTTTTTTTATGTTCTTCACATTAAATATAGAAAGCTGTCTGGTGCCCAGGATTTTTTGCGCATCGGCATTTAATTCGACCCAGTAAAAACTGCGGTGCTCGGAGTATGGATCAATCTTAAAGACCAGACCTTCATACCAGCCTTCCTTATCTCCAAATTTGGAGTCAAGATAAATTTGAACCCGATCCCCGACTTGAATGCCTTCACTCATATATTATTTTCGATTTGTAAACCAGAACAGCCCTGCGCCGCTTAATGCAATGACCGCGCCGTTGATGATCCATTGCGGGTTGCCGCGCATAAATGTGCCAGGCAAAATGTTGAGGCCTTGCAGTGCAAAAATAATACCCGAGAGCATAAGCAGGATGGAAAAAATCTTGAGAATGCTTTTAAGAATTGAGTTCATGTTTTCCTTTATGTTGTTATCTTGCCAGCGCAAGCATTGTGCGGAATGCGAGATAGATCGTGACCATCTCATCGGCTGTATATTCCACGCAGCGCTCTGTTGTGCGTTTGGCGTGCGGCATCAGCGCGGCGCGGTCTGCCATGTCTGATTGTTCAAATTCCAATTTCATTTTGATCGGCTTGGTGACCTTGAAAGGTTTCGGCGCTTTTTTGCTTTTCAGGTTAATGACGGCGCGCTTGGCAACTTCTTCGATCAGGCTGCCAGTGACCGCGGGCGGCAGGCATTCTGCCGACATGCGGCTGACGGCTTTCTTAACCTGCGCGATCTCAACCTTGTTCCCGAAAAAATCCTGAACTTCGGCGCACAGTGTCTGGTCGCCTGAAGCCATGATAATGGGCACATTGAAATGGCCGCAGACCGCGCCGTTCAAGCCGACTTCGCCGAACGCGCGGTCATTGATCCATACTCCTGAAACCCGTTCATCAGACCAGGTGTGGTCGAGAATGGCATGGACCGCGCCCATCCGTCCGTGATAGCCAACGAACATGACACCATCCACATCTTCATCCACGCCATGCACCATCGAAAGCGGAGAGGGCGAGCCGCAGTTGAGCGTTGCGCGCGAATCCAAATCTTCGATCAAAATATTTCGGCCGTTGTTATGACCATCCGTCACAGCGACAGAAGTCGCGCCGCCCGCGAACGCACCGCGAATGGCGGCGTTTACATCTTGGGTCATCAATTTGCGAAAGCGTGAATATTCAGCATGGTTCGGATTCACTTGATCCCAATGCACCACGCCTGTGATCCCTTCCATATCGGCTGCGATTAAAATTTTCATGGTTGCTCCTTATACCTTAATTGCACGAGTTGCCATTTTGTGAAATAGTGACGCGCACAGTAAACAAAATTATACATTTGGATGTTTGCTTAATTGGATGAAAAAACTCCCAGTCATTTTTTGTGACTGGGAGTTGAATGAACCTAACGAATACGCTTCATTCTTAACTATGGATTGGGCGTGCCTTCGACAGCGATTCCCACCCAGGTGAAGACGCGCTTGTCACTGACCGCGCCAGAGGCGGCCCAAATGGGTGAACCCTGATCGTCTGTCCCAGCCTGACGGACTGGGGTGATCCACCAGCGCAACACGTGCGCCACGTTATCTTTCGGGCGATAGGATGTTGGCACGATGTATTTTGTATCTGTTACATAATCTGTCAAACGGCGGGTCTGGCTGGAGGTAATATCTTCCACGGTGATTTGGTATGCCTCACCATCCCGTAATGTACCCACGGATGCCCATTGCAGGGTCACCACGTCGTTTGCCAGGGTGAAGGCGGCTCCGTCCGCAGGCAGAAGCAGGTTTGGGGCGGGGTAAGGCGGCGGAATAGTCGCAGTGGGGGTCGGGCCGGGAGTCGCAGCACGGAAACATAAGGGGACGAGTAAATTCGCTCCCACAAATACGTTATCGGTGGTTAATCCATTGAAATCTTTAATGGCTTGCATCGGGACGGCGTAATTCAAAGAAATGCTGGAAAGGGTATCGCCGCTTTGCACAGTAATTGGCACAGTTTCGCAGGCTTCTTGGGACGCATCCACCGGCAAAAGTGTGTTGGTTGCGGCAGGTGGAATGGTGGGTGTGGGATAGGGAATCTTTAGGATTTGCCCTACACTGATTGGGCAACTCGAAGCCAGATTATTTGTGATAATAATGCTTTGAACAGAGATGCCAAAGGTATATGCAATTTGTGAGCAGGTTCCATCGCCAGCGGCAACCGTGTAATCAAAAGGAGCTTGAAGCGTGGCGGTGGGAATATCAGTCGGCGGGATCGTGGCCGTAGCTGGCAACGTGGCAGTCGGCGTTTCTGATGGGGTTGCGGTTACCTGAGCATCAAATGTCCCCTCGGGCGCTCTGGCACGCAGCATGAAGAATACGATTACAGAGGCGATAATAATCACCACTGCGATAATACCAACTGCGGCAGGCAGGCTTAAGGTAACCACCGGCATACGGCTGGCTTGCACCGACTTTTCCACTTTTTTTGCTGCTTTTGGTTCAGGCTTGGTGTTGAACTCTGTACCGCATACAAGACAACGTGTTGCGCTTTCGCTCAGGCGAGTTCCGCAAGTGGGGCAGATTTTTGTTTTATTGGAATTGGTTTCTATGCTCATACAGGAAAAATTATACCTTGATTTTTATAATGAAACTTGGAAGTCTTTTCTACGTTCCCTCTACGACTACCATGTTAGACCGCGCATATTTGTGACGCAATGCCAAAGCCGGCGCATATTCTGGAGAGTTGAGCCAGTTTTTAGCTTGTTCCACCGAGGGAAATTCGAGAATCACAAGGCGTTTGGCTTGCCAGTCGCCTTCCAAAGTTTCGTTCGGCCCGCCGCGTGCGATATATTTCCCGCCATATAGTTTCACGGCTTCAGGCGCCAGTCTGGCATATTCCTTGTACCCTTCTGGGTCGGTTACTTCAATATCTACGATCACATAGGCAGTCATGTTTTTTTCCCTTTGCAATTGGAGCGCAGACTTCAGTCCGCTTTTTTGAAATGTGATTAATTTGTTTGCGCTTTTGGTAATTTGATCACCAGCACTTTATCTACGCGGCGGCCGTCCATATCCATTACTTCAAAGCGGTATCCGTTCCATTCAAAATTCTCGGCAGCTTGAGGCACACGCCCAAGTGAAGTCATGACGAAGCCGCTTAATGTTTCATATTCATCTTCGTGTGGAAGCACTGTAAAGTCAAACAATTCTTTGAACTCGTCCACTTCCAACATGCCATCCAGCAGCCATGAACCATCCTGTCTTTGCGTGGCTTGCGGTTCTTCAAATTCCATCGCGCCGACGATCTCTTCCAAAATATCGTTAATAGTCAACAGACCTTGCAGGCCGCCAAATTCATCCACAACCAATAGAAGTTCCGTATTTTTTTCTTTGAAGAGTTCCAACGCGCGCGAAGCGAACATGGTTTCAGGAATAAAAAATGCCGGCTTGAGCAGGGACTTCAAGTCAATTTCTTTGCCAGATAAACTGTCTACCAATAGATCGCGTGATTTTACAATGCCAACAATGGTTTCAAGTGAATCCTGCCGGACAGGAAAACGTGAATATGGGCATTCGGCAATTTTTTGGCGAATCTCTTCGATCGAATCTGCGATATCCAACCAAACCAACTCTGTGCGCGGAGTCATCAATGAATAGACGCGTGAGTCGCCGAGGCTGAAAATCCCCTCGACCATATCCTGTTCTGCCTCTTGAAAAACCCCTGCCTGCGTTCCCTGACTGATAAGCATTTGAAGTTCTTCTTCTGTAATGGGTGGTTCAGAAGAAGCATTGACCCCGAACAGGCGCAGAACAAAGTTGGTTGCCATGCTCATAAGTTTGATGAATGGAGAGAAAACTTTTGAGAGAAAAATCATGGGACCCGCTACAACTTGAGCAATTTTTTCAGGGCTATTAAGCCCCAGCCTTTTCGGCACAAGCTCACCGAGCCAGATGGTCAATACCGTGATGAAAATTACCACGATGCCCAAAGCAATCGAAGCGCTGTACTCACCAATGTAGGGAACATTCCGCAATGTGCCTGCCAATGATTCTGCTATTGTTGCGCCGCCAACGGCGCCAGCCAGTACCCCGATCAATGTAATGCCAATCTGGATTGTGGACAGGAAAATATTCGGGTCTTCGATCAATTGGATAGCCAAAGCCGATGCTTTATTGCCCTCGCCCGCCTGTTGCTGCAGACGCGCCTTGCGTGAAGCAACCAACGCAGCCTCAGACATGGCCAGTATGGCATTTATAAAAACCAGAATAAAAATCATTATTATTTCGTTAGCAATGCTCATGTTTTCCTTTTACTTAATCAGAGAACTTAGGCTGTTCTCTGCAGAATTAAAACTGTTATGCCGCAAAAATAAATTTGCGGCAAGGTGTGATCTCGTCAATTCGGATGAACGAATTATAAAGGGGTGGCTCGTGGATAAACTAGGCTCAGGTTTTATGGGGATTTCTGACATGATGTTAATGAAAATGTTTATTGAGCCCTTATTGTACCTGAAAGTTACTTCTTTTTATCGATCTTCTTTTCGATGTTCTTCAAACGCTTATCCACACGGGCGTAAAACCTTGTGAGCATCAGTGGAATCACAAGCAGCAGCAGGAGCAACCCGCAGGTGAGCGTTGACTCTAACACACCAATGCGAAACATTACGGCTGAACCTGAATCCCTTGCCCCGCGCTAACTTCACCAACCACCCAAATAGGCTGGTTTAATTCCTTGGCGCGCTGTTTGAATAGATCCAGTTTTTCCTGCGGCACGCCAAGCAGCAGCCCGCCGCTGGTTTGTGGATCGAAGAGCAACATCTCTGCCGGTTCATCCATTGTTTTGGCAAGGGTTACCGCATCACCAAAATATTTTTTATTGTCAAAAGCGCCGCCAGGAAAAAATCCCTTTTCAGCATATCCACGTGCTCCGCTTAAGAAGGGTAGTTTTGAAAATTCGATATGCAATGAAACACCCGAGGCATTTGCCATTTCCATGCTGTGACCGAGGAAACCGAAGCCGGTGATATCTGTCCCGCCGCGCAGGCTGAGTTCGGTGGCGAGCTGTCCCGCTGTTTTATTCAAACGTGACATCCACTCAATGGCTTCCATCACATCACTTTCTGAAGCCTGCTCTTGTTTGAGCGCAGTAGTCGTGACGCCGCCGCCCAGGGGTTTGGTCAGCACCAGCGCATCGCCGACTTTCAAGCCGCCTTTGCTGATCATATTTCGCGGATCAACGAATCCGATCACGACCAGGCCGTATTTTGGTTCTTTATCTTTGACAGTGTGCCCACCTGCGATCACCACGCCCGCCTCACGTGCTTTTTCAGCGCCGCCGCGCAAGATTTCACTTGAAATTTCCACGGGAAGATGGTCTGGCAGCGCCGCGATATTCAATGCCAGAAAGGGCAAACCGCCCATTGCGTATACATCCGATAAACTATTTGCTGCCGCAATCGCGCCATATTCGTATGGCGTATCTACAACGGGCGTGAAAAAATCTGTGGTGACTACAATTGCCTTATCTTCACTTAAACGCCAAATGGCCGCGTCATCCGGTGCTGCAAGACCCACGATCAGGTCTGGATACGAGGCGGGATCAAAGATACCTTTGATGGGACGCAGAACCTGCGTCAGCGCTTCTGCGCTTAATTTGGATGCTCAGCCAGCACACGCCGAAAGCGTGGTCAGGCGAACTTCGCGTCCAGTTTGAGGAATCGGCATTGAATTTCCTTGATAAAAAAATAAACTTCGGAAGCCTTAATTCATATGTCAATTTTTTGACTCGAAAAGACTTCCGAAGTTTTTAGTTAATTACTGCGCGGTTGTAGTGGTATCGGGCAGCGGTAAAATGAATTGATTGCCGGTGGGGATGAAGATGGTCTGCACACCCGGAGCAAGTTTCAAAATATATTGATACTGTAACAGGGTCGGAGTCAGCGATTCGGAAAGCAATTGATTCGCCTTCGCTTCTGCCTGCGCCTGAATCAAACGCGCCTCTGCCGCGCCTTGCGACGCGATCACAGCCGCATCTGCCTGACCTTGTGCGATCTGGCGCGCCTGCTCTGCTTCCTGTTTCTTAGACTCTACAACAAACTTGGCTTGTTGTGCCTGTTGTTCTGCAACCTGTTTTTGTTCCACCGCCGCGGCATATTCGTCACTAAAGCGGATATTGCGCATCAGAAAATCAGACATGATGATGTTGTTGGCTTGTAGTTTTGCCTTAATCTCTTCGCGGATGGCAGTTTCCAATTCGCCGCGTTTCGTGCTGACCAGTTCTTCCACGCCAAATTGCGAAACCGCATTACGGATGGCCGCGCGCGCCACCGGGCGCACCACATTTTCTTCATAGCGATTTTGCCAGGTGATGTGCAATTGAATTAACTGTGTTGGGTCAGCTGCGTAAATGACAGAAGCATCAATAAAAATCTGTTGGCCGTCTTTTGTACGCGCCTGAATTGAATCATCGCCCTGCACCGTCCCCTCGCTGCTCGTGGAAGACATCGTATACGTTTGCCGTGCAATTGAATATTTCTGCACACTTTCAACGAACGGAACGATCCAATGTAAGCCCGGACTCAATGTTTCTTTACGATACCCGTTTGGCGCAAATGCTGAAATCACCACACCATATTCATTGGCTTGCAGGAACACCAGCCCCGCTCCTGCGGTGGTTAAAAGCATCGCAGCCACCAGCAAAATAACCACAATTGAGTTTAATCCCTTTGTGGGTTGGCTGCGGCTCGCGCGCGCAAAAATCAATACCAACACACCAACGACACCGATCCAGGCGAAGGACGCAAGTCCTTGCAGTAAAGTTGAAATATTCATAGTTTCCTCCGAAACATAATTTTTTCAATTGTAACTCTCTTGCTGACGCCTTCAATACGTGTTAATATTTCTCTTATGAAAAATGGTCAAGGTCAATTATCTGAAATTTATTTGGATTCCCGTGCGCAGATTGTATGCCCGCCTGAATTGATTCCTGCCCCCGGACAATATCTCCTCGCCCATGCACACGCATCAGACTCACCGTTGGCTGTCTCTGTTTTCTTCAGCGACTCAGCGCCGAATGGATTTCGCTGCGCGCCCCTCCTGACGCATTCATGGACGCCCGGCACACGTCTGCATCTACGCGGTCCGCTTGGGCATGGCTTCTTGATTCCAGCCTTCGCTCGTAAAGTGGCATTAATTGCATTTTACGAATCACCTGCACGATTACATGGGTTAATATCCATTGCACTTAAACAGGGCGCTGAAGTAGTGGTAGTCAGCGACCAGGCCATGAGCGATTTGCCGGAGGCTGTGGAAATTCAGCCTTTGCAAGCAATGAATGAAATTTATCAATGGGCTGATTATGCCGCATTTGATGTGGCACGCGAGAATTTGAATCAGCTAAAGGAAATGCTTGCGAAGGGGAGCCAGTCTAAAGTCCCACATGAAGCGCAGGTTTTAATCCGCGCTCCGATGCCGTGCGGCGCGCTGGCAGAGTGCGGCGTCTGCGCGTTGACGATCCGCCATGCTTGGAAGATGATTTGTAAAGAAGGTCCTGTGGTTGAAATGAGTGAGTTAATATAAAAAGACACCAGCAAGCGCTGGTGTCTTTTTATTCTGGATTTAGTACCAAATTCTGAAAGACGTTGTTGTGGCTCCGCTTAAGCTGCCGTATGTACATGACACATCGGTGTAAATCAAATTGCCTTGAATTTGGCTGACGAATGTGAGCGGTATCATGCCTACGCCATTGGTGTTGGTGGCGAGCGAAAATGAATCATTGTGCCCATCCGGCCAGTGGACTACAGATGTGCAATTTGTATTTGCCACAGGCTGTTGATTCTGATCCTGCACAATGATGAAGATCACTTGTGAATCTGTGGCCACGGTTACCGCCTTCCAAACGAAGGCGCGAACTTTTAATTTGCTAATGGTCTGCGGTGTATTATCCAAAGGTTTGACGGGTGGAATCAGCCCCAGGTCTTCGCCAAGGGTATCAAAATAAACCCGCCCGAGGTCAGATACCACTACTCGTTGTCCTTCAGGTTTCCAAGCCTGCCATTCAAGCCGTGCTTTTTCAAAATACTGTACGATCTTATTTTCGTGATATTCAAATGACGAAATTGGGTAACCAAACTGCGCTGTGCCGCCATTTTGATCAAAGAATTCAAGAAAGGCAAAACAAACTGAGTAGCCCGTTTCTGTATAGGCACGGCATGCAAATGTATTCGCTGCTACATTTAATGAACCAGTAGAAACATAGGTTAAGCTGCCAACTGGAGTGGCTTGTACACGCTGCCCTTCGGGCAGGTCTGCGCGGTATTCAAAGCGGGCGCGCTGGAAATACTGCACCTTTTTACCGTCTTTGCTGATGAATTCTTCAGTGATGGGGTAGCCGTATAAAAACGAGGCGCTGGGGTTGCTGTTGTAGTATTGAAGAAATTCCCCTATCACATTATGCCCGGTCTCGCTAAAATATTTGTTGTCTGTAGTTTGCGCGTGAACAGACCCCCAGCTTGCGCCAAGCAGGCAAAGAATGAAGAGTAATGTTGTGTATCTGCGTACCATCATTGTCTGGGTCCTTGTCAGTCCACTTTTCATTATACTCAGAATTTATAGACCTGACATTACAGATAGTTATCTTGTATAGAGTGGAGGCTTCAGCCTGCCTTATAAATTCTCCACCTCACAAACTGTGGTTTTCATCCAATTGACCGCAGACCGCAGACGACGGTCTGCGGTCAATTGGATGAAACATTGTTGGCTTTTGAAAATGTACGAAGAGAAATAATAGATAGAGACTTCCCGTAACTACTCAGCCCGCCCGACGGTAAACCGTGCGGGCTACTCTTACGAAATCGGCTAAAGCCGATTAGTC
>Ga0209181_10001324_pt1 | contig 43748 bp, 23 predicted proteins | sample MAT05_FD_187208 | JGI IMG/M metagenome (GOLD analysis project Ga0209181, IMG submission 187208) | Freshwater microbial communities from Lake Fryxell liftoff mats and glacier meltwater in Antarctica - MAT-05 (SPAdes) (version 2) | ecosystem: Environmental > Aquatic > Freshwater > Ice > Liftoff... | reverse complement strand
ACAGTACGAGGTCCCCTTCGAGGGCTGCCTTTCTGCTTCATTTGCCCGGTGCAGTGCGCGCGAAAGTCCGCCGTTGCGGCGGACTTTGTAAGAGGAGCCCGGGGTTTTAACCCCGGGTGGGAGTGCTGTTCGGGAACAAGGGGGGCGCTTGCAATGCACGCAATCTAGTTTTCTGACGATTCCAATGCAAAGCGGTATCTGCACCCACTCTACGTTGAGCTCACCTGAAGACGGTGCGGGCGTCCAGAGCTTTGCGCTTCAAGATCAGCACCGTGAACTGATCGAGGGTGAGCCGCTCGAATTCAGGCTCGAACGGAGTACCCCCGCTCCGGATCAGCCTCTCCTCGCCTTCCAGGCTCTCGCGGGATCGATAGGCATCGTGGAGGTAGGCTACCACCGACGCCGCGTCGACCGCGTCACGAGAGGGCTTGTGGCGATCTTCAACCGCGTTGGTCGGGACGACGAGCGGGTCTTCTCGGTAGAGGAAGGCGAGCCGGTACGAGGCCCAGTAGTCGGCGACGGCGTGGTGAATGCCACGCTCCCGCAGCATCGCGCCGACGCGGGCGTCGACGGCGAGGCTCGGGTGGACGGTGAGCCCAAAGGGAGCATACGAGACCCACCCGGAGACGGCCGCCGAGAACAGGTAAGGCGCGAGCGCGAGCGCGAGTCGCCGCGGCGGGAGGCGCGTCGCCAGGGGCGCGAGCGCGAGCGGGGCGAGGAGGAGGATCGCCACGAGGTAGCGTGAAGAGAAGTGGTCCATCACCATGGGCGAGACCAGGAATCCGCCGATCGTCACCGGGACCATCGCGGCAGAGGCGAGGCCGAGGCGGCGCGTCTCCCAGGGGATTTTCCGGCTGAAAAAGAGCACGGCGCCGGAGAAGATGCCCGTGATCAGGAGCGTCGCCGCGAGGACCTGGAAGGCGTGATAGCCCGCCCCCGTCTCCCAGGGCGCGTAGTCGGACATGTGCTGAGCGGCGTAGATCCGGGTGCTGAGCAGCCAGGGGAGGCAGACCTCGCGGAGGAGCTCGAGGTTGTGCGGCACCGAGGCGAGTCCGAGCTTGGTCTGCCCGCGGGAGGCGAGCGGGTGATGGATGAGGAGCTGATAGGGAATCAGGCCGAGGAGCCCGCCGGCGAGGGCGGATCCGAGGCGCTGGAGCACGAGGGGGCGAGGCGGGAGGCCCGGCTCCGAGCGATTGGAGCTATCGAGTCGATCGAGGCTGCTCAGCAGGCCCAGTAACGCGACGCCCGGGAGGAAGAGCAGCCCATAGGGGTCCGCGAAGCAGGCGAGCCCGGCGACGGCGCCGCCGAGGGCGAAGCGGAGGCGGGGGCGGGCCGAGGCGCTGGCGCTGTCGAGGAGCCAGAGGCTGAAGAAGACGAGCGTGAGCGACGCCTGGCGCGGCGGATAAAGGACGTAGGTGTGGACTGGATCCGGGGTGAAGATCAGCGGGGTGACGAGGATCGCAGCCCAGATACCGGCGGTCTCGGCGGAGGTGGCCGGGTGGCGCGCAAAGGAGCGCCGGAGGATCGAGAACGCAAACCAGGTGAGCAGGATGTGCTCGGCGAGGGTGGACCCCATCAGGGCCAGGGCGGAGGGGCCGGTGAAGAAGAAGACGATCGCCGCGACGATCGAGTCGACCGACGTCTGGTAGCCGCTGCCAAGGAGGAACCACGACCACTCGCCGCGGAGGATGTGCATCGCCTGGAGGCCGACGATGGCCGCGTCGGAGTTGGTACCAGGCGCGTTGATCAGCGGTGGGAGGCGGAAGAGGATCGAGGCGGCGAGGACGGCGAGCCACGGCGCCGCCTTTCGGAAGCGGGATTCTGGCCCCGGGGAAGGCTGCTTTTTCGGGGCCGATGTCGCGTTCACGATCGGCGATATACCAAAAAAACCGCCCGGGCGTGGGCCCGGGCGGCTTATCGCACCGCTCTATCGACAGGGCTGGGAAGGGACGTCTACCACTCGACCAGGTACATGGAAGGCTCACCGAACTCGCCGGTATGCTACCCCGGCGCGCGCGCACGGAACCACGGGTGGCGGGGTTGTCCCAGACCGTCGCGCGCGCCGGGGTAGCATACCGATAGCGACGTTCTGGAACAGCCTTCCTTGTGATGGATGCATGACGAATTGCTCGGGCGGCGCAACGCCGCCCCTGGTGCAGAGCACCAAGCTAGACTCGTGTCCCAATCCCAGCTTGTAAAAGACCGCTCGAGGTCGCCCTCGACGTGCGAGATCGGTGTTACCACGGTCCGTCCGGATTTGAAACGAAAACTGCGGGAGCGATGGATGACGCGGAAAGAGCTGATCGAGAGGGTGCGGGCGGGTCTCGGGGACGAGGCGCTCGGGGATCGTCGGGTGGCCGCGGTGATCGACCGCGTCTTCGAGGAGATCGCCGCCTCGCTGCGCGAGGAGGGGCGCTACACGCACCCCGGCTTCGGCACGTTCACGGTGCGCGTGCAGAGCGCCCGGACCGGGCGAAACCCCCGCACCGGCGAGGCGATCGCTCTCGATGAAGGTCGCACGATCGCCTTCAAACCCGCGCCGGATCTCAAGGCTTCGCTCCTCGATCAATAGAACCGCGCGCCAGCGCCCGTCTCGGAGCTGACCCCAGAGGACACAGAGGACACAGAGGGCGCAGAGGTCAGAATTTTTCGGGTTCCTCCGCCCTCTGAACCCTCGCCCCTCTGTGCCCTCTGTGCCCTCTGTGGTTTCTCGGTCTGTTCTGAGACGACCTCGGACGGTCGCGGTTCGGTTAGTTTTCTCTTACGAGCCGGGGGACGCTCACAGTAAGGAGCGATCATGACCACGACGCACGAGGTGTTGAACCAGGTTCCGTCGCTCGTCGGCTACAACCCTTTCGATCGCGACGCGGCGCTGCGCGAGGCGCTCCAGCGCGAGGGGGGTGGGTTCGCTGAAGACGAGGCGCGCTCTCTCGGGGCGCGCATCGGCAGCGCCGAGCTGCTTCAGTGGGGGTTCCAGGCCAACGAGTACCCGCCGGTGCTGAAGACGCACGATCGCTTCGGTCATCGGCTCGACGAGGTGGATTTCCATCCCGCGTGGCACGCGTTGATGCAGGTGGCGATCGAGGCCGGGCTGCACACCGAGCCCTGGCAAACGCCGCGCGAAGGGGCGCACGTGGCGCGCGCGGCGAAGTTCATGATCGTCGCGCAGAACGAGTACGGGCACCTCTGCCCGATCGCCATGACCTACGCGGTGGTGCCGGCGCTGCGTCGCCAGCCCGACGTCGCCGCCGCGTGGGAGCCGCTGCTGCTTTCGAAGAAGTATGATCCGCGCTGCGTGCCCTCCGGAGAGAAGGCGGGGGTGATCATGGGCATGGCCATGACCGAGAAGCAGGGCGGGTCCGACGTCCGCGCCAACACGACGCGCGCTGAGCCTCGCGGCCAGGGCGGGCCCGGGGGCGAGTACGCGATCACCGGGCACAAGTGGTTCTGCTCGGCGCCGATGAGCGACGCGTTCCTGACGCTGGCGCAGACAACGGCGGGCGTGTCCTGCTTCCTGCTCCCGCGCTTCACGCCCGACGGGCAGAAGAACCGGGTCTACTTCCAGCGCTTGAAGAGCAAGCTCGGCAACCGCTCCAACGCCTCGAGCGAGGTGGAGCTCGACGGGGCCTATGCGCAGATGGTCGGCGACGAGGGGCGCGGCGTCGCCACCATCGTGGAGATGGTCAATCACACCCGGCTCGACTGCGTGCTCGGCTCGGCCAGCCTGACGCGATCAGCGCTGACGCAGGCCCTCCACCACGCCGATCATCGTAGCGCGTTCGGCAAGCGCCTCGCCGATCAGCCGCTGATGAAGAACGTGCTCGCCGATCTCGCGGTGGAGTCCGAGGCGGCGACGATCCTGGGGATGCGCCTCGCCCGCGCCTACGATCGCCAGAGCGACAAGAGCTTCGAGGCGCCCTTCAAGCGCATCGCCACCGCGGTCGCGAAGTACTGGGTCTGCAAGCGCGGGCCGGCCGCGGCCGCCGAGGCGCTGGAGTGCCACGGAGGCAACGGGTTCGTCGAGGAGTCGATCCTCCCGCGCCTCTACCGCGAGGCGCCGCTCAACTCGATCTGGGAGGGCTCGGGCAACGTGATCTGCCTCGATGTGCTCCGCGCTATGGCGCGCGAGCCAGGGACGATGGAGGCGCTGTTCCACGAGATCAAGCTGGCCTCCGGGCAGGATCGGCGCTTCGACGCGCACGTCCATGCCCTCGAGACGGATCGCGACGGCGGCGATCTCGAGATCCGGGCGCGGCGCTTCGTCGAGCGCCTGGCGCTGGGGCTCCAGGGATCGCTCTTGCTCCGCTTCGGGCACCCGGCGACAACCGAGGCCTTCTGCGCCTCGCGCCTCGCGGGCGACTGGGGCCAGGCCTTCGGGACGCTGCCGCGCGGGGTGGACTTCGACGCGATCCTGACCCGCGCCCGCGGAAACTGAGTTAGCCTCGGTTCCATGCGATTTGACGCCTACGATTTGCCCGTCAGCACGTCTTCGGGTCCGGCCCTCAAGAGCTACGATCACGGCGTCGACGCGCTGGTCAGCTGGAAGGAAAGCGCTACCGGGCTGTTCCGGCGGGCGATCGAGCTCGATCCCGAGCTCGCCATCGCCCACGCCGGCCTCGCGGTGTGCCTGGTCCACGATGATCTCGCGGCCGAGGCGATGGCCGCGTGCGAGGCGGCGCGCGCCGCCGCGATCGCCGCCAAGGTTACGCCGCGCGAGCGCGTCTACGTCGAGGCGATCGGGCTCTTCGTCACCGGCCAGTGGGTCGCGTGTGAGCAGCTGATCGGCGCCCACCTGAAGACGTACCCGCGCGACCTGGTCATCGCCTGGCGCCTCTACGAAATGTTCTTCTGGGAGGGCCGGCCGCAGGACATGCTAGAGCTCACGACCACGCTGATGGAGTACTACCCGGCGGACTCGTACATGCTCGGTCTCCACGCGTTCGCGGTCGAAGAGAACGGTCGCCGCGGTGAGGCGGCGCGGCTGGCCGAGGCCGCCCTGGCCCGCAACGCCGAGGATCCCTGGGCGGTCCACGCGCTGGCCCACGCGCTCTTCGAGTCCGGCAGCTTCAAGGCCGGCGCGACGCGGCTGCCGCCCGCGATCCTCGCCTGCACCGGGATGAACTGGTTCTCCCACCACCTCCGCTGGCACGAGGCGCTGATGCACTTCGCGCGGGGCGACTACGGCAGCGCGCGCGAGCTCTCTCACCGCTACATGGAACACCACCCCTCCGCCTACACCAACGATCTCCACGACTCGACCTCGATGCTGTGGCGGTTCGATCTCGTCGGGCAGGATACCGGCGATCGGTGGAAGCCTTTCGCGGCGATCGCCCGCGAGCGCGTCAAGGGGATGAACATGCCCTTCACCGAGCCCCACCTCGCCCTGGCCCTGGCCGCCACGAAGGACAAGGCCGCTGCGCAGGTGCAGCTCGACCGGCTGAAGATCCAGGCCCAGGGCGATGAGAGCAAGCTCTTTGGAGAGGTGGTGATCCCGCTGATCGAGGGCCTGCACGCGTTCGCCGATGGGGACTATCCGCTGGTCGTCGCCAAGATCGAGCCGATCCGGTCGCGGATCATCGGCATCGGCGGCAGCTTTGCGCAGCGTGACGTCTTCACCGATACCCTGTTCGAGGCGGCCTTCCGCGCCGGCGACACCGAGCGCTGTGGGCGCTTCCTCGGGGAGCGGATCGCGCGACGCCCCGATTATCACTGGGTGTCTCGCGCCGGCTAACGGCGGCGGCCGGTGGCGGTCATCAGCTCTCCAGTCCTTCCGAGGGCGTGGGCGATGCCGTCCTGGAGGGTGCCGCAGATGGCCAGCGTCTTCTTTTCGAACTCGAGGCCGACGAGCGTCTGGGCGAACATGGGGCTGACGCCGGTGAGCACGACGTGGGTGCCGAGGAGCTTCAGCGTCTCGGCGGTGCGGACCAGGATGCTCGCGACCTCGGCGTCGACGCGGCCGACGCCGGTGATGTCGAGGATCACCACGGCCGCCCTGGCCTTGCTCGCCGCCCGCAGCGCCTCGGAGAGCACGTCGCTGGCGCGAGCCACGTTGATCGTCCCCACCAGCGGCATGACCATGATCCTGTCGGTGATGGGGATGAGCGGCGTGGAGAGCTCTTGCAGCCGCTCCGCCTGCATCTGGATGATCTCCTGCTGCAGCGCCTCGCGCGCCTTCTCGTTCTGGTTTCGCTCTTCGAGATCGAGAATCAACCGGGCGTTGGCCTGGCGCAGCTCGTCGGTCTGCGCCTCGACCTCCAGAGAGAGGTTTTTATTGGCTCGCTCGAGCTGCTCGCTCACCGCGGTGACCTCGGCGAACAGGCGCGCGTTCTCCAGCGCCACGACGGCGTGCGATGAGAACAGGCCGAGCAGATCGAGCCGGTTGGGCGTGAACGCGGCGGCCACGAGGTTGTTCTCGAGATAGAGGATCGCCGCCAGGTGGTTCCGGTGCACCATGGCGAGGCAGAGGATCGACCGCGGTTGATTGGCCTGGATGTAAGGATCGGCGTTGAACCGGCCGTCGGTCATCGCGTCGCGCACCACCACGGGATAGCGCGTCCTCTGTACGTACTCCACGATCGAAGAGGCGTAGTCGGTGTCGCTCGCGCCGCTCGGCGCCGAGCCGGTCACCTCGATGTGTCGGGCCGCCGCGACCGTGAGCTGCCCGTCGCGCGGGAGGAGGAGGAGACCGCGCTGGGCAAAGGCAGTCTCGAGGACGACGCGTATCATGCCGTCGAGCATCTTTTCGAGCACGAGCTCCGAGGTCACCGTCTGCGCGGCGCTGAGGATCGTCGCCGCGTCGAGGATCTCGGACACGTGGCCGCTCGTCGGCCGCGCAGTCTTCAGCGTCGGCCGCGCCGAGAGGAGCGCCGCCACCGAGACCTTCTCCGGGCCGCCCTGGGAGAGCAGCTCGGGATACCGCTCCTCGAGCTGTTGCTCCTTGCCGGTCGCGCCCCAGCGCCCGTAGGCTTCGCGGGCCTCACGCATGCTGGAGCGCGCCGCCCGGAACCGCCCTGCGGAGAGGTGGAATCGGGCGCAGAGCTCGGTGGCGAGCGCCTCGACCGAGGAGCAGCCATGCTCCTGCGCGAGCGCGATGGCCCGCTCGTAGGCGTCGAGGGCGAGCATGCCGTGCCCATCGATCCGGGCCACCTCGGCGTCGAGGAGCGCGCGCCGGTGGCCATAGTTGACCTCGCAGTGCTCGGCCCAGACCACGTGGCTCGCCTGGTAGCGCGCGAGATCGAGGCGGGCCCGCGCCTGCTCTTCGTCGCTCAGGGTGCCGTAGCGCGCGCAGATCGTCAGGGCGGCGTAGAACGGGACCTCGGTGGCGAGCGTCGATCCGGACGTCTCCCAGATGACCTCTTCGGCGCTCTCCGCCGTGGTCTGCGCGCCCTCGAGGTCTCCCGCGAAGAAGCGGATCATGAGGAGCAGCGCGCTGGTGTTCACGCGCGGCATCTTGCTGCGTGTGATGTGCTCGCCCCAGGCGACCTCGTCGAAGCCGTCGTCGTTCATGCTGCCGAGCTCGTGGGTCTTGCCCTGCAGGCTCGCCACGGCCTGGCGGAGGACCGTCAAGCGCATCTCGGCGTAGGCCTCCCTGGTGCGGCGCACCAGGGCGAACGCTCGATCGATGGCCGCCTCGACGGCGTCGAGATCCTCTCCGCGGGAGAAGAGCAGGTAGGCAATGTTGACGGCGTTGGTAGCCGCGCTGGCGGAGTCGCCCAGCCGGAGGCCGGCGGCGATGCCCTCCTCGAGATACTGAATCAGGTCGGGGATAGGCTCGCAGTAGTGCCCGATGCACATCGCGAACACCATGTTGACCTGGCCGGCCACCGGGCTCGTCCGGAACCGCTCGAGGAGGGCCAGCGCGACGCGGCCGAGCCGCAGAGCGTCGCGGTAGCGCCCGAGCCGGATGTTCATCACCACGCCGGCCCAGCTGTAGCTGTGCGCCGAGACGTCGGTGAGCCCCTGCTCGAGGCAGAGGATGAGCTGCTTGAGGATGATGACGTGGCCCAGAGATGGATTCCCCGTCAGCGTCGCGTAGGTCGAGGCCATGAGGAGCTTCGAGACCAGGCGCAGATCGGGATCCGTCAAGAGAGGCGCGTTGATCAGCGCGTCCGTCGTCCGGCCTTCCAGCAACCGATCGACGTCAGCGATGCCTGCCGCGAAAGCCGCGGCGATCTCCTCGGGCGTGGTGGGGAGCTCGACGCCGAAGAGCGCGAGCGCCTCGCGCGAGAGCGCGGTCCCGGCGGCGAACTCCCCTCGTGACATGCACAGGGTGATGCGCTGGGAGTAGAGCCGGGCGAAATCGGCCTTCGAACGGGCGTACGGCATCAGCCGTTCAAAGCGCTCGCCGGCCTCGTCGAGCTGGCCAGTCAGGTGGACGGCGTGGGCGAGCGAGAGCGAGAGCTGATACCGGAGCTCATAGGCCCGCTCCCAGCCGGCTTCGCCGAGCGCGGCGACCCCCGCGGCGAAGTAGCTCACGGCGGCGGCGTAGGCCGTCGTCGTCCCGGCGATCCGCCCGGCGGCGAGGTTGAGCTGCGCCAGGGCCAGCCGCTCTTCGGGCGCGAGGAGGTGCGCCGCGCCGAGGTTGAGGTGGTGAGCCATGTTGAAGAGCTGAGCGTTGGTGGGCGCGTCCCCCACCGCGGCGCGGAGCAGGCGCCCGATGCGCCGGTGGACGCCCTCGCGCTCGGACTCGCCGATCAGCGCATAGGCCGCCTGCTGCACGCGATCGTGCAAGAATCGATAGCTCCCCGACGAGCCCGCCGGCCCCTCCGCGGCCTCGACGCCCTGCGGGACGTGGAAGAAGCGATAGTCGGCGTCGAGCGGGAGGATCAACCCCGCTTGCAGCGCCTCCCAGAGATCCGCGGCGAGGGCCCTGGGCGAGCGCTCGGCCACGATCGAGAGCGTGGCGAGGTCGAAGCGATGACCGATGCAGGCCGCCAGGCTGAGCGCCCCCTGCCCTTCGGGGCTCATCTGCTGGAGCCGGGCGATCATGAAGCTGACCACGTTGTCGGCGACGCTGGCCTGGGCGATGGCGGCCAGGTCCCAGGCCCACGCCCAGCGCAGCTGATCGAACCAGAGGAGCTTGCTTTCGTGGAGCGAGGTGACGAGCTGGGTGACGAAGAAGGGGCTCCCGTGGGTCTTGTCGAACACCTGATCCCCGAGCTCGGCCACCGCCTCGCGATCGGTCTCGAGAGCGTCGCCGAGCCACTGGTGAACGAGCGACCGCGAGAGCAGCGGTAGCTCGATCTCTTCGCAGCGCCCGCCGTCCTTGCGGAGGGCCTCACGCAGGAGGGAGAGCGGGTGGGCCCGGTCGACCTCGTCGCTCCGATAGGCGCCCACGATCAGCAGCGCCGCGCCGTCTTTGTCGGTGAGCATCGCGTCCAGGAGCTGGAGAGAGGCGGTGTCGGCCCACTGGAGATCGTCGAGGAAGATCACCAGCGGCCTCTCGCGCTCCGAGAGGGCGCGCACGAAGCGCTGCATCACCATCACGAAGCGGCCCTGCGCCACCGTCGCTTCGGCGCGGGGCAGCGAAAGCTGCGGCCCGAGGATCAGCTCGAGCTCCGGGATGAGGTCCGTGACCAGCTTCCCGCTGGAGCCGAGCGCGTGACTCAGCTTCTCTTTCCAGCGCGCGAGCGACGCCGCCGATCCGGCGAGGAGCCGGTGGACCAGCGCGCGGAAGGCCTCCGAGAGCGGGCCGAGCGGGGTGTTGCGGTGGAGCTGGTCGAACTTGCCGGTGACGAAGAAGCCGTCCCGCTGGGCCAGCGCTTTGTGGATCTCGCTCACCACCGCCGTCTTGCCGACGCCGGCCGCGCCGGTCACGAGCAGCAGCTCCGGGGCGCCGAGCCGGACGCGCTCGAAGACCGAGAGCAGCGTGGCGATCGCCTCTTCGCGCCCGTAGAGCTTCTGGGAGAGGCGGAGCACCACGCTTCGATCCCGGGCCCCCAGCGGGAACGTGGCGATCGTGCCGTGATCGTCGAGCTGCCACAAACACGCTTCGAGATCGTTCTGGAGCCCCAGGGCGCCTTGATACCGCTCCTCGGCGTCCTTGGCCAGGAGCTTCATCACCACGCGGGAGAGCATGATCGGCACGCCCAACGCCCGATCGTGAGGGGGCACGGGCATCCGAGCGATGTGGCTGTGAATCAGCGCGAGAGCGTCGTCCGATTCAAAGGGGAGCGCACCCACGAGCATCTCGTACAGCACCACCCCGAGCGAATAGAGGTCGGAGCGCTGATCGATCGCCCGGTTCATCCGCCCCGTCTGCTCCGGCGCGATGTAGGCGAGCGTGCCGATGAGCTCCTCCGGAGCGACCACCTGCTGGAGCTCCTGCGGCAGCCAGGTCGCGCAGTCGAAGTCGATGAGGGTGACCCGCTCCAGGGCCTCCGAGACGAGCAGGTTGGCCGGCTTGAGGTCCTTGTGGAGGACGCCGCGCGCGTGGACCGCGGCCAGCACCCGGGCGGTCGCGATCGCTACTTGCAGGGCCTCGCCGACCGAGAGGCGGCGCTCGGCGAGGACCTGCGCCAGCGTCTGGTAGCCCTGATCTACGAGGACCAGGGCCGCGCCGAGGACAGCGCTCTCGTGGGCCAGGACGCGCACGACGTCGGGCACGTCCGCGAGATAGCCCAGCATCGCGCGCTCGTGCTGGAGCCGGGCGATGGTGCGGAGCCGGGGGGCGCTGCTGTTCGGCAGCTTGATGACGACGCGCTGTCCGGTGGCGAGGTGGACGCCGCGCCGAACCATCATGTCAGGCCCGATGTGGAGGACGGCTGTGAGTGTAAAGTGCTGTTCTGAGCTCATTTCCCGGGGTGCGACCGGTGCCGCTCCGCGAGAAAGCTAACACACGGGAGGCCGCCCGCGGGGGGCCTTCTCCAAGCGCGCGCCGATGGGGGCCCGCCTACGGGCCCCTCGTTCCCATGATCAATCGATCACGGGCTTGGGCGTCTTGTCGGTGCTCGGGGGCAGAGCAGGCTTTTTGATGTACTCGGCGGGCGCTTCGCCGGTCAGGGTCTTGAGCCAGGTGACGATGCTGGCGATCTCGTCGTCTTTGAGCTCCACCCCGAGCTGGTGGTGCGCCATGGTGCGGACCGTCTCCTCCAGCGTCTTCAGCTGGCCTTTATGGAAATAAGGCCACGATTTCTCGACGTTCCGGAGCGTGGGTACGCGGAAGAACATCTTGTCTGCGTCGTTCTTGGTCACGGCGAAGCGCCCGAGATCGGACTGATCCGCGTAGGCGTTCACGAGCCCGAGCTTCTGGTAGAGCGCCCCGCCGACGTTGGAGCCGTTGTGGCATGTCGGACAGCCGAGCTTGGCGAACTTGGCAAAGCCGGCTTTCTCGGGCTCGGTGAGCGCGCCCGGGTCGCCGGCGAGGAACTGGTCCCAGCGCGTCGGGGTCAGCAGCCTGCGCTCGAAGGCGCCGATGGATCGGGCGAGGTTATCGTAGCTGACAGGCTCTTTGTCGGTGGGGAAAGCCGCCTTGAAGCGCGTCACGTACTCCGGGATCGATTTCAGCACCTTGACCACGTACTCCGCGCTCGGAGCGGCCATCTCGATCGGGTTGAGGATTGGCCCCTTGGCCTGGGCCTCGACGTCCTCGGCGCGCCCGTCCCAGAACTGCGCCATGTTGCCGGCGGCGTTGTACACCGTCGGGGAGTTGCGCCCGCCGCGCTGGCCTTTGTGGCCGAGCGAGGTGGCTTGATTGTCGACGCCGTAGGTGGCGAGATCGTGGCACGAGTTGCACGAGAGGGTCTGGCTGCCCGAGAGGCGCGGCTCGAAGTAGAGCATCCGGCCGAGCGTCACCTTCTCTTCGGTGATCGGGTTCTTCAACGACTCGTAGGCCTTGGGGAGCGCCTTGTAGATCGCCACGTCCGTGGGGTCGAGGACGACCTTGGGCGGCGCCTTCGCGGCCAGGGCGACGGCGGCGGCGCGCTCGGCTTCGAGGCGCTGGCGCTCGCGGATCTGGTCGAAGGGGCGCTCGTCGCAGCCGGCCAGAGCGGCGACGGCGGCGATGGCGAGAGTGACGACAGGGAAAAGGTTACTCGATCGCAACGGTGTTACCTCGCTGAGGAGCTGGCGCGCCGGGCCGGGTGCCCGATGTCGGGGCGAGAGAATAGGGAAATGGCGCGGCGCTGTCCACGCCGCTCACCGCCGGGCAGGCGAGGCGGCCAGGACTAGCCAGCTTTGTCGAGCGCGGCGAGCTGCTTGAGGAGCTTCGCCCCGAGCAGGGGATCGGTCATGTAGATGTAGGCCGCGTAGCCGCTGAGGTGGGCCACCGAGTCGCCCGCTTTGAGCTCTTTGCCGTGGCTTACGTTGTGGATCGCGGCGCGGATCTGCCGCTTGAGGGCGCGCGGGACGCGGGGCGCGCCGCCGCCGTTGACGACGAGGCCGGTGACCTTCTGGCGCTGCCCCGAGCGGGCGATACGGGTCTTGCTCGGGTGGACGCGGAAGCCCTCGTCGTTGGCGACGCGGCCGATCGATCCGAGCAGCGCGCCGAGGCGGGGCTTCTCTTTGTGGGCCTCGGGGAGGCTGAAGGTGAGGTCGTCGGCGTAGCGCGTGTAGCGCCAGCCGAGCTTGGCCGCGAGCGCGGTGAGGCGGCGATCGAGGCGCATGCAGAGGGTGTTGGTGAGCGCCGGGCTCGTGGGCGCGCCCTGGGGGAGGCTGCGCGGGCCGAGGGCGACGTAGTAGGTCTTTCCGTCGCGCTCGACGATCTCGCGCGGGGCCTCGGTGCAGAGGAGGGCCAGGAGAGTGGCGATCTGATCGCGGTAGCCGGCGCGGCGGAAGATGCCTTTGGCGCGGCGAAAGGTGATGGTCGGGAAGAAGTCTTTGAGGTCGACCTTGAGGATGATCTTCGAGGCCACGTGCGCGGCGGCGTTGGTGGCGATGGAGCGGCCGGCGAGGAAGCCATGGCTCTTTCCATGCACGGGGAGGCGCTCCACCACGTGCTCGAGGATCCAGCGCTGAGCGGCCTTGAGCTTGGGCAGCGGCGCCCAGATCGCGCGCTCGGATCCGTCGCGCTTGGGGATGGTGAAGCGGCGGTAATGGAGGCTGTCGGCCACGTCGCGGTGGAAGGACAGCCAGCGGAGCTCGGGGATGGTGAGGCCGAGCAGCTCGGCGAGCTTCTCCGGCTTGTCGATCGGCGGGAGATCGTTCTCAGCGGCGCGCTCCTCGGCCCGCGGATGATCCCACTTGTCGAAGTCGAGCTGGTCGGACCAGAAGAGGCCCTCGCCCTCGCCGAGGTGGACGACGTGGGTCTCGCGGTAGGCGAGCCAGGCTTCGCGCTTGAGGCGCCGACGCTCGGCCGCCTCTTCCTTGAGGCTCTTTTTGTAGGCCGAGAGCTCGGCCTTGCTCATGGTGTCGGTCTTCTTCCGCTCGAGGACGAAGCCGCGACTGCGCAGCTCTTGCTGCACATAAGCGTTGACGCCGCCGGCCTGGCCGATGGCGCGCCAGAGGTCGAGGAGGCGCTCGGTGTTCGTTCGCGTCGTCATCCGATTAGCCCGCCGTCGCGTCGAGGAAGCCGCGTTTTTCGAGGTCGTCCACCCGCTCGAAGTAAGCGGAGCGGGCGTCGTCGATCGAGTTGAAGAACAGGCTCTGCACCCGCGCGTCCTTTCCGCGGAGGCCCCAGCGGATCTTGAGGCGCTTCTGATCGAGGGCGAGCTGGTAGACGTCCTCGCCGCGCGCGTGGCGGCGGGCGTAGGTGCGCGTCTCCATCGTCACGGTGCCGCGGGCCTTGCCCGACTGCTCGCGCCGCTTCGCCTCTTCGCGGGCCTCGAAGAGGCGGAGCGCGATCAGGTGCTCGCACGGGCCCTCCTTGAGCTGGTGCTTGCGGAAGAAGGCGCAGGTGCACTCGGCCTTCTTGACGCGGCCTTCGTCGTCGAGGAGCAGCTCGGGGCGGTACTCGCGCTTGTCGGCGGCGACGGTGATCTTGCCGGTGATCTCGAGGCCGACGCCGTGGATCCGGTTGGTGGAGGCGAGGCGGACCACGCCCTTCTGGGCGCAGAGATCGTGGGCGCGGCGCTCGCGGACGTTGCGGAACTCGAAGCGCGAGGGGTCGAGCGGCTCGCCGGTGAGCGGGCGGTGGCGGTAGACCTCACGGGCGACGTCGAACATCAGCTTGCCCTGCTGGCAGCCGACCTGGAGCGCCTCCAGCGTCTCCGCCGCGGAGAGGCCAGTGGCCTTGGCGATCGCGGAGGCCGGCGCGGACCAGGCCTTGGCGAGGTGCGCGGTGACCTTCTCTGCCGCGGCCGAGTCGGCCTTGCGCGGGAGGAGGAGATCGAAGCTCACCGCCTGGGCCCAGTTGGCGGAGGTGAAGCCGGAGAGGCCGAGGGTGAACGTGAACGCGCCAGCGCGGAGCACGTAGAAGCTCGGCAGCCCCGAGCCGAGGAGGTGAACATCGATCGAGTCGGCGAAGGGCAAGAGGCGGCGCAGCAGCATCAAGCGGCGGCGGCCCCAGATGCGGACGACCTCGGATTTTTTGCCGGTGAAGACGCCGGCGCTGGTCGGGATCACCACCTCCCAGGGCTCGAGGACGAGGCGCGGCGCTTCGCCGGGGACGAGCTCGATCCGCACGCCGCGGCCTCCGCGCTTGGGGCGCGCCGCCTTGGGGCCGACGGCCGTCGTGGTGGGCACGTCGGCGTTGAGGCGGAGGTGACGGAGCACGTTGTAGAGATCGATCGGCGCGAGCCGGAACACCGTGCGCGGGAGCGTCGCCGCCGACTGGACCTGGAGGAAGCCGCGCAGCCAGGCGTCGGGGACGCGGACCTTCTTTTCCATCACCTCGGGGACGCCCTGCGTGGTGAGCGTCAGCGCGTGCGAGGCGACGGCGAGGCGCGTCTCGCGGTAGCTGCGCATCCGCTGGACGCCGCCGAAGAGCTCGTCGCTGAAGTCGATGTTGGTGGTGCCGAAGACGGGATCCGGCGCGGGTTCGAGGGCCGAGGGATCGATGCCGAGCTTGGCGTAGCTGCCCTCGTCCTTGCTGAAGACCTCGAAGAAGATCTCGTCGGGGTGGACGGTGACGATCGGATCGAGCAGCGCGAAGGCGAGCGGATCGTTGCGCTGGAGCCAGTCGACGTAGGCGCGCTGGGCCTCCCAGAGATCGAGGCCCGCGGACTGCTTCTTGAGGCGCGTGTAGGCCAGGTAGGCGGTGCGATCCTTGGGGATGTAGCGAAAGTCGCTCTGGACCACGTCGTGCAGCGCGGAGAGCGCCTCGCGAAAGCGGAGCGGATCCTTGATCGTGCCGCCGCCGCGGACCTCGCCGCGGTGGACGTTGCCGAAGAGCGCGACCGTGGTCTTGCCGTCCTCGGCCGTGACCTGGCTCGCGCCGGCGTAGCCGAAGGCTACCTCGGTGCGCGGCGCGGCGACTTCGTCGCCCTCGGCGGCCGCCGGCTCCGTTCCATCCGGGGGCGTCGGGACCTTCGTGCTCATCGCGAAACCTCCCGCGCCTGCGCGGTCTTCTTCTGGTAGCGACGGCCGCGGCGCAGCGCGCGCCACGCCGCTTTTCGCAGCTCGTCGTCCTCGGCGTCGGTGCGGGCCACGGCGAGGATCGGCGCGAACGCCGCCTCGGTGGCGATGCGGGCGAGGGCCTCGATCGCGCCGAAGCGCGCGGCCTCGGGCAGCGTGCGATCGGCGAGCGCCGCGGCGAGGCCAATGACGTCGCCGCGCTCGATCAGGAGCGGCAGCGCGACGCCCTGGGTGTGGGTCTTGAGGGCCGCAGCGCGCAGCGCCGGGAGGGCGCCCTGCTCGTTCCCGGTGAGGAGGCGGCGGAGGCTGTCGCGATCGTCGAGGAGGCGCGGGGCGAGCGCGGCGGCGCGATCCTTGGCGAGCTTGCCGAGCGCGCCCGCGGCGAGCTCGCGCTCGCGCCCGTCGTTGCCGACCGCGGCGGCGGCCAGAGCGTCGAGGCCCGGCGCCCCGGCGAAGCCCGACGCGAGGGCCGTGAGCGCCGCGATCCGCACCAGCCGCGCGCGGGCGTCGTCGCCGCCGAGCGAGGCCGCCGTCGTCACCTCGTCGGCGCCGACCGCGAGCTTGCCGAGCGCGTCGACGAGGCGACGGTAACGCTCGGTGTGCGCGTCGAGTTTGTCTTCGCCGCGATCGACGTCGGCGCGCGCCTTGGCCCAGCCTTCCGCGGCCTTGTGCGCCGCCGCGATCACCGCCTTGCCGTGGGCCTTGGCGGCGGCCGCCCCGGCGCGGGCGAGGATCTGCGCGGCGACCTGCGCCACGCGCTCGTGCACGCTCTCGAGGCGCGCCGCGGCGGCGTCGAGCGGCAGCGGCGATCGCGCGAGCAGCGCCGCGGTGAGCGGGCGGACGAGCTCGTCTTCGCGATCTTCGACGATCTTCGGGAGCAGATCGAGGATCCGCGCCGCGTCGCCGCGCTCGCGCAGCCGCTCCACCGTGCGCGCTTCGAGGCCGGCGTAGGCCGCGGCGGCGATCGCGTAGTCGGGCTCGAGCGAGTCGTCACCGTCGAGCTTGCGCAGGCTCTCGGCGGCCTGCTTCGCTACGCGGTAGTCGTCCTCGTTCTGGAGGCGATCGACGAGCGCGAGGCGGCTGGCCGGATCGCGGTCGTAGCCGAGGACCTCGACCACCTTGAGGCGGATCAGGGCGTCGTCGTCCTTCGCGCGCTCGCGGACGAGCCGCCACCCTTCGAGGCTGTCGAACCAGCGCAGTCCGGCCAGCGCCTGCCGCGCGACGCCGCCGCTGCCGCTCGCGAGCCGCCGCAGGATCGCCTCGATTTGCGGGCCTTTCGGCGTCGCCTTGAGGTGACCGAGCGCCTCGGCGGCCTCTTCTTGCAGCGCGTGCCCTTCCTCGTTCACGAGGCGGAGCAGCGGATCGAGGCCGCGAGGATCGGCGAGCTTGCCCAGGGCGCGCACGGCGCGTCGGCGCTCGTCGAGCTCGGGGAGGAGATCGATCCCGGTGAGCAGGACGCGGATGCCGTCGGCGCGACCGGCGAGCGCGAGCCCTTCGGCGGCGAGCAGCTGCGTCGTGGGGTTCGGGTGCGAGAGCGCGGCGACGAGCGGCTCGGCGGCCCCGCCGCGCTTGCGGAGGCGGAAGCCCAGCGCCTCCACCGCGCGGTTGCGGACGTCGTCCTTGGCGAACGTGGCGAGCGGGGTGAGGGCCGCGTCGACCACGCGCCCGGGGGCCCAGCGCGCCGCGGGGAGGAGCTGCCCGAGGAGCGCAGCGTCCCCGAGGCGATAGGCCGCGTCGAGGAGCTGCGCGAGGACGGCGTCGTGGCGCGGGTGCTCTTTGGTCTCGACGATCGTGGGGCCGGCGCCCTCGAGCTCGGGATCGTCGATCGGCTGATCGTAGCCGCTGATCATGAGCAGCGCCGAGGAGGCCGCGCCGCGCTTCTTGCGGTCGTCGAGGTAGCCGAGGATTCGCTTCGCGCTCTCGGGGAGGCGGAACGCCCCCGCCGCCGCGAGCAGCTCCGAGGTCAGCGCCGTGCCCGCGGGATCGTGATCGATCCGGTTGATCAAGGCCTCCGGCCCGCGCGGATCGCCGAGGCGGCCGAAGGCCAGGATCGCGCGTCGCTGCGCCTCGCCGTCGAGCATCGGGATCAGGGCCGCGAACGCCGCGGGATCTTTCTTACTCGCGAGCTCCATCGCCGCGCCTTCACGGACGTGGCCGTAGCGCGAGCCGAGCGCGCCGCGGAGCGCCGCCTTGACGCTGTCGCCGCTCTCCTTGGCCTCCCAGAGCTCGGCGAGGCCGGCGACGGATCGATCGCGCACCGCCGGCGATCGCGCGAGCAGGCCCTGCTCGTGGACGGCCGCGGGCGCGGCGATCTCCAGGAGGAGCTTGCCCGCCTCGTCCTGGAGGCCGTCGGTGTTGCCGAGGAAGACCTGCTCCAGCACCTTGCGCCGCTGCGCGGGATCGCCGCCGGACGAGAGGAGCGCGAGGCCCATCGCCCCGACGTCGCGCTGGCCGATGGCGAGGGCCTCGGCGCCGAGCTCGGCGATGGGCAGCCCGTAGGCGACGAGCGTGTCGAACGCGAGCTTGCGCACGGTCGCCACCGGGTCCCCGAGTCCGAGGAGCAGGAGCGGGAGGATGCCCTCTTTTTCGCTCGGCGCGACGCGCGCCATCTCCGCGAGCCGCGAGAGCGCGGTCTGCCGCACGCGCACCTCGAGCGCGCCCCCGATCTGCCGGGAGAGGCCCGCGTAGGCCCCGGTGACGACGCGGCGGAGCTCGGCCTCGGCGTACTCAGGGACGGCCGGCTTGCGCTTCTTCGCGGCGGCGAGGAGCGCGTCGATCGCCCCGGAAAAGCGCTGCCGATAGATCCCGAACGCGTGCTCGAAGCGGTCTTGCTTCTCGTCGTCGAGGGCGTCGAGGAGCCTCGCGGTGCGGACCTTGAGCTGAGGATCGCCGTGGGTGAGCGCCTCGGCGAGGATCTGCGCCGTCTCCGCCGGGATCGTGAAGGGCGCGCGATCGTCGCCGCGATCGTTGAGGAGCTCGAGCACGAAGCGCGCGAACGCCGCGGGATCGGCGAACGACTCGAGCGCGCGCGCCGCGGTGAGGCGCACCCGCGGGTGGGCCGACGAGAGCGCCGCGAGGCAGCGATCGGGCGCGCCGTCCTGCTCGCTCGACTCGATCAGCATCATCGCCAGGAGAGCCCGACCGCGGACGCGCTCGTCGCCGTGATCGAGGTAGGCCATGAAGAGATCGGCCGCCCGTTCGCCGAGCGCGATCGAGGCCGCGAGGCCGCGGAGCGCGAGCGGTCCAGCCGCGGCGACGAGGCCGCGCAGGAGCGGCAGCCCCGCCGGATCCTCGGCGGCCGCGAGCCCGATCGCGGCGTCGCGCTTGAGGTCGGCGTCGGGGAGCGCGAACGCGGCCTTGAGCGGCGCGAGATCGCCGCCGGGGCGCGAGACGCCAGAGAGCGCGTCGACGGCGGCGACCGCGATCCGCTTGTCGTTGTAGGTCACCAGCGCGAAGGCCGGGCCGAGCGCCTCGGGCGCGCCGAGCTCGCCCAGAGCGCGCAGCGCGCGGGCGACGCGATCGATCCAGGCGTCGCGCTTCTCGGCGAGCTCCGGCTCTTTTTCGGTGACGAGGCCGAGCAGCGGCGCGAGCGCCTTCGCGTCGCCGAGGATCGCCCGGGCAGCGGCGGCGCGGACGCGCACGTCAGCGTGCGGGCTCTCCATCGCGGCGGAGGCCTCGTCGGCGAGGAGCGCGTCGACCGCGGCGATGCGGACCTTCTCGTCGGCGTCGGTGAGCGCCTTCTCCAGCAGCCCGCGCGCCCCTTCGACGCGGCGCTTGGTCAGCACCTCGATCGTCTTGAGCTTGAGGTCGGTGTGCCGCCCGGCGAGCGCCGCCGCGAGCGGCTCCACCGCCCGGCCCTTGCCGCGCTTCTGCGAAAATTCGAAGGCGTCGCCGCGCACGCCGGCGTCGGGATCGGCGAGGAGATCCAGCAGCAGCGCGGCGGCCCATGGCTCCTGGATCTGGCCCATCACCTCGTTCAGCACCTCGCGCCGCACCTCGGCGTGGATGCTCCGCAGCGCGAAGCGGAGCGTGCCCGCGCCGCCGCCGCCGATCTCGATTGACAGCGCGGCCTTGAAGGCTTCGCCTCGCACCGTCGCGGCCGAGTCGTCGAGCGCCCGCGAAAGCAGCGCCGCGGCGGGGGACTCGAGGTCCTTCGGGACGTCCTTCTTCAAGTGGCGAACGAGGAGCTGGAGCGCCCGACCGCGAACGTCGTCGGCCGGGGCGAGGAGGCCGGCCTCTGCCGCGCGGAGCGGCGTCTGGTCTTCGAGCTTCGCCAGCGAGGAGAACGCGGCGTCGCGCACCTCGCCCGCGGCGTCGCGGAGGAGCTGGCGCAGGCGAGGCAGGCCGCGCGCGTCGCCGAGATCGGCCAGCGCGCGGCAGGCCTCGACGCGGGCGCTCGGCTGCTTCTCGTTGGTGAGCTGGAGCAAGGTACCGAACGCGCGCTCGTCCTGGAGCGAGGCGAGCCCGCGCGCGCCGGCGAGGCAGGTGTCGAGCGCTCGGCTCGCCATGGCCTCGAGCAGCGGGCGGAGATCGATCTCGGCGAGCCTCGGCCCCTCGACCTTGGCCTCGCTCTTCGCCTCGGCCTTGGTCTTCTTGGCGCGCGGCGCCTTGGCCTCGGCCTTGGTCTCGGCCTTCGCCTCGCCTTCGACCGGCGCGGGCTTCTGCCCGATCGTCGCGAGCTCGCCCAGCTTCTGGCCGAGGTCCCGATCCTTGGCGCCGAGCGCCTCTGCCAGCGCCGGGCGCGTCGTCAGCGAGACGAGGAACGCCGCGCGCCGGACGTCGGCGTCCGCGTCGCCTTCGTGCCGACGGAGCGCGGCGAGCACCTCGGATTCACCGAGCAATTTCCGCTGGAAGCAGCGCACCAGCGCGAGCCGACGGATGTCGGGCCGGCGCGATCGCAGGGCGATGATCTCTGCCTCGGCGCTCGGCGCCGGGAACAGCTCTTCGAGCCCCGCGAGCGCGGCGCCGCGCACTTCCAGAGGATCGTCATCGAGGGACTGGACCAGCCGCGCCATCGCCTGATCGTCGCTCTTCGCCAGCGCCGTCAACGCGCTCACGGCCGCGGCGCCGACGTCGCGCTTCTTCGCGCCGAGCGCGAGCTCGAGCGGCCGCAGCGAAGCCTGGCCTTCGTGCGCGCGCAGGCCGGCGAGCGCCGCGAGGCGCACCTGCTCCTCGCCCGCGTTGAGCAGCGCCTCGAGCGGCTTGACCGCGCGAGGGTTCTTCGTCGCGCCGAGGAGCGACGTCGCCAGCGCGCGCAGCCCATGATCGGGATCGTTCGAGGCCCGCGCCGCGAGGATCTCGACGGCGCGGGCGTCGTCGTACGCCGCCACGGTGCGGAGCGCGGCCTCGCGGCGCTCGGGCGCCCTCTCCTCGAACGCGTGCTCGGCGAGCGCGTAGGCGTCGCGGACGATCAGCGCCTGATCGTTGACCTTCCCGCCCGCGTCGAGCGGGAAGAGGCGAACGGTCGTGTCCTCGGCGAAGAGCGCGAGGTGCGCGCGGCCCTTCCACTCCACGCGCGCAAGCGCCACGGCGTTGCCGACGCCGTCCTTGAGCGTCGACGGCCGCTTCTTCTGCGGCCCGCGCGTCCAGGTCTTGATCGTCCCGTCGCGGCCGCCCGTGTAGAGCTTGTCTTCGATGCCGACGCAGAGAGCCTGCGGGGGCGCGTCGTGCGCCGCCCCGCCCGCGCGATCCTCCGGCTCGAGCTCGCCGCGGACGTGGGTGAGCAAGAGGCGGTTGTCGGAGCCGGCCGAGTAAACGCGGAGCTCGTCGGGATCGAAGAGCAGCGCGGTGACGGCGCCCTCGTGGATCTTCTTCGACTCTGCCCCGATGAACTCTCGACGCTCTTCGCCGTCGAAGACCGCGATCGTCCCGCGCGCGGTGCCGGCGACGAGCCACGTGCCCGAGGCGTCAGCCGCGAGCGCCGTGCCAGGATCCGTGAGCGGGAGCGTCTGGAGGAGCTTCCCTTTTTCGCGATCGAGGATCACGATCGACGCCCCCGACATCGCCGCGAGGCGCCCCTCGGAGAGCACCGCGAGCGCGGTGGGCGCGGGATCGAGCGCCTCGCCGAGCACCGCGAGCGCGCCGCCGGAGTCCTTGCCGCGATGGATCCGCCCGTCGGTGCCGGCGACGAAGACAAAGCCGCCCGCCTCGACGATGGCCACAGCTCCGCCGGGGAGCGCGTCCTCCGCGAGCTCGCTCTTGTCGAGATCGAGCCGATAGACCGCGGTGGGTCGACCCTCGGGGTGCACCGTCACGAAGACGAGCACGTGCTTTTGCGCGAGCCCGGCCCGGAGCGATCCCCGGAACGGCACGAACCTATCGGTGGTGGTGTCGACGCTCACGCGGCATCCTTCGAGGGCTGGGGCGCGGCCTTGCGGGCCGCGGCGATCCTGATCAGAGCGACGAGGCACGCCGCGCGCTCGCTCGCGCCGCGCGTGGCCGAGAACTCCTCGAACAGCGGCTCAACGACGGCCGCGAAGGCCGCGTCCTCCACCGCGAGATCCCGCAGCGCTTCGACGAGCGCGAGCTTGGCTTTACGCGCGGGGATCGGCCGCTGTCGCGCCGCGGCGGCGGCCTTCGGCGTGGGCCTTCCGCCCACCGTCGGCGCGGCCTTCACGACCTGCGATTTCATTCGCCCCGGCGACACGGTGAAGAGGATCCGCCGCAAGAAATCGCGGAGCGCGGCGTCCCCGGCCGGGCGCCCTGCGGGGCGCTGCGGCGGCCCGGCCGGCGGGCCCGCGGCGACGATCTTCTTCGCGGCCTCCGGCTTCTTCCCGACCGCGCTCTCGAGCTTCGGAGCCGGCTTCCAGTGCAGCGTGATCCCCTTCTCGCGGTAGAGCGACCACACCGTGCGGATCACGAACGCGCGCACCTGACGATCCGGGCTCTCGGTGAGGCGGAAGAGCTCTTCCGGGATCGCCAGCCGCGGGTTCAGGCTGATCAGCCGCATCCCAAGCGCGCGGGTCTCGGCGTCGAGCGACTCGCAGAAGCGATACACCGCGTCGGCGGTCAGCGCCTCGGGGGGGATGCGGTAGCGCGCGTGCTCTTTCTCTTCGCCGACGGTGAGCGCCTTCGCCAGGAACTCGCGCACCTCGGAGTACGGCGCCTCGCACAGCGAGGCCACCGCCTCGATCGACGGCCTCCACCGCGCGAGCTCCCAGCGCGCGAGCTCGAGCGCGAAGGCCCGGATCGGCTCGCGCGGATCCGAGAACAGCGGCCGCACGCGATCGAATGTCAGGAACGCGGCCGGCACCTCGGCCCCGGGATCGACCGGGCGATCGGTCATCGCCAGGCTGATGTCGGGGTGATGCCGGCGAATGTAGCGGAGCGCGAAGAGGCGCAGAGGCGCGTCCACCGCGCCCGGCTCGATCGCGAGCATCCAGAGGCGCTCGGCCCCCTCGGTCACGGTGTCGGCGGAGAACGTGCGCTGCTCTCCCGCGAGCATCTGCAAGAACGCCGTCTCGGAGATGATCTTGATCGGCGCGCCCTGGCCGACGAGCTTCTCGGCGTCGACCTGCTTCGACCCCTTGCGCCCCGCGCCGTAGAGCGGAGAGCCCTCGTCGCCGATGACCAGGTAGTCGAGCTTGGCGTTGACGCTCGAGGCGTTCTTCCCGTTCGCCGCGGTGACCTTCTTCGTCGCGTCCCCGCGCTGCATCGTCGCGAGCTTGCCGGTGAAGAGGAAGCTCTGCCCCTTGAGATCGATCGTCGCCTTGGCCGCCTTGGCGGCGGGCGCGGGCTTGGGCTCTTCCTTCTTCGGCGCGAAATCCGCCGGCAAAAAGGCCTTGATCATGTACTCGACGGCGAAGTCTGCGTACTCCTTCTCGCTCCTCCCCGCGAGCTGCATCAGCCAGTCAAAGCCGAGCTCTCCCGGCGAGAATTTGCGCACGTCGCTGAGGAGCTTGAGCGCGAGCGTCGAGAGCCGCTCGCTGAAGCCAAGCTCCTTCGCCCAGGGGCGCCCCGAGGCCTTGAGCTCCAGCACCCAGGGATCGGCGTCCCACGTCGGTCGAAACGCGAGGGCGCGCAGCAGCGGCGCCCCGAGATCCTTGGCCTTGATCCGCTCCGACTCGACCCAGCCCGCGACCGTGCTGCTGGTGAGCGGATGGACCAGGACGCGGCGAAGAAAATCGCCGTCGAGCTCGCCTTCGGGGAAGCGCGACAGCGCCTCGAGGGCGAAGCGCGAGGCCCACGCGGTGAGGCGCGGATCGTCGAGCAGCCCCTGGTAGAACGCGGCGCCGAGGGTCTTGGGTGCGTGGATCTTGTCGAGCAGATCCGCCGCGAACTCGAAGACCGCGGCTTCGTCCGTGAGCAGGCGCTCCCGGAACCACGTAGGCGTCAGCTCCTTCGCGCCGAAATGCTTGCGGATCGCCGCGGCGGCGAGGGCGTTCCCGTGCTCGGTGTCGAGGAGGCGACCCCACCCGTCGAGGCCCACGTCCTTGCGCGGATCGCGATCGGCGAGGAGATCCAGCGCCACCTTGCGCACCTCCTCGGCGTCGTTGCCGACGAGGCGGTAAAGCTCGTCGAGCGAGAGATCCCGCGCGTGGGTGCGCGTGTACGCCGCGGCGTACTTGCGCGCGTCGTCCGAGGGCGAGTCGAGGAGCGCGAGCACCGCGGCGTGCAGGCCGAGCTCGCGGAACGCGCCCTGCTCGAAGCGCGGGACGTTGGCGAAGAGCCAGATCACGAAGTCGTCGACGGCGGCGCTGCGCACGGCCACGAGGCGCGCGGCCCAGGCCGGCTCCACGTCGCGGAGCTGCGCGCGAAAGTCCGTCTTCAGCGCGGCGACGGCGAAGCTCCGGGCCTGATCGGAGCGCGCGCGCTCCAGCAGCGTGAAGAGCGGCCGCGGCGTCCGGCGCCAGAGATCGGCGTAGGCCCGGGACTGCGTCAGGCTCTGCGTGCGCCGATCGAGCTTGAAGCGGCGGCGCGTGTACTTCTTGGTCTCGTGAAAGACGACGTGGTTGTAGACCCACGTCCCCGACCAGTGCGTCCCGTCGTCGTAGAAGCGCAGCACCGACGCCGCGGCGTCAGCGTAGGCCGCCGGCAGCGTCTCGGCGCAGCGACGCAGGTTGCGCCAGGCTCGCCGCGCCAGGTACGCCATCGTCTTGCGGCTGATCTCGCGATGGTACTGTCCGCTCTGCGAGAGCGCGGCGTCGAAGCGCGCCGCGAGCGCGCCCTGCGCCTCCCAGTCCCCGCGGGCCTCGGCCTCTTTGAAGATGCGCTTGAGCGCGCGCCACGGGCCCCACGCCAGCGGGATCTTCTCGATGATCCGGATCAACGTGTCGCGCTCGAACGCGCCGTCCGAGGCCCAGAGCTCGAGCAGGATCCGATCGAGGCGCATCCTCTCGGGCAGCCACGCTGCCGCGTCCGGCGCCTCGATGGCCTTCAAGCTCTCCAGCCGGTAGTGCCGCTGCTCCTCCGGCGTCTTCCTCCAGAACGCGTAGCTCCGGAGCTCTGCCGTCAACGCGACGAGCGTCAGCGCGCCCTCCGGCGGCGGCGCAGAATCGTCCGACGCGTCGTCGGATTGCTCGGCCAGCGCGACGATCAAGTCGGCAAGATCGCCGTCCTTCGCGTCCCACGCGCGGCGCACGTCCTCGAAACTGAGCGCTCGTTCCATGCGATCCCCGATGCCGGGCCCAGACCCCGGGCGGGCGGAGCATCGCGCGGTACGTGGCAGAACATCAACGGTTTTCTGTCCGTCCCCAGCAACCTCGACTCGGGGTCTGGAATGCCTGCCCAACGCCGGAACGTTCCCGGCCTCACCCTCGATGAACCTCTCGCGAACCGCGCTCGCACGGATTATTCCCTTGGCGCTGCTCTCGATCGCGACCGGCTGCGCCGCCGCGGCTCCCCGATACCTCGCGACGAAAGCTCCGCTCCTCGCCCCTGCCGAGCCCAGCTCCGCTTCCATGGTCGAGCCCATCGCGGTGGCCGAGCCCGTTACAGCGCTCGAGCCCGAGCCCGAGCCCGCCGTCGTCGAGGAGCCCAGGGCCGCGCGCGTCTTTCACGAGCCTCTCGTCCCTCGCGCCGAAACGCGCGCGGTGGTCCTGCTTTATCACCTCTTCGGAGCAGACATGAAGAGCGCTCAGAGCATCTCTCCCGAGGGCTTTGAACAGCAGCTCACCTGGCTCGCCACTCACCACGTGGAGATCATCACCGCCGCCGAGCTCGCGAGCTTCCTCGACGGCGCGCTCGCCCTCCCCGCCCGCGTCGCGGTGATAACCCTCGATGACGGCCACCTGAGCACCTTCGCTCGGGCCTATCCGCTCCTGAAAAAGCACGCGGTCCGCTTCACCCTGGCGCTCAACACCGAGGCGATCGAAGGTCATCGACCCGAGGCCGTGACCTGGGACAACGTCAACGCGATGCTGGCCTCGGGCCTGGGCGAGCTCGCCAGCCACAGCCACATTCACGGGCACATGGAGCGCCTCGCCGAGGCCTCGAATCGCCGCGAGGTCACCCTCTCTCGGTCGATCATCGAGGCGCGCATGGGCGTGCGAGCCGAGACGTTTGTGTTCCCGTTCGGCGGGCACGATCAGCGCGTGATGGGCCTCGTCAAGGAGGCCGGCTACCGCGCCGCGTTCGCCGTCGGCACCGGCCGCGTGAAGCTCGATTCGCCGCGCTGGGAGCTGCCGCGCAAGGGAGTGCTTCGCTCGACGACACTCAGCGAAATTGCGGTGCTCTTCTCGTCCTGATCGCCGCAGTGACCTGACAGAACTGTGATGCCGAGGACGCCCATTACGGCGCCGTTCGCCCTCGATCGACGTCCTGACGCGATCGCGATTACCTGCTTTCGCACGTTTTGCCTCGTCGGTTCACGATCGGTCTGCCATGGCCGAGGGTCGAGGATATCGTGGCCACCTCGCCTGGAGCGCGGTGAGCGCGGAGTCGACTCGCGGGCAGCTTCGCTCCCTTGATTTGATCGTGAACCCGCTCGTCCCCGACTTCATCCTCCAGAAGGACAGCCAGAACCAGACCTCGGGCGAGTTCGAGGCCGCGGCTCTCTTCGTGGACATCTCGGGCTTCACGGCCGTCACCACGAAGCTTGTGCAGCACGGACGCGAGGGCGCCGAGGCGCTCGCGCACACGCTGCGCTTCTATTTCGATCCGCTGATCAAGGCTGTCCACGAGGGGGGCGGCTTCGTCACGGGCTTCGCGGGCGACGCCTGCACGGCGCTCTTCGAGGACAGCCGCCTCCGCAACGCGGCCGAGTACGCGCTCGACGCGGGCGATCGCATGCAGCGCTTCGTCGCCGAGAACCCGGTCCACGAGACCCGCTTCGGGAGCTTCGCCTTCTCGCTCCGCGTCGGGCTCGCGTGGGGCAAAGTCTCCTGGGAGATCGTTCGGATCACCAACGATCGCTCCTACTTCTGCTTCCACGGCCAGGCCGTGGAGGGGTGCGCCGCCGTCGAGCACCACGCCGAGGCGGGCCAGGTGCTGCTCGACTCGGCCTTCCGCCGCCGCGTCCCCCGCGCGGAGGCCACCCACGTGATCGGCGACATCTTCCGCGAGATCCGCTCGAGCCCGCCGAGCCATCGCCTCGGCGCGCAGTGGCTCCCGGCCGGCCCGGAGGCCGCCCGCTTCCTCGCTCCGGGGATCACGTTGATCCCCGCGCTCGGGGAGTTCCGCGACGTCGTCAGCGTCTTCGTCGCCTTCCAGGAGGTCACCGATCTCCCCGCGCTGATCCGCCTGCTCCACGATCTCGCCGGCCGCTACGGCGGCACGTTCACGGGGCTCGATTTCGGCGACAAAGGCACCAACGGCCTCCTGCATTTCGGCGCCCCCGTCGCCCACGAAAACGACACCGAGCGCGCCCTCGACTTCGCGCTCGAGCTCCGCCGCGCCTGCCCTCCGCCCATCCTCCTCCGCGCCGGGATCACCCGCGACATCCGCTATGTCGGCTTCAACGGGGGCACGCGGCGGCACGAGTTCGCGTGCCTCGGCCAGGCCACCAACCTCGCCGCGCGGCTGATGACCTCGGCCGACTGGGGCGAAATGCTCTGCGATCCTCGGGTCGCCGCCGACGCGGGCGCCGCGTACCAGCTTCGATCCCGGGGCGCGCTCACGCTCAAGGGCTTCACCGAGGCGGTCGAGGCGTTCTCGCTCGGGCGCAAGCGGCAGCAGTCGATCCAGAAAGAGTTCTCGGCGAAGGAGCTCGTCGGCCGCGCGCCGGAGCTCACGGCGCTCGAGGCGGCGGTCGCGCCGATCTTCGCTTTCCCGCGCCGCCCCGCCGGGATCATCTACATCGACGGCGAAGCCGGCCTCGGCAAGAGCTACCTCGTGGAGACGTTCCGGCGCGCGCTCGAGCAGCGCATCGGCAGCGCGCTGCGGTGGATCGAGGCCCCGTGCGATCAGACGCTCCAGCGCTCGCTCAACGCCTTCGAATCGGCGCTCCGCGAGTACTTCCGCCAGTCCGCCGCCGCGGGGAAGGAAGAGAACCACGTCCGCTTCGACGGCGCGCTCGACGGGCTGCTCGAGCGGCTCCCCGCGAGCGCGACTTCGCTGGGGCGCGAGCTCGATCAGGCCCGCTCGATCTTCGCGGCGCTCGCGGGCATCCGCTGGGACGGCTCGCTCTACGAGCGGCTCAACCCCAAGGATCGCTTCTCCAGCACCCTCGCCGCCATCACCTCGTGGATCCACGCGGAGAGCCTGCTCGGGCCCGTGGTGATCCACCTCGAAGACGCGCAGTGGGCCGACGTCGACACCCAGAGCGCGGTGCAGGCCATCGGCCGCCTCAGCGCCGCGGGCGCGCCGTTAGCCGTCCTTTGCAGCGCGCGCTACCGGGACGACGGCACGCCGTTTCGCATCGAGCTCGAGCGCGATGTCCGTCGCGCCGCGATCGCCTTGGGGCCGCTCTCGCCCGAAGAGATCGGCCAGGTCGCCGACAACGCGGCGGGCCGAAGCGTCCCCGACATCTTCCGCTCGTTGCTGATCGAGCACGCCGGCGGGAACCCGTTCTACACCGAGGAGATCGTCGCCTACTGGGCCGACGCCGACGTGCAGCGCGCGCTCAGCGACACGACCATCTCCTCGCCCAGCGTCGCGCTCTTGCCGAGCGACGTGAACAGCGTCCTCATCGCCCGGCTCGATCGCCTCCCGCGGCCGCTCAAGAACACCGTGCTCGCCGCGGCGGTGCTCGGGAAAGAGTTCGACGTCCGGATCCTCGCGCAGATGCTCGACGGCCGCGACGACCTCGCCGGGCAGATGCGCGCCGCGGAGATCCAGCGGATCTGGACGTCGTCCGACCGCGTCCTCTACCGCTTTCGCAACACGCTCCTGCGCAACGCCGCCTACGAGATCCAGGCGCGCGCCCGGCTCCAGCGCCTGCATTTTCGCGCCGCAGAGGCCATCCAGATCGTCCACGCGGGGGACCTCGACGGCTTCTTCGCCGTCCTCGCCCGTCACTATCGCCGCGCCGACGCGCCCGATCGCGCCCGCCAGTATTTCCTCCGCGCCGCGCGCCAGGCCGCGAGCCGCTGGGCGCACGTCGAGGCCCGGCGCATGTACCGCGGCTACCTCAAGCTCGTGCAGACGCCGACGGCGGAGAGCATCGTCGCCCGCTACGAGCTCGCCCGCGACGTGCTCGAGGTCGCGGGCGAGGTCACGCGCGCGCGAGACGAGCACGGCCAGGTGATCGCCGAGGCCCAGCAGCTCGGCGACAAGAACTCCGAGGCGCTGGGGTGGCTCGGCCTCGGCCGCGTCCGCTGGGCGCTGGGCGAGCTCGACGAGGCCGAAGGATGCCTGGCGCAGGCCACCGCCATCGCGCGGGCCGCCCACAACCGCTGGACGGAGAGCCGCGTGCTCGCCCACCTCGCGCTGGTCCACCGGGCCCGCGGCCAGACCGCCGAGGCGCTCGGCGTCTTCGAAGAAGCGCTCCGCATCGGCGTCGCCCTCGGCATCCGCGACGAAGCGACGATCTTCGGCGGCATCGTGCAGCACTTCGCCACGGAAGGCCGCGTCGACGAGTCGCTCGCGCTCTACGAGCAGGCGATGGAGCTGCGGCGCGAGAAGAGCTGAGCCGGCGCGATGGGGCGGCGCCGCCGAGTGGGGCAAACTGCGACGCCCTACGGCCGGATCCTCGGGTCAATTGCGGGGTTCCCGGAGCTGGTATGCACGTTGCAAAACCAGGAAAGTGGAGGCCGCTGATCATGAGCACCACGACCGTTACCCGCCGCGAAACCACGAACGAGCCCGCGTTTTACCGCTTCAACGGCGCTGGCAGCACGCCGCGCTCGCTCAACGTGCTCCTCGCGGGGGACGATCGGGAAATGCGCACCCAGCTCGCCGCCATCCTCGAGGCGGACGGACACCACGTCACCGAGGCGCTCGACAGGGACGATCTCCTCCAGCGCATCTCGCCCGAAGCCCTCGAGGACGGCGAGTACGATGTGATCATCTCCGACGTGCTGGTGCCGGGAGTGATCGGTCTCCGCGCACTGATGCGCCTCAACGAGGAGCCCATGGCCCCTCCGGTGGTGCTCACCGCCGGCTGCGGCTATCCCTATGTGCACGAATGGGCGACGCGCTGCGGGGTCGCCGCGGTGTTCGACGAGCAGGTCGAATTCGACGATCTCCGCACCGTCCTCTTGAACCTCAGGTCGCGGCACCTCCGTCACTGACACTCTCCACCCTCCCCTTCGCGCCCCGAGTGACGCCGCCCCAGGCGTAGCGATCGGCAGCCGGCGCGTCGCTGGGCTACCCGGGAGAGAGAAATCCACCGCCCGACAGCGCTGTTCGCGCATTCAGGTCACTCCGGCCCTTGCGCGATGTCCATCTTGCGCGGAAGATACCCCCAAGGGGGTTGACGTGGGCATCAGTCCCGCGCCTAGCCATGCAAGCTGAGCTGAATTCTCGAGCATCTTTGCCGAGCGCGCCCGGGGTGCGCCCTGGGACAGCGAGGGGGCTTGTCGTCCCGGGGCTCGTCGCGGGCGCGATCTCGGGCACGTTGATCGTGACCTTCGGGATCTCGCTGGCCGCGCTGATCTTCACTGGCGATCTCGCCCACTACGTCCCGGCCGGGATTGGCGTCCTCCTTCTCAGCTCCTTCATCATCGGCGGCGTCGTCGCGCTCCGCAGCTCGTACAAGCCAGTCATCTCCGCGCCTCAGGAGAACACGTCGGTCATCCTCGCGCTGATGGCGGCGGCGATCGGACAGAAGCTCCCGGCCGGCGTCGACGCCTTGCCCACCATCCTCGCTTCGTTCGCCCTGGCCTCGATCGGGACAGGCACGCTCTTCGCGCTCCTCGGCCTCCTGCGGCTCGGCAAGATCGTCCGTTACATCCCCTACCCCGTGATCGGCGGCTTCCTCGGCGGCACCGGGTGGCTGCTCGTCCAGGGCTCACTCTCCGTGCTGACCGGCGTGGCGATCACCGCCGACAACGTTCACCTCCTCTTCGCCAGAGGCGCGGCGATTACCTGGGTTCCCGGGATCGTCTTCGGCGCGCTGGTCACGCTGGTGATAAGGCGGCGGCATCACTTCCTGCTCTTGCCAGGCCTCCTCGCCGGCGGGGTTGGCCTCTTCTATCTGGTGCTGGCCATCGCCGGCATCTCGGTCGCCACAGCGGAGGCGCGCGGCTACCTGCTCGGCCCCTTCCCGCAAGGCGGCCTCTGGCCTCCTTTTCGGCTCGAGGCGCTGGGCCGGATCGACTGGGGCGTCCTCCGCAGCACGGCGGGGAGCATCGCCGCGCTCACCGTGCTCGCCGCGATATCGATCCTCCTCAACGCCTCGGGCCTCGAGCTCGCGACCGACGAAGAGATCGATCTCGATCGCGAGCTGCGCGTGACCGCCCTGGCCAACTTGCTCTCCGGCGCCCTCGGCGGTGTCATGGGCTATCTCTCGCTCAGCGAGTCCACGCTCAACTACAAGATCGGCGCGCGCACGCGCCTCCCGGGGCTGATCTCGGCGAGCGCGAGCCTGCTCACCCTCGTCGCCGGGGCCGCCGCGGTCTCCTATTTTCCCAAGCCGATCCTCGGCGGGCTGCTCCTCTTTCTCGGGCTCTCGTTCCTGCTCGAGACGGTCTATGACGCTTGGTTTCGCCTGCCGCTGATCGAGTATGCCCTGGTGCTGGCGATCCTCCTCGCCGTGGTCACGCAAGGCTTCCTCGCCGGCATCGGCGCCGGCCTTTTGATCTCGGCGGTGCTCTTCGCCGGGAGCTACGCGCGCATCCACGTCGTCAAGCACGCGATCCTCGGCAGCGTGCTCCGGAGCAAGGCCTCGCGCTCGGTCGCGAAAGAGTCGCTCTTGAAGCGGCGCGGCGAGCAGATTCACGTACTCCAGCTCCAGGGCTACATCTTCTTCGGCACCGCGTATGATCTCCTGAAAGACGTGCAGAGTCGCCTGCTCGGGCTCGGCAAGCTCTGCAAGCTCAGAGCGCGCTTCGTGGTGCTCGACTTCCGTCACGTGGACGGGCTCGACTCGTCCGCCGTCGTGGCCTTCACGCGGATGCGCAAGCTCGCCACGGCCGAGGGCGCGACGCTGGCGTTCACCGAGCTTCCGAAGAGCGTCTCACGCCAGTTAGAGCGCGGCGGGTGCCTCGATCCCACGGCCGGCGCGCCTTCACCCAACCTCGTCCTGCGCGCCGAGCGGCCCGCCTCTGCCGTGTTCGAAGACCTCGATCGCGGCCTGGAGTGGTGTGAGAATCAGGTCCTTGGCACGCTCCAGCCCGGCGAGGTCGCCCCGGAGTCGGAGCGGGCGCTGGTCCACCGCCTCGCGGAGTACCTCGAGCGGATCGAGGCCGAGGAGGGCTACAACCTTTACAAGCTCGGCGAGGTATCCAAGGATCTGATCCTGATCGAGTCCGGCGAGGTCGTGGCCTGGCTCGACGTCGAAGGCGGCCGCTCGAAGCGACTGCGCACCATGGGCCCTGGCAGCGTGGTGGGTGAAGCCGGCCTCTACCTGGGGCAGCCGCGATCAGCGTCGGTGCGAACCTCGCGCCCCTCGGTGCTTCATCGCCTCTCGGCCGAGTCGCTTTCGCGGATGACGCGCGAGGCGCCGGAGCTCTCGTCAGCGCTGCATTACTACGTGGTCCGGCTCCTCGCGGAGCGGGTGGTGGAGACCACGAGCGCGGCGCAGATGGTGTTCTACGGCGGAGTGTGATCCATTGGCGCCGAGCCCGATGCCCAAGGTCCCCGACGCGCCCGCCCATCCCACGCTGCTCCCCGCTCCCGGCGAGCCCGACGCTTGCTACCTGATCGATCTCTCGGGCTGGGCCCGCGGGATCCACGAGGTCCGGAAGCCGCTCGCCGGGGATCACGTCGTCTCGCGATCGGTGGTGGGGCGGCTCGTGAACCTGCTCCTCGATCAGCAGCCGGCGTTCCTCGCCGTCGCCGCCGACACGCCGGGGCCGACCTGGCAGAACGCGATCTGGCCTGGATACAAGGACAAGCGCGTCGATCCCGCGCCCTCGTACGACGAGGAGATCGAGACGATCCTCCGCGTCCTCGCCGCGCATCGGATCCCGGTCTTCCGCCTCGCCGGCTTCGAGGCCGACGATCTCCTCGCCACCGCGGCCCGCCGCGCTCGCCGCGCCGGTTTGCGCGTAGTGATCGTCAGCCGCGATCACGATCTCTGGCAGCTCTGCGGCGAAGACGGCGAGATCATCTGCTGGGACGGCACCGCCGACACCGCGGTCGGCGCGTCCGAGGTGCGCGCGCGCTACGGCGTCGGACCCGAGCTCCTCGGCGATCTGATGGCGCTCGCCGGCGACGGCGACGAGGCGCCGGGGATCGCCGGCGTCGGCGAAAAGACCGCGGCCGAGCTGCTGCAAAAGCGCGGCTCGCTCGCCGAGGTGCTGCGCAAATGGGACTGGGAAAAGGGCGCGCGCCGAGCGCGGCTGCGCGACGGAGCCGACGCAGCGTGGATGTCGCGGCGGCTGGTCACGCTGCGCGAGGACGCGCCGATCGGCTTCGATCTGGCCGCGATGGCCATCGGCTGGGGCGCGGACGACGCCCGGGTGATCCGTCAGCTCGGCGAGGAGCTGGAGATCCCGCGGATGTTCAGCGTGCGGCCGAGCGGGTTCCCCAAGGTGCGCCCGAGCGCGGAGCGCCTCGCCGCCTGCGCTGACGCCGAGCCGGCAGCAGCGGCTCCGGCGCCGAGCGCGCTCGAAGCGCCGGTGGCCGAGCCTCCGCGCGAGCCCGCGCCTCCCGCTGCGAAGACGGCGCCCGTGGACGCGAGCGCTCCGCTGCAAGGCGATCTCTTCGCTCGGCTTTCAACGCGTTCGGCGCTTTAGCCCCTGCCAGAGGATTTCTTGGGAAAACGCGAGCGAGAGAAGAATCGTTGTCCAGGCTGCCTGATGAGCGTCCCACTCTGCATCTGCGCCGAGATCCCCAGGCTTATCACGCGCACAGCGGTCATCGTTCTGATTCACCATCGCGAGGTGAAGATGCCGACCAACACGGGGCGGCTCGCGCACCAGTGCCTCGTGAATAGCCGGCTCGTCCTGCGTGGTCTTGAGGACGATCCCGCGGCGCTCGGGCCTGACGCGTCCTTCGCGGGGACTCCACTGCTGCTTCATCCAACCGGGGACGCCCTACCGCTGGACGAGGGGTTCCAGGCGAGGATCCCGCCGCCCTACACGCTGATCGTCCCCGATGGGAGCTGGCGTCAGGCGTCGAAGATGGGGAACCGCGAGCCGAGCCTCAAAGGCATCCAACGCGTGAAGCTCCCGGCGGCGGAGCCGAGTCGCTACCAGCTCCGCAAGGAGACCAAGCCGGGCGGCCTCGCGACCATCGAGGCGATCGGGCGCGCGCTGGGCTTCCTGGAGTCACCCGAGGTCGAACGAGAGCTGGAGAAGATCTTCGCGCTCATGGTCGAGAGGACGCTGCGGAGCCGGGGAGTGAAGCCCGAGCTTCAACGCATGTAAGGGTTCCTGGAGTCGAGGCTTCGCTTGCTTTTCCCCGAGGCGTCGAGCCGTGTGGGCGACGCGAGCTTTCGCCCGGCGATGACCGAAGGCGCGGTGTTGAGCGCGACGGGCTCGGGAGTGAGCGCCAGATCGAGCGTGGAGTCCTGATCGAGCTTGATCGTCTGGCTGCGGGTGATGAAGCCGGGGGCTTCAATCCGGATCTGGTGGGGCTCGCTGTCGGCCGCGAACACGCCCGCGAACGGGTTGCTCTCGAGGAGCTCGCCGTCGAGGAAGATCCGCGCGTTCTGCGGCATTGCTCGCAGGTTCAAGGCGATCCGAGAGGGCGCTGCCAGCACCGGCAGCATCACGGCGCTCGTCTCCGGCCGGGCGGCGACAGCGGCGCTCAGCCGCCGCCAGGGCGCCCAGAGCGCGACCGAGAACGCGGCCGCGGCGAGAATGCCAATCATGACGGCGGGCCGCAGGCGCCTTCCCCGGGGGACCTGCAAGAGCTCGGTGGGGCCGGCGAAGGCCGGGATTGAGGCCCCGGTGATCAGGCTGTTCTGCGGGGGCTCGACCACGCGCACCGAGCCCCGGGGCCCGACCGTGCGCGCCTCGTCGGGCGATGATTGCGGCCGCGGGAGCCGCGGAAGAGTGTTGGTCGTCACCTCGCCTCCGGCGGGCTGGACCTGAAGCGCCTTCTCCATGCTGGCGTGAATGCGCTCGCGATCGTCGGCGAACTGCACTGACAGGAACTTCCCGAGCTCGCGCATATCCACGCGCTCGCCGAGCGTGTCGAGGTAGCCTTCGAGCGCCTCCTGGAGCTCGCCCGCCGTGGCGTAGCGGTCCTCGCGATCGGGCGCGAGCGCCTTGTCCAGGATGGCCTCGAGCGCGGCCGGGAGATCGGGGACGAAGGTGCGCGCCGAGGGAAACCGCCCCGTCATCAGCTGCTCCAGGATGATCCGCTCCGACCTTCCCTTCCACGGGCGCGTCCTCGTGACGGCCTCCCAGAGCATCACCCCGGCGGCGAACACGTCGACGCGGCGGTCGAGATCCTCACGGCGCGCCTGCTCGGGGGCCAGATAGGCAATCTTGCCTTTGACGATCCCCGCGCGCGTCTGGGAGAGAGCGCCGTTGACCTTGGCGATCCCGAAGTCGACGACCTTGACCACGCCGTCGTAGGTGACGAACACGTTCTGCGGGCTGATGTCCCGATGCACCACGCCAAGCGGGGTATCGTTCCAATCGAGGAGCTCGTGGGCGTGATGAATGCCGCCGAGCATGTCCGCGAGGATGCGCAGGTGGATGCAGAGCGGGAGCCCGACCTCCTGGGCTCGCTGGAGGATCCGATGAAGCGGCTGCCCCTCGAGGTACTCCATGGTCATGAACGTGTGGCCGTCCTCCTGCGCGACCTCGTGGGTCTCCACCACGTTGGGGTGACGGAGGCGCGCGGCGAGCCTGGCCTCGTCGAGGAACATCGTCATCAGCTCGGGATCCTCGGAGAGGTCCTGACGGATCTCCTTGAGGACCACGAGCTTGTTGAAGCCCAGATCGCCTTGCATGAGCGCGAGGTAGACCTCCGCCATACCGCCGCGACCGATCTCGGCGATGAGGCGATATCTGCCGCGGTGCGTGGGCCTGGAGCTCATGAAACGATACCTCGCGGCGTGAGGGTGAATTCCCTCGGTTCGCCATCCACATAAAGCAAGCCACGGGCCATCCTGAATTTGCTTATTTTGCAGGGTGCGGCGCATTTTTACGCCCCGCGTTCCTGTGGCGAAGTGTCACATGAGGCCATGGAGCCCCGAGCACCGGCGCGGCGGCGGCGGCGGGATGCTCGTGGGGTTTCATCCGTTCTGACCGGCCCGCGAGCCGGGCGGCCGCCGCCCGAGAAATGAGAAAACGGGCTAGGCTCGGCGGAACGACGTTCACCTGGACGAGGTCGCCGGCGGCGACGAGGAGATAGAGCACGTGGAAGGCACCGTGGGGACGAGGGAAAAGATCGCGCTGTTCTGGCCGGGCGACGCGCGGCAGAAGCCCAACGAGCTCGCGCTCCAGAGCATCACCGAGGCGACCGCGCAGCTCGAGCGCGCGCTGGGGAAGCTGGGGCGGCCGACGTACCGGATCGAGGGGTTCCTCGCCAAGCCGCACGAGGCGATCGAGAAGCTCGGGCCCATCGACGATCCGCTGATCGGCGTCTGCGTGCACTGGTTCTACGCGCCGCACACCACCGACGGCGTGGTCGGCAAGGACAACCCGCTGCTCCTCGCGAGCAATTTCTCGGGTCGGTGGCCGGGCCTCGTCGGCCTGCTCAACACCGGCGCTTCGCTGGAGATGCTCAACCGGCGCTTCTCCCGGGCGTGGACGGCGTCGCCCGATTTCAGCGCCGACCAGGGCTTCATGGATCGCCTCGACGCCTGGTGCCGCACCGGCCGCATCGCCTACCCCGAGGACGAGTTAAGCTATCATGCGCCGATCACGCCCGCGGCGTCGCAGCTCGCCAAGCGCGTCGCCGATCGCATTCGTCAGCGCCGGATCCTGATCCTGATGCTCGGCGACACCTCGATGGGGATGATCAACGGCTACTTCGGCCCACGCCTGTTGAACCTCCACGGCTTCACCGAGCACAAGGTCGATCAGGCCTGGATCATCGACCGCGGGCGGCGCATCAGGGACACACGCATCGACGATGCCCTCCGCTTCGTCAAGGACAAGGGCGTGACGTTCCACCACGGCGAGCGCGGCGCGGACGACTTCGACGAGCACGCCACGCGCGAGCAGCTACGCGACTACCTCGCGGTGCTCGACATGGTCAACGAGCTCAAGGCCGACTGCATTGGCTGGCAGTACCAGCTCGGGCTGATCCCGCTGCGCCCGCCGTCGGACTTTGCAGAGGGCTTGTTCAACTCGGCGTGTCGCCCCGAGTCGAGCGGCGACACCATCGCCTGCGCCACCGAGGCCGATCAGGGCAACGTGGTGCCGATGGAGCTGATGAAGCGCCTCCTGAAGGAGAAGGGGCTGCATCAGGCGGTGATGTTCCACGACGTGCGCTGGGGGGCCGAGCACGACGGGCGCTTCCTCTGGGTGCTGCTCAACTCGGGCTCGTGCGGCGCGTACGCCTTCAACCACGATCCCGACACGCTGAGCGGGGTGCACTCGTACCGGCAACCTTCGCTCTACTTCCCCACCCCCGGCGGCACGTTCGCCGGAGAGAGCCTGCCCGGAAAGATGACCTGGGCGCGCGCCTACATCAAAGGCGGCGTGCTCTGGATGGATATCGGCAAGGGCGAGGTGGTGAAGCTGCCGCCCGACGTGCGCGACGCCTGGTGGGACGGGACGACGCGCGAGTGGCCCTTCATGGCGGCGGACATGGGCATCTCGCAGCAAACGCTGATGGCGCACTACCTCTCGAACCACGTCGCCGTGGCCTACGGCGACATCTTCGACGAGATGGTGGCGCTCTCGCAGGAGCTCGGCTTCCGCGTGAGGATCCTGGGCGCTCGCTAGGCGCGGCGGCTGCGGGCGCGGTCCACGGCGACGGCGGTGACGATGATGCCGCCGGTCACGAGGTCTTGCACCCAGTTGGGCAGGCCGACGTGGACGCAGCCGGTCTTGATCACCGTCATCAGAAAGCACCCGATCAGCGCGCCGAGGATCGATCCCATGCCGCCCGAGAGTGAGCCTCCGCCGATGACGACGGAGGCGATCACCTCGAGCTCCAGGCCCGCCGAGTCGGTCGGATCGCCGACCGTGAGCGTCCCGAACTCGATCACGCCCGCGAGGCCGGCGAGGGCTGCGGCCAGCGTGTACACGAGGATCTTGACGCGGCCCACCTCGATGCCACAGAGGCGCGCGGTCTGCTCGTTGGAGCCGATGGCGTAGATGTGGCGCCCGAAGCGCGTCCAGCGCAGCAGCGCCGCGGCGAGCAGGGCGACGACGACCAGCATCCACACGCCGGGCGGGAAGAGCATCCACCCGCGCTCCGGGGGGAGCGCGGCGACGAGGGCGTCGAGGCCGCGCGCGTCGACGTCGATCTTCTGCTCGTGGGCGAGGCCCTTCGCGGCGCCGCGGAGGATGCGCATCGCGCCGAGGGTGATGATGAACGGCGTGACGCGGAGGCCAGTGATCAGCGCGCCGTTGACGAGGCCCGTGACCGCGGCGACCGCGATCCCGCCGAGCGCGGCGGTCACCGGGCCCGCGCCGCCCTTGAGGAGCGACGCGACCACCACCGTGGTCAGCGCCACCGCGGAGCCGACCGAGAGATCGATGCCGCCGAGGATCACGACCAGCGTCATCCCCACCGAGCAGAGGCCGAGGGCCACCGTCTGGCGCGCCATCGTCACCAGGTTCACCGGCCGCGCGAAAGTGTCCGGCACGAGGACGACGAAGAGCAGGTAAACCAGGGTCAACGCGATCAGCGGCCCGAGCCAGGGGTTGCGCGCCATCGCGGTCCAGGCGCGGCGCGCGCGGCTCTCGGGCGCCTTCACGATCACGGCGTCGTCGCTCCTCCGGCCGTGGCCTCCAGCAAGATTTCGTGCTCGGTCCGCGAGCGCGCCGGCCGCGCCGGGCCGAGGCGCCCGCGGCTCATCACGGCGACGCGATCGCAGACGCCGAGGAGCTCGGGCAGGTAGCTCGACACCATCAAGATCGCCTTTCCTTCCGTCGCCGCGCGGTCGATGACCTCGTAGATCTGGGCCTTGGCGCCGACGTCGATCCCGCGCGTCGGCTCGTCGAGGAGCAGCACGTCGACGTCGTGGTGGAGCAGGCGCGCGAGGGCGACCTTCTGCTGGTTTCCGCCGGAGAGATCGCTCACCGGCTGCGCGACGTCACGGCAGCGGATCCCGAGCTCGCGGACCCAGCGCGACGTCGCCGCGCGCTGCCACGCGCCCGTCACCACGCGCGGGAGATCCGAGAGCGTGAGGTTGTCGGCGATCGAGAGATCCCCGGCGAGGCCTTCGCCCTTTCGATCCTCGCTGAGCAAGCCCACGCCTTGCGCGAGCCTTCGCGACGGCGACGCCGGGCCCACATACGTCTTCACGCGCACCGTCCCGCGGCGCACGGGATCGAGGCCGAAGATCGCGCGGAGCAGCTCGGTGCGCCCCGCGCCGATCAGGCCGGCGATGCCGAGCACCTCGCCGCGATGGAGGGTGAGCGAAGCCGTAAGCGGCTTGTCGACGCCGACGAGGCCGGCGATCTCCAGCACCGCTTCGCCCGCTGTGCGGTCCGTGCGCGGGTAGAGCGCGTCGAGCTGCCGGCCCGCCATGCTGGCGACGATCGCCGCGGGCGTGGTGTCTGCGGTCACGCCGCTCGCCACGCTGCGCCCGTCGCGCAGCACCGTGTACGAGTGCGTGAGGGCCTGCACTTCTTCGAGGAAATGCGAGATGTAGAGCACGAGGAGGCCCTGCGCCGCGAGCCCGCGGATCACGCCGAAGAGCCGCTCGACCTCGTCGCGACCGAGGCTGCTCGTGGGCTCGTCGAGGATGAGCACGCGCGGGCGCTGCTGCGCGAGGGCGCGCGCGATCTCCACGAGCTGACGCGACGCGGGCGGCAGCTCGCCGACGAGGGCAGAGACCGGGAAAGCAACCGCGCTCCCGACGAGCGAGGCCATTACTTCGGCGGCGATCCGGCGCATTTCGGCGCGGCGGAGCAGGCCAAAGCGCGTTGGCTCCACGCCGAGCAAGATGTTCTCGGCGACGGTGAGGTGCGGGCAGAGCGAGAGCTCCTGGTAAACCATCGCGACGCCGGCGCGACGCGCTTCGAGCGGGCTCCGCGGGCGGTACGGGGCGTCGCCGAGGCGGATCGTCCCCGCGTCGGGGGAGATCACCCCCGCGAGGATCTTCATCAACGTGCTCTTGCCTGCGCCGTTCTCGCCGACGACCGCGTGGATCTCGCCCGCGCGCCCGGCGAGATCGATCCCGCCGAGGGCCGCCGTCCCGCCGAAGGATTTACAGAGACCAGCGATCTCGAGCAGCATCGATGATCCGCTCTATTTCCCGAGCCATTTCTCGAGATCGGGCGAGAGCAGCTCCTTGGTCGCGGGCTCGCTCATGTTCTCTTTGGTCACGAGGCGCGCCCCGGTGTCGAGGCGCTCGGGCACCTTCTCGCCCTTGAGGTGCTGCACCATCGTCTTCACGGCGAGGTAGCCGATGTTGAACGGATCCTGGAGCACGAGGCCATCGATCTGCCCCGAGGCGAGGCCGGCGACGAGCTTGGGTGAGCTATCGAATCCGACGAGCTTGATCTTCCCCGCGAGGCCGGCCTTCTGCAGCGCCAGGAGCATCCCGAAGGTGGTCGACTCGTTGGGGCAGAAGATCCCGTTGACGCCGCCGTCCGCGGCCTTCTGCGCGCCGAGGAGGCGCTCGCTCGTGGAGAACGCGCTCTCGGTCGTGGCGCCGCCGTACTGGTTGTCGGAGACGATCTGGATCTCGGGCGACTGCTTGATGCCTTCGAGGAAGCCCTGCTCGCGGTTGGCCGTGCTCGCCGATCCTTCTTGATACCGGAGCAGCACCACCCGGCCCTTGCCGCCGAGGAGCTTGCCGAGCTCCACGCCCGCGAGGCGCCCCGCGGCGACGTTGTCGGTGGCGACGAAGCTCGTGTGCTCCTTGCCCTGGAGATCGGAGTCGAAGACCACCACCGGGATCTTGGCGCCCACCGCGGCCTTGACCGCGCCGCCGAGGGCCTTGTCGTTGAGGGGCGCGAGCACGATCCCCGACACGCCCTGCGCGGTGAAGCTCTGCACCACGTCGATCTGATCCTTGAGGTCGTCTTCCTTGACGGGGCCCTTCCAAACGATGTCGACGCCAAGCTCCTTCGAGGCCTTCACGGCGCCCGCGTGGACTGATTTCCAGAACTCGTGGGTCGTCCCTTTGGGGATGACGGCGAGGGTGATCTTGCCGCTGCCCGCGCCGCCTCCGCGGCTGCACGAGAGCGAGGCGACGAGGCACACAGAGCACAGGAGGGCGAGGATCCGTCGGAGCATGGCGTGAGGCTCAAGAGACGCCCTGCCCGCCCACAGGTCAAGATAGAGTTGCGCCATGGAAGACCGCTTCTACCTGGGGATCGACGTGGGGACGGGCAGCGCGCGGGCCGGGATCTTCGACCGCGACGGGAGGATGCTCGGCGCGGGGACGCGCTCGATCCGGATCTTTCGTCCCGCCGAGGATTTCGTCGAGCAGTCGTCCGACGACATCTGGCGCGCGTGCGGGCTCGCCGTGCGCGCGGCCCTCACCGAGGCCCGGATCGCCCCCGAGGCCATCGTCGGCGTCGGCTTCGACGCAACCTGCTCGCTCGTGGCGCTCGACCAAGGCGATCGACCGGTGACGGTGAGCCCGACCGGCGACGACGCGCAGAACGTGATCGTGTGGATGGATCACCGCGCCACCGAGCAGGCGGCGCGGATCAACGCCGCGGGCCACGAGGTGCTGCGCTACGTGGGCGGGGTGATCTCGCCGGAGATGGAAACACCGAAGCTCCTCTGGCTCCGGGAGAACCTGCCAGAGACCTGGAAGAGGGCCGCTCGCTTCCTCGATCTGCCGGATTTTCTCGCCTACCGCGCCACCGGGATCGACACGCGCTCGCTCTGCACCACGGTCTGCAAATGGACGTACGTCGGCCACGGTGAGGGCCACTGGGATGAGAGCTACCTCCGGCAGATCGGCCTCAGTGATCTCGTCGACGAGGGCTACGCGCGGATCGGCGCGCGCGTCCGCCCGATGGGCGAGCTGCAAGGCGCGCTGAGCGAGCGCGCCGCCCACGAGCTCGGCTTGCCCCCAGGGATCGCCGTCGGCGTGGCGATCATCGACGCGCACGCGGGCGGGCTGGGGATGCTGGGCGCGCCGCTCGACGGCGTGGCGCCGGACGCCGAGGCCCTGGAGGAGCGGTTGGCCCTGATCGGCGGGACCTCGACGTGCCATATGGCCGTCTCGCGCGAGCCGAAGTTCCTGAGCGGGATCTGGGGTCCTTACTGGTCGGCGATGGTGCCTGGCCTCTGGCTGACCGAAGGAGGCCAATCAGCGACAGGGGCGCTGATCGATCACGTGATCCACGCCCACGCCCGCGGCCCCGAGCTCGCCGCCGAGGCGCTGGCCCGAGGGACCAGCGTCTATGCGCTGCTGAACGAGCGCCTCGATCGGCTCGCGGCGAACACGGCCTTCCCCGCGGCGCTGACCCGGGATCTGCACGTGCTCCCCGATCACCACGGTAACCGCTCTCCCCGCGCCGATCCGACGCTGCGCGGGATGATCTCCGGGCTACGCCTCAGCGACTCCGCCGACGCGCTCGCCCTGGTTTACCTGGCCACCGTGCAGGCCATAGCCCATGGAACAAGGCACATCCTCGACACGATGAACGAGGGCGGCTACCGCATCAAGACCCTCTTCGCCTCGGGCGGTGACGCGAAGAACCCCTTGTTTTTACGGGAGCACGCCGACATCACCGGCTGTCGCGTGGTGCTGCCGAAGGAGCCGGAGGCGGTGCTGCTCGGGGCGGCGATCCTCGGCGCGGTGGCCTCGGGCGACCAGCCGAGCGTGCTCGCGGCGATGGGGACGATGAGCGGCGTCGATCGGGTGATCCAGGCGGCGACCGGAGCGGTGACAGGGTATCACGCGGCGAAGCACCGGGTGTTTCAGAGGATGTACGCCGACCAGATGGAGTATCGACGGCTGATGGGTGCAACTTCTAGTTTACCGTAACCCCCGGGCGTACGCGTTAATCCTGGAGACCGGACGAGCGGCTCCTCCGTCGGTCCAGCGGCGCCCGAACTCGCGCGCAGGAGCGCGCTCAGACAACGGGCGCCGCTGGACCTCCTGCGGAGCCGCTCGTCCGGTCTCCTGGGTGCGCTGCTTCCTTTTTCCTACGTTCTGGTTGCAAGCCATCACTTCGCGGTTGGATCGCTGACGCGGCCCATGAAGAGGATCATCCCCGAGCGGACGTCGCGGACGAAGAAGAGATAAGGGTGCATCGCGTCGAACCTCATGATCGGATCTGCCGAGATCTTTGTATCCACGTTGGAGGGGGGCTGCCAGGTCGGCCCTTCGGGGTTCTTTGCGTCTAGCTTGATTCGTACCTTGTGAAAGACCCCGTTGAGGTAGAGCCGCTCCAGGTACGTATCGGGTTTGGCGACGCCGCTGAAGTCCGCTTTGTTCCGATCGAACGCCATTGGCATTCCGAGCGCTTTGAGCGGCTCATCGAGTCGGAGCGAGCTTTCCGGATCAATCTCGAAGGGAGTAAGCTCGATATGAACGTAAGAATGCCGGCTAAGCTTGCTGGTCCAGGCATCGAAGGTTTCTGGAGAGAGCCGCGCCTCTACGGCGTCGAGCCCGCCTTTCTGCTCGGGCAGCACCACGGGTGAAGATCCAGCCTTGGTACACAATGATCGCGACAGCGGATTCCAGCTACATCACTGGTTGATCGTGTAAGCGGTAAGTGTTGCCAAGAACGGCCTCGTCCAGGCAGGGTGTGGAGATGGAAAGC
>Ga0209181_10001323_pt1 | contig 43767 bp, 6 predicted proteins | sample MAT05_FD_187208 | JGI IMG/M metagenome (GOLD analysis project Ga0209181, IMG submission 187208) | Freshwater microbial communities from Lake Fryxell liftoff mats and glacier meltwater in Antarctica - MAT-05 (SPAdes) (version 2) | ecosystem: Environmental > Aquatic > Freshwater > Ice > Liftoff... | reverse complement strand
GTTAATAAAAGATAATAACCTTTTCTGGGGTTATCATGGTGAGTTTTGGAAGCAAAGTCAAACCAATATGTGGAACCATGTAGATGCAAACACTGGCTTGTTTGTAGGCCAGTTTGGAGCCCTCACCACAGACTATCCAGATATAGAAGCTTTTCCGGGGGGAGCGGGCAATGTACTATCGGGTACTGTAGTAGAGGTGAACGGTATAATGTATTTGTATCATAACGACGAAAGTGTACACGCTGGTGTGCATCGTTGGAAAATAACAGGTTTAAACACTATTGACATTAGGACTGCCGCATTTACCAATGATGCTGTCATAACTGAAGGGATCGATCTTTTAGAAGGACTTCAAAGAGGGATTGTTTTGGGTAATCAAAATGGATGGTACCGCGGTACAGAGCCCAATGAAAATGCGGTCAATAAGTGGAACATCCAAACCGGGGTTAAAACATATAATCCCTTTAAATCCCCCGACGTAAATATTGAAGTTTCCTTAAAAGCTGATCAGCGAATATTAAAAAGGGACTTGGGTAATAATATAGGGTTAACCAGTTGGAAACTAATAGGAAAAATGAATTTTGAGAGGAGTGCACCAACTGAGGCAAGGTTTAACAGAACCGGCTTTATAGAAGTTTTAGATAAAAATGACCGGATCATCTCAAGATTTGATTTTCGCCAGGATTTTGTATCGGGACAAAATGTTATATTCAACGATAAAATAATATTTAAAGGTGGCGATATTGAATTAGATAAAATAAAAAGTCGTAACCAGCCTTTGGAAATATCAGCCATAAATGGTATTGTCAGTTGTAGCTATGCCGGCATGAACGCTGTTGCCACAGATAGGTTAATTGATCCAAATTCAAATTGGCAGGATCCTAAATGGCTGCGCTTTTACTTTAATAACAAACCAGGATCCGACGATTATATCCGCTACTTTAATGTTTCGGAAATGAGGTTTGTTGCTAAACGTAACGACACCCCAACCCCGGCACCCGTGCCTGTTGCGCCAGTTACCCAATGTTCCGGCACGGGCCTCATTACGTGGGAGTATTGGAAGAATGTGCCATTTAGGTCCATTTCCAATATACCATTAACAATACCTGCTGCCGAAAAGAGGTTACAGCAAAGTTTCAGTGCTCCGCAAAATATAGGCGATTATTTTGGTGCCCGAATGAGGGGATATATTTGTGCGCCGGCTTCGGGAAACTATATTTTTTATATTTCGGGCGACGATAAAGGAGAGTTATGGCTTAGCAACGGAAGCGACCCCAACGCTAAAAAGAAGATTGCTTTTTTTGATGAATGGACTGGTTACCTCCAAAATGGAAAATATCCCTCACAAAAATCACAACCCATTTACCTGCAGGTGGGCCAAAAATATTATGTTGAGGCATTGTACCTTGAGTCTCATAGTGGTGATCATTGCAACGTATCGTGGGTTTTGCCAGATGGTAAAAGCGAGGCACCTATTGCGGGCAAATGGCTGATGCCATTTGATAATAATCAAGTTAACCCACCAACTCCGCCAGTTGTAACACCACCTAATGCGCCAGTTAAAGTGCCAAATGCACTACCTGTTGTTTCAATTACCTCGCCGGTTACCAACGCCGGTTTTGTTATTCCTAATTCAATTATCATTGCTGCCAATGCCTCAGATGCTGATGGAACTATTACCAAAGTTGAATTTTATGCAGGGTCGGATAAAATAGGTGAAGATAATACCGTGCCATATACTATTGAATGGACACCAGCGCTGCCAGGTAATTACAATCTTACATTAAAAGCTACAGATAACGAGGGTGCAACTCAAATCTCGCAGGGGGTTAACATAGTGATATCTCCGAAACCCGTTGGCGCTGCTCCTTCCTGTTCATCAGCCGGAAGTATAATATGGGAATATTGGAGTAAAGTTCCTTTTGGAAACATTAAAAATATACCAGTTGCTCAACCTCCAACGCTCACCAGATCTCTAACATCGTTTAGCACACCTGTTGACTTTGCCGATTATTTTGGGGCAAGAGTGAGAGGCTTTATCTGTCCTCCTCAAACCGGGTATTATACGTTTTATGTTTCAGGCGATGATATGGGTGAGTTATGGTTAAGTGAAAATGACGATCCTACAAAAAAAGTTCGCATTGCCAATTTTAACGATTGGACAGGACTGCGGGAAAATAATAAATATTCATCTCAAAAATCTAAATCAATCTACCTTAAAGAGGGGCAAAAATATTATGTTGAAGCTTTGCACCTGGAGGCCCATAGTGGAGATAATATTTCGGTAAGCTGGTTGTTACCAAATGGAATAGTGCAGGCGCCCATTCCGGGAAACAGGTTGGTGCCGTTTATAGTGTCAGAAAGCGTACAAGTTCAGCTTCCAGCTTTAAACATAGCCCCTAATGTTAGTATTTCAGATCCTACCGCTAACACAAGTATAATAGTAAATGTTCCGTTAACAATTACAGCAAATGCAACGGATGTAGACGGGAGTATTGCAAAAGTTGAATTTTATGTTGGCGGAGCAAAAATTGGTGAAAACCAGGCAAGCCCCTATTCTTTTGTATGGTTGCCTACACAAGCTGGAAACTATTCAATTTCTGTAAAGGCAACCGATAACCAGGGAGCCCAAAAAACCTCCGAAAAGGTAAATATTGAGATAACAGAACCTGTTACGCAAACCTGCACGGGCAAAGGAAATTTGACATGGGAATATTGGGCCAAAATAAAAGGTTGGTCAATTTCAGCAATACCTACAAATAAAACTCCGGACGAAGTAAGAAATATTGACAAATTTGACACTCCAATTGACGTTAAAGACTTTTATGGAGCACGGGTAAGGGGCTATTTCTGTCCGCCAATAACAGGTAATTATACTTTTTATTTAGCTGGCGATGACATGGGTGAATTGTGGCTAAGTAACTCTGAAAATCCGTCTGCAAAAAAAAGAATAGCATTTTTTAACAGTTGGACGAGTTATAAGGAATTCAATAAATTTTCCACCCAAAAAACCACACCGGTTTTCTTAAACGCTGGTCAAAAATATTATATAGAGGCCTTACATCTTGAAACGCACGGTTCGGATCATTTAACCGTTGCTATGCTGCTTCCTAACAACACCTTTCAAAATCCAATACAAGGATCCAATTTAATACCTTTCGAACAAATTCAATTCAAAACAGCTGGAAGGCCGGTAAATAAGCAGGAAGAAAAAAACTCAGAAAAGCCAGATCCTTTAAGTGTTGTGGAATTGGTTTTAAAAACCTATCCAAATCCATTTAGCACAGCGCTTAATATTGAATGCAATATGCCGCAAGCGGCCACTGGCAAATTGCAGCTATATAACATTCAGGGTGTGTTATTAAAAACATTGGTAAATGGACACATTCCGGCAGGAAGGTCTAAGTACCTGTTAAGTGCCGCCGGTTTACCTAACGGACAATATATATTAAAGCTAATTACGGGAAAGCAGATTGTAAACAAACAATTGATCCTGATAAAATAATATAAGCTTCAACCAACCGTTTAGCAAAGTATTAACACCAAAGCAGATATCCGTATCTCCTTTGGTGTTTTTTTTTGGGAGAAAGTCACTCTTCTAACTATTTTAGGAGCAAAACTCAACTAATGATAAGTGTTTTTTATTCTAACGTTGCACAAAAGTTACCGGTGCCGGTTTATAATTACTGGTTTGCTCAACTTACTCCTGCAATGCAGCAAACCATTGGTAGCTTCAGGTTTTGGCAAGATGCACAACGAGCGCTCATTGGTAAGGCCCTGTTAGTCCAGGGATTTGAGCAATTAGCAATTTCCTCATTCCATCTAAGCCAATTGCAATACACAGCTTTTAATAAACCTTTTGTGCCAGGAAGCCCGTGGCAGTTTAATATTTCTCATTCAGGAAATATTGTTGTTTGTGTGTTTGTTAATGATCTTGAAATTGGTATTGATGTAGAAGAGATAAAACCCATTCCGCTCCTTGACTTTTCAGGGCTTTTTTCGGCCAGGGAACTAACGCTCATTTTTGCAAAACCGGACGATTTTAAACCTTTTTATACCTTATGGACACAAAAGGAGGCATTTGTTAAAGCTGTCGGCCACGGCTTAAGCATACCTTTAAATGAGGTCATCATAAGTAAAAACAAGGTTTTACATAATAATGAAACATGGTACTTACATCTGCTGCCTTTAAATGGCCAGTATATTTGCCATATAGCTTGTAACAAACCAAATCAACAAACATGTGTTGATAAAATTAAATTTGTTTAAACACTAACGGCCAAAAGTATTACTCGGTAATTTTTAAATGTACTTTATCAAATTCCTACAGTTGTTCAACCAATTGCTCAATTTTTTCGTCTTGTTGGTTGAAAGTTTATTGTGTGGAAAATATAATAGTAAAAAGTTTGATGGGTTTAATTTTAAACATGTATAGGTTGCCGCAAACCGATTGCCTGAAATGGCAGTTAGTATTATATTTTAAATGGTAATCTATAACAAGTTTAATTACCTCTAAACCAGTTTAATACAATAAGAAATAGAAGGATTACAGGGAGTTTATGAAACAAAAAATAACACTTTTTTGCCTGCATTTTGCAGGTGGTAATAAATACTCATATAGGGCATTATTTCAAAACCTGCCATCGTTTATAACGCAGGTACCCATTGAGGCGCCGGGTAGAGGCAGCAGGTTACGGGAAGATTTAATAGACGATATTGAAAAAATGACCGAGGATTTTTATCAACAAATAAAATTGCGGTTGGGTATTACGCCATACGCCATTTACGGTCATAGCATGGGTGCATTGTTAGCTTATTTGCTAACGCATAAAATAAAGAACAATAATCACAGCTTACCCGTTCAATTGTTTTTATCAGGTACACCTGGTCCATCATCAGCAAAACGACAAGAAAAGATGCGCCATTTAATGGATAAGGAAGGCTTTTTAAACGAAATAAGGGCGTTGGGCGGAATGCCGATGGAAATACTGGATGACAAGGAAATGCTGGAATATTTTGAGCCTATATTAAGAAAAGATTTTAAGGTGAGTGAAAACTACACACATGTTGAAAATGCACCTTTGCCAATTCCTTTTACCGTATTAACAGGCACTAACGAAGATATGGAGGAAGATGATATTTCATTGTGGCAAAAGGAAAGCGGGGAACCGGTGGACTTTATTAAGTTTGAAGGCGACCATTTTTTTATATACAACCATACTAACGAAATTGTAAAGATCATATCAAATAAATTAAATTTTTACGCTAAAGCATTGAATTATGAATAATAAGCAAGTATACCTAAAACCGAATGTGGTATTGGAGCCGTTGGTTGATAAATGGTACGCATGGAGCCACCTTATTTCGCCGGCTACGGCAGCAATGAATATTGTAAACCGGCACCTTACTATAATGGAGTCTTACCTGGCGGCGCCACAAATACACGCCGAGGCAGTGTTAAACCCAAAAATGAGGGGCGGTCCTTTTATGGACTTTGGTGGTAAGCGTGTGGACGAAATTGAGGCTATCCAAAAAGAAACATTAGAAGAAAACGATATCGTGGTACAATTTGCCAGGGCTATTAAGGAACTTGACAAAATGCTGGCTGCCGAGGCTAAAGGTTTTGGCCTTGAAACGTTATACGAAAAAGTGCCGGAAATTTTAAAAGGATATGTAGAGTTGTTTTATGATAGGGCCAATGTGCCTAATTTCAGGTTTTTTGAGTCGTTGTTGTACAACAGCCCTTTGTATAAAAAAGATATGCAAAGTATTTCTATGTGGCTGACCAATAACGATGAGCGTCCTTTTTGCCTAAGCACACCCCGTTTGGAGGAGGAGGAAGTAATAAACCTTCCACTAACCTTTGATAATCCTATTATTGACGAGCTGTCTAAAATGAAAAGAAAACCGCAGTCGTTGGGTTACATTAAAGCTATGTTGGGCATTCCATCGTCAAAAGAGGCTTTGTTTGACTCGTTTTTTACCGAAACACCGCCGCCGCCTTATAAAAAATATACCGGCGATAAAATCAGGATGCGTTATTTTGGCCACGCCTGCATATTGGTTGAAACCAAAGAGCTCAGCATTTTGGTTGATCCCCTGATAAGCTACTATGGTTATCATAGCGATGTGCAGCATTTTAGCGACAGCGACCTGCCCGACGAAATAGATTATGTGTTAATTACGCACAATCACCAGGACCATATTTTGTTTGAAACCCTGTTACCCTTGAGGCATAAAATCAAAAACCTGATAGTGCCCCGCACCAATAGCGGCAACCTTGAAGATCCTGACCTAAAACTCATGTTTACAAACATTGGCTTCAATAACGTGTTTGCTATGGACGAAATGGAGACAATTACCTTTAGCGACGCCATCATAACCGGGCTTCCTTTTATTGGCGAACATAGCGATTTGAACATTTTGACAAAGTCGTGCTACCTGGTTAAGATTGGCGATTTTAAACTACTATTCCTGGCCGATAGCCGAATTGTTGAGTCAAAACTTTACGATCACATTCGTAAACAAATTGGCGATGTGGACGTGATGTTTATTGGAATGGAATGCGATGGTGCGCCACTAACATGGCTGTACGGTCCGCTGCTTACCAAAAAACTGGCCCGCGATATGGACGGAAGCCGCCGCCTTGCCGGCAGCGATTGCGATAAAGGGTTGTCGTTGGTTAACATATTTAATCCCAAGGAATTGTATGTATATGCAATGGGACAGGAACCCTGGGTGGAATTTATCAGCAGTATAAAATACACCGACGAATCAAACCCAATAGTACAATCGGATAGGTTGGTAAAAATTTGTCGCAACCGTGGAATGATAGCCGAGCGTTTATTTGGTGAAAAGGAACTGTTGTATGATAAGCAGGCGGGAGCCATGGAAACCATTACTATATAAACCTGGAAGCTGATTTCCGGTGCCTGGTACCGCAGATTAGCGTAGAGGTTGTTAGTAAAATAAGCCTAAAGATAATTGCCTGATTTACGGTAGCTAAAGCCCTAAAATGTGAGAGAGATACATGGAAATGAAACCTATTCCACTGCATCCTGCGCAGCACGATGTATATACCGAACAGCTAATACATGCCACCAGCCCACTATATAACATAGGGGGCTTTATACGTTTAACGGGTTCGCTTAATACAATTTTTTTTGATAAGGCTGTGCAGCAGGCCGCCAAGTATTTTGATAGTTTTAGCCTTCGCTACCAACTAAATGCCGATCAGTTTAATGGGTATATCGCCCAACCGGTTCCCACCGCTAATCTGCTACATCAACTGGATTTTAGCAACCACGCTTTGCCAGAAGAAGCAGCTACCAGGTGGATGCAAAATGATTTCAACCAGGCATTTGCAATTAATACCTCTACGCCACTTTTTTGCTATGCACTTTTAAAAATATCAGGCAACGAATATTGGTTTTATGGAAAATATCACCACCTGGTTACCGATGGGTATGGCTTTATTGTTTGGTTGCGGTACCTGGCCGATTGCTATCGCCACCACCTAAATGGTGATGTTTTGATTGCCACCGTTGGCAGCTATACCGAGCAGGTACAAAAAGCAAACTTATTATATCAGGATCAACATTTTAAAAGCGATACCAACTATTGGCTACAAAAATTTCCCTCATTTCCCGAAGCCCTTTTTCATAAAAAAGTACAAACCAATCATATTTACCCATATGTAAGCGAAATGCTGCAAGTAGAAGTCTCGGCACGCCAGCAACAAATACTGCAACAGGCTGGGTTGGCTACAAAGGCCGGTATGCTGGAGTTAACCATTGCTGCAGTACTTATTTACGTCGGCAATAGTCTTGACCGAACCGGGGTGGCAATTGGCATACCCATACATAAAAGATCGGGCAGGGTACTGAAAAATATTGTAGGTATGTTTAGCGGTATTCTTCCTTTTACCGCCGCATACAATCGCACTCAAACGGTGGCTCAGCTATTGGCTTATTTACGGGCAACACTTAAAGAAGACTTTAAACATCAGCAATTTATATTGGGCGATGTTGTAAGGTCGTTGCATGCACAGGAAGCCGCCGACAGGTTGTTTGATGTAATAGTTAATTACGAGCCTTTTCATTTCGATCTTCAGTTTGGACCAGGTGTACAAACAGCCGTTTACCAATTGTCGCCCAATGTGTCGCGCAGTGTATTGCAAATAACCTGGCAAGAACACGGCGAAAAGCAACCAATGCTATTGCAGCTTGATTATGCTACCAATTATTTAAACCGGCAGGAAGCTGGTTATATAGCTGATAGTTTGTTTTACATTTTTGAGCAATTAACCAATGTTGACCGGCTTGTTGGAGAGGTGTCAGTTATTGCTGCTAAAGAACAATCTTTATTAGACAGCTTTAACCCGCCGGCAGTCCCAAATACTTTTCAAAATATTGTGCAGCAATTTCAGCAACAGGCTGCGGCTACACCCGCCAGTACTTCCCTGTTGGTTAATAACCAAGTATTTACTTTTCAACAGCTCAACCTGCGTAGCAATCAAATAGCGCATCTACTATTGGCGCAGGGCGTAACCACCGAAACGTTGGTGCCCGTTTGTATTGAAAGGGGGATGGAAATGGTGGCAGCAATATTGGCGATATTGAAAACAGGTGCGGCTTATGTACCTATGGACCCATCATATCCGCCCCAGCGTATTGCCTATATGCTTAACGATACAAAGGCACGGTTGGTGGTAAGTAGTACAAGTGCAAAAAAGTGCCTGCCGCCCCACGCCAAACTGCAAATTATCGAAGTTGATCTACTGCCACCTAGTGATGTTTTTACCGATATCACCGTATCCATTCGGCCAAATCAGTTGGCTTACATTATTTATACCAGCGGTTCTACCGGCCAACCTAAAGGGGTTATGATAGAACATCATAATGTATCGGCCTTTATTGATTGGTGCAGGCAGGAGTTTGATAAAAGTAAATTCGATGTTGCATATGCCTCTACCTCCATTTGTTTTGACCTTTCAGTGTTCGAGCTGTTTTACCCGCTTGGTATTGGTAAATGTATCAGGATAGTGGAAAATGGGATACTTGCCCGTCAATTTCTCGGGGTTGATAAAAATGTGCTACTGAATACAGTGCCCGTTGTAGTAGATAGCCTTTTAAAAGAAAATGTTGATTTAAAAAATATTTCGGTTTTAAATATGGCCGGCGAGCCGGTGCCCACCCATGTATTGCAACAGTTAGATACCGATAGGATAGAAGTGAGAAACCTATATGGCCCGTCGGAAGATACAACGTATAGTTCGGTGTATAGAATGTACCGCGATAAGCCAATATTAATTGGAAAGCCTTTGCCCGGTACTGGCCTTCATGTATTAAACGATCAGCATCGCCAAATACCATTGTGTTTTCCCGGAAAAATTAGCCTCGATGGGGCTGGTTTGGCAAGGGGGTATTTAAACAAACCCGAGCTTACTGCCCAAAAGTTTATCCGGCATCCGTTTGCCAAGCACCTGTCACACAGGTTATACCTTACCGGCGATCTTGGCAGGTGGCAAACCGACGGAAATATGGAATACCTGGGTCGAAGGGATAACCAGGTAAAAATAAGAGGACACCGTATTGAGCTGGATGAAATTGAGCACACTTTGTTACAAAGCGGCATGGTACAGAGGGTAGTGGTAATGGTTCATGCCAGCGAAACCGGCCAAAAGTTTTTAGCAGGTTATTTTATTGCAAAAGACGAGGTAGTTGTCAATGAGCTTAATAATGTGCTTCGGTTAACATTGCCCTCGTATATGTTGCCATCTGCATGGTTGCAATTAACCGCGCTGCCGCTTACACCCAATGGTAAAATTGATCGTAAGGCATTGCCTGTTCCACGTTTTACCACAAATGGTACTAAAGAAGTTAAACCCGCAGCCAATGAGATGGAGGCCGGTCTGGTAAACATTTGGAAGGAGGTATTGCAGCTAAACAACATTGGTGTTGACGATCATTTTTTTGAAATGGGTGGTCACAGTATTGCAGCCTTGCAGGTTGCCCTAAGGGTTCAGCGCACCTTTCACCTAAAGGCCGACTTTGGCCTGTTGGTCAGTCATCCTACCATTAAAACATTTGCCCGGGCGCTGCAAAACCTACAGTCTACAAGGCACATTCCGCTTCAACCTGTAGCGCTACAGCCTTATTACGAATTATCGCATGCGCAACTGCGTACCTGGGTGTTGTGCAAGTTGCCCGGTGGCTCGCTTAGCTTTAACAGCCCCGCTGCTTTTAGCATAAAGGGAAAAGTAAGTGCAAGCTTATTACAAACAGCCTTAACCACCCTGGTAAAACGCCATGAAAGTTTGCGTACCTCATTTGTAGAAATAGAAGGCAAACCTTACCAGGTAATTGTGCCAGCCAACGACTGCCATGTTATTATTGCAATCGAAGATATTTTGCTGGCTACCGATGCCGGCGAACGGATAAAGGCGCTGACAGACAAAGAAACCACCGCACCATTCAACCTTGAAAAGGCGCCTTTATTGAGGGCAACATTAATAAAAAAAGATAAGGGCGACTTTCTATTGCTGTTCAACATTCACCACATTGTTGGCGATGGATGGAGCAAGGGCATACTGGTAAACGAATTTGTAGCCATACTGGAAGCCTTGATGAAAAGTGACAAAGTGCAGAAAGAAGGACCTCTACTGCAGTACAAAGATTATGCAGGCTGGCAGCAACAAGTGATCAATTTGCAACAGCCCTATTGGCAAAAAATGCTTTCGGGTCCATTGCCGGTTGCGTCATTTCCGTTGGATGCACCGAGGCCGCGGGTAACCGGCTTTTCGGGCTATACGCTACAGGCTACCATTTCTTCCACAACTACCGGGTTATTGTCAACATTGGCTACTGAAAATAATTTGACCGTTAACCACCTGTTGTTTTCGTTGTATGGCTTGCTGGTAGCACATTACAGTAATCAATCAAAAGTGGTCATCGGTTCGCTGGCCTCTGGTCGCAGCCACATCGACCTCGAAAATATGGTTGGGCTGTTCATTAATTTTCTCCCGGTTTGTCTCGAAATAAAAAAAGAAGCGCCTTTGACTAACTGGCTAAAAAACATGAGCGGGGTACTAATCGGAGCTTACGATAACCAGGATTACCCGTTTAACCTGATGGTAGAAAAATATTTGACAGAAAGGGATTTTTCGCGAAATCCATTTTTCGATACCATGCTAAACTTTCATTCGGAAGACCGGTTACAAAACACCTATCATGTTGAAGGTTTAGATGGAAAGGTAGAAATAGCGCCGCTTCCTCTTTTCAAGGGAAATAATTTTCAATCGAACCTGGATTTTAAATTGGATGTAGAAAAGGTTGAAGATGAATGGCTGTTGAACCTTACGTATAACGACCAACTTTTTACCCGGGAAAAGATGGAGCTTTTTTTAAACAGGTATACAGAAATGCTACAGCAGGTTGCCGCCGATGCCAGTTTATTGGTAAGTTCCTATACTCCATGGCAGGCAACGGCGGGTGATGTAGACCACGTTGCAATTTCTGCTACAGTCAACAAAGAAAAAAATTTTCCGGTACTGATTTGTGCCTCATTTGTAGCCGAACCTTTAAAAGAATATCTTGAATACTGGAGCGAAGAATATGGTTTAGACCTAGCTGTAAATTTTGCGCCTTACAACCAGGTATTTCAGCAGTTGCTCAATCCCACAAGCGAATTCAATTTAAATGAAGGGATAAACATCTTATTGATCAATATTGCAGACTGGCTTCGCGATAAACAGCACCTTGCAGATTCTGAAGCCATATTTTTTCTGAACGAAACATTTGAGCAGTTGCTACAGGCACTGTCATTTTCCGGCTCGGTACAGCACGTGCCCGTTTTGGCGGCAGTTGTTTTAAACGGTAATGGACAAATCAACGATGCAGTTAATAGTCACATTAACCACCTATCGGGTCAGTTAACTGATAATTTGGCAAAGCAACCTCAGTTTAATATTATTAATCTTGCTAATGTAGCAGAGTTATACCCGGTAGAAGCTGTTTTTGATGTCGCAAGTGATCAAATGGGTCATATTCCCTTTACACAGGAGTTTTTTGCGGGCCTTGGAACATATTTGGCCAGGAAAATTCGTTCGTATAAAGGAAAGATTTTTAAAGTGTTAGCCTTAGACTGCGATAACACGCTTTGGAAAGGCATTTGTGGAGAGGCGGGCAGGGAAGGAGTGGTTATTAATGAACATTTTAAAACCTGGCAACAGTTTTTGCTAAAAAAGTATAATGAAGGTTTTTTATTAGTGCTTTGTAGTAAAAACAACGAAGCCGACGTTTGGGAGGTTTTTGATAAACATCCTGAAATGGTGCTTGCAAAGGAGCACGTTGCAGCACATAGGATAAATTGGAATAATAAGCCTGACAATGTACAGGCGCTGGCCCACGAACTGAATGTTGGCGTGGACAGTTTTATTTTTATTGACGACAGTGCGTTTGAAATAGAACAAATGCAAGGCGCACAACCCGGTGTTTGTTGTTTGCAACTGCCCACCGATGATAATGATCTGAACGATTTTGCCAAACATACCTGGGAGTTTGACGTGTATAAAACTACCGGCGAAGATGCATTGCGAAACAGCTTGTACCGAACCGAAAAGGCAAGGAAGACAGAGGAAGAGAAGCATACTTCGTACAACGAATTTTTGCAGTCGTTACAAATAAAAGTAACCTGCCGAAACCTTCAGGAAAGCGATATTGACAGGGCGTTGCAACTAAGTATTCGTACCAACCAGTTTAATATGAACGGTGTACGGCCTTTGCCTAATGACATCATTAGCTATATGACCACCCAACAAAAGTTGGGTTGGATGGTTGATGTAGAGGATAGGTTTGGCGATTATGGTACCGTAGGGTTACTACTGGGCAACCATAACAACCAAACGTTGCAATTAGAAACGTTTTTGTTAAGCTGCCGCGTGTTGGGTAGAGGTGTAGAGGGGCTAATTTGGGAAAAATTAAAGCAGTATTCCATTGACCATTCCATTAAAAAAATTGCGGCCAGGTTTGTGCCAACCGAAAAAAATAAGCCATTCGAAAGCTTTTTACAGGACGTTGATCTTCATTTTAATAACGAAACCGCCACCTGGCAAACGCAGGTAAAATATTTTATAGAAGAAATTGGAACATAATTAATTGAGTGACAGTCCAAATAAAAAAACAATGGTCCGTACAGGTAAAGACATTTTTAACCAGGTGCGATCAAAGCAAAATGGATTGGCTACCAAAGTTGTAGCCGAACCTGTAGGCAAGGTACAGGCTGATTTGGCAGCAATTTGGCATCGGGTGTTGCATACTACCGGTTTTGCCACCACCAGCGATTTTTTTAAGGTGGGCGGCAACAGCATTAAAGCGGTGCAACTGGCCTCGCAAATTGGTAAGGCTTTTACCTTAAATATTCAACTAACCGATATCTTTTTAAACCCAACCATTGTGTTGCAGGAAAAGCTTATCGGCAGCTTGCCCGGCATGGCCCCCCATGCATTGGTGCAACCTGTAGCTACCTTACCTGCTCAGCCACCACTGTCATTTAACCAGGAGCGTTTATGGTTTATTGACCAGTTGGAAGGAAGCTTACCCTACCACCTGCCATTGGTGTTTTCACTAAATGGTTTTATACAGGTAGATGCATTGGAGCAAGCCATTAAACAGGTAGTGGAAAGGCACCAAACACTGCGTACAGTTATTTTGGAGGAAGATGGAAAACCCTATCAAAAAATACTGTCGGCCAATAACTGGCAACTTAACCGGCAAAACCAGCTTGATGCAGATCAAACTTTTACCGACCAACTGGTAAATCAACTGGTGCTTCTTCCCTTTCATCTTCATTCCGATTACATGCTTAGGGCTACGCTGGTTTCGCAGGCGCCCGATAGCCATACACTCATACTGGTCATCCATCACATCGCGGCCGATGGATGGTCAATGCATTTACTGGCAAACGAAATAATCAATGGCTACGGTAACTTGGTAGCGGGCACCAAAAGCCAGTCGCAAACTTTACCGCTTCAGTATATTGATTATGCCATTTGGCAAAAAAATCAATTTGCCCAAAACGCTTTTAACGATAAACTGGCAGCCTGGAAAAGCGATTTAACCGGAGCTGTAAACCTTAATTTTCCTACCAATTTTTCGCGGCCCGCGGTCCAAAGTTATCATGGTGCCGTAAGCAGGTTTGATATTAACAAAACATTGCTAAATAAATTGCAGTTGCTGAGCCAGCAAAATAATAGTACGCTTTATCAAACTTTACTGGCTGCCTTTTATGTATTGTTGTACAGGTATACAGGGCAAAGCGATATTTGTATTGGTACGGTGGTAGCCAACAGGCCACAGTCGGACTTAGACGATCTGATTGGTTTTTTTGTAAACTCCCTACCTCTGCAAAACCAGTTGTACGCGCAACAATCGTTTACGCAATTGTTGCAGCAGGTAAAGGCCTCATCGCTCAATGCATTTACAAAGCAAGACGTTCCTTTTGAAAAAATAGTAGAAGCCCTCGCCGTGCCAAGGGATCCTGGCAGGCATCCCCTGTTTCAAATAATGTTTGTGCTGCAAAACACGCCGCCACTTCCCAATTATTCCAAAAAAGGACTTTCTATTTTACAGCAGGAGTCTCACCAGCGCAGCGCCAAGTTCGATATTACTTTCACCTTGCAGCCCGCTGGCAATGCAATGGAAGGCGAAATAGAATACTGCACGGCACTTTTTACTGCCGATACCATCAGCAGGTTATCTATTCATTATCTGATACTGTTACAATCAATTGTGGAGCAACCTGAGGTTACCATTGCAACGGCAGCCTTTTTATCTACAAAAGAAAAAAAACAACTATTACAGCCACCTGCGTTGCCGTACGATGCTTTTCAAGCAGATAAAACCATAGGGTCAATATTTGAAGAGATAGCCGGTCAATTTGGCGATAAATCTGCCGTAACCTTTGGCGCCGAACATATTACTTATACACAACTTAACCATCGTGCTAACCAGTTGGCCCGCCACCTGGTGGGTATTGGTGTTAAGCCCGCATCGCTGGTACCCCTGTGCACCGGCCGTGGGGTTAATATGATAGTGGCTATGTTGGGTATTGTAAAAGCTGGGGCAGCTTATGTGCCCATCGACCCTGAATACCCTGCCGAAAGGATTGATTTTATAATTAACGATGTAAAGCCAACCGTAGTGGTTTGCGACGCGATAGGCGCATTAAAACTATCCGATAGCTCTAAAGGCAAACTGGTTGATATGGATAACATTTACGATAAATTGGCTTCGTACAAACCAGGCAATATAAATGTGGCCACTTCCCAAAGCGTAGCCTACATTATTTACACCTCTGGCAGTACCGGAAAGCCAAAAGGAGTAATGGTAACCCACAACAATTTAGTGAGTTTATTTAAACCACACCGGCCGTTATTTAATTTTAATCAGCACGATGTATGGTCGCTGTTTCACTCATTTTGTTTCGATTTTTCAGTATGGGAAATTTATGGTGCTTTATTGTTTGGTGGCCGCGTGGTGGTGGTATCTTCCGAAGCTACCAAAGATGTAAGCCTTTTTGCCCGTTTACTTGTCAACGAAAAAGTTACTGTACTAAACCAGACCCCCGGAGCATTTTATGTGTTGCAGAATCATATAGCGGCCAATAAATTAGTTACCCATGCACGCTTCGTAATTTTTGGTGGCGAAGCATTAAACCTGCGTCGGCTGCAGTATTGGCACCAAACGTTTACCAGTTGCAAACTGGTAAACATGTATGGTATAACCGAAACCACCGTACACGTTACTTACCACGAAATTACTGCCGATAATATAAACGACGACCGCAGCATTATTGGCAAACCATTGCCCACCCTGCAGGTATTGATTTTAGACCAAAACAGGCAGTTGGTACCCACCGGCGCCACCGGCGAAATGTTCGTGGCAGGTGCTGGAGTATCTAATGGATATTTAAACCGTAGCGGATTAACCGAAGAGCGTTTTATCATAAATCCGTTTGATGAAACAGGTGCCACCAGGTTATACAAAACCGGCGATCTTGGTAAGTTTACCAACCATGGCGAGCTTGAATATTTGGGCCGGATAGATGACCAGGTAAAAATAAGAGGCTATCGTATTGAACTGGGCGAAATTGAGGCGGTGTTAATGCAAAGCGGTTTAGTAAAGCAGGTAGTGATACTTGCTACCGATGCCGGCAACGAACTAAAAAGGCTGGTGGGTTTTGTGGTTCCTTTACACGGTTTTGATAAGCAGACGCTCGTCACTTTTCTGCAACAGCAACTGCCCGGCTATATGGTGCCTGCTTTATGGGTGCAGGTTAATAACATTGCTTTAACCACCAATGGTAAAGTAGACAAAAAGGCGCTGCTGAGTTTAAATATCAATACCTCAGATAGTGCCGCTTATGTTGCACCTGTTACTCCACTTCAACAAAGCATGGCCAACATTTGGCAAACCCTGTTGCAGGTGTCGCAGGTGGGTATTACTGATAACTTTTTTGAGCTCGGAGGCGACTCTATTTTAACTATACAGGTAGTAAGTCGCATTAATAAATTGGGTGTAACAGTACATCCTAAAAATGTATTTCAATACCCAACAATCCAATCGTTAGCGCTGTATGTTCAGGAGCAAAGTTTAGAAACTAAAGTTGGAGAAGTAGTAACGGAAATAGACACTCCTGCAACCATAAAAGGTTTTGATATTGAGCAGGAAGTGGGTGATGAAGCATTGCAGCAATTTCTCATTCAGCCACATGGTACATCAACCATTGGTTCGCAGGTACAAAGCATTTACAAGTTAAGCGGGCTACAGCAAGGTATTTTGTTTCACTCGCTGTTAAAAACTGCTTCGGGTGCTTATACCATTCAATACTGCGCAACCCTCGCCAATGTAAATATTTCTATTTTTAAAAACACATGGCAATACTTAATTAATCACCATACAGTATTGCGTAGTGGCTTTTTTAGCAGCCCATTTGCAATGCCGGTACAGGCAGTTTTTAGCGAGGTACAAATGCCGGTCGTAGATCATGACATAAGCACGCAAAGCAAAACCGAACAGCAGGCCTTTATAAAAAAGATGATCGCTGCCGACAGGCAAAAAGGCTTTGACCTGCAAATGCCACCATTAATGCGGCTAATACTTTGTAAAATTTCCGACAACACCTACCGAATGATCTGGACATCGCACCATCTTATTTTAGATGGATGGTCGCTGCCCAACCTTTTCATAAAGTTTTTATATTCCTACCAAATGCAGGTAGGCGGCAGGCAATTACCCGCGCAAAAGCACGACGATTACCAGCACTACATTCGCTTTTTATATGCCCGCGATATGGGGGCCGAGCAGGCATATTGGAAAAATTATCTTTTTTTTATTAGCCAGGGTACCTACCTGCCATTTAACCAGCAAAAGGCGCAAAAAAAGGCTCGTAATGGCGAGTATAAAATTCTTGACTTGCCTTTAGGAAAAGCATTTGTAGAGGAACTTCGCGGTTTTGCCCGAAAAAACAGGCTTACATTAAACACTGTATTCCAGGGCGTATGGGCGTATTTACTGCATAGCTATTGTGGCAATAAACAAATAGTATATGGTGTTACCGAATCTGGTCGCCCAAGCGAGCTTGACGATGTGGAGGAAAGGGTAGGTATGTTTATCAATACCATCCCCTTGTTATCTAAAATGGAAGGCAACGAACCCGTAACCGATTGGTTACTAAACCTTCAAAACAACCAGTTCGGGTCGCGGCAATATCAATATGCGCCCCTACAAAATATACAGGAGTGGGCTGGGGTATCAACCGGTTTGTTCGATACGCTTTTGTTGTTTCAAAACCACCCCTTTAACCACGAGCTGCTTACCGGCAACTGGAGCCTTAAGGTAAATGATATAGAAATTATACAGCGCACCAACTATGCGCTTACGGTGGCTGTTTTTAATTTCGATGATTTTATTGTACAATTCAGTTACGATAGCAATGCTGTCGCTGGTGAATATGTCAACGATATTAGTGTTCAGTTCGGCAACGTTTTGCAACAAATAGTATCGGTTGCTGACCTTAGCCAAATTCAGTTTGGTAGTGCTTCACCCATCAGCCTTCCCCTAATTAGTACAGGCGTTTCTGCTACCACCACGCATTTGGATAGCACCATATTAAGTGTATTTCAGCAACAGGTGCAAATACATTCAACAAAAGTGGCCATCAACTATTATGGACAATCGCTTACCTATCAGCAGCTTCACCAACGGTCGGGCCAATTGGCCGCCTACCTGGTAAGCATAGGGGTAAGCTACGAAATGCCTGTGCCCTTGTGCATAGACCGTGGGCTGGATATGGTTGTTGCCATTTTGGCTATTATGAAGGCCGGTGGTGCCTATGTGCCCATCGATCCCGGGTACCCGCAACAGAGGATAAGCTTTATGTTAAGTGATACTGGCGCAACCATTATAGTTACCAGCACCACCGCCAGCCACAATATACCTGCCAATAGTGGAGTACAAATGGTGGAAATAGATGGATTGATCTTCGACGAAAATGAAATTGCCCCGGTACATGGTGAGGCAGTTGTGCCTAATCAGCTGGCCTACATTATTTACACGTCAGGCTCCACTGGTAAGCCAAAGGGCGTAATGATAGAACATCGTAGCGTGGTAAATTTGGCGCAAAGCCAGGGGGTTGATCTAAGGCTCTCACCCGGGCTTACCACCTTACAGTTTGCCTCTATTGGCTTCGATGCATCGTGCTACGAAATTTTTAATACGCTGCTTAGTGGCGGTCATTTGGTTATTCCCCAAAAACACGACCTGCTAAGTGCCTCAGGGTTTCAAACGTTTATTGACAAAAACAACGTGCAATTGGCCGTATTACCTCCATCGTTTTTACAGGTAATGCGCACCGCCACGGGAACTATAAAAACCATCGTGTCAGCAGGCGAACCCATGAATGCGGCTACCTGCCAATACCTGCAATCGCAGGGCGTGCGCACGATAAATGCGTACGGTTCTACCGAAAACACCGTTTGTAGTACCCTCACCGACAACCCGGTGCAAACCGATCAAACCATTACTATTGGCAAGCCCATTAGCAACGTGGGCGTATATATTTTAAACGATTTTCATAAGCAGTGTGCGGTGGGCGTTAGCGGCGAAATTTGTGTTACCGGTAACCAACTGGCGCGTGGATATTTAAACCGCCCCGGGCTGACCGCCGAAAAATTTGTACCCAATCCGTTTAGCCAGCAGCCTGCTGCCCGTATGTACCGCACCGGCGATATTGGGCGTTGGTTACCCAATGGCGATATTGATTATGTAGGCCGGGTAGACGACCAGGTGAAAATTAGGGGCTATCGAATAGAGTTAGGTGAGATAGAGACCACTTTGCAACAGTTGAGCGGCGTAACCATGTGCTCGGTTATTGTCCGTGCCGACCAATTCGGCACCAAAGAACTGGTAGCGTATATTGAACAGGATGGAAGTATTGATAAAGCAGTAGTTGCTAAGTATTTAGCCATTGCGCTGCCATCGTTCATGGTGCCGGGCATAATAATGTTTGTTAGCGAAATACCACTAACCATTAATGGTAAAATTGATAAGAAGGCACTTCCCGATCCAGAATCTTTAATGCAAAAAGAAGTTGCAGTTGAAGCGCCCCAAAATGAAGAACAACAACGCCTGCTCACTGTTTGGAAGGATTTGTTAGAGCTTGATGAGCTTGGAATTAACGACGACTTTTTTAATATCGGTGGTAACTCTTTGCTCGCAGTCAGGCTCATTTCGGCCATCCGCCGCGAGTTTGGGGTAGAAATACCTATTGGGCATATTTTCGATTATCCTAACATTGCCCAGCTATCGCCTTTCTTATCTCCGCAGGAAGAAGAAGTATTGCTGCCACCCATATTACCTGCTAATCCCCGGCCGGCATTTATTCCCTTGTCGTTTAGCCAGCAAAGGCTGTGGTTCATCCACCAGCTACAAGGCAGCACCGCCTACCACTTAAGTTTGGCCATGTTGTTAAAGGGCATAGTTAATGCAGGTGCCTTACAGCAAGCCATCCGCAATGTGATAAACCGCTTTGAGATCATCCGCACAGTGTATGCCGAAAATGAAGGCGAGCCTTACCAGGTGGTCAAAACTGCCAGCGATTGGAAAATGACGTTGGTAGATGATGCGGCATTGTTAAACCCCGATGCGTTGCAGGCATACCTTCAACAACAGGCGGTAACAAAGTTTGACCTTACTGCCGATTATATGTTAAGGGTGGTGTTGATTAAGCAGCAACCAACGCAGCATGTGTTGTTCATGAACATGCACCACATAGCCTCCGATGGCTGGAGCATGGTTATTTTGGTTAACACTATTGTGACAGAATACAGGCGTTTAGCCTATGGCGAGGAGGTAACAATGCATGCACTGCCTATGCAATATGCCGATTATGCTATTTGGCAGCGCAATTATTTATCGGGCCATGTAATGCAGAAAGGCCTTGCCTTTTGGTCAACCCTGTTAAATGGCGTTGAACCCTTGCAACTGCCTTTTAACCGGCCACGGCCACTGAGGCAAAGTGTAAATGGGGCAGCCATACAGCACAACATTCCTAACCACGTATTACTAGGTTTAAACAATGTAAGCAGGCAACAGGGGGCTACCTTGTTTATGACCCTTCTGGCGGCGTTTAAAGTTTTACTATATCGCTATTCGGGCCAACACGATGTATGTGTGGGTACCTCCGTTGCCAACAGGCAATTAAAGGAAACTGAAGACCAGGTAGGCTTTTTTATCAATAACATTGCCCTACGCACACAAGTAAAAGGCAATGTGCCTTTTACACAATTGCTTACCGAAATAAACAAGGGTACGCAAAAGGCCTTCGAACATCAGCAAATACCTTTTGAAAAGGTAGTGAAAGCAGTAGTAAAAGAACGCGACCTGAACCGCAACCCGGTGTTCCAGGTTTTGTTTGTATTGCAAAATACGCCGGTAGTGCCCGCCATACAATTACCGGGTCTTGAGTTGGTACCTGTGGCTATTGAACAAACAACCGCACAGCTGGACATTATTTTTAATGCCACCGAAACCGAAACGGGGTTGTTACTTTCAGCAGATTACTCAACCCACCTTTTTGACCATGAAACCATGCAGCGGTTAATGGCTAATTACGAGGTGTTGTTACAGGCCATTAGCATTAAAAGCGATACTGAGGTAGATGAATTGCCAATACTTACACAGAAAGAAAAAACAACCTTGCTGCACACGTTTAACCCGGTACCGGCGGCGCAAACAGATATTGCTACTGTAATTCATATTTTTGAAAAACAGGCGGTGAGAGTGTCCGAATCCATAGCTATTATTTATCAAAATAAACAGTACACCTATCGCCAGTTAAACGAGCGCTCAACACAGTTGGCAAAATACCTTCTCGCCAATGGTGTACGACCAGGGCATGCAGTGCCTTTGTGTGTTTCGCCGGGCATAGATATGATGATAGCCATTTTGGGAGTGCTCAAAGCAGGCGCTGCTTATGTGCCAATAGACCCTTCGTTTCCTGCCGAACGTGTACGGTTTATTATAAAGGATACCAATGCGTTGCTGGTAATTGTTGACCATTCCGCTTTTACCAGTTTGTTGCAAAACAACGACATAAAAGTATTGAACCTTAAAGAAGCTGCGGATAGTATTGGTATGCAATCGGTCAATGCCTTTGAACCTATTGCCAAACCCGGCCATTTGGCGTACATCATTTACACTTCGGGCTCAACAGGAACCCCTAAAGGCGTAATGATACAACATAGTGCAATGGTTAGTTACCTCTGCAATCCCAATGTGCAATATGTACATCCGTCATCAACCAATACCGCTTCGTTTATTCATCTTTCCTATACTTTCGATGCATCAGTTACTGCGTTGTTTATGCCATTGCTTGCCGGCAAATCAGTGGTCATTAGTTCAGGGCAAGGCGTTACTGTTTTTGAAGAAGAGAACTTTGTAAAATATGCTCCGTATGATTTTTTAAAGATCACGCCAGCACATCTTACATTACTTAAAGCTATTGAAACACGAGGCCCCCAATGGTTTACGCCAAAGCTGGTTATTGGTGGCGAAGCGATATTTCCCGGGCAGTTTGATTATTTTAAAGATGAGCATATCGACGTTGAAATAATTAATGAATACGGCCCAACTGAGGCTACGGTTGGTAGCACGGTGTATGCCTTTTCAACCATAAGAGATACTGATAAAATAAAAAACGGAATTTTTATTGGCAAGCCTATAGACAATGCTACTATTTATATAGTTGATGAAGCAGGCAATTTACTTCCCGTAGGTGCTTTTGGCGAAATTGCTATTGGGGGTGCAGGCTTGTCGCAAGGGTACGTAAACCTGAAGGAATTAACTGACGAAAAGTTTATTCAAAACCCATTTGATGAAACAGGCCTTTCCAAATTATATAAAACAGGCGATTATGGAAGGTGGCTGGCGGATGGCAACATTGAATACGCAGGCCGCAAAGACGACCAGCTTAAAATAAGAGGCTACCGGGTTGAGTTAGGAGAGATAGAAAATGCCATTTTGCAAAGCGGGTTGGTAAAACAAGCCGTCGTAATAGCAAAGAAAGACAAAGAAAACAACAAGCGGTTATTGGCTTACGTTGTTTGCACAACTAAGGGTGATATAGGCCAGGTAGAAAAATATTCGGCAAGTGTTCTTCCCGAATATATGAAGCCCGCTTTTTGGATCGAAATTGATTTTATGCCGTTAACCATTAACGGCAAGGTTGATAAAAAGGCATTACCCGAACCCACGACACATCAGCAAAATGAAAATATTGAAACAACGGAGTTCAAAGGCACTGAATGGCATGAAAGGCTTGTTGAAATATGGAAGGATTTATTGGAAGTAGACGAGGTCGCTATCAACGATAACTTTTTTGCCCTGGGTGGCGATTCATTATTGGCGGTCAGGGTTATTGCAGCTATCAGAAAAAAGCTGGCAGTTGAGGTAAAGACTAATGCAATCTTCTATCATTCTACTATTGCCTCGTTGGCGGCCTATATCAATTCGGCAAATAATCAAGAAATACTCCCCACCATTCAATTAGCTGCAAGGCCTCAACACATTCCATTAAGCTATGGCCAGGAGCGCTTATGGCTGATTGATAAAATTGAAGGAAGTGTTCCTTATCATTTAAACACTGTACTGGACTTAGATGGCCCTGTCAATATTGAAGCATTAAACGGTGCCTTTAAAAAAATTATTGAACGACATGAAACCTTAAGAACGATATTTAGGGAAGAGGAAGGTGGAGTGTTCCAACAAATTAAATCTCACATTGATTGGCAGCTTGATACCTTGAATATTCCTGATTTTGACACGAATGAAAAAGAAACCGACAAACAGATCGGGCTATATATCAATACGCCCTTCGGGTTAAGTAAAGATTATATGATCAGGGCTATGATCATTAGCGGAAATACCCATAAACATATTCTTGTCATCACCATCCACCACATCGCATCCGACGGCTGGTCAAATGGAATTTTTATAAAGGAACTGGTCGAAAGTTACCAGGCAATTGTAAATGATCGTAAGTCTTTATTACCACCTTTGCCTGTTCAATATGCCGATTATGCCCTATGGCAGCGCCAATGGTTATCGGGTAAAGTGTTGGAGGATAAACTGGCATTTTGGAAAAAGAATTTGCAAGACATTGCACCATTAAATCTTCCGCCCGATAATAAAAGGCCAGCCATACAATCGTTTGAGGGAAACGTCCTTTCGTTTAATCTCGATAAGAAAATGCTTGCTGGTTTAAAGGCCCTGAGCAGAAAGAATGATGCCACTTTATTTATGACGTTGTTGGCTGCATTTAAAGTGTTGATGTTTAAATATAGCAACCAGGAGGATATTGGTATTGGTACACCGGTTGCCAACCGTCCCCTTCACGAAATTGAAAACCTGGTCGGATTTTTTACAAATACGATAGTGCTACGATCGAACGTGAATCCGGACAGTTCGTTTGATGAATTTTTACAATCGGTTAAGCAAACCACTTTGCAGGCATTCCAACACCAGGATGTACCATTTGAAAAGGTGGTTGATGTGGTGTTACAGAAAAGAGATATCAGCCGCAGCCCTTTATTCCAGGTAATGTTTGTTTTACAGAACGAAGCTTCAGCAGGGCCAATATTTAGTGGCGATATTCTAATTAGTCCGAAAGAATTTGCCAATACAACTTCCAAATACGACTTGTCTTTCTTTGTAAAAGAAAGCCATGAAGCCATTGAGGGTTTTGTTGAATTTGCAACTCATCTATTCAGGGCAGAAACCATTCTTACAATGGTTGCACACTTTCGCGAATTATTGGTTTCAATCATCGATGACCCGAGGCAAAAGGTGGGTAACCTTTCTCTCCTGTCTACTTCAGAAGAACACCAGCTATTAAACGAATTTGCAGGCAAAGTATTTCCTCATCCCCCTATATTGCTTCACGAACAAATTGAAGCGCAATTGCTGCAGACACCACTGGCAGTAGCCATTAAAGCTAACGGTCATCAGCTAACTTACCAGGAACTAAGCGAACGCAGTACGCAGCTATCGCAATACCTGGTTCAAAAAGGCGCAGTTGCGGGTAGCCTTGTTCCAGTGCTGATGGAGCGTACTATAAATATGGTAGTGGCGCTGCTTGGGATACTAAAGAGCGGGGCAGCCTATGTACCAATTGACCCATTATACCCCCAGGAGCGGATAGGGTATATGATAGCAGAGGCAGGCGCCACCATTGCCATCAGCAGCAATGCTTATAAATCCCTGCTACCACAAAACCTTGAAGTGATCGACATGGTAAAAGACTGGGAAATCATCAACCAACAACCATTTTCCGCCCTACCAGCAACCAACAACAATCAACCGGAACTCGCTTACGTTATCTACACCAGCGGTAGCACAGGGCATCCAAAGGGAGTAATGATCAGCCATGAAAGCGCTGGTGTGTTCATCAACTGGTGCAAACAAGAATTTGGCGATACCACTTTCGATACCGTTTATGCCGGCACCTCCATCAGCTTCGACCTGTCGGTGTTCGAACTGTTCTATACCCTGAGCGCCGGTAAAACAATCCGCCTGCTGCAGAATGGACTGGAAGCCCCCAAATATTTAAAAGAAGACACCAACGTACTGCTAAATACAGTGCCGTCGGTTATAGAGAGTTTGCTAAAAGAACAAACCGATCTCAGCAATGTAACAGCCATCAACATGGCCGGCGAACCGGTAAGCGCATATGTACAGCTACACCTCGATCAGCAAAAGATAACCGTAAGAAACCTGTACGGTCCCAGCGAAGACACCACGTACAGTACCGTTTACCGCATGCACAATGGGCAGCCATTGTTAATAGGTAAACCCATCCACAACACCACCATTTACATACTGAACCAACAGGGCCGGTTGCAGCCCGTTGGCATTGCCGGAGAGATCTGCATTGGCGGTAAAGGGCTTGCGCTGGGTTACCTTAACCAACCAGAACTTACGGCAGAAAAGTTTGTACCCAATCCCTTTAAAAAAGGCGAACGCTTGTATAAAACCGGCGATTTGGGACGATGGACAAAAGAGGGCAACATTGATTATTTGGGCCGCATAGACGACCAGGTAAAAGTGAGGGGTTACCGTATAGAACCCGGCGAGATAGAAAGCGTACTACAGCAAAGCGGGCAGGTAACACAGGTGGCCGTGCTGGCATTAACCAACCAACAGGGCAATAAATACCTGTGTGCCTTTATAGTGCCCAAAGCCAAAAAAACTTTTCAGCAAAACCAACTGCGGCAGTATGCGGCCAATCGCCTTCCCGACTTTATGGTGCCTCAAAGCTGGGCACAATTGGATAGCCTGCCCCTGACCCCCAATGGCAAAACCGATCGCAAAAAGCTGGCATCGATGGCTCCTGGTATCACCACCGAGACCCATCAATACCAGGCCCCGCAAAGCAAGGCTGAAAAAGACCTTGCTTCTATTTGGGGCGAACTGCTGGGCAATCAGCGGGTGGGCATCGATGATAACTTTTTTGAACTGGGTGGCGACAGCATACTAACCATACAGGCTGTAAGTAGAGTTAACCGGTTAGGTTATGAACTGCAGCCACGCGACATTTTTTTACATCAAACCATTGGCCGCCTAACTAAGGCCATGGCAGAACGTACGGCCACCACCATCACGGCCGAACAGGGAACACTAACCGGCCAGGCGGTGCTGCTACCCATACAACAATGGTACCTGCAACATGCCAGTGGCAATGTATCGCACTACAACCAAAGCATACTGCTACACTTGCATAAAGATGTTGGCGAAGACCAACTCTTAAACATTGTTGCCAGCCTGACCGGGCGGCACGACGCACTTCGTTTCCGCTACACTTATATCAAACAAAAGTGGCAGCAGTGGTATAGCAAAGCAACAGGAAGTTTATTAGTGGAAGACTTACGAAACAGCACAGATACAACGGCCGATATACAGAAGCTGGCCCGCCAATACCAAAGCAGCCTTAATATAGAAAAAGGTGATTTGGTAAGAATGGTATGGATACAAATGCCACGCGAAGGACAGGTTCCTCCAGCCAATAATCAACAATCAACCATCAACGCTTCCGGCAACGACCAACGATCAACTGACAACGCACCACTCTGCACTCACCAGCCAAATCGGCTTCTTATCATCATCCACCATCTTGCCATAGATGGTGTATCGTGGCGAATATTATTGGAAGATATGGAAGTGATGCTTTTGGCCGCTCAACAGGGTAGCGATGTCAGGCTTCCTGCCAAAACCAGCAGCTACCGGCAGTGGGCACAGGCATTGCAGCAATATGGCCAAAGCCAACAGGTACAGCAACAATTACCTTACTGGCAGCAGGTACAACAGCAGGCTCAACCGCTTACCACCGATTTTAAATATGATGAGGTGGTAAGGCAGCAGGACATAATGTACCATCAGTCAACCCTGGATGCAGGTACCACGCAGCAACTGTTGCAACAGGTGCCCAGGGTTTACCATACCGAAATAAACGACCTGTTGCTGGCAGCCCTTAGCCGCACTTTTAAACAACAACAAAACAACAGTAAGCTGCTTATAGGCCTTGAAGGCCATGGCCGGGAAGATATAGCCGCAGACATTGACATTACCCGAACCGTAGGTTGGTTTACCAGCCTTTACCCCGTATTGCTGGATAGCAGCGATGCAAGCAATGACGACGAGCTGATACAATGCATAAAAGAGCAATTGCGCAGAGTACCTGGTAAAGGGTTGGGCTATGGCATATTAAAATACCTTAACCAGGAACATAGCCTGCAAGCCAACGATACGTGGGAAATTGTTTTTAACTACCTTGGTCAGCTTGACAACGCAACCGCAGGCAGCCAATGGTTTGCAGTGGCAACTGAACCATCTGGTACCAATCAGGATGGCCAGGCCGCCATCTCAGAAAAGTTATCAATCAATGCCCAGGTACACCATGGCCGGTTAACTATAGCGTGGGCCTACAGCAGCAAACATTTTGCCCCCGAAACCATAGAAGTATTTGCGCAGGCCTACCTACAAAATATTAGTAGCCTGGTAAGCCATTGTATAAAACAGGAAAAGACAACCGGGCAGGTATACACCCCGTCTGACTATGGCATTGGCCACGAAGTAAGCTACCACGACCTGAACAAATTTTTGCAAACAGCTCATAACGGACAGCCGCTGCGGAAGCAGATAGAAAGCCTGTACAAACTTAGCGGCCTTCAACAGGGTATGCTTTTTCACAGCCTTTACCAGCACTATAATACAGCCTATGTGCAACAGCTAAGTTGCACGCTTCAGGACCTGAATATAGAAGCCTTTAGTAAAGCATGGCAGCAGGTGTTGCGGCATCACAGCATTTTGCGGAGTGCCTTTTATGCTAATGCATTGGCCTTGCCGGTGCAGGTGGTAATGAAAGCCGTAACACTTTCTGTGGATGAACAAAACCTCACTCATCTTTCAAAAGAACAACAAACAGCAGCGATAACGGCGTTTGAAAAAGCGGACCGTAAAAAAGGCTTTAACTACCACCAGGCGCCGCTGATGCGCCTTACCTTATTAAACACAAGCGAGGGGCACCGGATGGTTTGGACTTACCATCACCTGTTGATAGACGGGTGGTCGCTGCCAGTGCTGATGCAGGAGTTTCTGATGGCATACGACGATTTGCACAATGGCCAGGAACCAACAATCCAATCTATTACTCAAGATAAATACGAAGACTACATTCGTTATACAGAGCAGATAGACAAACCGGCTGAAGAAGCATACTGGCGCAGCTATCTGCAAAAGGTGGAAGGACCCACGCTGTTGCCGTTTATAAGTGCCACAGCCGACCGAAACAAGACCGAAGGCGACTACAGATCCGAACGTTTGAACATAAGCACCGAACATAGTGCGGCCATCCATGCCTACACCCGGCAAAACCGGATAACGGTTAATACGCTAATGCAGGGCATTTGGTCGTACCTGTTAAGCCAGTATACCGGCAATCAGCATGTGGTGTATGGCATCATAGTATCGGGTCGTCCCGAAGCGATAGCAGACATAGAACAGCGGGTTGGTCTCTACATCAACACCCTGCCGCTATACACCCAGGTAGACTATGAAAAAAATACAGAGAGCTGGCTGCGCGAAATACAGCAGGGGCAGGTAAACAGTCTTCCATGGCAACATACTCCGCTGGCCCATATACAAAGCCAGGCAGGCGTTCATGGCCAACTTTTCGACAGCATCCTGGTGTTCGAAAACTACCCTATCAGCCAGTTGTTAACCGGCCAGCAATGGGCTTTAAAGACAAGTGATGTGAAAGTGGAAGAACAAACCAACTACCCGCTAACCATTGCTATTCAAAGCGCCAACGAAATAAACATCACCTTTCAATACAATAGCAACCTGCTGCCGGGCCAATATGTACAGGCCATCAGCCGACACTTTAACGAAGTGCTGGCGCAGGTAATAAATGGCACTGAAAAACTTGGGCAGCTAAACCTATTAAGCCAAACGGAACAACAAGGACTGGTACAAAAAGGTAAAGGCCCTATAACGGATTATCCCAAACACAAAACCTTTGGCCAGCTATTTGAAGAGCAGGCAGCAAAGACCCCCAATAACATTGCCCTTGTTTTTCATGAAGAACGATATACCTATAAACAATTAAACGAACGATCTAACCAGGTAGCACTTTACCTGCGAAAAAAGGGCGTAACCGCCGAAACGCTGGTACCCATTTGTTTGGAACGAAGTGCAGAGATGATCATTGCCATGTTGGGTATTGTCAAAGCCGGCGGTGCCTATGTACCCATCGATCCCTTGTACCCGCAGGAACGGATCCATTACATGTTGGAAGACACTGCAGCAAAACTGGTTATTACCAGTGTAGCGTTAGAGGATAAGGTTACGAAAGATAACAATAGGGTAGAAGCGGTAATGATAGATGCTATGCAGCCAATCATTAACCGGCAGGCATCAACTAATTTGTCGCAGGTTGCAACAGCCAATAATCTTGTGTACGTTATGTATACATCAGGATCAACCGGACGTCCTAAAGGGGTAATGGTAGAGCACCGTAACCTAATGAATTTTACTGCCCACCAGTCAAAAGAAATTGGAGTGAATGAAGAAGAAAATATCTTATTATTTTCAAACTATGCCTTCGATGCATCGGTTGAGCAGATCGTATTGGGACTAACCACAGGCGCAGCGCTGATAGTGGCCGATAAAGCAACCGTTAGCGATCAACAATTGTTGTTGAGCTATATCGAAAAAGAAAAAGCTACGCATCTTGTATCTACGCCCAGCTTTTTAGAAAGTCTTACGCCAGGTAAATATGGTAATTTAAAAAGAATTGTTGCCGGGGGAGAACAATGCTCGCCTGCCCTTGCTGCCAGGTGGAGTACATACATCGACTTTTATAATGCATACGGTCCAACAGAAACTACGGTTACCATTATTGAATGTAAATACACTGCCGCCCTCGATAACCTTTTTCCTATTGGCCGACCCTTTGCTAATACTTCGGTGTATGTTGTTGGACCCGGTGGATGGCTGGTGCCCGAAGGTGTAAGTGGCGAAATTTGGCTGGGCGGCGACAGTGTAACCCGTGGCTACCTTAACCTTTCCAAACAAACCAATCAAAAGTTTATAAGCGATCCTTTTAGTAATATACCCGGGCAAAGAATTTATAAGACTGGTGATCTTGGGCGTTGGTTAGCCGATGGCAATCTTGACTACCTCGGCCGCATGGATCAACAGGTAAAAATACGAGGCTTCCGACTTGAGTTGGGCGAAATTGAGCAAACCCTTTTACAAAGCGGGTTGGTAAAGCAAGCTGTAGTAATTGCTGCCAGTCCTGATGAGCAAAGTGTACTGCAATTGGTGGTATACGTAGTAACAAAGGATGAAATGGAGATTACAACTTTAAAAGAATATCTACAGGGTCGGTTGCCTGAATACATGGTTCCCAGGCGGTGGATCAGGCTTCAACAAATTCCGTTAACAGGCAATGGCAAGGCCAATGTTAAGGCTTTACCACCACCCTTTGATGAAAAATACGATAACAATGAAATTATTTATCCACGCACGGAAACAGAAGCCTCCATAGCCACCATCTGGGAGCAGATGTTGGGCGTCAAATCGCCTTCATTAACTAAAAACTTTTTTGAACTGGGCGGCCATTCTTTGTTGGCAATAAGGTTGATTGCTGCTATCCGTAAGCAATTTCAGGTAGAGGTGGGTATAAAAGATGTATTTGAATATCCGACCATCGAAAGTTTAGCTGGTTTTATAGAAAACAACTCTTCAAAACCTTTGTTGCCACCTATCGAAGCGGTTCGTCCTTTACCTCAATACATTCCACTTTCGTTTAGCCAGGAGCGTTTGTGGTTTATTAATAAGTTTGAAGGAACCGTTCAATATCATATACCATTTGTATTACGGCTAACGGGTAGGTTAAACATTGAAAATCTTGAAAAAGCCTTTAAGTCAGTTGTTGAAAAACACCAGGTGTTACGTACCGTCATCAGCGAAAAAGATGGGCAGCCATTCCAATTGGTTAGAGAGGAAGATGATTGGCAGTTGGTTGTGAACGAAACTGTATTAACCGATGCAGGTGTACATGAATTTATTTTAAATGAAGTTGAAAGACCTTTTGATTTATCGGCTGATTATATGCTTCGGGCGTCTGTTATACCTACAGCAGGCGACGAGCATTTGTTGGTGATCGTAGTACATCATATTGCCAGCGACGGATGGTCGTCCACCATTATGGTTAAAGATATTTTTAGCGGTTATAACCTGGCCAATAGTGATATTGAGCAAACCCATACAGCTAACCAGCTACAGTATGCTGATTATGCCATTTGGCAACGAAATAACTTTACTGACGAATTCCTTCAACCCAAAATTGATTACTGGAAAAACAGGCTTTCCAATATAGAACCACTGGACCTTCCTGCCGATTTTAAACGGCCCGCTTTACTATCAGCAAAAGGCGCCGCTGTTAAATTTATATTGGATGCGCCGTTGGCAGCCGGCTTAAATAACCTGGGCAATCAATATGGTTCCACTTTATTCATTACCCTGCTAACTGCTTTTAAGGTTTTACTATCAAGGTATTCCCGCACAAGCGACATTATAATAGGTACACCTGTCGCCAACCGAAATCAACCGGAATTGGATGACATGATTGGCTTTTTTGTAAACACCCTTGCCATAAGAACTAAACTAACCAACGAGTTAAGTTTTTTAGAACTTTTAGCGTTGGTAAAAAATAATGTGCTGGAAGCTTATGAAAACCAGGAGGTGCCGTTTGAAAAAATAGTGGAGAATGTGGTACACACCCGGGACTTGAGCCGAAGCCCCATTTTTCAGGTAATGTTTGCATTGCAAAAACAGGAAGATGTAAAAGAAGCAACACCAGAAGGCCTGCTAATTCAACCGGAACCGCTGCTGGTAAATAATGCCAAATACGAGCTCACGCTCAATATTACTGACACAGCAAATGGGCTGGAGGGGTCGATTGAATATAGTACTGATCTGTTCAAAAAAGACCGAATAGAACGGATGATTATCCATTTTGTCCAGTTGTTGCATGCAATCGTTCAAAACGGGCAGACCGCTATTATCGATTTGCCATTGCTCGGCAGTAAGGAACAGGAGGTGTTATTATATGGATTTAATAAACCGATAGTACCGTTGGTAAATGAGGGTACTATTATCGATCGTTTTTACCAGCAGGTTCGTATGCAGCCCAATGCAATTGCCCTTGTGTACGATGGCGTTACCATTAGCTATTACGAGTTGAATAAAAAAGCAACGAAATTGGCTATGTACCTGGTTGATAAGGGCATTGCTCACGAAACTCCGGTGCCGGTTTGTATGTTCCGAAGTATTAACCTGGTGGTATCATTACTGGCTATCATGAAAGCCGGAGCGACCTATGTGCCCATCGATCCGGCTTACCCCGAACATCGCATTAAATATATGTTGACCGACATACGGGCTACCTTATTGCTAACCGATGATGCGGTAAAAGCACTAATTGATCAAAGTAGCCTGGCGAAAAGCATACACGGTGTGGAAATCATTTCAGTAAGCGATGTAATAAATGATGATAAAAAAGAACAGCAAACGGTTACCAAATTACCGGTAGTACGCAATCAACAACTGGCATATATCATTTACACCTCAGGGTCTACCGGCAAGCCAAAAGGTGTTATGATCGGGCATGGTTCGCTGGCTAATTTAATTGAATGGCATATAAATCAATACCAGGTAAATAATAGTACAGTTAGCACCTCGTTGGCGGGCGTAGCTTTTGATGCGTTTGGTTGGGAACTTTGGCCCTATTTATCTGCCGGTGCCACCATCCATTTGTTGTCAACCACGTTCGATCTTACTTCGCAGCATTTAATAAACTATTTCAGGGAGCATAGCATAACCCATAGTTTTCTGTTAACTGCATTGGTACCCGACTTTGTAGCATTGTCAGGTGTTTCATTGCCCAATCTGCAATTTCTGCTAACCGGTGGCGATAAACTACCGGCAATCGATATTTCATCGGTTCAATACAACATCGTAAACAATTATGGACCTACCGAAAACACGGTAGTAGCCACCAGTTACCCGTTGCCAAAAAATGTAAATGAAACGCCCTATATCGGTTTGCCGGTTACCAACACCGCTGTGTACATTTTAGATGAGAAGCTTCAACTGGTTCCAATTGGTGTGCCAGGCGAAATATACCTGGCAGGGGCACAACTGGCGCGGGGCTACCTGCACAATGCAACATTAACCAGTCAAAAATTCGTCAATAATAATATAGCTACCGATAAAGGGAGTAAATTATATAAAACAGGCGACCTTGGCCGCTGGAATGCCGTTGGCAACGTTGAATTTTTGGGCAGAATAGATGACCAGGTTAAATTAAGGGGATACCGGATAGAGCCCGGCGAAATTGAAAATGAAGTGTTGCTGTCGGGCATGGCAAAACAAACGGTGGTAACGCTTGGTCAAAATTCGGCAGGTGAAAAGCGACTGATAGGGTACCTGGTGCCAACGGAAATATATGACCATCAACAACTGGTCACTATTTTAAAGCAGCGCCTGCCAGAGTTTATGGTTCCCCTGGCATGGGTTACGCTCGAAGAATTGCCCTTAACGCCCAACGGAAAAATTGATAAAACGGCATTGCCTGCCCCCGATGAAAATACATTATTGGGCGCATTGTACGAAGAACCTGTAACCGCCATGGAAAAAAACCTGGCAGAAATTTGGGGTGAGCATTTAGGAATAGAAAATATTGGCATTAACAATAACTTTTTTGAACTGGGTGGGCATTCTTTAATGGTATTACGCATGATTGCCACCATTCAAAAACAGGTGGGAGTAGAATTGGCGGTTAAGGATATTTTTGAGTTTAGCACTATTAAAGAATTAGGTCGGTTTTTGGAGTTAAAGATGCCGGCGAATAACGTAAACTCGCGTAGTGAGTTTGACGAGATGGTTATTTAATAGGCGCCGGGCAGTTATGCAGCTATGTTTAAAAAATGATATGGTAAAGATGACCTGTAGCATATGCCACGCATACTTTCACCGATGCATCATTTGGCTATATTGGTTCTGTTTGTATATAAAATAAAATGAAAAACTTTGAAGAAGGCGATCGATATATTGTATTTGGCTAAGCAGGAAGGCGTTGAAATTGTTTTGAATGGCGACGACCTTAATGTCCGCATTCCTAAAAACCAAACTACTAATAAGGAGCTTATTGACCAAATAAGGGCTAATAAACAAGCCATTATTGAGGTTTTAAGTAACAACCTTTTTGTAAAAAAAGCGCATGACACCATACACCCTGCTGATAAGTCGGGCATTACATTTACACCATTGTCATTTAGCCAGGAGCGGTTGTGGTTCATCCATCAAAAAGAAGGCAGTCTTCAATATCATTTAACCAGGAAGCTATTACTTAACGGCAGCCTGAACATAGCTGCGTTGGAATACGCCATAAAAAATGTTGTAAAGCAACACGAAATTTTACATACGGTCATACTCGAAAATGATGGCCAACCATACCAGCAGCTAATTGACCCCGGCTCATGGTCGTTTCAGGTGGTAAATCTTTTAGCCAACAATAACGAAAAAGCAGTTGATGAAGCCGTTGCTCAACAAGCCGGTGCAGCTTTTGACCTGGAGCGGGATTACATGCTGCGGGCCTCGTTGTTTACACCTGGCAATCAAAAGCATATGCTATTGCTTACCATGCACCACATAGCAGCCGATGGGTGGTCGTTTCCTATTGTAGTTAAAGAGATTATAGAACTGTATCAACGTTTTGAAAGCGGTAACGACCAGCCTTTGCCACCTATGCCTGTTCAGTTTTCAGATTTTGCTATTTGGGAGCGTAAACAACTGACCAAAGAAACGCTCGACAAAAAAATTGGATACTGGAAAGAAAAATTGAAGGAAGTAGCGCCCTTACAGCTACCCACCGATTTTGCCCGGCCTATGGTGCGAAAAGGCACCGGAGCCTCGGTAAATGCAGCTATCGGGAACCAACTGAAACAACAATTGGTAAAACTGGCCAATCAGCAGGGCGCCACCCTATATATGGTGTTGCTTTCGGCGTTTAAGGTATTGCTACATAGGTATAGCAACCAGGCCGATATATGTGTAGGTGCATCCATAGCCAATCGCAGCCGCGACGAAGTAAAAGACATGGTTGGTTTTTTTGTAAATACGCTTTCGTTTCGTAGCCACCTCGAAGGAGATAAACCTTTTACCGATCTGTTACAGCAGGTAAAAAAGACCACATTGGAAGCCTATCAACACCAGGATATTCCTTTTGAAAAAGTGGTGGAAGCGGTACTGACGGAAAGAGATCAATCGCGTACACCCGTATTCCAGGTAATGCTGGTGTTAAACAATACCCCGGCTACCCCATCTATTAATGTAAGCGGCCTCGAAATAATTCCTGTAGACGAAGCACAGGCCCTATCTAAATTTGACCTCACCTTTTTTGTTGCTGAAAAAAACGATGGGTTGAACATAAACGTAGTGTACAGTACCGAACTGTTTCTGCAAAGTACAATGACCGATATGTTGCAGTATTTTACCACACTGCTTCAATCATTAGTGGATGCGCCGACTCAACAGGTGGGTTTATTAAAGTTACTTTCTGATACTAATGAGTCAGCCTTACTGCAAGGGTTAGCAAGCTCATTGTCGCAGGCTCCGTTATATGATAATCCTGTTCAGCAATTTGACGCGCAGGTGTTGGCTACGCCCCATAAAACGGCGGTAGTTTTTGAAGGGCATACGTTATCCTTTTCAGCATTAAATGCAAAGTCAAACCAATTGGCCTCTCTTCTATTAAAAAAAATAGCTACACCAAACGCTTATGTGCCAATTTTTCTCGATCGGTCGGTTGATACGGTTATAAGCATCATCGGTATTTTGAAAGCCGGTTTCGCGTATGTTCCAATAGAAGTAGATCTGCCCGATGACAGGGTTGACTTTATATTAAAAGATATTAACGCCGGGGTGATACTCACCAGTAAAAACTATGCAGAAAGGCTACAAAAGTGGGCGCATGTTATAAAGGTTTTGGTAGCTGATGATCAACTTTTAACACTACCGGCCGATGATCCGGCACAAACTATTTTGGGTAGCCAGGTTGCCTATGTCATCTACACCTCGGGATCAACCGGACAGCCAAAAGGCGTAATGGTTCAACATTGCAGCATCGTTGATTATGTAGCAGGCTTAAATGAAAAGATCAGCATAGATAAATGTGCCTCTTATGCGCTGGTTTCATCCTTTGCAACCGACCTGGGCAATACGGTAGTTTTTAGTGCTTTATTACTGGGGGGTACCCTTCATCTTATTTCTAAACAGCACAGCACCAGCAGTCATTACCTGTTGCAGTATTTTACCGGTAACCAAATAGATTGCCTCAAAATAGTTCCTTCGCATTGGAAGGCGCTAAGCCACGACGGAGCATTGCTTTTACCAAAAAAGCAACTGATTTTTGGAGGCGAAGTGTTATCGCCACAAACGGTATTGGATATTTACCAGGCTAATACGTCATGCACTGTTATCAATCATTATGGCCCAACAGAAACAACTATTGGCAAGTTGTTGCATGTCGTACATCCCAACTATCAGTACCGGCAAAGTGTGCCGGTTGGTCGCCCCTTTGGGCAAAACCATGTAGCAGTGTTAAGTAATCAAATGCAGGTTTGCCCGCCGGGTGTGCCAGGCCAGTTATACATTGGTGGTAAAGGCGTTGCCAGGGGTTACCTGAACAACGGCAACTTGACGCGGCAAAAATTTGTGCCTGTTACACTGGGTAAAACGCAGGCCGCCATGTATGCCACCGGCGACCTGGTAAAAATATTGGCAACCGGCGAAATTCAATTTTTAGGCAGAATAGATGAACAGGTAAAAATAAGAGGATACCGCGTTGAACCCGGCGAAATTGAGAATGTTTTGCGCAAGATGCCGGAAGTACAACTATGTTCTATAACAGCGCCTGCCGACGACTATGGAGTGTGTAAATTAATAGCCTATATCGTAGGCGGCAGCACGCTTACACAACAGGAAGTAATCAATTTTCTTTCTGCCCGCCTGCCTGAGTATATGGTACCACCGGCCGTTGTTTTTTTACCTGAAATGCCTTTAACCATCAATGGTAAAATAGACAAGAAATCGTTACCCGACCCTTATGCTATAGCCAAAGATGAGCAGGTTTATAGTGCGCCCCGAAATAATACAGAAGAAAAACTGGCCGAAATATGGCAACAGATTTTGGAAGTGGAACCTATTGGAATCTACAACGACTTTTTTTCCCTTGGGGGCCACTCGCTGCTCGCTGTAAGGGTTATATCGCTGATACGCAAAGAGTTTAAAGTTGAAGTTCCTATCAGCCATATTTTCGACTTCCCAACCATTGCGCTATTGGCACAGCAACTCATAACGCCAGGCAACCAGGTTGTTTTAGCGTCAATTCCTGCCGTTAACCCGCGACCAGCCAATATTCCATTATCGTTTAGCCAGGAGCGTCTTTGGTTTATAGATCAAATGGAAGGTACGCTGGCTTATCACGTACCCGCAGTGCTACGAATTACCGGCGATCTTAATACCAGGGCCATTGCCAGCGCATTAAAAGCGGTGGTAGAGCGGCACGAAGTGTTACGTACGGTATATGTTTCTGACAACGACCAGGTTTTTCAACAGGTACGTTCTGCTAATAAGTGGGCGCTGGAGATGCAGCAAGAGCATTCGTTAATCAACAATCGGGAACTACAGCAGCAGCGTCTTCAGCAGCTCATTAACCAGCCATTTAACCTGGCTACAGATTATATGATGCGGGCCACCTTGCTGGAAGTTGCTAACAACGATTACCTGTTGGTATTAACGTTGCATCATATTGCCTCCGACGGATGGTCGCGGGCCATTTTGGTGAAAGAAATAGTAGCCTTTTACAAAGCGTTTACCAACAACTTACAGCCAAACCTATTGCCATTACCCATCCAGTACGCAGATTATGCAATTTGGCTGTCGCAAAATTTAACGGCCGAAATATTAAACGAAAAACTGTCGTACTGGAAAAATAAACTGGCAGGGGTTGAGCATATCCAGTTTCCTACACAGCGGCATGTACAGCCGGGTTTGGCCAAAAAAACTGCCGATATATCTTTTACCATTGACAAAGTGTTGGTAAACCAGGCAAAGGTGTTGGCACAGCAACAGGGTTGCTCGTTATTTATGGTAATGCTGGCAGCCTTTAAAATAACATTGTATAAGTACACAGGCCAAACCGATATTTGTGTGGGCACACCATATGCAGGCCGCCAGCAGCAGGAGCTTGAGCCAATGATCGGTTTCTTCTTAAACCTGCTGGCCATACGCACCAATATTACCAGCAACCAACCGTTTGCTACTTACCTGCAACAGCTACGCACTACCGTAATGGAAGCATTTCAACACCAGGAAGTACCTTTTGAAAAAGTAGTAGAGGCGGTAGTAGTTAACCGGGAGGCTGGCGTATCGCCATTGTTCCAGGTAATGTTCATGTTTCAAAATACCCCCGAAAAAGAAAAGATACAATTGGATAAGGTGTCGGTTACTCCACAGTATTTTGAGGCTGACACCGCCCGCTATCACATTAGTGTGGCAATAGCAGAACAGCACGGTAGTTTGGTGGGTACGTTTGAATACGACAGTGGCTTGTACGATCTCCAAACAATGACACAATTTTTGCATCACTACCAGCACCTGCTGCATCTGTTGGTGTCATTGCCAGCACAGCCCGTATCAAGCTTTTTACCGCTAAGTCCGGCTCAATTACACCATCTTATTTTTGAGTTAAACGATACAGCAAAGCCGTTTCCGGTCAATAAAACTATCAGGGAATTATTTGAAGAAAGGGCAACCGAAATTCCGGAGCAGCCTGCATTAATTTTTAACAACCATTGCCTTACCTATAGCGAGTTAAACAACCAGGCTAACCACCTGGCTGCAACATTAGTGCTGCAGGGTGTAACTCCGGGTACCGTTATACCTATATTTATTGAGCGTAGTGTTGAAATGATTGTTGGCCTGCTGGCTATTGCCAAAGCTGGTGGTATATACGTGCCAATCGACCCCGATTACCCGCAGGAAAGAATACAGTTTATATTGAATGATGTTAATGCCGGGTACATTGTCACCAGCCAGCAAATAAGCCAGCAAGCCGGTATTGGTTCAGGGGCAAAGGTTATTGTAGTGCCCGATGCGGGGCTGCCGGTAAGTGCAATAAATAATCTGCCATCAAACACCGTTACCGATGCTGATTTTTGTATTGTGTATACCTCCGGCTCATCGGGTAAGCCTAAAGGTGTAGGGTTAACCAATGCTAATATGTTGAACAGGATATATTGGAACAACGATAGGTTGCCTTTTAAACCAAATGAAAGGGTTGCACTTAAAACATCCATCGGTTTTGTAGACCATATCAGCGAAATATTTTCCACCCTGTTGTTGGGTGCCACTGGTGTATTGTTTACCCGCAACGATATATTGGATACCGAAACTTTTTTACAAAAGTTAACCGACAATGCCATTACGCGTTGGGTTTTGGTGCCATCGTTGTTGGAGGAGGTGTTAGATATGTTGCTGACAAAGCAACTAAAACTTCCTTTACTTACCTGCTGGATGTGTAGCGGAGAAGCGCTGAATAGTTCGCTGGTAAAGCGTTTTTACCATCAGTTTCCGAGTGGACGCCACCGGTTGTTAAATATATATGGATCGAGCGAAGTAAGTGCCGATGTGACCTGTTACGATACGTTTGAAGATTTTTTACCCGCCGGCGGTTCTGGTGTGTATGCCGATACCAATGTGCCAATAGGTAAGCCAATTGCCAATTGCCAGGTATATATTTTGGATAAAGATGATTCCATTTCGCCCAAAGGATGCTATGGCGAAATTTGTATTGGCGGCCTGCAGGTAGCAAACGGCTATGTAAACAATGCCGCGTTGACTGCTGAAAAATTTATAAATCTCGAAATGGTTCCGGCCGGTAAAATATACCGGACCGGCGATATTGGTCGTTGGCTGCCCGACAACAATATTGAGTATGCCGGCAGGGTAGACGACCAGGTAAAAATTAACGGAATTCGTGTTGAGCCAAGGGAAGTTGAACAGGTGCTGATTGAAAGTGGTTTGGTGAAACAAGCCATAGTCGTTTCCAAAAAAGATGCTAAAGGAAAGTATTACCTGGCTGCGTATATAGTGGCCGATCAATTAAATAAAATGGTATTGCGGCAACACCTTGCGGCCAGGTTACCAGGCTATATGCTTCCTGCGGCTTATGTGCATAAAGAGGCACTTCCCTTAACGGCCTCTGGCAAAGTAGACCGTAATAAATTAAAAAATGAACCGTTGTCCATAAACACCAATGTGGAATATAAGGCACCGGTAGGCGATACGGAGATACACCTGACACAAATATGGCAGCACATTTTAAAACAGGAAAAAGTGGGGGTCGACGATAATTTTTTTGAAATTGGCGGGCACTCATTATTGATCGTTAAAATGGTGTCGGGTATTCGCAGGCAGTTTGGCATTACGGTACCAATTCCAATGTTATTTCAATTGACAACCGTAGCAGCACTGGCCAATTATATTCACTGGCAGCTAACAACTGTAACAGAAGAAGATCCGTCAGCTATTGAAACTATAAATTTTTAGGACTTAAATGATAGGTGAAGTAATAAGCCTTTTGAGAAGGGCAAAAGATAATGGGGTTACGGTGGTAACCAACAATGGCGAACTGCAACTTAGGTTTTCCAGGGGTATAACCATTGCCCCTGAATTATTAAGCGAACTAAAGGCAAATAAAAGTGAAATACTGGCTTTTTTATTAAATAACCAGTTACAACAAGCAGGCAGCGGAAATCAAAAACCCGCCATTATACCAGGTTCTGCTAACAAAGCTCCCTTTATTCCCTTATCGTTTAGCCAGGAGCGACTGTTATTTATTAATGAGTTAGAGGGCACCGTTCAATATCATTTACCTGCCTTATTTTCTATTGAAGGATCGTTGCATATTGACATACTGGAGCAATCGTTTAGGCAGGTAATTGAAAGGCAACAGGCTTTGCGTACCGTAATGGTTACCAAGGCCGACGCTTTTACACAGGTTGTAAAGCCATCCAACGCATGGTTCCTTCAATCATTGGCAATAGAGGGGGTCGGGATTGACAATAAAAATTTGGATGAAGCAATTGAAAAATTCGTAGCGGCACCTTTTGATCTTTTTAATGATTTTATGCTCAGGGCGGGGCTGGTTAAAATTACTTGGCAGAAGCAATTGCTGGTGGTTGTAGTGCACCATATTGCTGCCGATGGATGGTCGTTGGGCATTATTATGCAGGAACTGTCGGCCATATACAATAGCCTGCTGCACCAAAAGCCATCGGAGCTGGCACCGTTAACCGTGCAGTATGCCGATTATGCATTGTGGCAACGCACCCAACTGTCGGGCGATTTGCTAACAAAACAATTGCAATTTTGGACCGACCAGTTAACCGGGGTAACACCGTTGCAACTGATTACCGATTACAGCCGCCCACCATTACAAAGCGCAAGGGGTGCGGTACATCGCTTTCAATTAGAGGCAGGTCTTACAGAGGGCTTGCAACAAGTAAGCAATCAATACAACAACACAATCTTCATAACGCTGTTATCGGCGTTCAAAGTATTACTGTACCGCTATTGTGGGCAAACCGACCTGTGTGTAGGTACCCCCGTAGCCGCCAGGCCCTTTGAAGAATTGGAAGGCGTTGTTGGGTTTTTTACCAATACCATCGCGTTGCGATCTACCATCAACGGCAATGACACTTTTACCAGTTTTTTACAACAGGTAAAACAAACGGCTGTTAACGCGTTTCAGTACCAGGAAGTACCCTTTGAAAAAATTGTGGAAAAGGTAGTTAACCAGCGCGATGTAAGCCGTAGCCCCATATTCCAAATAATGTTTGGTTTGCAAAACCTACCCGACATAGAAGCCCGGGCGCTGGACGGTTTATTGATAGAAAACTGGCCGATGGTAGCCACTACTGCTAAATACGACCTTACCGTAAATGTTCGCCAGCACTCGGGCAAACTGTTGGTAATGTTTGAGTATGGTGCTGACCTGTTTTTGCCCGCAACGATGGAGCGCATGGGTAACCATTTTACCGCATTACTCAACAGTATCGTTCAGCAGCCTCTGCAACAATTAGCAGCCCTGCCAATATTGTCTCAAAGTGAAAAAGACCTTTTGATTAGTGGCTTTAATTCAACTGAAACACGGTTGCCTGAAGTAAAAACAATTACCGGTTTATTTGCTCAGCACGTAATGCAGGCCCCGGCTGCTATTGCAGGTGTTTTTGAAAATGAGACAATCACCTACCTGCAATTGCAAAACGCATCCAACCGGTTGGCACATTACCTGAAGGCACTTGGTGTGCATGCTGGTGATATGGTGCCGATATGTATGGAAAAAGGAATTCCTTTGGTGATTAGCTTGTTGGCCGTGCTAAAAACCGGCGCCGCCTTTGTTCCCGTCGATCCTGCTTTTCCCAACAACCGAAAGCAGTTTATGATAGAAGATGCCGCTGCTCAGGTAATGATTGTAAGTAGTGAAGGCATGGCAGCCTTATCTACTCCCGCCGGACTTACAATTGTAAACATCGACACCCAAAAAAACGACATTGATGCAGCCGACAGTGCTGCCATAGACCTGGCAACCGATACTGGCCTTGCCTATGTTATTCATACTTCCGGCTCAACTGGCAAACCCAAAGGGGTAATGGTGCAGCACCAAAGCGTGGTAAACCTGATATTGTCCGTGGCCAAAACCACAGCGTTTACGCAGCAGTCCTCCTTTTTGTCGGTCACTACTTATAGTTTCGATATTTGTTATTTAGAATTATTTACGCCGCTAATATTGGGTGGAAAACTGATTTTGGTAAGCCGCGACACTGCCGGCGATGGATATATACTGAAAGAAAATATAGAGAGCCATCAGCCAACTCATTTACAGGCTACTCCTTCTACCTGGCAACTATTAATTGATAGTGGATGGAATAATGAAACCAACGTTGCAATATTAATTGGGGGTGAAGCAGTACGGGAAAATATTAAAGAAAAACTGGTGCAATTGGGTGAGGTGTGGAATGTTTATGGTCCTACCGAAACCACTATTTGGTCAACCATTCAGCGGTTACAAGCTGGTAAAAAAGTAACCATTGGCGCTCCGGTAGCCAATACAAAAGTGTATGTAGTAGATGAGGCCGGCAACCTGTCGGCCATAGGTATACCCGGCGAGCTTTGTATTGCCGGTATAGGCGTGGCAAAGGGATATTTGAACCGTCCCGATCTTACCAGCGAAAAATTTATTGCCAATCCTTTTTCAACCATTGCGGCATATAAAAGGTTGTATAAAACCGGCGACAAAGCCCGTTGGTTAAGTAACGGTACACTGGAGTATATTGACAGGATTGATAACCAGGTAAAGGTTAGGGGCTTTAGGATAGAACTGGGCGAAATTGACAATGCCCTTCAACAAAGCGGCCTGGTTGAGCAGTCGGTAGTTACGGTAAAGCCCGACCAACAAAATAATAACAGGTTAGTGGGTTACGTAGTGGCCAACAATGGTTTGGACCGCTCTGAAATCATG
>Ga0209181_10001320_pt1 | contig 43797 bp, 33 predicted proteins | sample MAT05_FD_187208 | JGI IMG/M metagenome (GOLD analysis project Ga0209181, IMG submission 187208) | Freshwater microbial communities from Lake Fryxell liftoff mats and glacier meltwater in Antarctica - MAT-05 (SPAdes) (version 2) | ecosystem: Environmental > Aquatic > Freshwater > Ice > Liftoff... | reverse complement strand
CGGCCCCGGCCAGCCCGGCAGCGCCTCCAACGCCGACCTCCGCCTCCTCCGAATCTCGGCGCAAGTTTATAATACGCCAGATGAATATCAGAAACTCGGCGAAGCCTTAGTCCAAGAACTCGCCCGCGAGCGAACGCTGCGGCGGACAGGCTGAATGTTTCCCGGCTTTCGCTCCTCGCCGCAATCTACTTCGGCACCCGCTGCACCGTGTAATACGCCACGCGGTGGACCAGCTCCTCACCATTCTCCGCCGCCGTCGCCGCCGACTTCACGCCCGGCATCGTCAGTTCATGCACATACCCCATCCCGCCCGATCGAATCTGGCTCGTCTTAATCCTCACCACGCGCGGGCTCACAAACTCCACGGCCTTAATCTCCACCTTCTTCGTGTCTATCTCGTCCGAGCCGTAGGTCTGGTGATATTCATATGTATAACTGCTCATCGCGTACGACGCCGGGTCGCTGGCCGCGGCCTTGTCCACGTCCTTGGTGAACTCCAGCTCGAAGCCGTCAGGCTTGATCCGCATCTCGCGCAACTCGAACGGCACCTCGCCGTTCCACACCAGCCGCTCGACGCCATAGCGAGCCCGGCCCGTGGACCCCCAGCCGCGGTCGGTCTGCCCGACGAACATCGACCCGTCGGTGCCCCACGCCAGCCGGTTCACGCCGCACTGCAGGCCTTCGCGGAATGGATAGCACGCGCCCTGGTACACGCCGTCGATCTTCTCGATGCTGACACGGTTGACCATGCACATGGTCTGGTCGCCGCAGAAGACCTGCCCTGCGAACGGGCCGAACGGACCGTTGCCGTCTTCGGTGGCCGGGTACAGCAAGAAGTCCGCGACCGACTGTCCCATTTTGCGATAGGGGAACCAGACGGTGGCGGGCTGGACCTCGGGCGGCGTCTGACCCTCGCTCCAGCCCTCGCGCCAGCGCAGGCTGGCCGGGTGCCCGGCGAAGTTGCCCTTGAGCATGGGGCTGAGTCGGTTGGCGCCGACGTAATCGCCTTGGTTATCAAGGTAAAACATCGTCCCGTCGGTCCACTGCCCGATCCCGTTGGGAGAGCGCAGCCCGTCAGACCACGGCGTGACCGTTCCGTCGGGCGCGACCTTGAGCGACCACCCGCGATACGGCACGATCGCCTTCCCCAGCGCCCCGCAGAAGCCGACGTTGAGGGTCACCCAGGCGTTGCCGTCGCGGTCGAACTTCGGGCCGAACGCGAACTCGTGATAGTTGCCGCTGACGCTCCAGAAGTTCGAGACCGTGCTGTACTCGTCGGCCACGTCGTCGCCGTCGTTGTCCACCATCCGCGTCAGCTCGCTGCGCTGCACGCAATACGCGACGGTTTTGCCGTTCTCAATCTTCGCAGCAAGCCCTAGCGGCTCGTGCAGGCCGGTGGCAAACTTCTTATACTTCACGCCGAAGGGCGGGTTCTCATAGGCGTTCTCGATGATCCAGACGTCGCCGCGGCGCGTGCTGACCATCGGGCGGCCAAACTTACTTTCGGGTTTCCCATCGATGCCCGCGGGCAGCACGGCCAGCCCGCCGACCTCCAGCACCGCGTCGGCGCTCGCGGGTAGCGTGATCGCGCGGTAATACTTGTCCTCGGCCGAACGCGGGAAATCGCTGTTCAGATAATACTGCAACGCCGCGTCCATCGCCGGTTCGAGGTCCGGCTTGGCGTTGATCTGGAACTCGAACGCCCCGGCCCCTTGCGAGACCTTGGCCAGCACATGGTTCACGCCCGGCTGAAGGTCGAGCTTGACCCGGTGCGAGAACGGATCGAGCCCGCGCGCCACGTCCGCGTCCACCACCAGCCGCCCGTTCACCCAGAGCCGCAGCCCGTCGTCCGAGCCCATCGTCACGTTGACGGTCGTCGCCTTCTCGGCCTTGACCTCGCAATAGAGATACCCGACCGCGTTTAGGTTGTCAGCGTTCTCCTTGTAGATCGCCATGCTCACGGCACGGTTTCTAATATCTTCAAGCGGCGACCAAGCCAGCTTCCGGCTCTGCTTGCCCGTGTACTCCTTGCTTAGATCCGGCCCCGGCCCGCCAGCGCTCATCTTCGTCAGCTCGGCCTCGGGCGGCAGCACCGCCGCTAGGTTCTTGCCCGGCTTGGACTCGTATTCAAAGCCCACCAGCATCGACCAAGGTCCCCAGGCAGGCTGGTCAGGAAAGATCAGCCGCATCACACGCTCTTCGGACTCCTGCCGCGTCGCGAGTTTTTTGTACTCGATGTTCCCGATCATGTACTTGGCCGAGCCGTCTTGCGGCGGGGCGTCGCCGGGCTCGACCGCGGCGATCGACACCGCCTGAACGCCGAGGCACGTCGCCGCGAGCAACGCCGCAATGGTCACCGTGGTAACGCGATGGTTGTAGTTCGTCTTCATAGTGCTTGTCCGCCTTCCAAATCTCTAAATTTCCTCGTGGCCCAGACACCCCGCCTGTGTTCTCAAACTCTTCTCTTCCGCACACTGCCCGTCTGCGTCTCTTCGCTCCGTCTCTTCGTCTCGTTGCGTCTTCTCAAGGCTTCGAATACACCACCACGAACGAACTCTTCCCATCGATCGCCGAGAGCTCGACTTCGAACCATGTCGAGCCGTCGTCCCCGGCCCGCTCGATCGCCTTGCAGTTCTGCTGGTCCGCGATCAACACCTTGCCCTTGCCCGCGTTCACAAACAGCTTCACGCCGGTGGTGTTCGCAGCCATCTCCACGCCGAACGAGCGACGAAACAGCACGCCCGCCTCCGCCGCAGGCTCAAACCGCTCGCGGATGTTGGCCGAGACATTCTTCGATGATTCGGTCGGCCCCGCGGCACCGATCGAGTACATGAACGTCGGCACGCCGCCCTTATCGAGCGTGTACCCCTTGAACCGACCCAAGGCCTTCGCGCTCGTCACCTTGGGCCACCCCAGCCCGCCAGCACCGACTTCCAGAATCAGCGCCGGGCCTGCGGGGGCTTTCCATTCCGTGATCCCCTTCTCGTCGCTCACGTTCCCGCCGCGGCCCGCCCACGCGCCGCTCGCGTCAAGAAACCCGCCACGCCACGCATCCACCAGCCGCACGTCGCCCGCATCAAACGCGAAGTGCAGACCAGCCGGGAAACCGACCGCGATCCCCCGGCTCCCGGCATCCTTCATAAACGTCCGCAGCACCATCGGCCGATCGCCCACGCTCAGCGTCAAGCCCTTGCCCGTGTTGATCCCCGTCGGCACCGGCGCAAAGTCGCCTTGGTTGAAGTACGCCCACATCGCGTCGGCCTGCTTGTCGGGGTCGCCGCCGAAGACGTCCTTCACCGCGCCCGTCCCGGTCTGATAGAAGTTCGGCATCCGCGTCCCGGCTTTGAACCGGTGCGGGTTCATGATGTACCCCTGCCACCAGTCATAACGAAGCCGCTCAGAAAACGCCGTGATGTTCGGGCCCGGCGTCCCCGCAGACGGGTAGTCGCCGAACACGTGGCACGAGATGCAGTTCAGCCCCGAATCACCCACCAGCTTCCGTCCCGCCGCCGCGATCTCGTCGCTCGGTTTGGGCTCGGTCCGGTCCGCATTGGGCCAGATCCCCGATTCCGCCGCCAAGCTCGTGACCAACGGCCCGACGTGCGCGTCGCCGAACTGCGGCATCCGCACGCCCATGTAAGGCCGCGCCCGACCGTGCTGCGTCAGCACCGTCTTCAACCACGTCGTCGTCAACTTGAAACCAACACCCGTCAGGTTCGGCGGCAAACGCCCCTCATCGCCAAGCTCGGTCTCGTTGAGCGTGCGGAAGTACGCATTGATCTGCTTGGCTGGCCCGCCCTCGTCGTCCTTCACGTGGCACGCTAGGCAGCTCAGCCCTTCGATCTGCCGGTGCGACGCGTCGATCGGCGCGAGAGCACCCTGCGCCTTGCTGGCCGGGATCACCGCCGCCGCCAACGCCGCACGCTCCGCATCACTCAACGTGTAGCGCGGCGCCGTTGTGCTCTTGGGATCAAGGCAGCCCTTGCCCGCCGTCAGCCCCGGCAACGCCTTGGCCTTCAGCGTGGACGCCACGCTCGGCAGGTTGTGACCAATCTGGTGACAGTCCGCGCAACCTCGCGCCGCGAACGCGGCCTTGCCCGTCTCAACTTTCGAGGGCTCTGCCTTGAAACTCGCAGGCTCCTTCGCCTCGCCGAACTTGTTCACCAAATACGTGGCGATCAGGTCCGCCTCGGCCGTGGACAGGTTCATGTTGGGCATGCGACCGCCCGGGTGTACCCGCGACGGATCCTGCAAGAACTCCGAAAGCGCCGCTGGCCGCCACTTGCCCGCCAGATCGCCGTACGCCGCAAAGCCCTTATATTCAGGAAGTTTCTTAGACAACCCCTGCTCGTTCACAAACGCCGCCGATGGCGATTCCAGCGGCCCATGGCACGCCACGCAACCCACCGTGTGAAAGTAATACCGCCCTTGATCGATCACGTCCTGCTCTTTAGCCGCCGGCTCCGTCGAGGCCGACGAAAGGTGCGGAGCGACCAGATACTGCACGATCGCCTCTGCGTCGGCCTTGTCCTTGGGCGACTCGCCCAGCACGTCGGGCATGTGCGAGCCCGGCTTCACCGCTTGCGGATTGAGGATCCACTTGAGCAACCACTCGGGTCGCGCACGACGGCCGATCTCGCCCAGCAGCGGCGCTTGCCGAACCGCCACGGCAGAACTCGAACTCTTCCCGTCAGCCCCCGCGTGACACGACGTGCAACCCAGCTCGCCCAGAAGCGCCCGCCCGTGCAGCGCATCCACGCCCGCCTGAGCCGCAGCCTTGGCAAACTTGGGAACCTTCGTCGCCGTGATCGGGATCGCCTCGGAACGAAAGCCTTGATCGCGAACCTTCTCTCGGTCCCACACCGTGCGCAGCCGAGCGGCCGCGTCGCCCTTACGCGAGTACTTCACCACCACCTGCACGTCACCCTTGGGCAGCGCGACATACGGCGTGTTCGCCTTCCCAACCTTGCCCGAGCCGTCCACGTTCACCGACGCCAGCTTCGCCCCGCCCTTCGCGTCAAACACCGTCACCGTCGCGCTCCCGCCCTCGGCCTCGGCCCCGAAGCGGTACTTGCCCGCCTCCTCGATCGCGATCTCTGTCGTGTACTCGGCCACGAACCCGGCTGGCGCGACCTGCGGGTCGATCGTCGCTCCGGCTGGCAGAGCAAAGCTCGGCGACGCCGCGTGCGATTTCACTTCCACCTTGCCGCTGCCGCTATACACCGCGTACCACCCGCGAAACGCTTCCTCGGCTGGCTGCTCGGCGGCCTTCGCGCCCGCAGGTTGGTTCTCGGTTTCGAGCAGACCCGGCACGAACGACGCCGAAAGTGTCGTCGCACTCTCGGGCGCTCGAAAACCTGAAGCCATCCACGTCCCCGCAAGCAGAGCAACGCAAAGCACGCCCCAGACCGCGTCGGCCCACCGCCCTTGCCCGCTTGCAGAGAAACGCGATCTCGCACCTTGCTTCATCGGATTGACTTTCTTCATCGGAAAACCTGAACCGCCTTGCGTCGAGACAGCGATCTCAACCAAGCCACCGACTTGGGCCGCGTCCAAAACAGATCCGTGCTTCATCGTGCCGACTCCATAGGGAAGAGGTCAATAGTCTACTACGAATCGAGAGACAGCGATGGAACGCGATCCAGACTTTGTTCCATCGGCGAGCTCGAGCAAATGGTACTCACCGTGACGGCTTTCCGACAGACCAGCCAAACTCGCAAAGTGGTGCCAGATGCGCGAACCGGCCCGCACCTACGAGCCCGTACCAATTAGCGTGAGGGAACGTTCGTGCTTTGAAGAAAAAAGAACCGCCCGAGTCTTGCGACCCGGGCGGTTTGAAAATTCACAGAGCGTTCAACAACCGAGAACCGGTTGATTAGCAGCCCAGCTCGAACAGAGCGACGTAGGCGTCGAAGTCCTCGCCGGAGACGAAGCCGTCACCGTCGAAGTCGGCAGCGATGTCGCCAGCCTCGAAGGCCAGAACGAAGGCGTCGAAGTCGTCGCCCGTTGGGAAGCCGTCGCCGTCGAAGTCGATCGAGCAGCCGCCGAAGGCGAGCATCTTGCCCAGGGGACGAGCGCAGAAGCCGGCGCCGAAGTCGTAGGTATAGCACTCAGTCGCGGCGTCGAACGCGCCGTCGAGAGGAGCATCGTCGTCGAACGTGGCCTCGCCCTGGTTGCCGAAGGAACCAGGCATGATGTCGCCGCCGCCCTCAGCGCGAAGGTTCTCAGTCGCGCCCCAAAGCATGGGCTGGCAAGGGAAGTTCGCGATAGTGATCGTCGTGCCGTCGAAGGCCTCGCTGATGATGCCCTGGTAGCCGGTGACCGTGGCGTCGAGGGTCAGACCGCCGAACGAGCCGATGTCCACGTTGCTGTAGAAATAGCCATTGCCCGCAGCGGTCACGCCGAAGTCCAGCGCCACGCCGTTACCAGCGCCAGCGCCGGTGTCGTCGCACAGGTCCAGATTACCACCGGTGCTCAGGAAGTAGAACAGGAACATCTGGGTGGGAGCCGCGGGTCCCCAAGCCCAAGCGATATCCATATGGGTCGCGGTGGTCTTGCGGAACGAAGTCATGTCGTCGAGCCAGTTGGGGTTAATGGCCGCGGGGCCGAACCACCAACGACTGCCGTTGGGAATGCAACCGCTCGGGTTCTCGGGCACGCCAGTCGCCGCGAGCGACCAGTCACGACCGAAACCGTCGAACAAGCAGCCCGAGGGGATCGCGCGGTCTGAGAAACCACCGTAGGAGATCCAGTCGGTCAGCATCGTGACCTTGCCCGTCGCGTCCTTCTTCACCTTCGCGATCCGGACCGGGTCGATCTTCACGCCGGGGCCCGAAACCTGAAGCGGGGGCTTCGCCGAGGCGACGACCGCCATCGCACAACCAGCAACCAAAGCGATCTTCATACAACTCTTCATGGAACGCTCCTCTAAAAATGAAAAAATCACGTACAACACAGCCTCGAAAGGCTCCAATCTCCATCCACAAGGCTTGAAAATATCAAGCCCTTTGAACGCAAAAAAATGAAGGCACAAAACTCTGAACGATCAAAAAACTCTTCTACAGACAGAACGCCTCATCCAGAACGCCTCGTCAAACACCAGAAATCTCAGGCCGGAGATCTGAAAGACCCGCGACCGAAAACCTGAACTTGAACCGATCCGAACTCCAAAGCCAACGCTCGAAGCCAACGCTCAAGACCAACGCTCAAGACCAACGCTCAAAGCCGCTAAACCAAGGCCTCTCGCCAGCCACCAAATCCTCTCACTTCAAAGCCGCGCTCAGAACGTCGCTCAAAGACCACGAACAGAAACGAGCCTAGACGCGAAAAACTTCTCACAACGACGAGAAGATCGCAAAGTCATCTTCATCTCAAAGACATGAACATTCAATCGAATGCCGAGAACCGGCTGGAAAAATCTCAATCGTCCTCATCGAAACCAATCGAGCCCACATGCCTGTTCCATCTCAACTTGAGAAATCGCATGGATCACCGTTTCTGATCCTACCATAAAATCAAGTGGCCGCAAGGCATTTTGGCACGGTTTGCCAGAATTTTATTTTTTCCGCCTGTGAGCGAAGCGCCGCACGTCAAAGTCAACCCATCTTCCCCCGGCTCGCAAAACCGCGAACCGTTCCGGCTCACTACCAATCTCCTAAATCACGCACTCAGAATAGCTTACAGCGATTCCGCAGAAAACAGACACTCTCTACGCCAGATCGAACGAGGGTTCGATCTTCACGCATTCACAGCCGCCGGTCAAGGCCAACCGACCTCACGTCTGAAATCAGATCTGAGCGGCAACAGACTCGAGCTGGAGATGCCGTCCGGCCGCGCTCATCGGCGTCGATTGACGTTCATCAACGCCACGAACTCATCGAACAGGTACCCGGCGTCGTGCGGCCCGGGTGAGGCCTCGGGGTGATACTGCACCGCGAAAACTGGCCTGTTCTTGAGCCGAAACCCGGCCAAGGTTCCATCATTCAGGTTCACGTGCGTCGCCACGCCCCCCACCGCCGCGAGCGAATCCGCGTCCACCGCGAACCCGTGATTCTGGCTCGTAATCTCGACCTCGCCAGATTCATGGTTGAGCACCGGCTGGTTGATCCCGCGGTGCCCGAACTTCAGCTTATAGGTCTTGGCGCCAGCCGCGAGCGACAGCAGTTGATGGCCTAGGCAGATACCAAAGATCGGCATGGACGCGGTTGGTGAATCTAAGCTTATCGGGCGGATGAGATCGCGCAGTGTGGCGACGGTGGCCTCGACGGCGGCGGGATCGCCCGGGCCGTTGGACACGAATAGGCCGTCGATCTCGCCGCGGTTGTAGCGCTGGGCGATCTCACGAGAGGTGTCGTGCGGGACCACCTCGACCGCGCAGCCACGGTCCGAGAGATTTCGAAGAATGTTCCGCTTGGCTCCGCAGTCTAAGGCGAGAACTCGCAGCGGAGGGGAAGAAGAAGAAGAAGAAGAAGAAGGCGAGACGCCTTCGCCACGAGGCTCAGGAGATACGGCGCTAGAGGGCAACGGCGTCCAGTCGCCGAGCGTCTCGGCCCAGGTCTGAGCGTTGGTACACCCGACCATTGGGACGAGGTTCTGGCCGTCCATCGAGGGAGCCGACCGTGCGATCTCCACGAGCTGGTCGTCGGTGAGGTCGGTCCGATCAGTGATGACGCCGGGGACGCAACCGACCGAGCGAAGACGCTTGGTGATCGCTCGCGTGTCAACACCCTCAAGCCCGAGCACGTTGGACCGCGACAGGTACGCCGACAAGCTCTCTTGGGCTCGGTAGTTCGAGTACCGCCGGGCCAGCTCGCGCACAACCAACCCGGAGACCTGCACCTTCTGCGATTCGGTGTCCTCGGCGTTGACGCCGGTGTTGCCGATCAGCGGGAAAGTTTCGACCAGGATCTGCCCGGTGTACGAAGGATCTGTGAGCGATTCTTGGTAGCCAGACATGGCGGTGTTGAAAACCACCTCGGCCTGGGCGGTGATGCCGCGACCGACAGCTCCAAAGGCGAAGCCTTGGAAGACCGAGCCGTCGGCCAGAGCTAGGCGGCCGGGCGGTCGGGCGGCAATGCGGTCACCGGTTAAGGAGAGATTCGGACGCGTCGAGTTCGGCGTGTCTGGCATCGGTAGAGTCTATGCACCGCCATGGCGAGCATGTCCAAAAACTCCCGCCCCGACGACACACTCTTTGCGGACGCTAGCGGCCCGGGGAATCAGCGCGACGATGGCGGCGGACGACCGGGCACAAAGCTTCTCGTGGCGACGCGCTTCGTGCGTGTCGCGGTCGAGCGCGGGATCGATTCGGTCGAACTTTCCGAAGGGCTGACCTACCGCTGCGACTTGCCCGGGGTGGTGACGGGCGATCGCGTGCGCGTGCCGCTGGGGAGCGGGAACAAGCCGGTGCGTGGGATCGTGCTGGAAACTGGAGGGATTGAACTGCTCGATGGGTACGCGCCCGAGAAGGTCAAAGCGGTCTTGGAGCACGACGGCGGCGGGCTGCCGGCGAACATGGTCGAGCTTGCGCGCTGGTTGAGTTCCTATTACGTGTGCCCGCTCGGGATGGTGCTGAGCTCGATGGTGCCCGCGGCCGTGAAGCACGCGACGGGGCGGAGGTCCGAAGTGGTGCTCGAGCGGGTGACGCTGGATGAAACTTCCGTGACTGCGCTCCCGAAGAACGCTCGCGCGATGGCGGAAAAGATCGCAACGCTGCCCGGGGAACGGTTCCCGACCACGCTCAAGTCGCTGGTAGCAGAACTCGGGCTGAAGACGACCGCGTCGGTCATGCGGCTTGTCAAACTTGGCGTGCTCTCCGCGAGCACGCGCGCCGTGATCCGAGACTCGGGGTGGACGGAGCCGGAGGTTGTGAACAACAACGAGAGCGGCGACGGCGGCCGCGTTGCTCATGCCCCCCCATCGCTTACCGACCAGCAATCACACGTGGTCGAGAGGATCGGCAAGGCTTTGGGCGCGTTCTCAGTACACCTGCTGCGCGGCGTGACAGGGTCGGGGAAGACCGAGGTTTACCTGAGACTGATTGAGCGCACGCTGGCCGCGGGGCGATCGGCGATCGTGCTGGTGCCCGAGATCGCGCTGACGCCGCAGACCAGCCGCCGTTTCCGCGAGCGGTTCGCGGCGTTGGGTGTGTCGGTGCTGCACTCGGGGCTGAGTTCGTCGCAGCGGCACGGAGAGTGGGACCGGGTGCGGCGTGGGCTGTCGCGGGTGGTGGTCGGCGCGCGCTCGGCCGTGTTCGCGCCGCTGGATTCGCTCGGGTTGATCGTGGTCGATGAGGAGCACGATTCTTCGTACAAGCAGGACCAACTGCCGCGGTACAACGCGCGCGACGTGGCGATCAAGCGAGCCCAGCTCGCGAGGTGCCCGGTGGTGCTGGGGTCGGCCACGCCGTCGCTGGAGAGCTGGGCGAACGTCAAGCCGGGAGTTGGTGTTGGCGTGGGGACCGGGGCCGCGAAGTTCTCACTGTGGGAGTTGGCCGAGCGCGTGGGCGGCGGGGAGATGCCGCGGGTGGAGATCGTGGATTTGGCGGCGGAACGGCGCGTGCGCGCGCAGAACGACCCGGGGTCGGTGCGTCGCCAGCACGCGCTGGGACCGACGCTGGAATCCGCGATCGGGAAGACCCTGGACGCGGGCGGGCAGGTGATTTTGCTGCTGAATCGCCGTGGTTTTGCGCACTACATCGCGTGCCCGGACGCCAAGTGCGGGTGGGTGCTGACGTGCGACGACTGCGACGCGACGCTGGTGCTGCATAAGGACCGAGCCCTGCCGCGCGGCGAGGACGTGGCGTGCCATCACTGCTTGTCGCGGCGGATCATGCCGCGTGCGTGCCCGACGTGCGGCAAGGCGGTGGTCGTGTTCGGCATCGGGACGCAGCGCCTGGAAGAAGAACTGTTGCGCTCACTGGGCGGAGCGCACGGGCTCGATGAGCGCACGATGCTGCGGGTGGATTCGGACACGATGGAGTCGGCCCGCGATTATTTCGACGCGCTGGGTCGCTTCGCGCGCGGCGAGGTTCGGCTGCTGCTGGGGACGCAGATGATCGCCAAGGGGCTGGACTTCCCCAACGTGCGGCTGGTGGGAGTGGTGAACGCGGACACGTCGCTGAACCTGCCTGATTTCCGCGCGGCGGAGCGCACGTTCCAGTTGGTGAGCCAAGTCGCGGGGCGGGCGGGGCGGAGCGCGGGCGGCGGGCGCGTGATCGTGCAGACGATGGAGCCGCGGAGCCCGCCGATCGTGCTCGCTGCCCGGCATGATTACGTCACGTTCGCCGATCAGGAGCTGGCGATCCGACGGCGGTCGGGGTTGCCGCCAGCGACGCGGATGGCGCGAGTGGTGTGCCGAGACAAGGACGCGGCCAAGGCGTCGGCGAGCGCGGGGCGGGTGGCGGGGTCGTTGCGCGAGTCGCTGAGCTCGCTGAGGATCGCGGGGCGTGTCGAGGGGCCCGCGGCGTGCGCGGTGGATCGAACGCACGGGCAGTATCGGTTTGAGGTGACGATCACGGCGGAGAAAGCAGGAGAGATCCAGCGTGTGCTGGCGGCGTGCCGGTCGGCGGGCGTGCTGACGAGCGATGCCCACACGGCCGTGGATGTTGACCCGGTGTCGCTGATGTGAGGGGTGGATGTGAGGGGTGGATATGAGGGGTGGTTGAAGCGGACGGTTTTTCGAGTCGAACCGGACGCTCGCGCGTGGGTTCGCGCGATACTCTCACGCCGTGCTGATCCATCTGAACGGACAACTCGTCTCGCGTGACCAAGCTCGTGTCGACCCGTTCGACCGCGGGTTTTTGTTTGGCGATGGGTTGTACGAGGGTTTGCGCGCGTTTGATGGGCATGTGGTCGGGATGGCGCGGCACGTCGAGCGGTTGCGATCGGGTCTGGCGGAGGCGCGGATCGCGTGGGATGCGGAGGCCTTGCTCGGATTGACGCGTGAGTTGCTGGATGCGAACTCGCTGCGCGATGCGTTCATCTATTGGCAAGTGACGCGGGGCGTGCCAGCGGCGGGGGAACCGCTGCGGGCGCGGGTTCCGTCGGGCGCGGTTCGGCCGACGGTGTTTGGGTACTGCCTGCTGGCGCCAGCGTTGAGCGCGTACAGCGAGCCGCCGACCAAGACTGCGATCACGACGCGTGACATGCGCTGGCTGCGCGGGCGTGTGAAATCGATCTCGCTGCTGGGGAACGTGATCGCGAGTATCGAGGCCGACGATGCGGGGGCGGACGATGCGGTGCTGGTGCGTGACGGGCTGGTGGCGGAGGGCTCGTCAGCGAACCTGGTGGCGGTTGTGCCCGACGGCGACGAGGGGTGGGAAGTTGTGACGCCGTCGCTGGAGAGCGCGCCGATGCTGGCGGGCGTGACGCGCGACCTGCTGCTCGCGGCGAACAAGGACGCGGGCTCTCGCGGCGTCGTGATTGTTGAGCGCGCGCTGACGACTACGGAACTGCGGCGCGCCAGCGAGGTGATGCTGCTGGGCACGCTGACGATGGTGACGTCGATCACGAAGATCGACGGGCGGAAGGTTGGCGACGGCTCGGCCGGTCCGGTGGCGCGGAGCCTTTTGAAGTCGCTGGTCGCGGTGATCGGGGCGGAGCGCGTGGTGGAGATTGACGCGAAGACACGAGAAACGTCGAGGGCGGCATGGGCGAGTTCGACGGCGCGAAAGTAACGGTCATGGGTTTGGGTCGCTTTGGCGGCGGCGTCGGGGTGACGCGGTGGCTGGCTGCGCGCGGGGCGGACGTGCTGGTGACGGATCGAGACCCGCCCGAGAAGCTGGCGAGGTCGCTCGAACAGGTGCGTGATCTGATCGACGTGGGGCGCGTGACGCTGCGGCTGGGTGAGCACAACGTGAGCGACTTCACGACGTGCGACGTGGTGGTGGTGAACCCGGCGGTGCCGAGGCCTTGGGAGAATCGGTTTGTCCGCGCGGCCGGGGCGGCGGGGGCGCGTGTGACGAGCGAGATCGGTTTGGTGGTGGAGAGATTGCCCGAGCGCGCAAAAACGATCGGCGTGACGGGTTCGGCTGGGAAAAGCACGACTTCGGCGATAATCCATCACGCGCTCAAGGCCGCGGGGGTTCCGGTAGTTTTCGGCGGGAACATCGGGGGGTCGCTGCTCTTGGAGCTTGATCGAGAAGGGCCGGGTTCGGTGCGCGACGGGGCGTGGGTTGTGCTGGAACTTTCGAGCGCGATGCTGCACTGGCTAGCGGGTGTGAACGCTGGCGTGGCGAAAGAAGCGGGCTGGTCGCCGCATGTCGCGGTGGTGACCAACTGCACGTTGAACCACGTTGACTGGCACGGGACGTTCGAGCATTACCGCGCGTGCAAGCAGCAGATCATGGCTTCGCAGTTGGTGGGCGATACGGTGGTGCTGGATGAATCGGTGAGCGATTGGACGAGCGGGCCGGGTGTTCGTCGGGTGGTTGTGGCATCGGCGGCCGGGTTTGGGCCGTTGCGGATCCCGGGGGCTCATAACAGGCACAACGCGGCGATGGCGAGCGTGGCGCTGGAAGCGGCGCGAGTTGCGGGCTTGGCGGGTTCAGAGATTGAGGCGGCGATCGCTGGTTTTTCTGGGCTGCCGCACCGGCTGGAACTGGTCCACGAGTCGCGTGGCGTTCGCTGGTTCAACGACTCGAAATCGACGACGCCCGAGTCGGCGCTGCTGGCGGTGAGGGCGTTTGATGAGGAAGGTAACGCGAGCGAGCGCGGCCTTGGAGAAGAGGAGGGTCGTTCGCGTGTGCACTTGATCGCGGGCGGGTACGACAAGGGATCAGACTTGAGGCCGATCGCGGCGATGGCGCGTTCGCTCGGGGGGATGTACACGATCGGGGCGACGGGCCCGTGGCTCGCGGCGGCGGCACGAGATCTGGGCGCTGGCGGGGTGACGCACGACTGCGGCACGCTCGAGCGTGCGATGAGCCTGATCGCGGATCGTGTGAGGCCTGGGGATGTTGTGCTGCTAAGCCCGGGGTGCGCATCGTGGGGTCAGTTCGAGAATTATGAGCAACGCGGGGAGCTGTTCACGAGGATGGCGCGGGCGCGGTGACCGACGAGCACTGATCGTTCCTAAAACTGGTGCGGGAGAGTTCGGTAGGCGCGTGGACGAGTAGCCCTCGTGGGGCGTGGGAGTACCAATGGCTCGAGATTCAGCGAGGATTTGTATGGTTGCGATCATTGCGTCGGCGTTGGCGTCGAGGTTGGCGTCGGTCATCGGGCTGTCGGTGCTGGCCGGGTGTTCGCAGCGAGTTTCGCCGGTTGTGAAGGATGGGCGAGCGTCGGACGCCGCGGGCGAGGTGGTCCCCGCCCCCGTTCTCGTTGACACTCCTGCGCCGGTTCTCGCTGAAAACTTCGCGAGTGTTGAAGTTTCTGATGCTGGCGCTGGTCCCGCTGGCGATGCTCTCCGCGAGGTCTTCCCGCATGTTCGGTTCGACGCGGCGAGCAAGGTGGTTGAGTTTGACGGCGAGGTTCCGATCGACTGTCATAACCTCAAGACGCCACGGATCTACCTTGAGGTTACGGTGTGCGCGCGCGATTCCAAAGAGCACGAGGCGCTGGTCGTGACGGACGCGAAGCCGTCGCACGTTCACGCGGCGTTGCTGCTGGCGGGGCTGGAGCCGGGGACGCCGGGGCGCTGGACGATCGAGAACGGGCAGACCAAGAAGGTGTCGCCGAGCGGCGCTGCGGTGGAGGTGAGCATTGTGTGGCGTGACGCTTGGGGCGTCGAGCGGACCGCGCGAGCGACCGACTGGGTGGTGAGCACGAAGGGTGCGCGGCTGGGCGGGTCGTTCGTGTTCGCGGGGTCGCGGATCGTGCCGTGGCAGGGGCGAGAGTTTTACGACGGCGATGGGACCGGGGTGCTGATCGGGCTGACCACCTTCGGGAGCGAGACGGTGGCGTATTCGGAGCTGTTGAGCCCGGAGTCGGCGATCGAAGCGCCGGAGTGGATCGCGGATGTGGCGCGCGTGCCGACGATGGGGACGCGGGTGGTCGTGCGCGTGCGCGAGGCGGCGAGCTTGCGGTGAATAACGCTCGACGAGCGAGATATGCGTTTAACGGCCGAGCCGGATGCGGACGGTTTGGGTTTCTTCGGAGTCCAACTCGCGCACCGTGACTTCGATGGCCTTGCCGTCGAGGATCCCCTGGTCGATCATGAGCTTGAGCACGTCGGCCGGGGATCTGACGGATTTCCCGCCCACGGCGGTGATGACCTGGTCGGGTTTCAGCCCGGCGGCGGCGGCGACGGAGTCTTTGCGGACATCCGAGATGGCGGCGCCGCGCGGGGAGTTCTCGAAGTTGATCCCGAGGCGTAGGGCAAGAGGGAAGAGCGCGTTGAGGGTGTCGTTCTCGGCGGCTCGCTCGCCGAGAGTGACAGCGACCTCGCGGAAATCAGTGCCGTCCCAGACCCGGAGCGTGACGGCGTGGCCGGGGCGGAAGGCGGTGACGATGGAGGGCGGGAGGTCTTCGTCGGTCAGGGCTTGGCCGTTGATGGACGTGACAATCTCGCCGGACTTGATGCCAGCCTCGTGGGCGGGCTTGCCGTCGACGACCTGTCGCACGCGGAGGCCCGCGCCGCGCCACTCGCCGCGTTCGCCGCGGATCTGTTCGGGGCGAGAATTGAACGAGAGCCCCATGAAGCCGCGCGAGACGGTGCCCTTCTCGATGAGTTGTTCGACGACGGATTCGATGGTGGCGAGTGGGATGGCGAAGGAGATTCCGGCAGACTGGCCCTCGCTGGTGGTTCCGGTGGCACCGCGGGCGGTGGCGATGGCGACGTTCATGCCGATGACCTTGCCATGGATGTCGACGAGCGGGCCGCCGGAGTTGCCGGGGTTGACGGCGGCGTCGGTCTGGATGAAGTTGGTGAAGCCGCCGAACTCCATGACGCCGCGGGCGGATCGGCCCATGCCCGAGACAATGCCCTCGGACATCGAGAACTTGAAGCCGAAGGGAGAGCCGAAGGCGAAGACGCGCTCGCCTTGCTCGGGTCGGCCGCCGGTGGCGCGGCGCGCGGGGACGAGCCCGCTGAAGTCGGCGACCTGGACGACAGCGATGTCGGTGAACACGTCGGCGCCGAGAACCTTGGCGTCGTAGACTCGGCCGTCGGCGAACTGCACGGTGATCTCGGAGGCGCCGCGGACGACGTGGGCGTTGGTGATAACGTGCCCGTCGGTGTCATAGACCCAGCCCGCGCCGGTGGAGCCTCGAAAGCCGCGGCTCGGGCGGTCGGTGCCGTCGTCGTTGGTGACGATGTCGAGGTGAACGACGGAGGGTTCGACGGCGCGAGAGACGTTTTTGACGGCGCGGTTGAGTTTTTCGAGAATGTCGTCGTCGTCGGACTGTTGGCGTGCGAGGGTGACCTGGCCGAGGGTCTGGGCGGCGTCGATGCGCTGGATGGCGGCGGGGACAGCCAGCAGGACCGCGCCCGCGGAGAGCAGGACGACGAAGGCGGGCCCGAAGGAAACAAAGCGACGCATGGCGGTGTCCAAAGCTGTGCTCCCTGATCCGAACGACCTGATCTGAACAGACCTGATCTGAACGACCTTGATCCGAGTCGACCCACGAGACGAGGCGGGCGCGCCGAGGTCGCTTCCTGAAACTCTTCTTCGTCTGCTCTTATTACTCTTCGTCGCCCGAGGCCTCTCGGAAGCGGCGCGATTCATCTTCTTGCATGACATATCGTTTTCCGCCCACACGGCGATCGGCCACCCGGCGTGCCCACTCGACACCGGCCTCGCGGATTGATTCGCCGACGGCGGCCGCCGATTCTGCGAAGCGCGGGGGATGGTCTGAAAGCCCGAGAAGATCGTGCAGAACGAGAACCTGGCCGTGGCAGGCCGGACCCGCACCGATCCCGATCAGGGGAACGGAGGTTTTGGCGAGGATCTCGTCGGTTACTTCATTGGGCACCGCCTCGACCAAGAGCTGAACACAACCCGCACGTTCGAGCGCGACGGCGTCGCGAACGATCCGGCTGGCCTCTTCAGAAGATCGGCCCGCGGATCCATAGCCCGAGGTCAGGGCGGCACGCTGCGGGCGGCTCCCGACGTGACCACAGATTGGGATTCCGGCCCGGGTCATTTTGCGGACCAGTGAGGCAAAGCTGGCGTCGGCTTCGAGCTTGACGACGTCGGCGCGAGATTCGGTGAGGAATCGGCCAGCGTTGCGGATGGCGGAGGCGTGGTCGGCCTGATAGCTCATGAAGGGCATGTCGGCCATGACGACGGTGCGCGAGGCACCGCGTTTGACCGCGGCCGTGAGCGCGATCAGCACGTCTAAGGGCATGTCGATCGTGCGATCAAACCCGAGGATGACCTCTGCGGCAGTATCGCCCACGAGCAGCAGCGGGATGCTGGCGCGTTCGAGCCAGCGGGCGGTGGTGGCGTCGTAGCAGGTGAGACAGGCGAAGGGGACGCCGCTGTCGGCGATTCGGCGGAGGGTTCGCAGGGTCACGGGTTCGGGCTGGCCGTGAGTGTCGGGCATGAACAGACTATAGATTGCCGGGGGCGTGGGAGGAGAACGCTCGGGTGCGGGGGATAATGCGTCATGCGACGACGACTGGTTGGCGAGCTGATGGATGATCCGGGCGTGCCGCGTGAGCAGTTGGATTCTGCGCTGCATTACATCCGGAAGATCAACGCGAAGATGGGGGGCGTCGAGGCGTTGCTGGGGCACCTGCGGGCGTGGTCGGCGCGGTGGGACCGCGCGGTGCCCGTGACGATTTTGGATGTTGGGACGGGTTCGGCGGACCTGCCGCTGGCGGTGTATCGGTGGGCGAACGAGGCAGGGTTCTTGGTGCAGATTACCGGTGTGGATATCCACGAAACGACGCTGGAGCTGGCGCGCGAGCAGGTGGGCAAGGTCGCGGGCGCGGCCGGGGCGATCACGCTGCTGCGCGAGGACGCCCTGAAGCTCGAAGAACGCTTCGCGGCGCGGTCGTTTGAGTATGTTCATGCAGGACTGTTTTTGCACCATCTGACCGACGAGCAGGTGCTGGAGGTGCTGCGTTCGATGGATCGGCTGGCTTGGCGCGGGATGGTGTGGAACGACTTGGTGCGGTCGCGGGTGGGGCACGCGGTGATCACGCTGATGACGCTGGGGAAGCCACGGATCATCGCGCACGATGCGCGGGCGAGCGTTGCGGCCGGGTTCACGCGCGAGGAGGTCGAGGGCTTCGCACGCCGAGCGGGGATCGGGTATGCACGGTACGGCTGGAACATCTTTTCGCACCGTTTTACGCTAGCGGGTGAGAAGGCGGGCGGGTAGGCTCGGTACTTCTGCGCTGTGCGCTGACGGCGCGACGGTCGGTATCAGCAATCGGCATTAGCAATCGGTATTCGCATGGGGGCGTAGGTTGTTGCCCCGTCTACCATCCCCGCTTTGATCACCTCATCCGGCGTGTGAACCTTTGCCGATCCCTGATGCAGACATGACTTCCGTCCAGTTCGTGAACGCCGCTGGCGTTCCGGGGAGCGTGGCGCCGCGTCCGGCCCCGTTATCCGCGGTGCTGTTCGTGACGTTCATGAACAGCCTGGGCACGGGGGTCGTGACGAGCGGGATTTATTTCCTCACGCAACAGGGCTACGGGTTCACGCAGACGCAGAATTACCTGCTGGGGCTGATGCTCGGCGCCACGTACATCGCGGGCTCGCTGGGCGCTCAGCCGGCGCTGGCGTGGGTTCGCAAGCGGTTCCCCACCGTCAGCACTCGCTTCGTGCTGATCGGGCTCATGGTCACGATGGCGGCGCTGTGCGCGCTGCCGGTGATCGCGGGGAAGATTGATGGTCCGGGGCGGAGTGCGGTGGGCGTGGCGTCGATCTGGGTTCTGGTCGCGGTGTACAGCCCGCTGACGGGCGTGTTCTGGCCGATCATTGAAAGCTATCTCTCGGGGGCGCGAAGCGGCGACCCTTTGAGGCGGGCGATCGGCTTGTGGAACGTGACGTGGGCGTCGGCCTTGGTCGTTGCGGCGTGGGCGATAGCGCCAGCGATCAAGGACTATGCGGCGGAGACGATCTTTGTGCTGGGCGGGGTTCACCTGCTGACCGTGCCGTTCATGGCTGGGCTCTCGCGCGAGCCCGCGTCACACCGGGAGGAGCATCACGAGGCGCACCCGCCGGTGTATTCGGCGCTGCTGGTGACGTTCCGCATGTTGCTGCCGGTGATTTACCTGATCGCTTCGGCGCTGAGCCCGTACCTGCCGACGGCGCTGACAGACCTTGGGGTGCCGCCGGTGTGGCACACGGTGCTAGGGAGCGCGTGGCTTTTGCCGCGAGCGCTGGCGTTTTTCATCCTGATGCAGTGGCAGGGTTGGCACGGGCGCTGGTCGACGGCGATCGTGAGCGGGGTGCTGATCCTGGTCGGGTTCGGGGTCGCGGTGATGGCGCCGACACTGCCGCGGCTCGGGGTCTCGAACGCGACGTCGGTGGTCGTGCTGGTGAGCGGGCTGGCGGTGTACGGGCTTGGCAAGGCGGCGGTGTACATGGCGGCGTTGTACTACGGGCTGGCGGTAGGCAAGTCCGAGGTCCAGGCGGGTGGCAAGCACGAGGCGTTGATCGGGTGCGGGTACACGATCGGGCCAGCGTGCGGGCTGGCGGCGACGGCGGCGGTCAATTCCGGTGTTCTGGAGCCCAGTTGGTTCAATGCCGCGGTGCTGGGGACGGTGGGGTTCTTGACGGTCGGGGTGGCGGTGGCGGTGGCGATGCGGGTGCGGCGGATGTCCGGCAAGCAATCTGCGTGAACACCTTGGAGGTTTGGGCAGTACATCTGTTGAGAAGAGATGCCCGAGTTCTCCTTCATGAACGTCACTTGTGCTGGCCCGATATCATTCAATCTTTGGCCCTTGCCTTGGCCCGCTGAATGCGGGCGCGAGCCGGGCCGATCCGTGAAGCGCCCCTCGATCGGCTGTCGCCATCGACGGCTCGTGGCGGGCGTACGTCGAAAGGACCGTTCTCCGTGCTGACCAAACTTCGCCGTGCGTTCCCGGTGTTCGCCCTGCTTGCCTGTGCTGGCCTGTCGATCTCGGCGGCCGCGCAGTCGTCGTCGTCTTCGGCGGCTCAGCCAGTTCCGAGAACGCGCGAGGTCGCGCAGGTTCCGGTACCAATTCCGCTGACGATGCCGCGGGCCGGTGGCAACGCCATGGAGCAGACACTGGCGACGCGTGACTGGTCGCGCAAGATGTGGGACGCGGCTCGAGGCGGGGACCAGGCTGCGTTCTACGCGCTCCTTGATAAAGTCCCGGCCGACGGCGGCGATCCGCAGCTGGCCGCGGTGCGTGTGTCGGCGTTGCGGCTCAAGGCCAACTACGACAAGCGCGAGGCTGACCGCATCAAGCGGCACGACGAGGTGATGGTCGAACTGGACAAGGCTCTGTCCGAGCCGCGCTCGGACGTCACGATCAGCAAGGGGCTGATCTCGGTCGTTGAATTGCACATGCTGGCGATCAATAAGAAAGCGATCTTGCGCGAGCCCAAGATCAACGAGCTGGTCACGCAAGCGGACAATGCGGCGCGGTCGGCCGAGGAACGGGCGGACTGGCTCACGGCCAGCGAGTTGTTCTACCGGCTGTCGGCGTTGTTCGAGGACGAGGGGACGTACAAGACGGACAGCGACCGGCTGAACCATCGCCTGGAAATGTTGCGGCTGTACGTGCCCGAGCGGTTGTGGGAGCTGCGTAACGCGCGGCAGCTCGCGGCGGGGCTGGAGAAGCTTCCGCCGTACAACCCGGCGGGCGATGACTTCCGTGAGAAGCTCGCGGCGGTGGACGAGCCGATGGTGGTGAGCGCGGTGACGCGGGCCGGGACTAAGCACGTGGAGCAGGTGCCGCTCAAGGACGTGCTGATCGGCGGGCTGCGTGGCGTGCGGACGATGGCGACGACGACTGACCTTCAGCGTTCGTTCAAGGGGCTCGCCAACCCGGTGCTGCGTGAGCAGTTGCTCCAGTCGCTGGACCGCGAGGAGGAGAAGATCCGGGCCGCGCAGGTCGCGCTGGATTTCAGCGACGTGGACGGGCTGCTGCAGCGGCTGATGAAGGCCAACCGCGATTCGGTGGCGATGAACGATCAGTCGTTGCTGCACGAGTTCGGCAATGGATCGATGGAAGCGCTCGACCCGTTCTCGAAGATTTTCTGGCCTGACGAGCTGGCGCGGTTCAACCGCTCGACGCAGGGCAAGCTGATCGGAATCGGCGTGGAGATTCAGTTTGATGAGCTGTCGAATATCCGCGTGGTGACTCCGCTCGAGGGCGGGCCAGCGCTCAAGGTGGGTGTGCGGGCTGGTGACGTGATCAAGAAGATTGACGGCAAGTCGGCGTACGGGCTGACGCTGGACCAGGCGGTGGACCTGATCACGGGCCGGGCGGGGACGCAGGTCGGAATCACGATGGAGCGGAAGGACCCGAGCAAACCAGCAGACGCCAAGGCCAGCGAGCTCGAGTTCTCGATCACGCGGGCAGAGGTGGAGCTCAAGAGCGTGAAGGGCTGGAAGCGGCAGGGTTCGAAGGAGGACGACTGGAACTGGTTTGTCGACCCGGTGAACAAGATCGGGTATGCCCGCATCACCGGGTTCACCGACGGCACGACTCGCGAGCTGGACCGCGCGATCCGCGCGATGAAGGCGGGCGAGGTGCGCGGGCTGGTGCTCGACCTGCGGTTCAACCCGGGCGGGCTGCTGGACGAGGCGGTGAAGGTGGTGAACCGGTTCATTGATCGCGGGCTGATCGTGAGCACGCAGTTGCCGGGGAAGCGGACGGAGCGGCAGGAGGTTGCGCGACGCAACCTGGCCACGCTCAACAAGCTTCCGGTGGTGGTGCTGATCAACGAGGGCTCGGCCTCGGCGAGCGAGATTGTTTCGGGCGCGATCCAGGATTATGCGCGGCGCGACGTCATCAAGGCGATCACGCTGGGCAGCCGGAGCTACGGCAAGGGGAGCGTGCAGGACGTGACGTCGCTGGGAGGGGGCGTGGCGGCAATGAAGCTCACGACGCAGTACTACTTGTTGCCCGACGGCCGACTGATCCATCGCAAAGAAGGCGCGAAGGAATGGGGCGTGCCAGCAGACCTCACGGTGGAAATGCTCCCGGCCCAGATCACCGACGCGTTGGTGCTGCGGCGGAACGCCGACGTGCTGCCGCTGGATGAGAACGGCAAGCTGATCGCCACGGCCGAATCCAAGGCCGACCCGGACGACCTGATCGCCAAGGGCCTAGATTTGCAGTTGAATGCCGCGGTGGTGCTGTTGCAGAGCCAGACGCTGGGGACCGGCGAGCAGGCGAGCAAGGATCAGTGATCGAGCAACGTGTGATCGATCAAGGACCGACTGCCTGAGAGTTCGGTTGAATTGAGTTCAATCGCGACGCTTGCATAAAAATCCTCACGCGCAAGTGTGAGGATTTTCATTCCGCTCCCACGCTTGTGGGCGGGGCTCTGTCATTTGGGCTCGCGTTGATCCTCGAGCTTGATCTAGATGGCCGCTCCGCCGCGTTCGCCGGTGCGGATTCTGATGCAGTCTTCGAGGGGAAGGATGAAGACCTTTCCGTCGCCGACCCGACCTTGGGTGCCAGTTTTGGCGGCCTGGATGATCGCTTCAATCGCCGGGTTGACTTACGAATCGTTGACACCGATGGTGATTTCGAGCTTGGGGATTATGCGTGGTCGGACGGGCTGAGCTCGGACGTACTCGACCTCGCCGTGCTGCTGGCCGTGGCCCTCGACAGGCTTGACGGTGAGGCGGTAGTTGTCGTTCTCATCGAGCACGCTCTGGAGGGCGGCCTGGACGGCTTCGAGTCGTTCAGGGCGGATGATCGCGAGGATGAGCTTCATGCGGTGGTCTCCGTGAGGAAAGGCATGGTACCTGATCGAGCGCGGGTCTTACATGAATTCGGAGTGATAGCCGCGTTCGTCGTGGACGGAGATATCGAGGCCGTCGGCCTCTTCCTAGTCCGTGACGCGGAGCCCGATGGAGGCCTTGATGAGCCCGCCGATGACGAGCGTACCGACGACGGCGGCGGTGATGCCCGCGGCCGCGCCGAGCGCTTGCAGGCCGAGCTGTTTGAGATCGCCGCCGGAGAAGAGCCCTTTGACGGGCGTAAAGCAGAAGAGCCTGGTGAGGAGTGCGCCGAGCAGCCCGCCGACGCCGTGGACACCGAAGGCGTCGAGGGCGTCGTAGTAGGCGAGCTTTGATCTGCTCAGGCTGGCTTTGATCTGCACGGCGGTGTAGCACACGCACGACGCGGCCGCGCCGATGATGAGGGCGCTCAGTGGGTGGACGTGCCCGGCTGCGGGCGTGATGGCGACGAGCCTCGCGACAATGCCCGAGGTCATGCCCAGCGAGGTCGGATTGCCGTGGTGCCGCCACTCGATGAGCATCCACAACAGTGCGGCGGCCGCGGCAGCGGATTGGGTGGTGGTGAATGCCAGGCCCGCGATGGAGCCAGCCACGAGGGACTCGACGACGACGGCGCTGCCAGCGTTGAAACCGAACCAGCCGAACCAGAGCAGCCGCGCGCCGGTGAGAGCGAGAGGGAGGTTGTGGGGAAGTACGGTGCCGGTAGACTGCGGGCCGTAATCCCGACGGCGGCCCACGAGCATCGCAAGCACGAGCGCGGAGAAGCCCGAGGAGATGTGGACGACAGTGCAGCCAGCGAAGTCGAGCACGCCCTTCTCGAAGAGCCAGCCGCCGGGTGCCCAGACCCAGTGCGCGAGCGGGCAGTAGATGAAGGTGGTCCAGAAGAGAAGCAAGAGCAGGTAGCTGGAGAACTTCATGCGTTCGGCGACCGCGCCGCTGATGAGGGCGGGCGTGATGATCGCGAACTTGCCATGGAACATGACGAAGACGAGTTCGGGGATAACTTTGTCGGCGTAGAGCTTGGTGTGCTCGAGCCCGTGAAGGCCGATGAGCGCGGGTCCCAGCCGATCCAGCCGCCGACAGATTTTCCGAAGGCGAGGCAATAGCCGATGAGAACCCGCTGACGCCGATGACGGCCATGGCGACAAAGCTCTGCATCATCGTGGCGAGGATGTTCTTACGCCGGACGAGCCCGGCGTAGAACATGGCCAGACCCGGCACCATGAGCAGCACCATCGCGGAGGATGTGAGCATTCACGCGGCGGAGCCAGCGTCGATGGCGACGAGTGTGGGCGCGTCGGGCGTGACGGCTTGGGCGAAGGTCGAGGTCTGCGCGAGACAGAGTTCGAGCAGGTTTGAAAGCAGAGTCGGCGTGATCGCGGTCGTGGCGTCCCCACGCTGGGCCGAGGTGATGAGCCGCGGCCGGTTTGCTTGTGCTGGCGGGGAACATGAGAGCGAAGTTTTTCGATGCGGTGAGTGCTCGACGTTTCAATTCAGCATGAAACTGTATGAAATATGGGCTCCGCGCGAACATGAGAGTTCTCGAACGTTCCGACCTTTCATCGAAGTCTGACTCTGAAGTTCTAGGATATGTTCGCACTGAGGAGTCTTGGCGAGCGGTTCAGGATCCGGGCTTAGAAGGTGGCGGTTGAACGCTGGCGAGCGAGTCCGTCTTGGCGGCCTCGATAAAGACATCAACGGCCTGGCCTGGGTAGAGCGCGACGCCGGGGTCGTGAGGGACTTCGAAGATGACGTCGATGACTCGGGTGTCCACGCGTTCGGTGGTGGCACCGGAGAGGGCGGGCTTGGGCCGGCCGTAGGGCTCGATGCGGACGAGCTTGACGAGGAACTCTTTGGAGACCGAGCCTCGGCTGCGCGCGACGGCCTTGGATTGAAGACCTACGAGCGCGATGTCCTCTTCGTCGACCTGGGCGCGCACTCGAAGCGTGGAAAGATCGCCAAGGATGAGCGAGGGGCGGTTGCCGTCGGCGGCGGCGATCTCGCCGACCTCGATGTCGCGGCGGAGCACGGTGGCGTCGCGCGGGGCGCGGACGGTCAGGCGTTCGAGCAGGAGTTCGAGCGCTTCGACCTCAGCTTTCAGACGACCAAGGTTCGCTTGGGCGATCGCGAGATCGGGCTGCCAGCCGCCAGCCTTGGCCTTGTCAAGGTCGGCGACGGCGCGGTCGAGGTCGGCCTTGACGGCGTCGACTCCGTACTGCCCGAGCGAAACTTCGCGAGCGTTCCCGGCCCCGCGCTGGTTAGCTTCGATGCTCAGCGAGAGCTGTTCGCGGCGGTCCGCGAGCACGGCCTTGGAACGCTCAACGGCGGCTTGCAGCGGCGGAAGGTCTTCCTTGCGAGGCAACGCGTGCCAGCGGTCGACTTCAGATTGGCCAGACGCGACGGCGGACTTGGCGCGGACGAGATCGGCCTTGAGCTTTCGACCGTCGAGCGTGAAGAGCTCTTGACCAGGCGTGACGCGGTCGCCGACGTCGACCATGACGGAAGTGACGAGCAGCGGTTCGGGGGCGACGATGGCGGCTTCTTTTCGCGCGGGCTCGATGACACCCAAGGCCGCGACGCCGTGGTCGAAGGGGTTGATCGACGGCGAGCGTGCCAGCGGCAACTGCGGGGGGTTCTCGCGTGTGGCGGCGACGGCCCAGACGCCGACGAGCGTGCCTGCGACGGCGAGAATGATCGTGATCCAGCGGACCATGCGTGCTCCTGATTTGGCTGAGAACTTCCGTGCGTTCGTTACGAGGAGAAGACCATCGCGGGCTCGACCTTGATGACGCGCCTCATGCTGAGCAGGCTGCCGAGCAGGATCGTGATGATCGTGGCGACGAGCGTGCCGAGCATGAGCTGCCATGGGAAGAGGGCGGAGAGTTCGCTACTGATGTGCCGGCTGGCGATGGTGAACGCTCCGGCCATGCCGACGCCCACGCCGTAGCCGACCAAGCCGATGACCAGGGCCTGGAGCATGACCATGCGGACGAGCGTGGCGGAGCTTGCGCCCAAGGCTTTAAGGACCGCGAAGTAGCGAATGTTCTCGATCGTGAACTGGTAGAAAACCGACGCCGAGAGGAAGAGCCCGACGAGGAAACCGAGGACGATGGTGATCCCGAAGTTCACACCAATGCCGGTGGCGATCATGATGAAGTTGATGGTGATCTTGCGAAACTCATTGGGGGTGTACGCGACGACATCGCCCAGCGCGTTGATGTCGGCCTTGAGCGTCGTGAGGTCCTTGCCCGGCTTGGCCTTGACGAGGATATAGCTGATTTTCTGGCGGCCAGCTGGGCTGTAGCGGACCGCGTTGTCGAAGGTGGTGTAGACGATCGCGTTAGATTCGAAGCCCTTCTTCGCTTTGCAGAAGCCGACGACGACGCCGCGCTGGTCGTTGATTTTGACGGTGTCGCCAATGTTAATGTTGTTCAGTTTTTCGCGCGAGCCTTCTTCAACGAGGATGGCGTCGGGGATCCAGAGGTCCTCGAGTCGGCCCGCGGTGATCTCGGGCGGCCTGCCCGCGAGCGTGGTGCGCGAGATGCCGAGGATCTGGAGCTTTTTGAAGCTGCCGTCGGAGAGCTCGGTGACAGCCCAAGACGTGAAGAACGGCTCGGCCCACTCGACGCCGGGGACCGAACGCACGCGGCCGAGCTTCTGATCCGCGAGCGACCGGTACTCCGCGACCCACTGCGTGCCGGGGTCGGTGACCCAGAGGTCGGCTTGGTGGACGTTCTGCAACGGCCCGGTCGCTTGGAAGAGCAGGCCTAGAAAGATCGCGCCCTGCTGGTTCATCAAGAGCGCCGCGAACGCCAGCCCGAGAACGAGCGTGACGTACTTGGTTTTATCTCCGAAGAGCATCCGCATGGCGACGCGCAGCATCAACAGAAGAGTACGCCGACAAGGATTCGGTAGATGCACGGGCGATCAGCGGAGGCTGTACTTCACGATGCAGACCAAGGCCGCGAACCCGTCGCGCCAGGAGATTTTTTTTCCGTCGGCAAAGGTTCGGCCTCGATAGGAGACCGGGACTTCGCAGATCCGCACGCTGGTCATTCTGGCGAGCTTGGCGACGATCTCGGGCTCGACGCCGAATCGGCTCTCTCGAAGGTCGAGCCGCTGGGCGACGCCGCGGGTGAAGGCCTTGAAGCAGCACTCGATGTCGGTGAGCGCGAGTGCGGTGAACTCGTTGCTGACGAGCGTGATGACGGCGTTGCCGATGGTGTGCCAGGCGTACATCCCGTCGCGCGATTGGCCGCGGAAGCGCGAGCCGATCACGGCATCGGCTCGATGGTTCAAGATCGGCGCGAGCACGGCGGCGTGGTCGGCGGGGTCGTACTCGAGGTCGGCGTCGTGGATGAGAACAAGGTCCGCATCGGCGGCGAGCGCCACGGCGATGCCGGTGCGCACAGCCGCGCCCTTGCCGAGGTTCAGGCCGTGACGCACGACGATCACGTCGGAACGCGATTCGAGCGACCGAAGCTCGTTCCCGCTCCCGTCCGTTGATCCGTCGTCCACAAGCACGAGCAGACGTTGGAGCGGCGTGCCGTCGGGTGCGGAGGGCGGCGCGACGGCATCGATCCGCGCGATCACGGCGGGCAGCAGGCCGTGCTCGTTGAAGACGGGGATGACGACGCCGAAGATCACGCGATCACGATACCGCCTGTTTTCCCGGCGTGGGTGACAGGGTTGAGGATGGAGAGGCCGCGGGCTTTGAGCTAGATCCGCACAAGACGTTGCGGAGAGCTTCATAGCCTGGCTTGGACCTTGACCTGATCCGTGCTGTGGTCGGCAAAGCGGGAAGTATTTCGGCGATCACGCGGCGTTGCAAGTTCGAGAGCCCGAGCGTGAGGGCCGCTTCTACCTCGACGTAGGCCGATTGATTGCGATCTTTCGCGGCCGCGCGAAGGTCCGCGAGCGCTGGTGACTCGAGCTTCCACACGCTCGCTTGGACGATACGGTGGGTCGTGGTGTGCTCGAATCGCTGCATCGGTTTGATCAGATCTGTCCACGGAATGCGCAAGAAATCGGCGACGTCGTTGATCGTGATCGGCTCTTCACCCTCGCGTTCGAGCGTGGGGGTTTGCCACATCGAGGCCCAGAGGCCGCGGGCGGGGCGCTGCTCGATGAGCACGCGGCCGCGTCGATCAAGGATCAGCACGCTGGCGTGCTGGATCGTGCGGCGGGTCGCGGCCCGCTTGGGTCTGGGGATCTCGCTCTGCCGACCGGTGCGGTGCGCCACGCAAAGATCGCGAAGAGGGCACGCCTCGCAGCGCGGGTTCCGTGGCGTGCAGACCGTCGCGCCCAGCTCCATCATCCCCTCATTGGTCAGAGCGGGCAAAGCGCTTGAACTCGCGATGATCGTCGCGTGATCCCAGCACCACTTGATCGTGCTGGGTTCGTCGGCCGCGCCGTTGCGGGCGTGGACGCGCGAAAGGACACGGACCACGTTGCCATCAACGATCGGCTCGGGGCGGTCGAAGACGATGGACGCGAGCGCGCCAGCCGTGTAGCGACCGACGCCGGGGATTGAGCGCAATTCCGTGATATCAAGAGGGATTCGACCCGCGAAATTCTCCACGACGCACTTGGCGGCCGCGTGAAGCAGGCGGGCCCGGCGGTAGTACCCGAGCCCAGACCACTCGGCGAGCACGTCAGACTCGGCGGCCTGGGCGAGCGCGTGGATCGTCGAGAATCTTCGCACGAACGGCTGGAACTTTTCCAGCACGCGCGAGACCTGCGTCTGCTGGAGCATGAGTTCGCTGACGAGCGAGCGGTAGGGATCGCGCGGCGTCGTGCGCCACGGGAGCGGGCGGGCCGAACGCTGGAACCACTGCGCCAGCGGGAGCGCGATTGATTCGGTGAGCGCTCTATCCGCCGCTTTCGACCTCGCGCGAGGTTGCTGAGGGGATCGCGTTTGATCGCTCACGAGGCTTGGTCCAGCGTTCGCTCGATCGCGTCCTTCACGCCCGGCCACGCTCGTTGCGGTTCCTTGTTTACCGTGATCCAGCCGTCATTGATGAGCACGTTGGTGACGCCGGGGATCTCGAAGAGAGCTTTGCCGAGCGGGTCTTCTGCGGCCGACGCCGCGTTGAAGAACGATCGAGGACTCTGGCCCGGCGAGCGGTCGAGCACGCATTTGACCGCGTTGGGGTTGGGGGTTTCCTGGAACTTGAGAACTTTGTAGGGCACGAGCGGCTCCGTCGTGAGGGCGGCGAGGGGCGGAACAGAATAGGATGAAAAGAAAAACCCGGCCTCATCGGGAGGCCGGGCTCGTGAGATCATTCTGAATCGACGGCCTCTTCACCTTCGCGCGGACCAAGAAGCGGACCGAGAAGAGGACCAAGAACAGGACCGATTCATCGCCCGCTCGCGGAGACCGCCGCGATTACTTCTTCGGGGGCAACAAGCCGGGGGCGGCGGGGAGCTTATTGACCGCGCCCTTGATTTTGTCCTTTACTTCATCCTTTATCGCTTTGACAGCCGAGCCCTTGCGTTGGAGCGTGATCTCCATCCCCTTTGATTCCTTGCCATCTGGGCCGGTCATGAAGAACTCTTGCGTGTAGCTGTCCGCGCTGGTCCACTTCATGACCTCGCGGTAGTTGACTTTCTTGCCAGCCGTCGGATCGGTCATCATCCCGGTAAAGGTGAACTCCTTGCCGTCGGCGCTGAGCTTGCCCGTGCTCGCCTCGACGCCGGTGCTCATGTTGTCAAGCCAAGAGGCTTCGTACTCTTTGGTGATGTTGTTGTAGCCGACCACACCGTGACCCTTGAACTTCTGCCCCCCCATCTCGCCGGTGTAGTGCGAGTACAGGTAACGACCGTCCATTTCCATTTTGGCAACGACGGAGGTCGCAGACTCCATCGGCGTGGAGGCCGGGTCCATCCAGTGCTTGACCGTGCCGTCCCATTCGCCCACGAAGGCTTCGAGCCGTTTGTGATTCTCACCGGGGGCCGCAGCTTTCATCATCATCTCTTGCATGCCCTGCATGTCGGGCTGGCCGCCTTTGGTTGCGTCCTTGACGGCGTCCTTGGCGTCCTTGATGATCTTGGCGGGCTGGACCTTGGCCGGGTCAATCTTGGTCGGAACAGCCGGGGCGGTGTTCTGGGCGAGGGCCGAGCCCGCGACCACGAACATGCTGAGAGCTGACACGATAATCGCGCAACATTTGTGAGAGGCCATACTTCATACTCCAAAGGGTGTTCCCGTCCGCGACGCCGCCGCTCCTGGGGCACACGCCACCTCCGGCCAGCATCGGGTATTGGGCTGGTCAAATAGTAGGCTATGTTTGGGGTTTGGCAAGGTACGAGCGAAAACGGAAACGTACCCGCTCGCGCGTCTGGAACGCGAGAACTGTTGAGAATCACGCGGTCAGATCGATCGGAACGCGCTCGACGATCTCCAGCCCGAACCCTTCCAGCCCCGGCATCGCCTTGGGCTTGTTGGTCAGCAACCGGAGCTTGGAGATCCCGAGGTTCCGCAGGATCTGCCCGCCGATGCCAAAGTCGCGCTGGGCCATCGGGATCGCGTTCGACGCCATGCCCTTGGCGTGCGTGAGGTGCGGGCTGTCAGAGCCCGGGGCGGGGTCGGCGGTGCCCATCGATTGAAGAAGTGATTCGAAATCGGCGTGCCCGTCACGGCTCGACGCGGACTGCGTGCGAAGGTAGACCAAGGCACCCGCGCCCGCGTTTTGGATCGCTCGCATGGCCGCCCGCAGCGTGCGGCCCGTCGGCGCGTCCGGGGCCGAATCGAGGTCCTCGAAGACATCGCCCAGCAGATGGCGACGGTGCATGCGGACGAGTGTCGGCGAACCAGATACTCCGGACGCCGAGGGAAGGCCGATGCCGCCGACGGTGAGGGCCAGATGCGGCAGCGGATCGACAAGGCTCTCGAACGCGAACGCGGTGAAGGTTCCGAGAGGCGTGCGGATCTGTAGGCCGCTGAAAGGTTCGAGGCGGCGGACCAGCGACTCACGGGCGAGCCGGTGCTCGATGACCTGCGCGACCGAGCACATTTTTAGGCTGTGTTTCTTGCAGAGTTCGACGAGGTCGGGGACGCGAGCCATCTCGCCGTCGTCGCGCATGATCTCGATGATCCCGGCCGCCGGGTAGAGCCCGGCTAGGCGGCACAGGTCAATCGAGCCCTCGGTCTGCCCGGTGCGGACGAGCGTGCCGCCGGCGCGCGATCGCAGCGGGTTGATGTGACCGGGGCGGACGAAATCAGAACTCGTTGATTTCGGATCGATGAGCATCTGGATGCAGCGAGCGCGTTCTTTGGCAGAGACGCCGGTGGTGAAGCCGTGCCGCGGGTGCCCGTCGATCGAGATGGTGAAGGCGGTGCCGCGCTGCGTGGTGTTGACGGCCGCCTGCGGGTGGAGTTCGAGCCGGTCGCAGTCCTGTTCGGTCAGCGAGAGGCAGAGGTAACCGCGTGCGACCGAGAGCATGAAGGTGATGGCTGCGGGGGTGACGAACTGGGCCGGGAGCACGAGATCGCCCTCGTTCTCGCGGTTCTCGTCGTCGGTGAGGATGACCATTTTTCCGGCGCGAAGGTCGGCCAAGATCTCGTCGATGGGGCTGAACATTGCCAGATCGTACGGCGGATGTGGGGTGCAACCAGAGACCTGGGATCCAGAAAGACGAGGAGGCTGGTTCCGAACAACAGGTCGGGAGGTTCTCATGCTGAGCTGGATACGAGCGGGCTGGACGATCGCGGGTTTTCCGGTGCGGGCGGCCTGGAAGGGCTACTCGGCCCTGTGGTGGGCGTTCGAGGATGACGCGCCGACGGTTCGCGTGAAGCCTTTGAACCGTGCAGCCCAAGCAGGCACGCCCGGCGCTGTTCCGGTGGGGTCTCTCGCTGCCGCATCATTCTCAAAGCCCGCCAAGCCGACAAAAGCACTAAAAAAAGGCTTCATCGTCACGCTCGTCACGAGCGCCCTTGGCGCGTGGGCCATGACGGCGGTCCATCACGCGGGGCACCTGAGCGATCCCAAGGCGATCATCGGTGGGCTGTGGATCGCGGGCGCGGCGTGCGTGGTTTCGCTGATGTTGGTGAGGCGGGGCGAGCGTCAGCGCCTGCTGCGTGAGGCGGCCCCGACGCCGATCAACACCGTCAAGCGCGGGCTGCGTCAGGCGGCGGCGACGATGCGAGCGTGCGGGGCGTCGGCCTCGTGCGCGGCTCGCGCCAAGGCCGCTCGGTTCGCGGCGAACGCCGGGCTGGGGAGGCTTGTTCGGTAGTGTGCGGACGTTCAGCGGGGGCGGACCGCCGTCAATCCTGCAACATCAACGAGCCGCGCATGTTCTTGCGAATCACGCTCATGCGGACGCCCTGGGCGTAGTCCGCATTGTTGAGCGCCTCGGCCGCCTCTTCGGCGGTGGTGACCCGACGATCGTTGATCGCGACGATGATGTCACCGATCTCCATCTCGGCGGACGCGGCGCGACTCATCTGATCGATGCTGACCACGAGGACGCCGCTGACGTTGCGGTATCCTGACCGTGTCGCGAGATCTTTATCGAGCGTCTGAAACACGAGCCCGGCCTTGCGGGCATAGGCCCCGCCCACCGCTTCGGCCACGCCCGTCGCCTGGTCGCCGATCTTGACATCGAGGGTGAGTTTCTTGCCGTCGCGGCGGATCTCGATGGGCACTGTCGTGTCGGGGGGCGTCAGCGCGATCTGGGTTCGCAGGCGTGCGATGTTGTCGATCTCGCGGCCTCGGAAGGTCAGCACGACATCGCCCTGCTTAAGCCCCGCCTTCTCAGCCGGACTTTTTTCCATGACTCGTGTGACCGTAACTTCGGGGGCCGCGCCCCGGCGTGTGCCGTTGGGCTCGTTCATGCCCGTGTCGGCGAGGTCGACGCCCAGCCAGCCGCGAGTCACGCGGCCGGTCTTGATGATCGATTCCACGATCGACTTGGCGATATTGCTGGGGATCGCGAAGCTGATGCCTTGGTACCCGCCGCTCCGCGAGGCGATGGCGGAGTTGATCCCGATGATCTTGCCCTCGAGGTTCAGCATCGGTCCGCCGCTGTTGCCGGGGTTCACCGCCGCATCGGTCTGGATGAAATCTTGATAGCCCTGCAGGCCGCCGATGCCCGAGCGACCCTTCGCCGAAACGATCCCGCTGGTGACGGTGTTTGAGAAGCCGAACGGGCTGCCGATCGCCAAGAGCCACTCTCCAACCTCGACGGAGTCTGAGTCGGCGAACTCGACGTAGCTCAGGTTGTTCGCGTCGATCTTGAGCAGGGCCAGGTCCGTGTCCGGGTCGCGCCCGATGACCTTGGCCTCAAGCTCGCGGCGGTCGAGCAGCCGGACCAACAGCGTTTCGACGTTCTGGGCGACGTGGTTGTTTGTCAGGATATAGCCGTCCGCAGATACGATGACGCCGGAGCCCAGCCCGGTTTCCTGAAGCTGGGCCTCGGCCATGCGTTGGAAGCCGAAATTATCACGCTGGAACTGCGGAACCTTGCTGAACTGGCGGATGTGAACGACCGCGGGTTCGGCTTTCTTGGCGACCGATTGAAAGACGCGCGAGAGCGCGCGAGCACTCGCCATGTCGGCCGCGGTCGCTTCGGGCTGAAAGTTCAGAGCGGCTTCTGGGAAGGTGACGCCCAGCGCGGACCCCGACAGGAGCGCGGCCGCCGCTGCCGCGACGAGCGAGAACACCGCCCGCCGCCCTCGCGTGAGAGGTGCCAACAGAGTCAACGCTCGCTCGTTCAACGCTCCGGCACGCTCGATCTTCATGGTTCGTCATTCTCCGTAAGCGCTCGAATCCGCGTTCTATCGGACGGATATCGGGATAAAACCGCGTTCGGTATCATCGAGCCAGTCACAATCGGCCCAGTCACAGATGCTTGTCGTGAAAGGAGAGGTTCAGAATTTCACGGGCTTGCCAGATCGTTCACCGCCCGTATTCCGCCCAACTGCTCGAGGTCTCGCCGACCCGCACCCGTTCCACCAGCAGCGAGCGCGGCAGGCGGTAGGTCTGCCCCATCGGCCCCGTGAAATCTCGCCCAGAACTGATCTGCCCCACGAGATGATCAAAGATGAACTTGGCGAGCACTTCCGTCGTCGGGTCCTGGTCTTTGAACACGACCAGCCGCTCGGCCATGTTCGAGAGCTTCTCCACGATGGGGTCTTGGCTGTTGACCGCCAGCGAATGATCGAAGCGATCCACAAAGCTGTTGATGGCCATTTTCAGGGCGGCGAAGTCGCAGACCATGTCGTTGGCGTCGAGCTCGGCGCTGGCGACGACGACCTCGACGCGCCGGCTATGCCCGTGCGGATAGCGGCACTTCTCGGGGTGCTTGAAGAGCATGTGCCCCGACTCGACCTCGAACGCTTTGCAGATTCTGTACACCATAAGAATAATCAAAGAATGCCAGAAAGCACCGTCAAAAATAAGAATAGGAGCCCGCTACGTGCCGCGCGTGTTCCCGAAGAGTTCGATGTGAAGTCGGTGGCAATACCGCCAGCTGCGCTCTGTGCAGGCCTTAATAACCCACGCACGCCGGTCTCGCGTCGGTGTCGAGACGCCTTCGAGCATCAGGAGCACGTCCGAAGGGTCCCAGCCGCGCAAACCAGCGAGCAGATCCTCGATCTCACCGAGCTGCGCGGGTTCGGAGACGACGAACTTCAACTGAAAATCGCGCGCTGGCCGGGCGTGCGCGGTGATCAGACTTTGCAGGGCACCCAAGTCAAGCCGCCGTTCCTCGTGCCGAGCACGCCACACGCCGCCGGGGTCGCGCGGATCGTCGGCCTCGGGCGTCGAGTTCTTCAGCTTCGGGCTCAGGCTCATCAGGTCGCACGACACGCCGCGATCCACCGTCCCCGCCGTTTCGATGGTGACGTGCAGCCCGACGTTCTTCAAACGGCTCGTCAGCACCGTCGCGGCGGCGAAGATCATCGGCTCGCCGCCCGTGACGACGACGTGCTGGGCCCCGCTCGCCCTCGCCTGTTCGACGAGATCGTCGATCGACCGCACTTGGCCCGTCGGGTTCCAGCTCGCGTACGGCGTATCGCACCACCCGCACCGCAGGTTGCACCCGCTCGCGCGGATAAAGAACGAGGGCACGCCGGTGAGCTTGCCCTCGCCCTGGATACTCAGAAAAGTTTCAGAGATCAGCAGACGGTCTGGCGCAACCGCTGGCACAGCGACGTCGAGGTTCATGCGGTCGTCCCTGCTTGAACGTAGGTCGTCGGGTCGTCGATCCCCGCCTCGGCGAACCCACGGATCCGGATCTGGCAGCTATCGCAGCGCCCGCACGCGAGGCCCTCGGGCGACGGGTCGTAGCAACTGCTCGTGAGTGAAAAATCTACGCCGTAGCTCTCGCCCAGCCGGATGATCTCGGCCTTGCTCATCTGCTCCAGCGGCGCGCGAACGTTCAGCTTCGATCCCTTTACCCCGGCCTTGGTCCCCAGCATCGCGGCCCGCTCCATCGCATCAATAAACGGCCTGCGGCAGTCGGGGTAGCCCGAGTAGTCCACCGCGTTGACACCGATGAAAATGTCTTCGGCTCCGATCACTTCCGCGTAGGCGATCGCGATCGAAAGAAAGATCATGTTGCGGGCGGGCACGTACGTCACCGGGATGCCGCTGGCGATCTGGTTCTCGCTCCGGCCCTTGGGCACGGCGATGTCGGCCGTGAGCGCCGAGCCGCCGATCGCGCGAAGGTCCACGCTGACGGTGCGATGCTCGACCGCGCCAACCTGGGCAGCGACACGGGCGGCCGCGGTGAGCTCGAAACGGTGACGCTGCCCGTACTCGAAGCTAAGCGCATGACACACGAAGCCGTCGGCCTTGGCCACGGCCAGACTCACCGCGCTGTCCAGACCGCCAGAGACAAGCACCACCGCAGATTTCAAAGTAGGCAGACTCATTCAGAAGCAGTTTAGGTGGCTCGAACGCTCGGCCTTATCACCCGGTAACCGCCGCGGCGATCGAGTGTCCCTCGCCGCTGGCCTTCCGCGCTCGCCGACGCCGGATGATGACCGTGACGATCGCCACGATCAGCAGCACGATGAAGAGCGGAGCGACGACAGCCGTAACCGCCAGAACGAACGCCATCAGCCCTTGCCCAAGCGAAACGATCGGGTTACCGATCCCAGCGGTCGTGATGGTGGACGCTGCCCGGGCACCGATGTTGAGCATCTGCACGCCGCCAGCGATCCCGCCGCCAACCAGCAGAGACGAGGACCACTGCGCTAGCGGGTGGATCCCATCAATCTGGGCGGCCGTCGCCAGCGTCCCCGCCAGCACGGCCGCGGGCACCGCCGCCACGCTCACCGCATGGGCCACCCACGGAACATAGTACGAACCAGCCTCGAGGATCGTCGCCGACGCGAACGCGGCCAAGGCAGTCCACGAGCCGAGCCACTCGAAATTGGGGTTGAGATGGACGCCGCCGAACTTCGTCGCGGCACTCAGCACCAGCATCGGCATGAAGACCCGAAAACCGCACGCGGCGCTGAGCCCGATCCCGACGCAGATGGCAAAGAGCATGTCCATTGGCGAGAGGTTCTTGGAGATCCGGCGAGGGCGATTTCATTCGATTTGGTTTCCGTTCACTCCCTGCGATGTCGTTCGCGCGGGCGCGTCCAGGTCCCATATGGTCTTCCGCACATGCTTGAAGAAATCTTTACCGCCGAGAACATGATCGCTCTGGCCACGCTCACCGCGATGGAGACGGTGCTGGGCATCGACAACGTTGTCTTCCTGGCGATTCTCGTCGGGCGCTTGCCGCCGCACCAGCGTGACAAGGCTCGGCGGGTCGGGCTCACGCTCGCGGTAGTGACCCGCATCATCCTCGTGCTGTGCATCACGTGGATCATGGGGCTCAAGGCCGAGCTGTTCTCGGTGATGGGTCACGCGCTCAGCGGCAAGGACCTCGTGCTGCTCGCGGGCGGATTGTTCCTGATCGCCAAGTCCACCCACGAGATCCACAACAAGATCGAGGACTCCGAGCGGACCGTCACCAAGGCGGCCGCGGCGTACTCGAGCTTCGCGGGCGCGATCGTGCAGATCCTCGTGATGGATTGTATTTTCTCGCTCGATTCGGTGATCACGGCCGTGGGCATGGCCAAGAGCCGTGTGATCATGATCGCCGCGATCGTGATCTCGATCGGCATTATGCTCGCCTTCTCAGGCTACATCATCAGGTTCGTGGACCGGCACCCCACGATTAAAGTTCTGGCCCTCTCGTTCCTGATCCTGATCGGCGTGATGCTCGTCGCCGAGAGCTTCGGGCAGAGTATCCCCAAGGGCTACATCTATTTCGCCATGGCCTTCTCGCTGGGCGTCGAGATGGTGAACCTCCGGCTTCGGCCCAAGACGAAGCTCGTTGAGCCAGTGATCGAGGGGCAAGGCTAAGTTCAGGCCCGCTCGGTCTTCGAGCCTCAGTCTACCCTTGCTCATGCACCCGTCCCGCACCGCTCAACCTCAGAACTCGCTCCGCTATTCGATGCTCGCCCTCGACCTCGACGGCACGCTTCTCAACACCGCTGGCGTCGTCAGCCGCGAGAACATCGACGCGGTCACGCGCGCTCGCCACGCTGGCATGACGATCACGATCTGCACCGGCCGCGGGCTCGTCGAGTGCCAGCCGGCGCTCGAATCCATCGAACAAACCAGCCCCGTCGCGGTCGCTGGCGGCGCGATCGTCGCGTGCCCACGGACCTCGCTCACACTGCACCGCTTTTCGATCAACCTCGATCTGGTCACACGTACCGTGCGCACGTTGCTCGACCACGGGCACCCCGCGCTGATCCTCAAAGACCCCATCGAGGCCGGGTACGACTACCTCGTCGTCACCGGCGACGAGCCCCACCCGCTAGACCCCGTGACGCTCTGGTGGTTCGACACTATGAACGTGAAAGTCCGTTACGCGCGGCGGCTCGACGAAGACGAGCACCCCGAGCACACCGTCCGCGTCGGCGCGTGCGGGCTCTCGGGCGGGCTGGGGCGGATGAAGCAGGAGCTTGTTGATGAGCTAGGTGAGCGGGTCACGATCCACTCGTTCCCGTGCGTCGTCGCGCCGCACATGACCCGCAGGGCCAGCGACGGGCAGACCCTGCACATCCTTGAAGTCTTTGACCAGAGCGCGACCAAGTGGTCGGCGATCTCGTACTTGGCGCGCGAGGCCGGTGTCCCGCCCGAACGGATCGCGGCGATCGGCGACGAGATAAACGACGTGCCGATGCTCGAGGGAGCAGGGCTCGGCGTGGCGATGGGCAACGCGGTGCAGGCCGTAAGGAAGGTCGCGCAGCAGCACACGCTCCGCAACGACGAGCACGGCGTGTCGCACGCGATCGACCAGATCCTCGCGGGAGCGTGGTAAGGTCCAGCGTGTCTCTGGTGGTTTGCGGTCGAAGCCAACGCCAACGTCGCAATCCACCGGACTGCGCGATGCCGAGTTGAAATAGCCGGAAATTGAACCCTTTACCCGTTCGCGGCCCGCGCGAGTTCGATCATCGCGAGTGCGGCGGCTTCGATCTCGGCCACGGTCGTCTCCGGGCCCGGGCTGAGGCGGAGCGTGCCGCCCAGACGCAGCGTGTTCATCGCGGCGTGCGCCCCGGGAGAGCAGTGCAGGCCAGCGCGAGCGATGATGTCAAAAGAACTTTCGAGCGCGGCCGCGGCGTCGGCAGGGTCGAGCCCCGAAATGGAGCACGCAAGCACGGGGACGGACGCGGCGGGGTCGGGCGGTCCATAAAGGTGAACAGAACTCTCGTCGAGGGTTCCGACGCGGGCCGTCAGAGCGTGCCGGAGTCGGGTGACGAGCGCGCGTTCGTGCTCTAGGTAGTGCGCGGCCCTAGACGAGGACCATTGCTTGACCGCGGCGAGCAGGCCCGCGAATCCCGGCGTGTTCGGCGTGCCGGGCTCGTATCGAGACGGCAGCGAGTCCGGCATGTCGACAGGCTCAGAGTCGTTGCCCGTCCCGCCCAAAAAAACAGTATGGAGCGGGTGAAGAACCAACCGCGCCTCGCGCTCGTCGTGCACGCCGCCTAAGTCGAACGCCCGAGGCCCGACGCAGAGCACGCCGGTGCCAGCCGGCCCGCGCAGTGCCTTGTGACCCGAGAACGCAACAAGGTCAATGCCCAGCCGCTGCACATCGAGCGAGACAAGCCCCGCGGTTTGCGAGGCGTCCAGCAGGAAAAGCGGCGTCGGTCGGCCAGCGCCGCGACGCGCGGCAAGCCCGGCGGCCACAGCTTCGACCGGCTGGAGCGTGCCCGTGACGTTGCTCGCGTGCGACATCGCAACGAGCGCGGTCTGGTCGTTGATCGCGTCGAGAACATCAGCCTGCGCAACACGGCACTCGCGGTCGGCGGCGACCGTCACCAGCTCGATGAGCCCCCGAGCGGACAGCGATTCGAGCGGGCGGCGCAGAGCGTTGTGCTCGATCGCGGTCGTGACCACACGCGGGCGGTCGGCGCGATGGGCGAGCAGGCCCAGGACGGCGAGGTTGAGCGAGTAGGTGGCGCCGCTGGTCAGGACGACGCGGTCGGGCTCGTCGATCCCCACGATGACAGCGAGTTTTTCGCGGAGCGTGGAAAGGATCCGTGCGGCGGAGTTCGCAAATGCGTGCGTGCCGCGGGCGGGGGTCGCGAGCGGAGAAGCGACCGCGTCCGCGAGAGCTCGCGCAACCCCCGGCGCCTTGGGCCAGCTCGTCGAGGCGTTGTCGAGATAGATCGGGGGCATGAGTTGAGAACGGTACGAGGACGCACGCGCAGAACGGGTCCGCCGCTTTTCCAACGTCCGTGAAAAAAGGCCGGTCGGAAAGTTCCGATCGGCCTCTTGAGGAGACATACTTAATTCGCCTACTTCGGCTCTGCGGTTTCGGCGGCTGGTGTGGTTGTCGTAGATTCAGCAGGTTTTTCCGATGACTTCTCCGTCGCTTTCTCCACGGGCTTCTCGGGCACGGCCTGGGCGGGCGTGTTCTCGACCTTGGTCTCGAGAGTAACAGCGGTCTTTGTGACGTCTGCTGGTGCATCCGCGGCGACGAGAGCGGCCGCCGCGCCCGCCTCAGCTGGCTTTGCGGCTTCGGCGCTGCCCGCGACCTTGGCGGCCTTGCCCCTGCCGCCCTTACCGGGCGGGCCTTTGCCGGTGACGAACGCGACGCCGTCTTCGCCCATCGTGTACCCGGCGATCTCGAGTTGAGCCTTATCCCACGGCTTGGAGAGAACCTCGCCAGCCGTGGGTTCGCGGAGCAGAACGACCTGCCCTTCGGTGATCCCGGCGGTGATCTCGGAAGTAGCGTCGGAGCGTTTGCCGAGGTTGACGGGAGTGCGAACGAACTTCTGGCCCTGAGGCGTGTAGACGAAACAGATCGCGCCGTCGTTGAAGACGGCTTGGACGGGCACGGTGAGGACGTTGTCGACCCGCCCTGTCAGGATCTCAGCCTCGCAGCGCATCGAAGGCTTGAGCCCGCTGGCAGCGTCAATATCTTCGAGCGCGACCTTCACGGTGTATTCACGCTGGGTGTCGCGCCAGCCAGAGGATTCGGCCATGACGCCGATGGACTCGATCTTCCCGTTCAGCACCTTGCCCCCGGCCTCCTCGATGCGGACAGTCACCAGCTGCCCCGGCTTGATCTGGGACGCACGCGTGTCCTGAACTTTCACCGAAGCGATCATGATCGAGGTGTCAGGCAGAGCGACGAGGAGCATGTTGGGGTAGACCTCTTGGCCGACCTGGAGCGATCCGTTGCGGCTCCATCCGTTGCGACTCATTTCGATCGTGGAGCCGTACAGAACAAGCCCGTCGTTGGGGGCGGTGACAGTGCAAGCGAGCCGTTGCTTCTTGAACTTTTCCAGATTGTCCTGGTGCTGCTTGAGCTGCTTGTTGGCCTTGGAGAGCGACGCTTCTTTGTTGGCCAGTTCGCTGTCGGCGTTGAGCTTGGTTCGTTCGAGTTCAGCCTTGGCGTCGTCAACGTCGGACTGGTTCTTCTTCTCTTCCTTAGGGTACATGTAGTTTTCATAGATCAGCGTTTCGAGCTTGGCTTTCTCGCTCGCAGATTCGGCCTCGATCTTGGCGATCTCGTCAGACTGGAACTCGATCTTGCTCAGGAACCCTTTATCGAGAAGTTCCTTGCTGCGAGCTAACTTCTCTGTAAGCCGTTCGACGTCGCGGCGGGTTTTCTCCAGCCCCAGCGTGTTGGCCTGACGCGTCTTCTCGACGTCGCCCTTGCGCCACTGCTCGAGAGAGAGCTCGGCAAGTTCAACCTTGAGGGCGGCCTGGCGAATCTTGGTCTGGTTGTCGGTGACCTGGATCTTGTAGTTGTTCTCCGAAGTCATCTTTTCGGCGTTGGATCCGTCCAACGCGATCTGGGCATCGGCAACGGCCGTGTCGATCTTGTCGGCGTTCAGTTCCACCAGCACGTCGCCCTTCTTGACGGTCTTGCCCTCGTCGACAATGGTGACGATCTTGGATTCGATCTCGAGGGTGCTGCGGACCTCGATCTGGTTCTTGGCCTCGAGTGAGCCGTTGGCGGTGGTGACGATGTCAAAGCTCGCGAGCTTGGCGAACGCGCGATCGGAGGTGAGCGAGCCCGCCCTGTCGGCTTTGGCCTCGCTGGGACCCGAGAAGAAGAAGACGCTGCCGATGCCCGCGGCGGCGACCGCGACGCCCGCGGTCAGTTTCAGCGCAATAGCGGCGCGGCGCTTGGAGCCGACTTTAGTGCCAGGGCGAGAGTTGGGCGTCATGCCGAGATCTCCTTTGGTTAGGTCTGTGTTTAGGTCGGGGTAAGGTGGGGGGTAAGGTCGAGGTGAGGTCTGCTTGAAATCTCGGGCAGGTCTCGCCATGAGTGAGTAAACCCCCCAGCGTCTACCGGACGGGTGCGGTTGAGGTTGCCGCGATGATCCCGTGATGGTCCGGTGGTGATCCTAGATAGGATGCCGCCAGGCACGATGGCTGGCGTCCTATTCGACCGGGAGTTCACAATGGAGCCAAATACGCAGAACAAACGCGCCTTAATCGTGGTCGCGGCCCCGGCGGAGGCGGCGGCGGTGTGCCGCGCGTTCGGGATCGGGCCGGTGGCGGCGGCGTGGGAGCGGCTGGAACTCGGGGCGAGGTTCGATCTGGTGGTGTCCGGGATCGGCAAGGCCAACGCAGCGGGAGCGACGGCACGGTCTCTCGACCTCCAGCGACACGACCGCGTGGTGAGCGCGGGGATCGCTGGGGCGCTGCCAGGGTCGTCATTGGAGATCGGTTCGATCGTGGCGGCCGAGGCGTGCGTGTATTCGGAGGAGGGGATCGAAACGCCCGATGGTTTCCTGGACTGCGGGCAGATGGGGTTCCCGCTCGGAGATTTTCCAGGGCGGGCGGTGCCGGTGGACGCGGGCGTGCTGGGCTGGCTGAGCACCGTCTCGGACCGTATCGGAAAAATCGCCACCGTCTCGACCTGCTCGGGGACTGATGAGCTGGCCCGGCGGGTAGTGGAGAGAACCGGGGCGATCGCCGAGGCGATGGAGGGTGCGGCGGTGGTGCAGGTGGCGCGACGGCTTGGCGTCGCGGGCGGAGAACTGAGAGTGGTCAGCAACACCACGGGCGATCGTGGGCGGCAAGTGTGGAAGATCTGCGAAGCGTTGGACCGCCTGGCAGCTGTTTTCGGACGGCTCAGCAGCGGCGCTTGAGGTCGCCCTTGACGGCTGGACGAGCTGGGCAGGGTGTGTCGTGCGGGCGCTCGGGGTGGTGCTGGCCCCGGGCTCAATCGTTGAATCACAAATCCCGATGTTGCGACAGGATCTGATCAGTTGGTCGATCGGTGGTCGGTCGTTGCGCGTCGTCGGGTTGAGCCCGGCGTCAGAGTGGCGATCCTGCGTGGGAGCGTGCTGCCATGGCCTTTGAGTCGCTGCGTCGGTTTGGCTCGTTGACGCCAGGAAAGCTTTTCAAGCCGAGCGTCCTGCCGATCGCGATCGACTTTGGCGTGTCGGGGATGAAGATCCTGCAAATCGAGGCCGGAGAGATCCCCAAACTCGTGGCGGCGTCGTTTGTTCCGACCCCGCCCGAGCTGGTGAACGACCATGGAGCCCGGTTCGATTATCAGTTAGCGGCGTTGCCGCGGGCGGTCAAGCAGGGCGGGTTCAAGGGGAACCGGGCGGTGTGCGCGATACCGGCCGGGCAGACGTTCTGCAAGCCGATGCAGTTCCAGAAGGTCGAGGGGCTGTCACTCGAACAACTGGTGCAGGGGGCGGTGTCGAGCCACATCGGGTGCGAGCCCTCCGCACTGGTGTACCGGCACGAGGCAGTGCCCACGCCGGGGGCGCAGGGCGGACGGCACGAGGTGATCTGCACGGCCGTGCCGCGGACGCTGGTGGACCGGCTGCTGGCAGGGATGCGGCAGGCCAAGCTCGAGGTCGTGGGCATTCATTCGGAATACGTCGCGGTGCTGCGCGCGTTTGACTACATCACACACCGGACCGACGACGTGAGCCTGGGCACGCTGTACATGGACCTGGGCGCGTCGGCGACGAAAGTCGTGATCGCGCACGGGATCAAGCCAGTGTTCGCGCGGGTTATCGAGATGGGCGGGCGGCAGCTCGATGAGGCCGTGATCCGTCAAACGAAGTGCACGCTGACCGAAGCGCGGTCCAAACGCTATTGCGACGAAGGGTTGACGGTGCCCGCTCCCAAGATCGCTGGACCTCGCGCGATCGACGAGAAGATGAACGCGATGGCCTCGGCGATGCGCGGGCGCGAGAACGGCACGGCGTCGGCGGCGCTCAAAGATGCGGCCCACGAGGAACGGCGCGCAGGGGCCGCCCTGCCGGGTCTGACGGGCGACGTCAGGCTGACCGAAGCGGTCGCGGCGATGCCACAGGGTGTGGACCTGAAAGAAGAGCTCGAGATCCTGACCGACGAGGTGCGCATGTGCCTCCGCTATCACGATTCGCTCTTCCCGGGCCGAAAGCTGGACCGGGCGGTGTTCATGGGCGGCGAAGCGCTCCACCGGGCTCTGCCAG
>Ga0209181_10001319_pt1 | contig 43818 bp, 54 predicted proteins | sample MAT05_FD_187208 | JGI IMG/M metagenome (GOLD analysis project Ga0209181, IMG submission 187208) | Freshwater microbial communities from Lake Fryxell liftoff mats and glacier meltwater in Antarctica - MAT-05 (SPAdes) (version 2) | ecosystem: Environmental > Aquatic > Freshwater > Ice > Liftoff... | reverse complement strand
TATTACTCTACTTGGCAAACACAAACATGTCCATCATTATTCTAACAAACCGCCCTGTACCAGACCGGTACGCAGGGTGGTGTGAGAGGACAGGTAGCGAACTAATCGCTACCTTCCTACTCGATTTACTAGCTATGATAACAATCCGAACGGGTGTAAAAGAAGACCTTCCTAAAGTTTTAGAGTTGATAAAAGAGTTGGCGGAATTTGAGCGTGCAGCCCATCAGGTTTCGAACACAGTGCATCAAATGGAAGTTGATGGGTTTGGAACGAATCCGAGTTATGGCTTTTTTGTAGCGGAAGTTGCTAATGTAATAGTAGGAATCTCGCTTTACTATTATCGATACTCAACCTGGAAAGGAAAGCGCTTATACCTTGAGGATATAGTAGTAACTGAAACTCATCGCGGTAAAGGTATCGGCAAGGAACTGTTTGGTATCACCATGAAAAAAGTGCTTGATGATAATTGCACTGGAATGATGTGGCAGGTATTGGAATGGAATAAGCCTGCCATCGAGTTTTACAAAAAGTATAATGCCCAGCTTGATGGGGATTGGGTGAATTGCAATCTGGAAGCGACTGAGATATTGAGAAATTTAAACAAAATCTAAATTTCTTCCAGTAATGTGTTGAATGCCGCGTGTTGGTCTTTAAACTTGAGGCGATGTGCTTCAACTAAAGCAGGGGAGAAGTCATTGAGGAATTTAACAACACTTTCGATACTGTCGGCAAAACATTGTAGGCTATACGAGACTGATGTTTCGTCATCGTGTGTGAGCACTTTATAGAATGTGTGTTTTGTAAACAAAGAAGTTTCCATAATGGCCGGCACATAGGTTTCTTTCATCCAAGAAATCCATTCTTTCTCAATTTGTTTGTCGATTCCAAATGTGACGTTATATAACAGCATATTGAATCGTTTAAGATTGCTTATTTACCATTGACATAATCTTGTAAGTACTTGAATTGTCGTGTAAGTTTTCCATTTTTGGTAACCGTACCGCGTTTAATAATTCCCTCCTTATCATTTCCGAGAAGTGGTTTTAAAATACGATCAATCAAATCCCGCCCAAATTCTTCTGATGCACTCCGTGGTAATTCGCAAGGAAGATTATCTACTGCCATGCACGTGATATAACTTTCATCGCTGAATGGGGGAAGCACGGAATTAGTTTTGGCGTCATAGTCATAAACAGGGTTCGGGATGGTGCTGGGTTTTTTGGTAGAGGGAATGGAACCGTTAATATCGCACGTGATGTCCGCAATTACCCTGATTTTAAATTCCTGACTTTGCATTTCCTCGTTGGTGAAAAGAACCGGAGCCTTTGGGTTCCAATAAGCACCACCAATAAGCAAGTCGGATACTTGTGTATACCTTAAAAATGTGGAAACATAATTTTCTGGGGTGCTATGAAACTCCTCCCGGTTGAAATGTCCACCTTCTTTTCGTTGATGATAATCGGCACTACTTAATTGTGCATAAACGGGTTCGTTGTATTCTTTACTTAGAAAATCTGATGGAGTCACTTTTCTGATGCCTGCTGTATCTAATGTTTCCATCGCTCCTTTGCCAACTCTTCCGGCTCCCGTCAGAACTATTTTAATGGGCGGTAAGCTCACCTTCCGAAGTTCAAGTTTTAAATCATTGATATCAAAACACTCGTAGGCTCTTCTAAGCGAGAAGAGTTTATACCTTTTGCCATAAGTGAGAAGTCCATTGTATGCACCTACGATTCCAGCAAATCGCCCGAATGCTACTAACCTATTTCCCTGTGAATCTTTCAGCCCTTCATAATCAATCAGTCTTATATTTTTTTGAAGAATGGCCTGTAAGAGTCCACGATTGTAAGGCTGTTTTTTTATTGTGTGTGAAAAGAACAGGTAGGTTTTATTGGCTATTAATTCGTTGATAGGAACTTCTTTGATTCCTATTAGGATATCACAGTCTCTTACGTGAGCTACCACCTTAAGATCGAGTTGCTGATATTCATTATCACTAAAGCAACGGATATTACTTTGCTGGCAAGCCACGCTTACATAGTCGAAACGTTGTTCTATTTCTTCTACTTGCGCTGGGCTGAAGGCAACGCGTTTATCAGGTGGCACTTTTCCCTCCCTAACCAATCCTATTTTAATGATAGCCATGACAGGAATTTATTTTGAAGGTAGTCAGGTTTTCTGTTTTTATCGAATCGCTAATTCCTTCTTTTTAGGATTGACAAAACCAATTACATTAACTTTCGAGCATGCCACCTAAAATTGAGCCACCTTCTTTTCTTGAGTTTCTGCCGTAAGGAGCCAGCGCCTGAACAAGTTTCCGGATAGGCATTGATTGCAGCCAGATCTTACCGGTGCCGCGAAGCGTGGCAAGAAAGATTCCCTCACCTCCAAACACCATTGACTTTAAACTACCAGTTGTCTCTACGTCAAAATCGATGTGAGATTCGAAAGCTACTACGCAACCAGTATCTACGCGCAGTGTTTCATTATTTAGAGTGCGCTCAATCACGGTGCCCCCGGCATGCACAAAGGCCTTACCATCACCCTGTAGTTTTTGTAAGATGAACCCTTCACCGCCCACCAAACCAGAACCGATTTTTCTATTGAAAACCATGGTTAGTTTAGTGCCAAATGCAGCGCATAAAAAACCATCTTTCTGAACAACTAATTCGTGATTAGGGCTCGTGGCCAAATCAATCGGAATGATCGTGCCTGGGTAAGGGGCGGAAAAGCCAACTTTCGCCTTTTTATTTCCTCTATTTGTAAAGTGGGTGATAAAAAGTGATTCACCAGTAAGAAGTCGACTGCCGGCAGAAAGTAATTTATCAAACACACTTTGATTTGGGCTGGCGCCATCGCCCATCTTTGTTTCGAATAGGATTCCCTCTTCCATGAAAAGCATCGCGCCAGCTTCGGCAATTACGGTTTCCATTGGATCGAGCTCTACTTCTACTATTTGAATGCTTTCGCCTTTTATCTGGTAATCGATTGCATGAGATTTTGGCATCTGGATTTATTTTTTTGCTTAAATACGGGATATTTAAAGGATTGGTTCTGTTTTATTTTCCGCTAGAGGTCGGACAAGATATTTCGAAAAAAACTTTCTCAGACTTGTTACAAAACAAATATTGAATTAGCCTTTCTTTTTCTTCTTCTCCTTGCTAGCTGCAAGTTTTTCTTCACGCTCAATCAGTTTTTTATCATCGACATTCTCATCTAAAAATGCATTCAATTTTTCGATTGCCAAATTCGATTTTAATTCTCCAAACTGATCAATAGATATTTCAAAGCCGCTCAATTCTTTGTGCACGCGCGGCTTGCCTTGCTTCTTGCTGGGTTTATCGGTTTTCTTTGCCATATCTAAACTGTTTTTTTCAAGGTGTTTAACGCATGGTCTATTCGCTTTACAACTTCTGGGCTGCCCAGAATCTCCATAGTCATCATAAGGTCAGGGCCAGACGCGCCTCCCGTAACAGAAACCCTTAGTGCTTGTAGAATTTTTCCAGTACCAATGCCTAACGAGGCAGTAACACTTTCTAAGGTTGCCTTCGCGGTTTCAGCTGTCAACTTTGTTGATTGAGACACTGAGTGCCTGAAAGCAGTCAGCACCTCAATAGCATCATCGTTCCATTTCTTCTTTACCACCTGTTCATCGTATGCAGTGGGGGCTTCAAAAAAGAATTTCCCTTGCATCCAAAAATCTTGAGTAAACGTCACCCGGTCTTTCATTACACTACAAATCTTAGTAGCCTTTTCTTTCAAACAATCAATGTTTTCTTTTGCCAGTGATTCCAATAAGTAAACAGAAAGCTCTTCGTTTGTTTTTGCTTTCAAATATTGTTGGTTGAACCATTGAGCTTTTTGGATATCAAACCTGGCTCCCGCCTTGCCAATCCTGTCAATAGAGAAAGCTTCAATCAATTCATTTATAGAGAACAACTCTTGCTCGGTTCCCGGATTCCAACCTAAGAAAGCTAAGAAGTTAATCAGCGCTTCCGGCAAATAACCCGACTCGCGAAATCCTTTGGCTAATTCATTCGTGTTTGGATCTGTCCAGTTGAGAGGAAAAATAGGGAATCCCATTTGATCGGCATCGCGCTTACTGAGTTTTCCATTTCCATCTGGTTTTAAAAGCAAAGGTAGGTGCGCAAATTGTGGCATGTCATTTTCCCAACCTAAAAAACGATAAAGTAAAACATGTAACGGTGCTGACGGCAGCCATTCTTCACCTCGAATCACATGCGAAATCTTCATCAAATAGTCGTCAACTACATTGGCAAGATGATACGTAGGCATGCCATCCGATTTCATTAAAACTTTGTCATCAATTTGTGAAGAGTTTACTTTCACGTCACCTCGTATCAAATCATTCAAATGAATTTCTTCATCAGCAGGAACACTAAGCCGAATCACATAAGGGTCTCCACGCTCTAGTTTTTTCTTTAGCTCATCTTTAGAAAGCGTCAGCGAATTATTCATGGTAAGTCGTGTGGCTGCACTATACTGTTGATTGGATGAGCCAGCCGCTTTTAATCGATTTCGCATCGCTTCAAGTTCTTCGCTGGAGTCAAATGCGTAATACGCATATCCCCCATCAAGTAGTTTCTGTGCGTATTCTTTATAAATCGTTTTCCGTTCGGATTGTCTATAAGGTTCATGCGATCCTCCAACGCCAGCGCCTTCATCTATTTTTATTCCAACCCATGCAAGGGATTCTTTGATATAGTCTTCAGCACCGGGAACAAACCGTGTCTGGTCTGTATCTTCAATTCGAAGGATCATAGTCCCATTGGTTTTTTTTGCCAACAGATAATTATATAAGGCTGTGCGCACTCCACCTATGTGAAGCGCTCCCGTGGGGCTAGGGGCAAAACGTACTCGAACTGCTTTCATTACTTCTATTAAAACAAGAAGTCAAAGGTATGAAATTCTTACCCGCGCGAGGCAGAAAATGGGGCGCGGTAAAAGAGAAAATCGCGACTCGAGAGTTGAATTATTTCACAGCAATACAGGAAATTTCAACATTTACATCTTTGGGTAGTCTGCTAACTTCCACGGTTTCCCGCGCTGGTGGATTGCTTGTAAATTTCTTTCCGTAGGCTTCATTAACTATAGGAAACTGATTCATGTCCTTTAGAAAGATTGAGCACTTTACTACATGCGAAAAATCCATGCCCGAAACAGAAAGAATCTCACTTATGTTTTTCAAAACCATATTGGTTTCTTCGGTAATGTTTTCGGTAAGTATTTTTCCGGTTGCTTTATCGATTGCAATCTGACCAGAAACAAAAAGCATTGAACCTACTTTAATGGCTTGACTGTAAGGGCCAATTGGTTCGGGAGCGTTGGCAGAGTATATGACTTCTTTCATAAGATCAGGTGTATTACTTTTGATCAAATATCGCGATTCTGAATGAATATTTTAGTTATTGGTGATCAACTTAGTCTGGAGGAAGCCAAGCAGAAATTTGGAGGCACGCATACATGGTATCATCGTGCTATGCATTTTCAACTTGATGAAGTTATCAATCAGGTTGATGTAGTCTTTGATTTTATGCCAAGCCCTGATTCAATTAATAATTATAGATTGAGAAAGGAATTGCCAGTATTTTTTAACACTGCGTTGATAACTCTTAAAACTATTTTTGGGAATAATGACGTTGATCAGTTAATGGCCTTTGGATTTTGTGGGCTACCCACATTTTTAAACCGTGAATTGATGGAGGTAAGTGTGCGAACAGAATCTGAGTTGCCTGCACTTGCATTAATGTGTAAGAAGTTGGGCACTGATTTTAAACAAGTTTCCGATTCAATAGGCTTGGTAACACCCCGCATCATCTGCATGATTATTAATGAAGCCTATTGCACAGTAGAAGAAGGAACAGCCACCCGTTCGGATATTGATCTTGCTATGAAGTTAGGAACAAATTATCCTTATGGGCCTTTTGAATGGTGCAACCGGATTGGAATTAAAAATGTAGTTGATTTATTAAAATCAGTTTATTTAACTACACGCGATGAACGCTACACTATTTGTCCGTTGCTTCTGCAGGAAGCAGCAGGTACGCGTTAATATTTTTCAATGGGTTGGTATCTCCTTGTATCAAACTTCATTTTAACTTTAAGGGGATCGCTGTTTTTTACCTGAATAGTTTTGGGAACAAGTCCTACAAAAGTAAATGCCAGTACAGGATTTGGATTATTTGCTTTTATTTCAAACTCACCCTTGTGATTCGTGACCACAGAATTCAAACTATCAATTTTCTGTTCAGTAACAATTACACCATGAATAGGACCATCCCGATCATAAACAATGCCCTTTACCAGAGTTTGTGCAAATGCACCTGTGGAAATAAGAAATCCGAAAATGGAGAGTGGCAGTCGCATTGTCAGCCTCAATATTATCAAATTCATAATCATTTTAACGTCTTTTTAAGAAAATTTTAACCAACTATCTACATAACGAACCAACTGTATGCATACTATGTTTTCTGCCAAAGTAATTTGTGAGTACCTTGAGTAAATTTTATATTCTATGATGGAATGGATTCAACAGCCATGGCCGTGGTATGTGGCCGGAGCAATTATTGGTTTAACTGTGCCTGCTTTATTGCTGCTTGGCAATAAACACTTAGGTATCTCATCCTCGTTGCGCCATGTGTGTGCGGCTTGCTTTCCGGCCAACATTTCTTTTTTTAAGTATGACTGGAGGCGTGAAATCTGGAATTTGTTTTTTGTGGGCGGGGTATTATTTGGTGGCGTTGTTGCTACACAGTTTCTAACTAATCCCAACTCAATTGTTATCGCAGAAAACACGGTTACTGATCTTGAGGTATTAAATGTTAAAGTGGATGGGAACCTGATGCCCGTTTCCATTTTTAGTTTTGAAAACTTATTCACCCTGCAAGGGTTATTATTTTTTGTTGCGGGTGGTTTTATGGTTGGATTTGGAACTCGCTATGCGGGCGGTTGTACGAGCGGCCATACCATTATGGGCATTTCCAATTTGCAGTGGGTTTCGGTGGTTGCAAGTTGTTTTTTTATGGCCGGTGGTTTTGTAATGGTGCATTTTCTTTTTCCGTGGTTACTAAAATTTTAATAAGGGTGTATGCAAAAAGTTACTGACGAGTTTATAGATAGTGATGTAACACACCCTATTGAATGTGATGCGCCCAATGATCAGATAGCGAAAGAGACCTTAATTGGATCCAACATTAAATACCTTATAACCGGTATCATGTTTGGAATTGTGTTTGTTAAAGCTGAGATAATTTCCTGGTATCGTATTCAGGAAATGTTCAGGCTTCATTCCTTTCACATGTATGGTGTTATCGGCACGGCTATCGTGGTGGGAATGATTTCTATTTGGATAATCAAGCGATTTAATATTAGGACGATACAAGGTGAGGAAGTTCTATTTCACGACAAAAAATTTCATTGGGGCACGGTGCTTGGTAGTTTTATGTTCGGATTAGGTTGGGCTATTACGGGTGCTTGTCCTGGGCCGCTCTTTGCGCAGATCGGGAGTGGTTTTTCAGTAGTGTTAGTTACTTTGTTAAGTGCTATTGCCGGAACCTGGGTGTATGGATTAATTCAAGAGAAATTGCCACATTAGCCTAACAGGTTCCTTTTTAACTCAGCCGAATGGAAGATAAATCTAGCCATGACAAGTCGACTCGCAGGATGGTAAACCCGGTGTTGGTGATTGTGGTTGCGATTCTTGGTTTTTCCTTAGTCGTAGTTTTTTTTATTCTTTCACCTGAAAAATTTGTTGGGAAGGAACCTGAACAGAAGATTCTTCCAACCGCTGAAATCGATCTTTGGAGGGCACCAGATTTTAATAAAATCCCAAATGGTGAAATCGGTGAGTTAATTAAATATGGACACGATCTGATTGTACAAACCTCAACGTACCTTGGCCCCCATGGAAGTGCGCTGCAAATAAGTAACGGTATGAATTGTCAAAACTGTCATTTAGATGCGGGCACAAAACCCTTTAGCAATAATTATAGTGCAGTAGCATCAACCTATCCAAAATTAAGAGCCCGCTCGGGGTCTATTGAAAACATTGAAAAGCGAATTAATGATTGCCTTGAAAGGAGCCTGAATGGAAAAGCACTTTTGCTGGATAGCCGTGAGATGAAAGCGATGAGTGCGTACATTATGTGGGTGGGAAGTGAAGTGCCAAAAGGTGAATCCCCGAAAGGAGTTGGGTTAGTAAATATTGCTTTTTTAGATAGACCAGCCCGTGCAGAGAATGGAAAAATAGTTTATGAAAAGTGCATCGTTTGCCACGGAAAAAATGGTGAAGGAATTATGTTAGCTAATGGAAGTGGCTGGCAGTATCCACCCCTGTGGGGCGAAGGAAGTTATAACATGGGTGCAGGGCTTTATCGGCTATCACGATTTGCTGGCTATGTAAAAGCTAACATGCCGTTTGGCGCCACCTGGGATGCGCCTCAACTGACTGATGAAGAAGCCTGGGATGTTGCAGCGTATGTTAATTCAATGCCCAGACCTACCAAGGATTTAAGTAAAGATTGGCCCGACATCTCTAAAAAGCCTATTGATCATCCTTTCGGGCCGTATGCTGACGAGTTTGATGTTGCCCAACATAAGTTTGGACCTTTCAAGCCAATAAAAGATAAAAGTAAACCAAATGATTAATTGAGATGAGCAGACGAATTCAATTTATAGTTGCGGTTATTTTTGCACACTCGTCTCTGGTAGCTCAAACACAAAGTGAAGCATTCAATAAAAAGCTGGCAACCTTACTTTCACATGCCGCAAAGGAGATTACCGTTGCTGAAGCAGCAAAGAGCAAAGATTTTTTATTTGTTGATGCCCGGGAGCCAAAAGAATTTTCGGTAAGTCATTTGAAGAATGCATTATTTGTTGGCTACAATGATTTCGATTCTAAAGTTTTGGAAAATGTGGCGAAGGATAAGCAAATTGTTGTCTATTGTTCCGTTGGGTATCGCAGTGAAAAGATTTCGCAAAAACTTACCAAGGCAGGATTTACCAATGTGCGAAATTTGGTAGGTGGAATTTTTGAATGGGTAAATGAAAATAATCCCATTGTGGATAACCAAGGCAACCCAACTAAGAATGTGCATGCCTATAGTAAATCATGGGGAGTTTGGCTGTTGAAAGGCAATAAAATTTATGATTGATTAGAAGATTGTCAGGCAACTTTGTGATCAATGTCACAAATGCTTTTAAAGCAGAGTTGTACCTTTGTGATAGTATTTATTGGCTTAATATAACGGGCATCTACCTAACTAGTTTTTATATGTTTTTTCAACACGTTTACGATAAAACTCTGGCGCAGGCTAGTTATTTTATAGGGTGCCAAAAAGAGGGCGTGGCTATTGTGATTGATCCGAAAAGAGACGTTGATACCTACCTTGAAATTGCAAGGCAGAATAACATGAAAATAACGCATGTTACCGAAACCCATATTCATGCGGATTTCCTATCGGGATCGCGTGAACTGGCAGCGTTAACTGGCGCTAAAATGTATCTGACCGATGAAGGTGGTGAAGGTTGGCAGTATGAGTTTCCACACCTAGGGTTAAAAAATGGGGACGTTATTAAAGTTGGAAACCTGAGTTTGAAGGTTTTACATACACCAGGCCACACACCGGAGAGCATAAGCTTTTTGCTAACGGATCATCCGGCCAGTGATGAACCAGTGATGTTATTTACAGGCGACTTTGTTTTTGTTGGTGATGTTGGTCGTCCTGATTTATTAGAGAAGGCGGCCGGCATAAAAGGAACGATGGAAATTGGTGCAAAACAGATGTATCAATCTATAAAGAAATTCAACGCGCTTGCCGATTACATTCAGGTGTGGCCAGGGCATGGTGCTGGTTCCGTATGCGGCAAAGCATTAGGTTCAGTACCTAGCACCACTGTTGGCTATGAAAAAGTACGCAACTGGGCCTTTCAATATCCCAAAGATGAAAATGGATTTGTAAAATATTTATTGGAGGATCAACCAGAGCCGCCAAAGTATTTTGCCATGATGAAGAAACTGAATAAAGTTGATCGTCCACTGCTTACGGAAGTTCCTAAAATAAAAAAATTAAATGCTGCCGATTTTAAAGAGGCAAAGGACAAAGGCATTAAATTAATTGACGCCAGAAATAAAGTAGATTTTGCGGCAGGATTTATTCCGGGTAGCATTAACATACAAGGCAACAATGCATTTGCTACGTGGGCGGGCTGGTTTATTAATTATGATGAGCCTTTTATGTTGGTTGCTGCGGATTCACAAATTGAAGACCTGACCCGAAAGTTAATGCGTATTGGGTTGGATAACATCTATGGTTACATCAATAACGTCACTGTATTTGAAGGAGAATTACAGAAAAGTAATGTAATTGATTTGGAGCAGTTTAAAGATCTTTATAAGAATAATAACATTCAGGTAGTCGATGTACGTGGCGAGTCAGAATATAGAGCCGGTCATATTAAAGGAGCAGAAAATATTTTTGTGGGCACGTTGGAGGCTAATCTTAAAAAGTTTAAAACCGGTAAACAAATTGTTATCAATTGCCAGTCAGGCGACCGCACGGCAATTGCCTATTCATTGCTGGCGAAGCATGGAATTAAAGGTGTTAAAAATTATGGTGGCGGAATGAATGAGTGGGTAAATACCGGCAACCCCGTGGTGACGGAGAACTGAAGAGAATTATCTCAACTTAAAAAACTCTACTCATTCTTACCACTTTACTTTCATAATCAAGAGCAAAAACAATTGCTGCAAATAATGAGGACTAAGGCTATATTTTTTTATCGATGAACGATTTCATCAACCTTGTTTTTTTTGACCGGGCTTAGTTCCATCCCCTAAAAGAGTACCCCACGGTTTTAATTCTGGTACCCTATCAAAAATTACTTTGGCAACGGCAAGGATAGGTATCGCTAAAAACATTCCCGGCACTCCGCAAAGTTTGCCGCCAAGCAATACGCCAATAATTGTTGCCAAGGCGTTGATGCGCACTTTGTTTCCTACAATAAGCGGCATTCCAAAATTATTATCAATAATCTGCACAACAAGCAACACAACACCAACCCAAATTACCTGACTACTATCGCTGTCGCTACAACAAACCAGCGTAATTAGCATACAAATTATATTGGCCATCAGCATACCTACATAGGGTATTAAGTTGAGTAATGCAGCTAATAACGCCATGAAGATTGGGTACTTCACCCCGATAATTAGAAACCCAAGTGAATTGAGTGAAAATACGATAGTAGTCTCAATCAGCAATCCTGTTACATACTTTTGAGAGATGTTAGTTGACTCAGTCAAAATATCAGTCACATTTTTTTCAGAACCGTTTTTGAAAACGCCAATAATAGAAGTTTTAATAACCGATCTATAGTAAAGAATCAGGAAGGTGTAAATGGGAAGCAAGACTATATATTGAAGTATGCCGGTTATTGAGCCGAAAGTAACACTTGCTATTTGCGGGGCTTTTTCCTTTAGATTATCTAATGTTTGATTGATGTATTGGTTTTGCTTGCGCACGGTTATGTGAGTTTGATCATTAAACCAGCGTTGTATGGATGAGCCCACATCATTGAGTCGTTCCTTCAAAGCGGGAACATCTTCCATGAAATTTGCTACCTGCTTGGATAGAAGATAAAGTATGCTCCCTCCAATAATAAAAGTAACTACTAAAGGTATCAATATAGAGAACGTTTTGGGAAACTTCCTCTTGGATAAGAATTTTGTGGTGGGCAAAAGTAGTGTAGCCAGTAAGATTGCAAACAGAATCGGCAATATGAAATCCTTTGCAAGAACTAACGCTGCACAAATCAATCCTAAAGAAAGAAGGTTAAAACTTAGTTTTTTATAAAAGGGTTCAGATTTATCCATGCTTAAGGTTTGGTGTTGAAGATTAATTATCATGCCAATGAGGAAGCGAAAATATTTGCAGGTAGAACCAATAAATAGAAGCTTAGTTGTGGAAATTATACCTCACTGTTTGAGGTATGATTTCCATTTTTCTTTCTTAGGCATGCTTGCTGGCCTTTTAATCCACTGGGTACACTTATTGTCTTTCTCATGGTATGATAGACCGGATAAAAAAAATCTCCTTAGATTATTGGCGTATAAGTAAGCTTACCCTAACCGGTTATCTTGATAACGATGCATTTCTCTATGCGGCTTCGATAGCCTTTTCAACCATCTTTTCTTTGCCAGCCATTATTCTAATTGTCCTTTCCATCGGATCTACTTTCTATGAGCGAGACCTGGTTCAGCAAGAACTAATTAATCAAGTGGCTGCGTTGATTGGCAGAGAAAGCACAAAGCAAATTGAAAAGGTAATTCTCGATGCTACGTATGATATGAGCAGCGTCATTGCGAGGGTTATTGGAATTGGTACGCTTATTTTTAGTGCTACCACAGTGTTTATTTCATTGCAAACCAGCTTAAATAAAATGTGGGGCATAAAACCAAAACCCCGAAAAGGTTGGTTAAAGCATATTATCAACCGATTGCTATCATTTTCTATGGTAGTCAGTTTGGGCTTTGTACTTCTTGTCTCATTGGTCATCGACACCATTCTTGTTTTAGTTCAAAAGAAAGTCGATGGAGTTTTTGATGGACTCACAGCGCACCTCCTGTCGGGGGCAAATCTATTAGCGTCTCTTGCCATCATCACGTTAATTTTTGCGCTATTGTTTAAAATCTTGCCAGACGCGAAAATTCAATGGCGCGATGTATGGGCAGGCGCGTTTATCACAACCTTGCTATTTACTTTAGGGAAATACCTGATTGGTTTTTATTTAGGAAACAGCAACATAAACTCGGCTTACGGAGCTGCAGGCTCATTTGTTATTGTTCTATTCTGGGTTTATTTCTCCACACTGATTTTTCTTTTTGGCGCTGAATTCACTGCAGTACACGCAGCTCACAATGGAAAGGGAATTATACCCTACAAGAATGCGGTAAAAATTAAAATAGTGGAAGTGCCTCAGGATTAGTTAGATCAAGTGCAACCAAAGCACTATCAACCGGTTACTTGAGTAATGTAAAAACCAAAACCTGGCCAGCAAGGAATATTTTTACGAACGCTTTTGTAAAAGTTTTTCAAGTGAAAATGGGTAATGCAGTGAAGCTTGTTCCTAAGGCTAAAGCCGAGACTAGAAAGGAAGAGCAAAACGAGGTAAAACTTAAGATTAACTCACAGATTATTTCTTAGGACTGCCTAAAATGCTTTCTTTTATTCCTGCCTGGATCGACTTGGCCCAGAGGTTAAAAATAAAGCGCTTCCGATCCCGTTCAAATTCAATTGTGCCCTTCCTATCTTTGACCGGGGTCGACTTATCTTTGGTGTCTTTTAGTAGCGTGTTGATCAATGCAGATTTTAATTTCTGAATAGATCCTTCCTGATTTAAGGTTACGATTTTCAAATCTTTGTAATTGAGTTGAATCTCACCCCGGGATTTGTAATCATTATATTCAAAATTAAAATAGAGTTTATTTAGTAATCCCGATTCAAATTCGAGGGAGGCAGCGGCTCCTGTTAATGTATTCAACTCACGGAGCGGGACATTAGAAATTTTTCCGTTTGCAGTATATTCTTTTGTCGAATCGCCAGGAAAGGTGAACACAGCTTCGATTAAACCCGTTTTCATAAAATTACCTGAAGCAATCAATTCGGCAGGTTTGAGGTTCTGCGATTGATTGGTGAGGCCCGTCATCAAGCCCTGCACATTGTTAAACTCTACATACCCTGGTTCGTTCGCTTCTTCAGCAAATTCTTCTACTACAATAGTTCCCTTCTGAATTGAAATACTATCAATACTGAATTTATAGGGAAGCCTTGCAAGGCTTAGCATGGGCATGGGGACTATTTTATCCTTCAAAAAGGGGACTCGTTTGTCTCGAAAGGCATACACTTTTGAATCTTCTATAGAGAGACGTGAAATGGAAAGTGAGCCGCTAAGTGCGGACTTGTAATCAATTTCGAAAAAAGCTAAGCGCGGTAAACTAACATCTACGCGGGTTACCTGCTTACCGAGAACGCGGGCAAATTCTATTTTGCCATAGTTTGGAATTAGTTTTATGGAGTCGACAATCAGCGAATGTTTGTAACTATCCAGGTGAATGTTATCTGCCAACACTGTATAAAATCCTGTTGCTTCTTTACAAACTAGTTTGCTTAATGAGCCTGTTAGATGATGAAACCTAGATCCAAGGTCTTCAATTGAAAACGCGGTATCATAAGAAAAGCGTCCCATGGATAGGTTAGCTCTGCCACTTAGCTCAAGAAGCGAATCATTTGTAACAGAGAAATTAACCTTGTTCAATTCAACGCTTTCAATCAGCAACGAATACTTAAAGGGCTTATTAGAGTGAATATTCAGCGAATCTCTTTTCCCTATTAAATAATTAACACTTCCACTATCAAGCAACAGATGCTTGATCTTAAGGTGGTTATTTGCCAGTAGCTGGAAAATATTTATTCCGGAAATTTCAATCTTATCAAAGACACAATGGAAATCTCCATCTTCGTTACTAATCTCTAGTTGCCTAACAGTAATTGATTTCGCAAAGACATTAACGCCAACTGAACCAACTGAACCATTCTTACGAGATAGCTCAGCAATTATTTTGGTCTCTAAAATCTGCGAAAGAACTAACCCAATTATAAACGCAATTGACACTAAGCCTCCCGCTATCAGCAGGAATCTGAATTTTTTTGATTTCCATGTTCGGGCCTTTTTCAACGTTAGTTTTAAAATCTAGTTCCGATAGCCAACTCTATCGACTCCCTATTAGTCTGAATAGAATTGAAATAATGGCGAGTACCAGTAGCACATGGATAAAAGCGCCTAAGCTGAAGTAGAAGAATCCGAAAGCCCAGCCAACAAGCAATACAACAGCGAGTAAATAAAGAATGTCTCTCATAATAATTTGGTTTTTAGTTATCCACACTATTGAATAATTGTGCCAACAAGCGAAATCAGATAATTAGGGGTATGTTCGGCAAGAGTGGGGAATTTATGCTCGACCACTGTAGATTTATTGCCACGAAAAATTCATTAGAGTAGGGTTTTTGGGTATTTGCCATCTGGCACGTTTTTGAACTGTCCGGTGAGTAGAAATAAAACTCAAAATCTTATGAAACTATTGATGGATATTCTGGTTGTGTTAGGATCTGTTTTTTTAGGGTATATTGTATTTATGGGCGCCTCAATCTTACTAATCAAAGCCTTCTTTCCTTTTCTTAATCAAGAGGAATTTGAGTTAATGGAGCGTACCCGATTGGCAAAACAGAGCAAAGCTAAAATAGCTGGTTAATTAGAAGATTATGTGGAATGTTCTGGTTGTGGATGATGAAATTGACATCTGTGTCTTGGTCACAAAACATCTCCAGAGTCGTGGCGCAAAGGCCGACTATGCATTGACTATCAAAGAAAGCCTGCATAAGACAACTACCACTCCGTATGACTTGTATGTGATCGATTTAAATCTAACAGATGGCACCGGCTATGACTTGGTTGAGAAATTAAAAGACATGCATGTGCCCTGTAAGATTATTATGATTAGCGCCCACGATGCGGAAGCCCGAAAAGCAATTTCAAAAGGTGCTGACTATTTTTTACCAAAGCCCCTTTCAAAAAGGACTATTGACGAGGCGCTGCAAAAAGTGAATTTCTCAAGTAATTAATTTGACCCCCATGGCTCATATTTTAGTAATAGATGATGACAAAGACATCTGTCTTACCCTCTCCAAATTCCTGATTAAAAATGGTTATCAAGTGGAGATTGCCGGTAGTGGTGAGGAAGGACTACAGATTCTTCGAAACCATAACATTGATTTGATCCTATGTGACTATCGCCTGCCGGACTATACAGGCTTGGAAGTTTTACAAAAAATAAAAATACTTTCACCAAAATCTGCTGTTATTATCATTACGGGTTATTCCGATGTGCGCACTGCTGTTGAAACTTTTCGATATGGCGCAAGCGATTATGTTACCAAGCCTTTGTTTCCTGATGAACTTCTGGTAACGATAAGAGAAACACTCCAAAAAAATGAAGCAAAAAAAACTCAGCAGACCGGAGTAAGCGATTCACAATCAAAGAAATCCTATGATGGAAAGCTTACTGCTTCCGATTTTATTATAGGAAAAAGCATTCAATCACAATCGGTGCAAAAATATATTGAACTCATTGCCCCATCTGATATGTCGGTAATTATTCATGGGGAAACCGGCACCGGAAAGGAATTTGTAGCGCAATCCATCCATCGGTTCAGCAATCGAAATAAAAGCCCTTTTGTTGCCATCGACTGCGGTGCATTGCCTAAAGAGTTAGCTGGGAGTGAACTATTCGGACACATAAAGGGGTCGTTTACCGGAGCCATAGCAGACAAGCCTGGAAGTTTTGAAGTTGCCCATGGTGGGACAATTTTTTTAGATGAGATCGGAAATCTTTCCTATGAAAATCAAATAAAATTGCTTCGGGTAATTCAGGAGCGCAAGATTAAAAGAATTGGTGCTACAAAAGACACTTCTATTGATGTTCGAATTATAGCGGCTACCAATGAAGATCTGAACAAAGCGGTTAAAGAAGGAAAATTTCGGGAAGATCTATTTCATCGATTAAATGAATTTAAAATTCAGCTGTCACCTTTGCGGGAAAGGAAAGACGATATTATGGTTTTTGCAAATCATTTTCTTAACAAGGCTAACGCTTCTTTGCAGAAGAATGTGCAATCCTTTTCTGCAGAAGTTGCTGAATATTTAAAAAACTACTATTGGTATGGAAATTTGCGGGAGCTAACCAACGTAGTCAAGCGTTCGGTTTTATTGGCAACTGGAGATGAAATATTAGAAGATAGTTTGCCCGCAGAGATCTTGCAGGTTACTATGGATGATGCCAAGGTAGGAGTTGACGAAAGCAGAGGTGTGTTGAAATCTGTTGCAGGTTCGGCCGAGCGTCAGGCAATTATTGAGGCGCTTGAAAGAGTTGCCTATAATAAATCGAAAGCTGCCGATTTGTTGAATATTGATCGCAAGACTTTATATAATAAACTCAAGCTGTATAATATCCCTATGTAAAATGTTTTAAAGTAGTTGCTCTTATGGCTCTGCGTTGTAGAACACGCTCTTCAATTTTTCTTCAAAAAATATTGGAAGGAACTTCCGCCTCGGTTATCGAGGCGGGAGTTCTTTCAAATTGATCGTTACCTCACCAGATTGAAAGCGATGAACAATTGTGCGTTTGAATTTTTAGAATCACCAATAACCGCTCTTGCGCCATCGGTATCAGCAATTTTAACAAGTCCGTAGTTGTAGCGACCACCTACCTGCACAGCTCCAAAATTAAATCCGATTCCTCCTGCTAATCCATAGTCATACGATTTTAACTGATCTTTATCAATTTCGTCACTGCCGTTTGCCAAGTCGCCACTGTACGAGATATTGGCATTCAGCAAATAACTGGCATATCCACCTAGGTGAATTTCAGCTGATTTCCCCAATTTAATTGCCGCAAGCACCGGCAGGTCAAGGTAGTTTAGATTGTATTTTACTTCCTGATTAAAAGAACCAGAAGTATACATCGCATTCGCTCCTTTTGTGCTGTAAAGCAACTCAAGTTGTAAAGCCGCCACATCGCTGGATATCACCTGTCCGTAAAAACCCAGGTTAACTCCAATCCGCGCATTCTCATCGTTTATATTATCAATGTATAAATTGCTTACATTGAGTCCGCCCTTAATGCCGGCTCTTTTGGTTTGCGCATCTGCATTTTCAATAGCAAATACAGAAACAAGTGCCGCTATGAACAGGACACTAAAATATTTGTTCTTCATTTTCATAATCACGCGTTTTAATTTGTTTGATTATTGCTGTATAAAAAACAAGCCACAATAAAATTGGTCACAACGCTCACTAATTTACATAAGCCCAAAACTATTTCAGGAATCGCTTCCACAACTTGTAGAAAGAAAGTCACATGCTTAAAAAACATTACACGCAAATCACTCTGATTCTTATTGTACTGGTGCTTACCACAGTCAGTATTTTAACCTACCGTAACCTTAACAATTACATCGAGGAGGTAAATCAAATCCGTCATTCTAATCGGGTGTTGCAAGTTTTGGAAGAAGTTTTTTCAGCCGTAAAAGATGCCGAAACGGGGCACCGCGGCTATCAACTTACAAGAGACACACTTTTTCTAACACCTTATAATTTAGCTGTTGAGTCTATCATACAAAAAATCAAGACCCTTGATAGTCTGGTTTCTGAGAATCCTGAACAACACCAACGCGCTGATACTCTGCAAAGCCGGATAAATTATCAGCTCCTTATTATCAGTCGTATTTTGGCAAACACAGCCAATTCAAATCTATACCTGGATACCTACGAAAAAAACTTATTGATAGCAGGGAAAAAAAATATGGATGAAATTCGAATGCTTGTAAAGGAGATTCGGCTTGCGCAGGCACAAATTTCTTTGGGGCGAATTCAAAAGGAGGCAACTTTTCGTGAAATTGCCCCCTTTGCAATCCTCGTCTACTCATTACTTGCTATTGGAGCATCAGTTATTCTATTTTATAAAACCCTAAATGCTTTACAAAAGAAACAGAAAGCAGAACAATTGTTACTTGAAAATAATAAGTCTCTTAAGGAAGAAATTGCGCTCCGGCAATTTACTCAGGCACTACTTAGTAATATTCTCAACTATTCACTTAGTGGGATTATGGCCTATAAGGCAGTCAGAGAAAACGGAAAAATTGTTGACTTCGAATGGATTCTTGCCAATCGCGAAAGTGCAAAGTTAATCGGTAAGCAGGAGTTTGAGTTGATTGGAACCAGGCTGCTGACTCAAATGCCTGACACGGTAGAAGAAGGAGTTTTTGACCGCTATGTCGATTTAGTAGAAACGGGAGATCCATTGATAATAGAAAGACTTCATTCCGGTCCAAATTTTACCGGGTGGTTTCACATTGAAGCGGTAAAATTGGAGGATGGTTTTGTCGTTACATTTTCAGACATCACTGAACGAAGAAATAAGGACAAGCAGTTACAACAAATCAACGAAGATCTCAGGCGTTCAAATGAAGACCTAGAGCAATTCGCTTATGTGGCCTCGCACGATTTGCAAGAACCGCTGCGTAAAATAAGAGCTTTTGGTGATTTATTAAATGTGGAATTCAAGGAGGCATCTGGTGCGAACGATTATGTCCATCGCATGCAAAATGCGGCTTCGCGCATGCAAGTGCTCATTCAGGATTTGTTAGCTTTTTCAACCGTATCTCGCGGGGCAGCCCGTTTTGAAAATCTCAACATGGCCGCGATTTTCACTCAAGTGCTCGATGACCTCGAGCATCAGATTGCACGTGAACAGGCAACTGTAACTATTGAAGATATCGATCAATCTATTTTAGGTGACGAAGTTCAAATTAAACGACTCTTTCAAAATCTGATCAGCAATGCAATTAAATTTCACAAGGCAAACGTATTGCCCATAGTGAATCTGAGCGCCAAAATTCTTTCTGACGATGAGCTAAGTGATCGTTTTCCTAGCCTTGAGAGAAGTGTTAACTACCTGCAAATTACTGTTGAGGACAATGGTATTGGCTTTGGTAGTCAGTATGCTGAAAGGGTCTTCAATATTTTTCAACGGCTTCATAGCCGGCTGGAGTATGAAGGCACTGGCATCGGGCTTGCTATTTGCAGAAAGATTGTAACAAATCACCGTGGCTACATTCTTGCCACAAGTGAAGAACAGGTTGGGTCTAAATTTATAGTTATCTTACCACAATAAAACCTTTTTTGTGAAAGCAACTTCAAATCAAGTTACAATTCTGATTGCTGACGATGATCCGAATGATAGAATGCTAATGAAAAAGGCTTTGGACCAAAATAAGACGCGACATCTGATCCATTTTGTTGAAAACGGAGCTGACTTAACGGATTATCTGCCTAGGCGCGGCCGCTATCTGGTAAGAAACGTAGATAAACCTACCTTAAATTTTATTGGTTTTGAATATGCCTAAAATGGATGGCCTGGAAGCCTTGGGGCTGAAAAGATCCGGACTAGAGCTAAGAAGAACTCCGGAAATTGTTCTTTCCACCTCAAAAGCGGAAGAAGATATTTTTCAAACCTACGATCTTGGAGTTAATTCCTTTACCTGCAAACCCGTGCACTTTCAGAAGTTAGTAGAGATTACCAAAGAAATTGAAAATTATTGGGTCGGTACTGTGGCTCTGCCACCAAAATAGAATAAGTCATGAACTCACAGACTATCCATGTTTTAATTGTTGAAGATGATGAGGATGATGTGCTCATCGTGCGTAAGTTTTTGAAGCAAAGTGATTTCTTTCGATTTGAAATAGTTTGGGAGCCGAATCCTGCAAAGGCTCGCGAGTTAATTGAGCATGGAGATTTTGATGTGTTTCTGATTGATTATCGGCTAGGTGCTGAGAATGGTCTGGACCTTGTTCGATTTGCTCATTTAAAACACATTTTAAAACCTTCCATTTTGTTAACAGGCCAAGGTGACTTGCGGGTTGATGTGGATGCCAGTATGCTTGGTGCAGCCGATTATATAATAAAGTCTGAGTTGAATGCCTCCATGCTCGAACGCAGCATCCGTTACTCGTTAGCTCAAGCTAAAGTGATTAGGGAGTTGGATGAAAAGGAAAAGAAATACAGTTCACTGTTCGAGCATTCTGTTGATCCTATTTTTCTAGCTACGGGAGATTTTAAATTTCTAAATGTTAATCATGCTTTTCTTAACTTCTTTGGCTACGAATTGATTGAAGACACTCAATTGCTTTTGCGCGATCTCTTTACTAATGAAGATGATTATCAGTTTGCACTTGACGTACTCAAAGAGGTTGGGCTGATTAAAGATTTTGAGGTTGAATTGATAAATAAAGCAGGCGTTAAGAAATGGTATCTTTTCAATTGTGTTTTCATTCCCGACCAGGCCCCTGAGTTTTGCTGCTATCAAGGCATCATTCACGATATCACACTACGCAAAAAGGCGGAAAAGGAATTGTTAGAAACTGAGCGACTCACATTAACTGGAAAAATGGCGCGCACCATTGCTCATGAAGTTAGAAACCCGCTTACAAACCTTACGCTTGCAATTGAGCATATCAATGACGAACTGCCAAAGGATAGTCAATCTATAAAAGTCTACACTGAAATAATAGAACGCAATGCACTGCGTATTGAAGAACTTATTGAAGAACTCCTGGCTTCGTCTAAGCCAAAAGAACTCGACTTGCAACTAATTGATCTGCAGCAATTGGTTGACGAAACTCTCGAGCTTGCAAGTGACAGAATTAATTTTAATCATGTTAATCTTCAAAAGTCTTTCGCTGATAACCTGCCTCGTATTCTGCTTGACAAAGCAAAAATGAAAATTGCACTAATTAATATTATCATTAACGCCATTGAAGCGATGACAGGCGATCAACGAAACTTGACTTTGATTACCTCACAGAAAGAAAGCATCATTCTACTGCAAATAAAAGATACTGGTAAAGGCATGACTGCTGATGAGCTTGAAAATCTATTCGAACCATTTTTTACCGCTAAGCCAAATGGATTGGGCTTAGGACTAACTTCCACAAAAAACATTTTAAATAGTCACAATGCAGTCATTCAAGTAGAAAGTGAACCGGCTAAAGGAACTACGTTTACACTTCAATTTATTCTTGCCAATTAATTAACACTCGTGTGTTTCAATAATAACACACTGTGCAAGAATTTCCACATTATAAAATTCACCTATCTCCTTATTCAACTCTGATTCCACTCTTTCTAGTTGGGGTGAGTTTTGCATTGCTTCGGAAAACAATTGCATTATGAAAAATATAGGTATAGCAGTAATCGTAATCGGCATTTTAATGACCGTCTTCACAGGATTTAATATAATAACGAAAAAGAAAGTGCTTGATGTTGGCTCTGTTGAGATAAACAGAGAAGAGAAAACACCCATTTATTGGTCGCCAGTTACAGGGTTAGTTCTGATTGGTGTAGGAGGGATTTTGATTTTTGCTGGTCGCAAGAAATAGCCGGCTAACCTTAATTTTTAAAGTCATGAAAAATTTAAATATTTTGTATACAGACGGACGAGACGTAGTTGTAACTGACGACATGTTGGAAACTAAGAAGTCGCGCTATCAATTAAAAGGCATTACAGGTTTTGGTCTGGCGGTAGTTAAACCAAGGCTATTGCCAGGGCTTACCCTTATCATTGTCGGAATTGCCCTGATTGCGGATTCTTACTTTGATCTTACACCGTATAATAATCTTATTCACCTATCGCCTACTACACAATTCATTTTAGGCGGGAGCGCATTCTTGGTCGGGATTGCCTTAATGATTATGAACAGAAAAAAGTATGCCTTGCGAATTGAAACCGCTGAAGGATACAAGCATGTGGTTATTTCAAAAAGCAAGGAATACATTAACCAGATTTTAACAGCTATTAGAAGAGCAAATATGAGAGCGCTCAATCCGGATAAGTTGGTTGGCTAAAAACATACGATGCAGGGCGGATCCTTGCGTAGAATTTAAAAAGAAAAACCATGAAACAAGAATCAGAAGATTTATATATAACAGTTAACGATATCTCCATCGGTTATACTGACAGCGGAAATGAAAAGGGTCACCCAGTTATTTTCATCCACGGATTTCCCCTAAACAAATCCATGTGGAAAGACCAACGCAAAGCACTTTGGAATACGTACCGCGTAATAACCTACGATATCCGCGGTTATGGAAATTCCGAACCTGGAGCCGAAGAAATTTCCATTGATCTGTTAACATCTGATTTATTGCATTTTATTGACGGCCTAAAACTAGAAAAAGTAGTTCTTTGTGGGTTCTCAATGGGTGGATACATCGCTTTAAATGCGATGGATAAATTCCCCGACAGAATAATCGGGCTGGTTTTGGCCGATACTCAGTGTCAGGCAGACACTGAAAAAGTTAAGAAAGGAAGATTGAAGACCTGTGAAGATATCAGGCAAAACGGCCTTGAACTGTTTGCTGATCAATTATTGCATGGGCTTTTCTATGCTAACCCCGAAAAAGAGAACTCGAAGGAGATTATTGAAGTACGAAGAATGATAGAAGGCAATTCGGTGGACGTTGTATGCAATTCTCTAATGGCAATGGCCAATCGAAAGGAAACCTGCAGCGTTCTTGAAAAGATAGATATCCCAACACTTATTTTGGTTGGGAAGGAAGATGAAGTAATTCCTTTAGCAAAATCGGAATTTATGCAATCAAAAATTGACGGTGCAACCCTAAATATAGTTTCGGATGCCGCTCACCTATCTAACATAGATAATCCAGTAGAGTTTAATAGATACCTGGCTCAATTTCTACAGCATGTAAAACAGCAGAGAAGTCACCTGTTAATATCAACTCATTGATTATGGCGAAGAATAGATTGATAGTAACCAGTGTATTTGGTTTCCTTTTGTTTTTTGCAACAAGCTGTAAAATTGGATTGGTAGAACAGCCTCCGCCAGTAGCGCTGATTGAGTTCGCTCCTTTGTCTCCATCACCACAAATGGCTTGGATTGGTGGGCACTATGGACATAGAAATCAACAATACATTTGGATCGGTGGTGGGCACGTTAAGCCTCATGCTCGAAAAGTTTGGGTGCCTGGCCGCGATGTTCCTGTGCGAGGAAAATACCGATACGTAGGGAACACTGGAAATAATTTATGTTAAACTTTTAAATAATTAATATTATGAAAACTGAAATAGTAGATAACGAAACTGGGACAAATCAAGAAGGAGCGCACGCCAACACGCCCTTGCATTACCTCACAGCAACTTCTATGTTGGCTAACAAGGTGTTCAACACACATGATGAAAAGTTAGGTGAGGTAAAAGATATTATGATTGACGTGATAAGTGGAAAAATCGAATACGTTGTTATAGAGTTCGGGGGATTTTTAGGTATTGGCGAAAAATATTTTGCAATACCCTATTCAATTCTTGCTCTTGACACCGTGGAAGAATGTTTCATTATCGATCAAAGCCGCGAGACGCTCGAAAAGGCTCCGGGCTTCGATAAGGACCATTGGCCAAAAACCAATTCGCATGAATTCAATACATCAACTACCTATTGGGGCGGTTTTATGGGACCCAACACGGGCAACTTTTGATCAATTTGATATGACCCACCTGTTTTCTGAGGAAAAATTACCGAGGCGTTACCTTGATTCGGAATTAACGAAACTCGTTAAGGATGACAGCCTGTTTATTTTTCCTTTGAAAACGGAAAGGGATTGTGTTCGCGAGTGCCGGTTGCACCCGCGTCACTATTTAAGAAAAATTCACCTGCTGTTTTTGTGCAATCTGTTTTGCGCTAACTAAAATGAAAGCGTTACATAGTTTTGTCTATCCAAATCAAGAAGATAAATCGGGGAAAGCACCTTATGCTTCCGTTACATCGAAAAACTATAGCACAAACGAACAAAGAGATTTTGATGGTGCTTTAGCGGGCAAAAGGAGATTTAGATTAAAGACATATTTGGATCGGGTAAAAAAATACTTTAACAAAAAATAGTCATGAGCAAGAACGAACAAACTGCTAATGTTGCCACCACACAATTAGACAACAACATGGCTAAAGCCAAGCCTGTAAAAATGGGCTGGAGTTCACCACAAATAGAGGAGATTACAAAAAGTTTGAACGCTTTGCTTGCAAATTATTCAATCCACTACCAAAAATTAAGAAGCTTCCATTGGAATGTTAAAGGATCTGACTTTTTTGATTTGCATGAAAAATTTGAACTGCAATACACGGAAGCGCTGATACATATTGATGCAATCGCGGAACGAATCCGGATTTTTGGCGAAGCTCCATTCAGTTCACTTAAGCAATACCTGGACACTTCTGAAATTGAGGAAACAACTTCTGAATTGAATTCTGATTTAATGGTTCGCGAAATGTTGAGCGATTACACAATCCTGATAAGATACATGGAGGATACTGTTGAAATTTGTGCTAAGCATGCTGATTCCGGTACTGAAAGTATGGTGAAAGGGTATATCAATAAGATCGAGACACACCACTGGATGTTCTCTGCATTTATGGCGCGGTAATTATAGGTTATGATCGAAAACCAGGAAAACGAACTTACACTGATCTATCACTCCGATAAAGCAGAGGATAAGAAAATGCTAGCCTATGTTGAGGTGCTTGGAAAATACAAGACCAAGAGTCTCAATTTAAAAAGGCAGGCGCTAACAGAAACTCAACTTGCAGAAATTGCCGATAAAATGGCACTACCAATAACTGACCTGTTGGATGGGAGTTACATTGACCAGACTCCCCTGAAAAATATGCATCAAAGCAGCATGATGAGTAAAGCGGACCTACTAACCATGCTATCAAAAAACCCACTTTTACTGGCAACACCCATCATTATTGTTGGTGCAAAGGCATACAAGCATAAATCAGCATTTGAGATGATTAAAGAGATCTCGCGTTAGAATGAAAATTTCAAGTATGTGGCCTTATTTCTACAGTATCCGGTAAAATACTCACCTGAAAAAACCAAACACCGAGAGATTCTAGAAAATTTCAATGATTTAAGTCTGGCATATTTTTCCCTTAGGAGATAAAAGAAACGGTTCACCCTAAATTTTAATACAATGAATACGGATAAAAGAAATCAGAATCAAAAACAAGAAAGCCACAAGAGCAAATCCGAACAACCGATTCCTTTCACCAGAAGGGGATTAAATGAGGATGAGCAAAAAAAAGTCACCAACACCGATGGCAACAAAGAAACAGAAAATTCATCTGACTACACAAGCACCGCGCGCCAGGATGAAAAGGCCAAGCCAACACGCGAGGGGCACAAGAAGAATAATAATTTTAAATAGAAATTGTAGTCATGAAAACTACAAGGAATGTAATAATAACTATACTGGCTTTTGCCGCTATCGCTTTCTTTGCGGTAAATGCTCAAACAAAGCTTATGGCTAAACGCACCTTGTTGGGTACGCGCGTTGTGCACCATGCGCTCCATCATGACAACATCGCTTTGGGAAACAAAACGGATAAATTTTCATCTATTAAGATAAAAGTAAAGGAAGGATCTGTTAATGTTTATAAATCGACTATTCATTTCGCCAATGGCGAGAAACTAGAGATTGATTTACCGAAAAATCTTTCTAAGACTACAGACGGAGAAGAAATTGATTTGAAAGGTGATCGTCAGGCAATTGAAAAAATTACCTTTTGGTACAACGCAAAAATAAAGTCGGACCAGCCGAGTGTGATAGAGGTTTGGGGTCTCCAATAACACTTCATTTTGGTCTACTTTTAAAAGCCTCCCTTATCGGAGGCTTTTTTAATGAGTTATTCTCACATTTACCAACCTGTTGGGTTCTTTAAGAAAAATCGTGCACATTTAATGCATGAGTTTGAGCATTATTGGCCTGATCGTTTACTCCATGGCACTTGTTGCCGTTTGTATTCGAATATTATTTGAAACAAATAGTACAACAAAAACGCTTGCTTACCTGCTGCTTTGCTTGTTTGTTCCTGTAATTGGCATTGGCTTCTACGTTACATTTGGAGTTAATTATTGGCAAAAGAAGTATTACGGCAAAAAATTCAAACAAGGTATTGAAACCCTAAAGGATCTTAAAGCAGATGTGCAGGACTATGAAAGGACTGCCATCGCTAATAAGAATGAATCGGTAAATCAGTTTTCAGAGCTTACCCTTTTAATCGATAAAGACTTGGGAAGTCCACTTACTAACAATAACCAGGTAACATTGCTAATCAATGGTGAACAGAAGTTTCCTGAGCTCATTGCCGAAATCAACGCAGCTAAACATCATATTCATTTAGAGTATTACATTTTTGAATACGACACAATCGGAACGGAGATAATAGAATTACTTATAACTAAAGCAAAGCAAGGAGTTGAAGTTCGTTTTATCTATGATGATTTCGGCAGTCCAACCATTAAAAAGAAGACAGAAGCCCGGATGCGCGAAGCGGGCGTGCTGGTGTTTCCTTTTCACAAGGTTAGATTTTATCTGTTGGCAAATCGTATTAACTACAGAAATCACCGGAAAATTGTTGTCATTGATGGGCATACAGCATTTGTTGGGGGAATCAACGTTTCGGATCGGTATATTAATAATGAGCCGGGTAAATTATTTTGGCGAGATACACATATAAAAATTCAGGGCCCGGGCGTGTATTACCTTCAATATTTATTTATTTCCGATTGGAATTTTTGTTGCGAACATAAATTGAAACCCAACAACAACTACTTCGCAGCAACAACAGTAAACGAAGAGAGTACTTACATTCAGATTGCAGCGAGTGGGCCAGACTCCATGTTTTCATCTATTCAGTATTCAATCCTACAGGCCATTTTCCTGGCAAAAAAGGAAATTCTCATCACTACTCCTTACTTTATTCCGGGCGATGGTATTTTAGACGCGCTTTCTGTGGCGGCATTAAGTGGCCTTTCCGTAAAACTATTAGTACCGGGCATTAGTGATTCTAAACTTGTAAATGCGGCCTCGCGATCTAATTATAATTCATTGCTACTTTCTGGCGTGGAAATCTATACGTATCAAAAAGGATTTGTGCATGCTAAAACCATGGTTACTGATGGGTTGCTTTCCATAGTGGGTACTGCCAACATGGATGTTCGAAGTTTTGATTTGAATTTTGAAGTAAATGCGCTTATCTACGATCAAAAAATTGGGGCAACTATGCGCACACAATTTTTTGATGATCTCAAATACGCTTATAAACTTGATCGGGAAAAATGGAGTACGCGTTCACTCATTCAACAACTGCCTGAAAGAATTGCTCGGTTATTTTCGCCCGTACTTTAGATGTGTTACCCAAACGGAAGGCGGCAGACTGCTTAGAGCACGCTGCACGAAGTTTCGACAAAGGGAGCGGACAGACCCCATTGCCTATGGAAGTAGCGTTGCAAGTAGCCAAGGAACTTTAATTTCCTTTTATTCTTTCCAAATAAGAATCAAAAGTTTTGCGATTCCATTTGGCAAATCTTCCACGCTGCACTACCAACGTATTGTCAATAGATGGCTGCAGGTAATAGTGAAAAGCAAATTCTTCTTTTGGATTATACCAACCCACAACCTGTCCAAATCTCAGGTCATTGAAAATAAGCGTATCCGAACGCTGCTCCAGAATATAAAAATGTTCTGAGAAACGGACAAGCTTGTCAATTTCAGTTTGATTTTTTAGTTGCCGTGAAAGCGAATCATTTTGAGGAAAGTAATTTTCAAAAACAAGTGCTTGCCTGTCAAACACTGAAAGATAATTTACAAAGTACCCAGATTCTGTTTCAACAATTGCAAACCACAACCAGTTTTGCAATGGAGCCGGGGTGGTGTATATCCGTTTAAATTCCTGGCGCTGCTCGGATAGCGCAAGCTTTACCTTTCTTCCAATAGCCAGTTTATTATAGATGCAGTAATTTAAATAAAGCAAACTTACGCCAAGGCCAAATACCCAACAGAATTTCCTTGCACTATGCTGGTTGTTTAGGAATAGAAGGCCAAGAAGGGCAAGCCCTACTGAAATTGAAAAGAACGGATCGGCAACATAAATAATGCTTAATGAAAACCGCTTGTTGTTAAACGGCTCCAGTAAGCCAATGCCATAGGCATTGAGCATATCTAAAAGAATGTGCGCTGTTAAGCAGGTGGCAAAAAAGATAATCCACGAAACAATGGGTATTGAGTTCTTGTGAATTCTATCAGCAAGAATGGCTAAGAAAAGTGTGGCGATCAATACAAAAGGCAAAGAGTGCGTTAAACCACGATGAGCGAGCAGATGATCAATGTCTGACAACCATGCTGAGGAAATGAAATCAATATCTGGAAGGCTGTGTGCGACAATGCCCCACACGATAGATTTTTTACCAAGTCTGCGGCCAACAAAGGCTTCACCCAGGCAGGCGCCTATGGCTATGTGTGTTAATGAGTCCAAGAGATGACAATGTTGCTACCAATATACCTAAGAATGGGTTGGCATGCATAAAAAAAGCCCCTTAATTGTGGGGCTTCATTACTTTATTCATTTTCGTTATCACTTCTTAAAAATTGACGCTCCGAAGACCAGCGTCAACACAGCAAGTGCAACGAAGACAAAGAAGAGAACTTTTGCAATGGAAGCAGCACCGGCTGCTATACCGCCAAATCCAAAAATGGCGGCAATAATTGCAATTACAAAGAAAATAACAGCGTAGCGTAACATAATTGATAAGGGTTAAGTTTTGAAAATTAGTTAGAGAGGTTTTTACAGTGCCTCCGCCACTGCCTGTTGATATTCGCAATACCCAGCTTGTTTTCTCTACCTGCTTCAAATCCGTGCCACTTAATTGAAAGCCAAGAACTCAACTTAAAATGAAGCAAAATTTTTAGAACGGTGTACCATTCTAAAGTTGACTGTGGAATTTATTCTGAAAGTGTGGATTTTATTACTCCCAATTTCCGATCAATTAAGCTCATTCCTCGCTTTAGCTCGTTCCCTCACACTTGGCATCTTATTTTCTTTGGGTTGCCTGAAGTTCTTGCAGTGTGTAGGAACATAAATTTAAATCAGTAACAAGTATGGAATCAAGAAACCTAATAGGCGGATTATTAGCTGGGGCGGCAATCGGAGTAGCTGTGGGAATTCTACTAGCTCCGCGCAGTGGTGATCAAACAAGAAAGAAAATCAAGCGCGATTCAAAACACTTAATGGGTGGCTTAAAGCATTCTGTTGAAGACTCGATTGACACCCTCAGGGATCAATACAACCACGGTATCGATGAACTTGCCAAACGCAGCAAAGGGACGATTGCAAATGTCAGCGATCGAGTAAAAATTTAATGAATTATTAAGATAGTTAATCTAAAATTTTAGCACCAAAATTATGAATAAGTTAAAAATGAAAGGCGCCTGGAACGAGGTGAAGGGAAAGCTAAAGCAAAAGTACGGTGACCTAACGGATAACGATCTAGCCTTTGCAGCGGGGAAGGAAGACGAGCTGTTAGGCCGTTTGCAAACGAAGTTGGGTAAAACCAAAGATGAGTTGCGAAAGGAAATTGAAAACTTGTAATAATCATGCAATTCACATGTGGTCACGAAAAGTAACTCTCACCAACACCGCAAACCCACTAATTATGAAAAAGATAATCATTGTACTATCCATGTTGATCAGCGCAACCCTGTTAGTTAATTGTTCCCCTTCCGGAGATAGCAAAGCAGAAAAAGTGCAGGGCGAAATTGAACGCGACATAAAAAATCAAAAGCAACAAGTTGCCCAGGATTTAAGAACACTGCGTGATGACATCAATACCAAGCTTGATAAAATTTCGAAGAAACTTGAGAATAGTAAAGATGAATCAAAAGAAGAACTAGAAGACATTAAGGAAAAACTTGCAGACCATCGGCAAAAAGTGGAAACCGCACTGGACAATATCGACCGCTCCAGTAATGAAACTTGGGATGACATTCAGCAAGGTGCTAAAAACACATGGAGCGAAGTAAAGGTTGAATCCGAACGTCTCAATGAAAAACTTGATGTTGCATTAAAAAACCTCAATAAATAACTAATTATGTATAATAAGAAAATAACCTCGTTCTCCTTTGCGCTGCTAATGATTGCCGCTGTTTCATTGACTCAGGTGCTGGTGGGGTGCAATGCAACCAACGCCACTAAAGGCGGAGCTATCGGTGCCGGCACGGGCGGTGCGCTAGGCGCTGTTATAGGTCATAGGTCAGATAACACCGCTGTGGGCGCCATTATTGGTGCTACCGTTGGCGGCACGGTGGGTGCGCTCATTGGCAACCACATGGACAAGCAAGCCGAAGAATTAAAGAAGGATTTGGCAGGTGCAGATGTGCAGCGGGTTGGTGAAGGTATTCTGATCACGTTTAATTCTGGACTGCAGTTTGATGTTAACTCTACTTCATTAGTTGGTGACACCAAAACTAATCTTGACAAGCTTTCAGGTACGCTAAAAAAATATGACGATACATCAATTTTAATTGAAGGCCATACTGATAATACGGGTGAGGCTAAATACAATCAGGATTTATCGGAAAGACGTGCGCGCAGCGTATCACAATACCTTACCGCACAAGGTGTGCAGGGCAACCGTGTTACTACAAAGGGGTATGGCGAAACGCAGCCGATCGCGGCAAATGATAACGATGGCGAAAGACAAAAAAATCGCAGAGTAGAAGTAGCGATTTACGCAAACAAGAAAATGAAGAAGTTGGCCGATAAAGGACAACTTTAAAATGCAATGGGTATGAAAGAGCAAGATGCAACCGAAAAGATGACAACGCTTTCTGAACAAGTTGATAGAGTGGTAAGTGAGGGGTATAAGGAAAACTTTAGAGTGGTGAACGGAGCCTTAACAAGCGAGAAGGCTTCGCACCCCTACAAGCCCGATCAGGTAGTGATTGCAAATTTTTACCGCTTTGAAGGATATAGCAACCCAGAAGATAATTCCATTCTCTTCGTGTTAGAAACCCATGATGGCAAGAAAGGAACCTTGGTCGACTCCTACGGGTCGGCTGCCGATGAAAATATTTCACACTTTATCAGGCAGGTAGAAGACATTCAGAAAAAAGATAAGCCGGAGTGAATGATATTTTAAAGTTCTTGTTCCTTGATTGAAAAAAGTGTCGGAATACATCGGGTCGAACTCCATGGCTTGCATCAAACTAATTTTGCTGGCCGGCAATGCCGATGGCATCCCAACCAGTCTGCGTTACGTTACAATCAAATAGTCAAATAGAATCACAGATACCTTTGGGAGCAGCAGCATTGCAAAAAAGGCAAAGCAGGAGACCGTTACCATGGGAGATTCTGCCGTAAATTCAAAAATGTGATTTCCTGTTTGAGTTTCAGAAAAAATACAACTTTATGTTAAATTCCAGCAGCAGTGAATGGAAAATGGTATTAGCAAGGAGTAAGTTTCAGTATAAGATCATCTGCCCATGTATCTAAATTCTTAATCTTGTCTCCGAAGTGCATATTGGCTCCCCAACCGATTATTTTTTTATTAGGGTATAGTTGTTCGCGAAGGTAGATCAAATTCATCGCCATGAGACTATCTCTTATGTTATTGTCTTTTCCTTGGAAAGTCTTACTTGTAATCTTCTCAAAGATTTTGTTGTAATAGAGATCTCTGAAATGCCCAACCCAACCAATAAGGGATTGATGGTAGACATTTAAAGCGGGAACCGGACTTATTAACTCTGCTAATTTTACTAGCTCTTGAATCGATTCCTCATTGAATCCTTCCGCGAGTCCCTTTTGTCCAGTTTCCAGATTTTCAAATTGAGCTTGAAGAATTTGTAGAGTTTTCTTACTGAACGAGATATTGTGATTTCAGAGAAGCTTCGAATTCGGAAATAAATCGCTTTGAGGCATAGGATGCTGAAACCTGACAATCAAAGCCGGTGATTTCTAATGTATCCTTTCTATTTCTCAGTGAATCAAGGTAGCCGTAAATCGTTTGAAATTCTTCGGTTGAAGTCCATATTGGAAATAGGCTGCTTTCAAATAATGAAAAAATGCTTTTCCCTTTTTTAATTTCTGAATTGGCAGTCTCCATTTGATAGAGCCCTGATTCGAATGCCAAGACATCAAAGTTTAATTGCTCATGCAAATACTTTACAAGTTGTATTTTAATGTCGTAATATTCTGGCGAATGACTTGGCTCTCCAAGTAAAACTATGTCGGCCTTCTCAAGTTCTGATTTCAGGAACTCCAATTTTGAGAAGTCAATTTGCCCGTCAGCTTTTTTGGACATTGAGATAACTCGGTATTCAGGAACTTGCGAAAGCACATACTATCCGCTCACTAGAAGGATTGAAAAAATTAGTATGATTGTTTTCATGTCTTATTTAACGTCAGTACTCGGGGCGATATTTTATCCAGAAGTATTGGCGCCATTGTTGCCAGCTGGGGCGTTTCTCTGGTCAAAATGTCAAACCTCAATTCTATTCTCCAGTCCACGTCACTGTCTGCGGAGTGGAATACTGTCCCACATTGGTAAAATTGTCTCCAGAGAATGAAAATAATTCTGATTTCTATTTTTCTAAATATCATTGATCAAACCGCAAGGGATATCATCGATCATGGGATAATGGACTCATTTCGTTGAATAGGTTGGTGGTTTCATTGTTTTAATATAGAATATACCGTCAAATACTTTATTCCAAACAGCTTTGGATTCACTGTATGAAATACCTGCCATAAGAAAGGGTACTCTGTTTGATAGCTTCTGAAAATCGATAAAAGCATAATTAGACATTGATACTGATGCTATCATTTTTTCAATTGAATTGGGTGTTCTATTGATGGGGTAATTATAAAATTTTTGCTTATACCATTCTCCATAAGTCCCTTCTTCTGAAACAAATCCTAATGAATAGACTCTTCCGGGTAATCTTAAATTAATCATGCTACCCATTAGTTCTATTGCTTTTGGACTTATACCCTTAAAAGTTAGCTCATTTTTTTCCTTTGCTATATGGTAGCTTGCCGCCCAGACAATTATTTTTCTATTCTTGAATTTATAATCTGCCAGCCAAATCAAATTATTAGCCATTGCACTATCCCTTACCGCTAGCCTTGCTACCCCCTTTAATTTTGATGCAGTCCAAGTATTTCTTGCTTGCATTTTAAGACTATTGATCTCTTGCATCCAAAGTTCGGACTCACTAGTTTGAGTGATTGTCTTAAGTTGGCTCTGAATAGAATCCAACACCTGATTGAATAGTTTGCGCTGATCAGGTTTAGGACTACTCGATGCATCCTCCCTGAAATTCATTTTCAGCTTTATGAGAGTCGCCAAGATGGATTTGAATTCCACATATTTTGGATCATCAAGAATCGGAAATTTATTTGCTTGGAGAAAAGAATGAAAATCAGAAGTATAATTTTTTTGTCCATAAGACATGTCATGTTTACAATCGAAACCAGTTAAATCAAGTTTCTTTCCTTTCATGTTTGACTCTCGCACATAGTCGAAGAAAGAGGTAAGTTCTTCTGATTCCGACCAAAGTGAATATATCTCGTTCCTTACGTCTTGCAATTTGTCAGTAAGAATTAATTCACTGTCCCAAATCTTATTAATTTCAAAAAAACCACTTTCAAAGGCTATAACATCGAAACCATGATTTTCAACAAGATATTTTATTATTTTAGTCTTAGCAATAAATGTAGTGCCATGACCATGCGTTTGTTCTCCAAGTAATACAATGTTGGCATCACCAATTTTTTTCGCGAGGACTTCATATCCAGTAAAATCATCATCAGATATATTAATAGATTTTATTTCAGTTATGTTCTCTTGTAAATCAATTTGTGTTACCTGTGCATTGCACAAAATTGGTAAACTGACAAGGAGCAGGTGGGTCAAACTTTTTGTCATTTTGAAAACTTTAATTTAATCTAATTTATTATCTTCTGTAATATTCAAAAAATGATGCCGGGAAAATCGTTGTTAAAATATGCTCTGCCGGCATTCTTAACGGTTTAACTTCATTTTTTTGACAAGAACAATTTGCTGCGTTAATGGCGCTTCCTACTACCGTGCATTTATTTAATTGTCGAAGGTTTCATCTTGTCGATATACAACAGACTGGCCGAAACTCAACTCTGTCGCCACAAATGTCATTAACACACAAAAGAGTCGTTTCATATCACTTGGTTTTAGTTGTCTTGAAAAAATTGCCCACGACATCCGAATATATGCAATTGCTGAGTACCTACCCAGGCTTGGGCGCTTACTCCACCGTAACCGACTTTGCCAGGTTGCGCGGTTGATCTACATTACATCCCCGCATCACAGCAATGTGATAAGAAAGTAATTGCAACGGCACTACCGAGATCAGCGGCATAAGCGACTCGGTTACATGTGGTACTTCTATTACAAACTCCGACATTTTTGGTATCAATGTGTCGCCTTCAGTAATGATGGAGATCACACGACCCTTGCGTGCTTTTACTTCCTGAATGTTGGAAACAACTTTTTCGTATGAGCTATCTTTTGTTGCTATAAATGCCACAGGCATTTCAGCATCAATTAAGGCTATCGGTCCGTGTTTCATTTCGGCAGCCGGGTACCCTTCCGCGTGGATGTATGAAATCTCTTTTAGTTTTAAGGCTCCTTCTAGCGCAACTGGGAAATTGTAGCCGCGGCCTAAGTATAAAAAGTTACGTGAGTCTTTAAATTCTTCGGCAATCAGTTTTATCTTATCATTGAGTGCCAACACTTTTTCAACTTTAGCAGGAAGGTTTTCCATCTCCACTAAAAGCTCATTGAACTTTTGTTCAGTAATTGTTCCCTTTTTCTCAGCAACAATTAACGCAATCATGTTAAGCACTGTTAGCTGTGCCGTAAATGCTTTTGTGCTGGCCACACCAATTTCCGGACCTGCATGTGTGTAAGCTCCCGCATGCGTTGCTCGTGGAATAGATGAACCAACAACATTGCAAACACCAAAAATGATAGCGCCTTTTGATTTTGCTAATTCAATGGCGGCAAGCGTATCTGCTGTTTCACCAGATTGTGAAATAGCAATCACCACATCGCCTTCGCGAATAATTGGATTTCGATACCGAAACTCCGAAGCATATTCAACTTCTACGGGTACTCTGCAAAACTCTTCAAAGAAATACTCGGCCACTAACCCGGCATGCCACGAGGTGCCACAAGCCAGAATAACAATGCGATCCGCTTGAACTAATTTATTTAAATATTCGCGCAAGCCGCCTAATACTAATCGTCCGGAAGCAGAATCCAACCGACCACGCATACAATCTCTTATAGAACGAGGTTGCTCGAAAATTTCTTTTAGCATGAAATGCTCGTAGCCACCTTTTTCAATAGCTTCCAATTCCAAATCAATTGTCTGTATGTATGGGGTAAGCGGTAGATTGGATGTGTCCTTAATGGTTAGCTCACCATCATTGACAATAGCTATCTCCTGATCATTCAAATAAATGACTTCATTCGTGTATTCGATAATTGGTGTAGCATCCGAGGCCATAAAAAATTCGCCTCGCCCAACACCTAACACCAGCGGACTTCCTTTGCGTGCAGCAATTAGTAAGTTTGGATCATGCACAGACATCACTACAATGGCGTATGCCCCAACTACTTTTGTAAGCGCCAGCCGAACGGCCTCTTCAATTGAGCAATTCTCATTTTCTTTAATGTCTTCGATAAAATGAATGAAAACCTCCGTATCCGTTTCGCTTAGAAACGTATGGCCTTTGCGCAATAGATCTTGCTTCAGTGCTGAGTAATTCTCGATAATTCCATTGTGAATGATAGCGAGATTTTTTGTAGCTGAGTAATGTGGGTGTGCATTTTCATCATTTGGTTCGCCATGAGTTGCCCACCGTGTGTGCCCCATACCAATGTGACTCTTTAAATTTTGTCCTTTTATGTAAGATTCTAATTCGGAAACCTTCCCTTTCTTTTTGTAAATATTCAGCCCACCGTTTAGTAACGCAATGCCCGTGCTATCATAGCCGCGGTATTCTAATCGTTTTAACCCTTTAATAATTACTTCATGCGCTTGGCGATGGCCAACATAAGCAACAATTCCACACATAGGTTACGGGTTTTCGTTAAGGAGCGGGCGTGTGTAGTAAATTTTAAGTTTGATATTATCTTTTGGGAAAACAGTTCGGTTAACCGCTTTGCCTGCAGGCGGATTGACTGGTGTGAGTGCCCAGTAAGGATACTTGCTTTCTTTAACATTGAAGAGCCGCTGGAAGAATATGGTGGGGTATCCTAGATAAGTTCGGTCATCGCTGGAATAGGGTAATGCAAACAAACCGCCTGCATCATTGGCCGCTAAAACCGATCCATTGAAAACAACAATCGACCCGGCAACCGGTGTTATATCAATAGAGTCTTGCCTTGAGCTTACGGTTCTATAGCGATTGTTCATTCGCAACATAGCCATCGATAAATTTTGAGGTACAGCAAACTCAGTTGATGACCCAACATCATTTAGTGAGAATTCAGCCGAGTTGATGATAATACGCGGAATAGTATCCATATATTCATAAAATTTTGAGAAGTCCAGTTTGGTCACGATGGATGTTCCGTTTTGAATATGGCGATTGTTAGAGCCTGTGAAATCTGAATAAAAAGTATTGAGGCCATCTAATTCGCTGCCTGAACGATTTGAATTTATTTGGGTGAAGGCAATCAAGTTTGCCAATGAGAAGGTTACAGATTTAACAACATCTTCTTCATGGTAATATAAAGTAAGAGCCGTATTTGGATCGAAATTATTTATGCCCACAACTTTGTCTGATTGTTGAGGGACAATTGCAAGTCCTTTAAATCGCTGAGTAAAGTAGGTTGCGTTCGTGAATAGGGTATCCTCACGATCGATTGCATCAAACAATCGCTGCCCAAATGTATTGGCCAATTTGAATTTTGCGGTAAGCACTGAGTCAGAACTTGTATTGGCTATTTCTTCTTTAAAATAACCAGCATTTACTCGTAAATCAGCTGTTGCAAGTGGATTGTTACTTATAGTGACAGGGGAGTTAAAGAAGTAGGAGTTATTAAAATTCAACACCTCGGTAATTTCATAAATCGAAATAGTTTGATTGGTTTCACCAGAGGTGCCATAACTGTAAAAATCATAGCGCAGTTGAAGAAGCACCGAGTCGTATTGGGCAAGTGCAGAAAGAACAGGAAAAGTGGCTGGCCTAAATTGCGCAAAAGTTCTCGCTTCAATGGATCCAAAAATAGGATCAATATACTTGCCAAACAGCAAACGACTTGTTTCAGTTGTCGTACTGGAAAAACTTGCCGTACTCAAAGAATCCATCCAAAGGACGCTACTCTCAACAGGAATCTCGGCATAGTACACTTTGAATCTCTGTTGGTTACTGAAACCCAGAAAATTCAAATCTTCCTCGCACGAAAATAAAAAAAACAGAATAACGAGCAGGTAGGCACTTTTAGCCCACCAGCTCCGTATATAGGTTATAAAACGATTCGGTGTAATTGTCGTCTTTTTCAATGGTTTCAATTTTCGTCTCTTTTAGCTTCTTAACTAATCCTTCTAACTTTTTATTGTCTCCACCCATGGAAACAATGTCTGAGAATTGAGCGCCCAATTTAATGAACCCCTCGTAGTCTGCAGTTTTTAAGTGCCCTAACATGTTGTCTTCAATATCCATCATGCGCACTTTACCCATTAAGTCACCTTTAAATTTATGCGTAAAGCTATTATCGTAAATTGTGAAAACCGTTTTTGTGTTCTTAAACAACGGATCGTTTTTATAGGTTGTTTTTAAATACAAGGGTATAAAACTGGTAATCCAGTCGTTGCAATGAACAACATCGGGTGCCCAGCCCAGTTTGCGCACGGTTTCAATAACTCCCTTGCAAAAGAAGATGGCACGCTCGTCATTATCTTCGTAAAACTTATTTGCCTTATCGTGAAAAACAGACTTGCGGTGAAAATAATCTTCATTATCAATAAAATAAACCTGAAGCTTGGCATTAGGAATGGAGGCTACCTTAATTACCAATGGTTTTTCTTCATCTCCCACCGCGATGTTGATACCAGAAAGTCTAACTACTTCGTGTAACCGATTCTTCCGCTCATTGATCAACCCAAACCGCGGTACCAGAATCCGGATCTCCATTCCCCTTTCCTGCATTGCTTGAGGAAGTTTTCTGACAAAGTCAGCCACCTCCGTAGTCTGCAAAAAAGGGTTGATCTCACTGGCAACATAAAGAATCCGGATTTTAGACATAATATGGTTTTTTTAAATTAAGACAAAAAACAGAACCACAAAAATACGGAATTTTAATGCGGCCATCAACTATCCTTCGGATATAAGGCCTATATTTGCGACCCTTTAAAAAGGCCAGAAATGGATATTTTCAAGGAAATTTTACCCCTTAAGGCTCTTTTAGGGTCTTTAAGAAGCAATTCAAATTCGATAGGATTTGTGCCTACTATGGGCGCTCTCCATAGAGGGCATGTGGCACTTATCGAGGCTTCGCAGCGCGAAAACAGCAAAACAATTTGTAGCATTTTTGTTAACCCCGCACAATTCAATAACCCTGATGACCTTGCCAAGTACCCTCGTACTTTAGAGAAGGATCTTGATATGCTTTCTAAGGCTGGTTGTGATATTATTTTCTGTCCGCCACCGGAAGAAATGTATTCCACCACCATCCAATTAAAATTTGATTTTGGATCACTTGACAAAGTATTGGAAGGAAAGTTTCGTCCCGGTCATTTTAGTGGCGTGGCGCTCGTTGTTTCAAAACTTTTCAACATCGTAGGTCCAGATCACGCTTACTTCGGACAAAAGGATTTTCAACAATATAAAGTCATCGAAAAACTAATAGCGGAGTTAAAATTCAATGTTATACTCAGAAGTGTGCCCATCGAACGGGAACCCGATGGCCTGGCAATGTCTTCACGCAACAGCCGCTTAACTGTTGATCAACGTAAAGGCGCAATTATTTTTTATGAATCTTTAGTACTGGCAAAAAGGTTGCTGAGTCGCGGTAGCGATATAAAGTCCACCATTGAATTTATTACGAAAGAAATTTCTCAAAAGAACGGGATCAGACTTGAATACTTTGAATTAGCGGACACAACAAACTTAATGCCGTTGGAAAACGTTTCTGATAAGGCCATACTACTTATTGCAGGTTTTGTGGGTGAGGTGCGATTGATTGATAATTTATTACTAGCAGAATGAGAATTGAAGTTTTAAAATCTAAAATACACCGGGTAAAAATTACGCAGGCCGAGCTACATTATGTTGGCAGCATTACGCTGGACCAAAAACTGATGGAAGCCGCTAATTTGATTGAAGGTGAAAAAGTACAAATTGTTAACATCAACAATGGCGAGCGTTTGGAAACCTATGTGATTAAAGGTGAACTCAACTCAGGCACCGTTTGTCTTAATGGACCCGCTGCCCGCAAGGCCCAAGTAGGCGATATTGTCATTATTATTTCCTATGCTTCTATGGAAATTGAAGAAGCAAAAAAATTTAAACCATCTTTGGTTTTTCCTGATCCTGAAAATCGCTTAAGTTAACCTTCGAATTTAATCCTGACCAACTTGCACCCTAAGCTCAAAGTCTTACTTCAGTATACAGTAATGATAGGCATAACAGCCACATTGCTCTGGCTTTCGTTACGCGGACTAACGGTAGCAGAAGGTGAAGATAAATCTGAATTTATCTGGAATGCCTGGAGGAGATGTGACAAGGGTTATCTTTTGATTATGGCCTTAGTGGCGATGGCCAGCCACCTTCTGCGCGCAGTGCGCTGGAAAATGATGTTAGAGCCGTCTGGTAATAATGTAAAACTTAGTAATAGTTTCCTATCGCTTATGATTGGTTATCTTGTTAATATGGCAGTGCCTCGCGGTGGTGAAGTATCACGTTGCTACAACTTGTATAAGCTGGAACAAACTCCCGTTGAAGTTTCATTTGGAACAGTGGTAGTTGAGCGATTGGTTGATTTGGCATGCCTGATTATTTTGATTGGCCTGTCTTTTATTGTCGAGTGGCAGCGGCTAAAAGCATTTATAGGCACATTAGATTTTTCTTCTTCAGGCAAATCATCGTTTCCCATTTGGATAGTGATAGTTATAGTCGTGGTAATAATACTTGCAGTTGGAGTTTATATGTTGCGCAAAAATGAAAAACTCCGCAAAATTCTGATTGGTTTTAAAGAAGGCTTTCTATCTATATTTCGATTAAAGAATAAAGGGTTGTTTGTTTTTTATTCATTTGCAATCTGGGCACTCTATTTTTTGATGAGTTACTTTGTGGTGATTGCATTTCCTGAAACGCGTGATCTTGGTATGAGTGCTGTGCTTACCTTGTTTGCCATCGGTTCCATTGCCATGGCAGCTCCTCTGCCGGGTGGTGCGGGGTCGTATCATACCTTAGTGCCACTTGGGTTGGTGATGCTGTATAATCTACGAAAGTCTGATGCCATTGCGTTCGTATTTATTTTTCATGGCTGGCAAACAATAATCATGATTATAGCCGGTGTAGTATCTTTGATTGTCAGTTACCTCATCATTCGATGGAAGAAAGTGCCCGTAAAATAGTTGATCTGGGAAAAGCCAAAGTGGTTGTAAAGGCGTGGCAACAAGCCGGGCTGAAGGTGGTTTTCACCAATGGATGTTTTGATTTAATCCATTTGGGGCATGTTGATTATTTGGAAAAGGCCCGAAATCTTGGTGGCAAATTAATTCTTGGCCTCAATACCGATGATTCGGTAAGCCGTTTTAAAGGACCTGAAAGACCGTTACAAGACCAGAACTCCAGAGCCCGGGTATTGGCTGCCATGCAGTTCGTAGATTTGGTTGTTTTTTTCAATGAAGACACCCCTTTGAATTTAATTTCCGAACTTGTTCCTAATGTATTGGTTAAGGGAAGTGACTATTTGACAGAAAACATTGTTGGCGCAAATGTTGTTGAAAAGGCGGGAGGGGTGGTGAAGACAATCGACTTTGTGCCGGGATATTCAACCACTCGGATTGTAGAAAAAATAAAAAAACAAACTTTATAAATTATGGGCGCTTTAATTATTACAGGGTTCTTCATGTTGGTGGGTTGGCTTGTAAGTAACAGGCTGAAGAACAAGTTCAAAAAGTATTCTGAAATCCGCTTGACGAAAGATTTAACGGGTGGCGAAATTGCAAAGCTAATGTTAGCTGACAATGGCCTACAAGATGTAAAAGTTATTTCCGTTGAAGGTCAGTTGACGGATCACTACAACCCAGCCAATAAAACGGTTAATCTTAGTCATGATGTTTATCATGGCAGGAATGCTGCAGCTACTGCGGTAGCGGCACACGAATGTGGCCACGCAGTACAGCACGCTAAAGCTTACAGCATGCTTCAGTTTCGTTCGGCTATGGTGCCGGTGCAAAATGTCAGCGCAAAGGTTATCAATATGGTTTTCCTTGGCATGATGTTCGGAGCCTTTTTGTTTAAGGGATTATTTTCAATGGATGTTGCATTGATGGTAATTATAGCATGTTATGGAGTGTTTGCGCTCTTTGCGTTGGTCACTCTACCCGTAGAATTTGATGCCAGCAAGAGAGCATTGGCCTGGATTGAAACGCGTGGAATAGTTACTCGTCAGGAACATGAGATGGCTAAAGACGCACTGAACAGCGCAGCAATGACGTATGTGGTTGCAGCTATTGGTGCCGTTACTATGTTGTTGTATTATGTAATGATCTTCTTGGGGAGAAGAGATTAAACAATTCTAAAATAGATTTAGAGGTCTGCCTTAAACCGCAGACCTCTTTTTTTTGTTTCTGAAAAGAAGTTACCTTGAGACGCTATGAATTTTGAATTATCCGAAGAACAATTGGCAGTGCAGGCAGCCGCCCGCGACTTTGCTCAAACAGAATTATTACCTGGAGTAATCGAACGCGATACCGAGCAAAAGTTTCCAGTCGAGCAAATCAAAAAGATGGGCGAGTTGGGTTTTATGGGTATGATGGTTGATCCGAAATATAATGGGGGTGGCATGGATACCATTTCGTATGTGTTGGCAATGGAAGAAATTTCAAAAGTAGATGCCTCGGCTTCGGTGTGTATGTCAGTGAACAATTCGTTAGTGTGTTGGGGGCTTGAGAGTTTTGGTAATGAAGAACAAAAGGAAAAATACCTGAAGCGATTAACAACGGGAGAAATTATAGGCGCATTCTGTCTTTCCGAACCTGAAGCCGGGTCAGATGCAACCAGTCAGCGCACAACAGCTGAAGATAAAGGTGATTATTATTTATTAAACGGAACGAAGAATTGGATTACCAATGGAAAGAGCGCCAGTGTGTATGTGGTAATCGCACAAACCGATGCTTCGAAAAGACACAAAGGTATCAACGCATTAATTGTTGAGCGCGGCATGGAGGGTTTTGTGGTGGGGAAGAAGGAAGATAAGATGGGAATTCGCGGCTCAGATACACATTCATTAATGTTTACGGATGTGAAAGTTCCTAAAGCAAATAGAATTGGTGATGATGGATTTGGATTTACGTTTGCCATGACAACCTTAAATGGCGGCCGGATTGGGATTGCATCGCAAGCTTTGGGAATTTCCGCAGGAGCGTATGAGTTGGCGTTAAAATATTCAAAAGAAAGAAAGGCATTCGGAAAGCATTTGTCCGAACATCAGGCTATTCAATTCAAACTTGCCGATATGGCCACTAAAATTGATGGTGCGCGCTTATTGATTTGGAAAGCAGCTTATCTGAAAGATCAAAAGAAAGATTTTGTTAAAGCTGCCGCCATGGCAAAACTATTTGCTTCACAAATTGCGCAAGAAGTTACTACTGAAGCCGTGCAAATACATGGTGGCTATGGATATGTAAAGGAGTATCATGTGGAGCGTATGATGCGCGATGCAAAGATCACACAGATTTATGAAGGCACAACCGAAATTCAAAAGATGGTGATTTCAAGGGAGCTGTTGAGGTAATAATTTCTTATTCTTAGTTCGTAGCTTTTATAAACTTCTTTGTTAGAATTGATCCATCACGTTTGGTTAAACGAACGAAATACATGCCATCTGCCCAATCGCCAACAGAATATTCAATCACTGTTTTCTCGTCACCAATAGTTACAAGTTGATTAATGAGTCCTCGACCTTGTAAATTCATTATTTGAATTTGTACTTCTTCTGAAGCAGGCAAGCCTTGAATTTCAATTGCAAGTTTTCCAGCACTTGCTGGATTGGGA
>Ga0209181_10001318_pt1 | contig 43849 bp, 42 predicted proteins | sample MAT05_FD_187208 | JGI IMG/M metagenome (GOLD analysis project Ga0209181, IMG submission 187208) | Freshwater microbial communities from Lake Fryxell liftoff mats and glacier meltwater in Antarctica - MAT-05 (SPAdes) (version 2) | ecosystem: Environmental > Aquatic > Freshwater > Ice > Liftoff... | reverse complement strand
TCGCCTTGAATGCCGCACTGTGTCTCTTTCGCTTTGCTTTGGTACTCATTTGTCTGATCACGTTGTGGTTGATCAGACCCGCAAAACCATAACTTAACGACTGGTCCGAAAACAGGGGTCCACTTCAATCATCGGGACTGTCCGCGCATTTTGTGTAGCTGATACATCTTCGCAAACACGGCTTGTGGTGAACTGTCGCCATGAGAACGAGCGCGACTCCGAAGTCCGGCAAGCAACTCTGGGGCATTTACCACACCGACCGGGAACACGCCCGCGAGTTGGATGATCCACTCCGCACGGTCGTTGAAGCACCCAACAAACTCATCGCCGAGGAAACCGCCGCAGGACTTGGCTTCAGTGATCCGTGGGCGCATCCCGTCACTTCAGAAACAGTGAGACACGCACAATGGATTCACAAACACTGGCCAGGACACCGGCAGGAACTCGCGCACAAACCTTCACGCGGCATCCGTATCTGATTATGCAAACACCAACCACCGCTCAAATCCGCACTGCCATCGAAGTGCTCAATAAACTTGGCGAACGACTCAACACCCACGCCGAACATTCTGTGATGCAACTCTCGGAATCGCCACTCGGTGCTCACTACGCCGGGCGTATCGAAGTGGGCGCGATTGAACAAACCACCCGCATTGAGGCAGTCGCCACGCAATTGAAGAACTGCCGCGACGAGATGTTGGAGCAAAGGAGGCAGTGTGTTTCTCATCATGTTTAAGACAGGGCACGCCCTACCCCTTGTTGACACAAGGATTCTGCGTCCGCGAAGCAGTCGCGGTGAGAGCGCGGATTGTCCGCGCGAAGTGTGCGGCTCATGGCCGCGAACGCGACAAATCCGCGACCTTGATTCAGGCGAGGACAGGCTACGGACGGAAACTTTCCGTGTCCACGAACTATCCGTGTGCGCGTTCAGTCCACGCCCGCAGTCACGTCCGCAGACAATCCATGTCCGCGCACAGGCAACGTCCTTGATCGTCCGTGAACAGGCAGCGGCGGTGGACGCGGATTGTCCACGCACAGTCCGCAGCCACGAACTGTCCACGACCGCAAACTGGTCACGGACGCAATCTGTCCGCGAACATGGACTGGCAAAGAGTTACCCGCGTCGTTGCATCGCGGTGTCCGTGGTACCACCGATCCATTTCCCGATTCACGTCCGAATCATTCCGACCCATGACCTCTTTTGACCCAGCCACAGTCCGCCAGGCGGTCGCGGAATTTACACCGCTCCGTCCGCAGAAGTTCCAGGACTTGATCCCGGCCAAGGATGTCATCGTCGAGTTGCGCCAAAAGCGCGCTTCGTATCGGGCGATTGCCGCCTTGCTGACGCAACATTGTCTGCCGACGAGCAAGACTGCCATCGCTGCGTTCTGCCATCTCATACTTGGCGAGACTGTTCGCCCACATCGTCGCCCAGCAAGAAAACGCCCGATGCCTCCTGCCGAGCTGAATGGTCGAGGGACGTTGCCAGCCCAAACCGACGATGCTCGTTCGCCACTCGAAACGTCATCGGATTCCAACAGCAGCGATGCCGCGCAACCTCGCAGCCGTGGCCCGCGCATCGCACAAGTGCGGATGCTCAAACCTGAAACCACATGAAACGTCTCGACCTCATCCTCAATGGCAAGGGCGGTGTCGGCAAAAGCTTCTTCGCCGTCAACTTCGTGCAATTCCTCAAAGACAGGGGCATCGCCCACGTTGCGATTGACAGCGACAACGAGAATTCAACGCTGAAGCGGTTTCATCCCGACACGCGGTTTCTGGATTTGGGCAATCGCCGCGAACTGGACGGAATTGCAATTACGTCGTGGTTCGCAACGCCTCACACAGCGAGAGCTTCGCACTGTTCGAGTCATCCGAAGTGCAGGCGCAACTCAAGGACAAGCTCGGCGGGCGGGAGATTTCCATGACGCGGTTGCAGGATTGGCTGGTCGAGGCGCTCAACGCCGAGAACTTGACCATCACGGCAGCGACCAAGCATCCCGCCTTCAACCTTCTCGACCGGCAACGGCTTCAAACGTGGCAGCGGAAACTTTACGCCGAGATTGAATCCGCCGCCGACTTGCTCTTGCCCACGAAGTAATACCCATGCCGAACAAGGAACAACCCGACTTCGACGAGGAGTTCGCCAAGGCCGTTGCCGAGTGCCGCGATAAACATCGGCTGCGAGAAGACGACGCGGTGATACTCCTTGTCGAGTTGTGCCGCATCCATCAGCAGCATTGGGACGAACTCCGCCGCCGCGAAATTCCATCCTTCGAGCAGTTCCGGGCGGACATCGTGAAGCTCGTCGCCGCCGCGCAGACGTTTCAGCAACAGTCGGCAGCGTTGCTTGAAGTGTTGCGAAGCCAGTCACCGTCTCACCGTGCTGCGAGAATCACTCGTGCTGCCGCGATCTTCGCCGCGCTCGCCGCGCTGCTGGCCGGCTATCTCATCGGAAAGGTGTGGTGATGAAACTCGACCTCATTCCATTCGGCCCAATAATGCCGCCGCCAGACCTCATGCTCGCGTTGAGGCATCCGCGATACTTCCTGGTAGCTGGCGGGATTCTTCTGGCATTCATCGCAGCCTGGCTCTTGTTCGTGCCTCGAAATCGCAAAGGCTGTGTCGCGCGGCTCGGCGGTCTGAGATGGAAACGAAATCAGTTTTGTCGTGGCTGGCTCATCACCGGCGACACCGGCTCTGGCAAGACAAGTTCCGGCATCAATCAACTCGTCCACCAAGTTTTTCAGAACGAGCCGACGTGGGGCGGCCTGTGCATTGATGAGAAGGGCGTGTATTGGGAAACTCTCTCCGCGATGGCGCGGCACTACGGACGCGAGGGCGACCTGATTCATTTGCAAATCCGCGCCAACGACACCGACACACAGTGGACGCCGCCAAACCGCTACAACCTGACCGGCGACCGCAGCATCCCGTTCACGACTTACGCCAAGTTCATCGTGGACACCGCCACAAGTCTCGGCCAGGGCGGGGACAAAGGCTTTTTCAAAAGCCAGGCACAGACGCACATCGCCCACGCGCTCGAAATGCTGTTCGAGTTGAATCGCCCGGTGACGTTGTCGGGCGCGTTCGAGTTATTATCCGACCGCGAATTGCTGGAAGAAGAAATGGAGAACTTGGAGGCGCTTTTGGAAACGCCACGGCGAGCAGCCGTTTATGCCCACTTCGCCAATCGCTTTCTCACGCAGCCCGACGAGCAGCTTGGGGGTGTTCGGGAAACCATAGCCAACTATCTGCAATACTTCCTGACGCCCGAAGTGGCAGAGGTGTTTTGCACCGGTGAAAGCACGTTCGACTACGCCGCGATTGACCAAGGCAAAATTATCCTCACCACGATGCCGCAAAAATTTCAGACCGAGCGGCGTTATGTGAACACGTTGCTCAAATTGCTGTTTTACAACCACGCTTTGCGCCGCTTCGACAAATCCAAAGCCGACCGCGCGAAAGACAACCTGCTGATTCTCTGGGCCGACGAAGCACAGCGGTTCATGACGGCCAGCGAGGACGGCACGAGCGATTACAACTGCGTGGACGTTATCCGCGAGGCGGGCGCAACCGTTGTCGCCGCCGCGCAAAGCACAACTTCGCTTGTGCCGCCATTGGGCAACGACAAAGCCAAAGTGCTGATCTTGAATCTCCGCAACCGCCTCATCTTCCGCGCCGCCGACGAGGCGGATGCCGTCCAAGCCGCCGACTTCATCGGCAAGAAGCGCGTCGTGAAACGCTCATGGGGATTCAGTGCCGGAAAGCGCAACGTGAACTACTGCGAAACCGAGGAACACAAAATCAAGCCGCACAAGCTCCGAAATCTGCGGGACCATGAATGCGTTCTCGTCCACTGTGAACGAGGCTTTCGACGCGTGACGCTACCTCCCTTGGAAGCCGATGGCACGATTGCCAAGTGGTTCAGTGTCTGGCGAAGAATCTTCTGACTCGTCGCGGTTAGGGTGCGGAATAGCGCCCCATTGTTTCCCGTAAAGTTTGTGTGATGTCCTTCACCAGATCTGCTGGAGCCAACGCCTTGGCGTGCGTTCCCCAACTCATAATCCATCGTGAAATCTCGACCGTGCTCGTTAGGGTGAGTTTCAATTCGATCTCGTCGTTGGACAATTGGTGAATCTCCTGGGAGTGATGCCAAGTGCGCTCCCGAACCAAGCGTGCCGCAAAGGCATCGAACCAAATTCGGATTTCGATTGGTTTATCCTCTGAAAACACACTAAAACTTCCTTATAAAAATTTGTCTGCCGAAAAGGATTTCGGACGACTGAATGTCGAGTTGAGCACCTGCAACGATTGCATTCTTCCAAGCACAAACCGACGCACATCTTTTCGGAGCGTGTCGTAACCAAGGACATACCAGTGGTAATTGATGCATGTCAGGTGATAGGGACTGAATCCGCGATTTTCAAAATTCTTTGCCCCCAACTTGCAATAATCGAAGGTCACTTCACGACTGTGTTGAACGGCCAAGCTCAAATCTTTGAATATCCTGATGTCCACCGGATTTGTTTCGATGTTGCGGAATGAGATCGCGGCATCCAAATCTCCCCAGGCCACCGAGAATTCTCCTTTCAAACCCTCAATGAGTTTTTCGCAAGCAACACGGAGCGGTTGCTCGAAAGGTGTTCCGCGATATTGGGCCATTGCTCTTTGAGCGACAAACAGGGCCACAAGTTCGCCCTCTGAAATTTGCAGGAGCGGAAAATCCGCCATCTTTTCTGTGAGGAAATAGCCGTGCCGGTGAAAATCGAATTTGATCGGAATTCCCTCACGATCCATCATGAAGGTGATGTCCCTCTGAATCGTCCTAGTGTTCCTTTCAAGCTCCCTTGCGAGATCGCTTCTGCTGGGGTAATCGCCTTTCTGAATCCGCCTGACAATGGCGTGCATCCGCTCCACTTGAGGTCGAGTCGCGACTGTCTGATTTATTTTCAACTTTCTTTTCACAGGGACAGCGGATGTCTCAGTGACCATGATAATCTTTCGTAACTGTTCAGCTCTAAGGCCGGTCGGATTCGGTTTTGGAGGGAGGAAAGTAGATCGGGCGGCCGCGGATTCGATCCCGCGGCGCTGGGTCGCGAGCAGAACGTGGGACGCATCCATTTCGGACTGGACTCTAGTTCTTCCCTCGGGCAACCTCGGCATGCGTGGAGCACGAAGGCATTGTCTTGCAGGACCGCTTCAGCCGCATCGAGGTTCCCCGCAAGGCGGTGCTGGTCCGTCCCTTGGTGGCGAACTTCCGGGAGGAACTCGCGGCATGACTCGGCGCGAGGAACTGCTGGCGCTGGCACGGGCGAACCCCGAGGCCCTCGTCGATTACGTGCTCGCGCTGGAGGAGCAGATCCGCCGACTGGAAGCGCGTGTGGCGCAGAACAGCAGTAACAGCGGCCGCCCGCCCTCTAGCGACGGCCTGGGAAAGCCGCCGCCACGCAGCCTGCGCAGTGAATCCGGGCGCAAACCCGGCGGCCAACCCGGTCACCCCGGCTCCACCCTCCAGGCGGTCGCCAAGCCCACCAGCGCTACCGCGTCATCCTGCGCCAAGGCCGACGCAACCATCCTCGTCGCCAGCTTGGCCAAGGCCGTACCCAGCAGGACAAAGCCACCAACCTGCTCGACCGTCTCGAAGACTATGACCTGTCGGTGCTGGCCTTCCTGCAAGGCTCGGCTGGTCAGCCTCTGGGCGGGTGCAGCTCAAAACAATATTAGCCAGCAGATAGTCAGTGTGTTTGGTATGGCCCTGCCGTCTCTGGCTCTCGCTCGGGCATTTATTGAGGCGCTCACACCCGTGTTTGACCAGTGGCTCAACCTGACTCTCCAAAACCAAAAGCTCCGCGCTGCGCGCGACCTGCTGCTGCCGCGGTTGATGAGCGGGGAGATTGAAGTGTGAAGCGCGGCCGGATACGATGAACCCATGCTTCTCGAACGACAAAAACGCCTGCTGGCGCTCGTGGACGCCCTTGGCGGCGAGATCGGAGGCTTGGATTTCCAGAAGCTGCTCTTCCTCTTCTGCCTCGAGGTCGAGGCGACGCCCACCTACGAGTTCGTGCCCTACCGCTTCGGCGGCTTTTCCTTCACCTCCTATGCGGACAAGCGGCGCTTGATTGCCCAGGGCCTGCTTTCCGAAGAGGAGCGCACGTGGAAGCTGACTCCGGCTGGCAAGACCGCCGCACGGATCGAGCCCGCCGCGCGGATGAGGATGGACCAGTTTTCGCGTCGCCACTCCACCCTGCGTGGCGACGCGCTCGTTGCCGAAGCGTATCGCCGGCACCCTTATTACGCGGTACGCAGCGAGATGGCGGAACGGGTGCTGGCTGGGGATGCGCTGGCGTTGATGGCCATTGAAGCGGCCCGGCCTGCTGCCAGCCGGCCCGGCTTGTGCACTATCGGCTACGAGGGCTGCACGCTGGAGAACTACCTGAACCGTCTGCTGCGCGATGGCGTGACCTTGTTGTGCGATGTGCGGCGGAACCCGTTGAGTCGAAAATATGGCTTTTCCAAGGGTACCCTGAGCAAGGCGTGCGGGGGCGTCGGCATCCGCTACGAACATTTGCCGGAGCTGGGCATCGCCTCCGAAGAGCGCCGAGAACTGCACACGCAGGCCGATTACGATGCGCTGTTCGTGGTTTACGAAAGGGAGAATTTGCCGAAGCAGGCCAGTGCCCTGGCGAGGATTCGCGGCTGGATTGACGACGGTGGGAGAGTGGCGTTGACGTGTTTTGAGAAAATGCCCCACCAGTGCCACCGACATTGCGTGGCCGAGGCGTTGGAACGTGCGCAGGGCGCGCGGAGGGCCACGGTGCATTTGTAACCAAAGCTCCAAGAGGGAAGAACATGGCCCGAGAGCGCATCTTGATCACGGTAAAGACCTACCCAACTCTGTCGCGCAAGTACGGCGAGACGGTCTGCACGGCTGGCGTGCGCGAAGATGGCTCATGGCTGCGCGTTTATCCGGTGCCGTTCAGGCGTCTGTTCGATGCCGAACAGTATCGGAAATACGATTGGTTGGAATGTGACCTCGTCCGCCACCGGAAAGATCCCCGGCCCGAATCGCACCATCCCACCAATACGAAGCAACTGGTGCCTGTGGCGCACCTCGGCACGGCGGACACCTGGCGGGAGCGGCGGCGCATCCTCCTCGGTAAGGCAAAGGTATGCACGCGGCTGCAAACCCTCATTGAGGGAGCCAAGGCGAACGAGTTCTCACTTGCCGTTTTTAGACCGGCACAAATCACCGGATTCGTTTGGGAGGAGGAAGAGCGGCAGTGGGACGCCGGCAAACTGGCGGAAATGCAAAACCGCTCGAATCAGGGGGAGATGTTTGCGGACGAGACGTGGCGGAAGGCCTTCGAGGTCATCCCCAAGCTCCCGTACAGCTTTTCGTATCGATTCCAGGATGAGACGGGCAAGGCGAGCGAAATGCAGGTTCTCGATTGGGAAGCGGGCGCGCTCTATTGGAAGTGTCTGAGGAGTTGCGATGGCAACGAGTCGGCTGCTCTCGCCAAAGTGCGGCAGAAGTATTTCGAGGAATTCCTGTCGAAGGATCTCCACTTCTTCTTGGGCACCACGCAGGAGTTCCACTTCCGCGCGCCCAATCCGTGGGTGATCATCGGGGTTTTGCCCATCCCCCAAGAAAGGCAACCGCAGCTTCTCTGACCTGCATGCTCACCGACATCCACAGCGATGACCGCCTGGTTCAGAAGACGTTCGCGGATCACCTGCGCGATGTCCTTGGCTGGGAGAGCCTCGACGCGCACAACGAGGAGACCTTCGGCCCCACCGGCACGCTGGGCCGGGCCAGTGAGCGCGACGTCGTCCTAGTCCGCGATCTCCGCGCTGCCGTGGATCGACTGAACCCCGAACTACCGCCGTCCGCCCGCACACAAGCTGTTGAGAGATTGACGCGCGTCGATTTCGCCCGCTCGCTCGTGCAGCACAAGCGTGAGTTCCACGGCTTCATCCGCAACGGCGTCCCCGTGGAGTGGCGCGAAGCCACCGGCCAGACCCGTCACGCCCGGGTGCGGGTGATCGACTTCAAGAACGGCACCGCTGCCGGCGGAGGGCCTAACAACCGCTTTCTCGCGGTGCGCGAGTTGAAGATTCAGGGCCTGCACGTCCCGCACTACAACCGCCGGGCGGACCTCGTCTGCTTCGTCAACGGCCTCCCGCTCGTGTTCATCGAACTCAAAGCGGTCTATCTGAACATGCGGGCGGGTTACGACAACAACCTGACCGATTACCTCAGTGAGATGAGCATCAACCACGCCTTCCACCACAACGCCTTTCTGATCGTCAACAATAGCGACCGCGCCCGGTACGGCTCCATCACCAGCAAGTGGCAGCACTTCGCCGAGTGGAAGCGCAACGATGAAAAAGACAAGGGCAGTGTCGAAGCCGAGGTGCTGCTCAACGGCTTGCCGGCCAAGGACCGCCTGCTCGACCTCGTGGAAAACTTCGTCCTCTTCGACGACAGCCGGCCCGGTGGCACCCGGAAGATTGTCGCGCGGAACCATCAGGTGCTCGGCATGAACAGCGCCGTCGCGTCGGTTGAGTATCAGGAAAAACTCAAACGCGAGTTTCCGCCGGAACGCCGTGTCGTTACTTACACGATTCCCGAGTCGGATTTCGCCCTGGTTGTGGAAATGCCGCCTGATGCGAAGTAAACGTCTGCCATGATCATCGTGGAAGACCGAGGCGAGGAACTGCCCTTGGTGCAACGCGCCCATCGCGATCTCGGGCGGCTCGGTGTTTACTGGCATACGCAGGGCAGCGGCAAGTCCTACTCTATAGTCATGTTTACGGAGAAGGTGCGCCGCGATGTTCCCGGCAACTTCACGTTCGTGATCGTGACCGACCGCGAGGATCTGGACGACCAGATATGGCGGACATTTGTCGGCTGCGGTGTGGTGGACCCGAAGACCACTACTCGGGCAAGCTCCGGCGTGGAGTTGAAGGAGCTTCTGCAGAAGAACCACAGCTTCGTCTTCGCACTCATCCACAAGTTCAACCAACCGGTGGACCCCAAGCAGCCCTACAGCGAACGCGACGACATCATTGTCATCTCCGACGAGGCGCACCGGACGCAATCCGGCAAATTCGCCCGCAACGTGAGGCTGGCACTGCCCAACGCCGCCTTCATTGGCTTCACCGGCACGCCGCTATTCAACAAGACGTGGACTCGTTGGCAGAGCGCCTCTACGGCCTTGTCTGGCAACGCAGCAACGCTGGCACGATGTTCGCCGAGGCAGCCTGACCAGCCAAGGTCCTGTGTCGGAAGGCCCGTCGGCGACGCATTTGAAATCCATTTGCGAGAGGCTCGTCGTCTTTCTCATCCGGCCGTGAGGATCGCAAGGATACGATCTCTTTCCGCGATACAAGTCTTCGCGGTCATCCGTTCCAGAATTTCTCTCGCCCGTTCGAGCGCCGACCTCTTATCGCCCGTCCCGAGCATCTTCGGCATCGCCCTGACCAATACCTGCCGGAAGTCCTCCCGGCCGGGGCGGAGGTAGTGCTTCAGGACATCGAGGCGGTTACCGTGGCTCTCAGACCTGCCGCACGACATCGTAGGCCCGCCGGAACGCGTCCCGATCCGCCGGCTTGCCGGGCGGTAGCCCTTTCGCAGCTTCCGCAGCCTTCGCAGGGGCGGAGGGAGCCCTCGTGGACCGCTCAGCGCACTCGCCGAGATCGTGCCCGGCGGGGCACCACGACAGGGGCCAAACCACGCTCGATGGCGCCTTTTCGGAAGCCGCATGCTCGAACATCGGTAAACGTCCTGAAATATCGCGGACGAAGGGAGACTTGTTGAAATAAGGCGTTGAGACCGGGTGTTTTTTCAACGGCGATTCCGTTGGAACATTTTGAAGGCGCGAGACTTGGAAGAAATGGTGGCTGGGGACGGAATTGAACCGCCGACACGAGGATTTTCAGTCCTCTGCTCTACCAACTGAGCTACCCAGCCAACTGAGGGGCGCAAATAATGCCGAACCTCCGGGCCGCTGCAAGGCCGAATTCCAGATCGGCAATCGCCCATCCTCGGTCGGCTTTCATCCCGATCTGACCGCTATTCTCAGCCAGCGATCTCCTGTGCCGAGCGGTCCTTGCGCCCGACGACGCGCATCGTGCCTCGGGCCTTTTTCTTTCCAAAAGCTCGCGCCTGCCCCGACGACAGAGGTACCGCTATCAGATCATACGAGGTGTGCCCCACCACTCGAACATCCACAAAACTACCGGCGGGAAGGCGCCCCCTCACGTAGACCCGCCCATCGATGTCCGGAGCATCCGCTTCCCCGCGCGACACCGAGTATTCGCCCACGCGCTCCGGCGCCACCGCATTGCCTTCCTCCCGGATCAGGCCGTGTTCCCAGGAGAACACGTTGGCTTGTCGCAACTGCTCGTCGCGTGCCGATCCTTCGACCAACACCCGGATCGTTCGCCCCATGAAGGCCGCCGAAACCTCTTGCGCCACTTCATGCTGGGCCGCCATCGCCCGCTCCCGTCGCTTGGTTCGCATGGACGGCGGGACCTGCTTCTCCATCCGCCCTGCGATTGTCCCTTGTTCCTGCGAATACGCGAAAACACCCAACCGCTCGAACTTTGTCTCGGCAATGAAATCCAGCAGAGTCTGGAAATGGGCCGCCGTTTCTCCGGGAAACCCCACGATGAAGGTGGTCCGGATCGCAATGCCCGGAATTCCCGCCCGAATCCGCTCTATCAGATTCCGGATGTAGGTGCCATCGGTCTCCCGTCGCATGCGCGCAAGCATGTCGTCATGGATGTGCTGCAATGGCATGTCGACGTAACGCGCCACCTTCGGACAGGCCGCAATGGTCGCGATCAACTCATCGGTCCAGTGGGCCGGATGTGTGTAAAGAAGTCGGACCCAGAAATCGCCCGGCAAAGCGTTCAGCTCCTTCAACAGCGTGCAAAGCGTCGTCGCATCCGCAGCCAACGCTTTGGTCGCCGCCCGAAAACGGTCGGGCGATGCGATGGCCCGACTGGCATTGGGCCGCAGATCCAGGCCGTAGTAGGTGGAGTCCTGCGAAATCAGGTTCAACTCTTTCACCCCGTCCGCAATCAACCGCTTCGCCTCTTCCACAATGTCCGCCTGCGGACGGCTCCGGTGCGATCCGCGCATGCGCGGAATAATGCAAAAGCTGCACGGGTGATTGCAGCCCTCGGCAATCTTCACATAGGCGAAATGCGCCGGGGTCAGGCGGAATCTCGGGGTGTCCCAGTGTGGGACGTACTGAGGCCGAACATGGACCTCGATCGAAGCCTCACCCACGAGCGTCGCTGGTTTCGAACTCGCGACACGGGATGCCGCCATCGTGGTGCGTGTGCGACCAAATTTGGGGGTGCCCCGCAGGACCTCGTCGTCGTGTCCCGACGCCGGACTTCCCTGGCCTGCCGGACGGGATTCGTCGATCTCGGCCAGGCGCTTTGCGACCGCACCTTTGCGACCTCGGATCCCGTCGGACAACGAACTCTGTTTGGCGGCGCGTCCCGCGATCGCCTGGTCAACAATGCGGCCCACTTGTTCGACCTGATCAATGCCCATGAATGCGTCAACCTCGGGCATCAGCTTGGGCAAATCGTCTCGAAAACGCTGAGGGAGACACCCCGAAACGATCACCGCTTGATCGGGCCGCCGTTGTTCCCGCAGTTCTGTCGATTCCAAAATCGTGTCGACGCTTTCTTCCTGGGCGGCGTCGATGAACGAGCACGTATTCACGATCAAGGCGTCGGCCTGGGTCGGATCGTTCACGATCTCGACACCCTCCTTGAGCAGGGCGCCAAGCATGATTTCCGCGTCCACCAGATTTTTGGCGCAGCCCAAGGAGATGAGTCCAACACGGCGCGGGCGGTTGGCGGAGTTCGTTGAGGGAACGGAGGGGCCGGTCACAGGCTGGACAGCGTAGACGGCCTTGCGTGAAATCCCAAGCGCGGCTTCGGCAAGATGAACGCCAGCCTTGGCCTATTCCCGGCCTTGATTGTACTTCACGCAGCTGCGAGTGTCTGAGCTCCTTACATCTGAGATGACGTACGTATCGCCCGCAACGGCTAGACACCCCGACCTTCCGCCGGGTCCCGCCGAAGAACTGGCGTCCGTCGGGCGAGCGCTGCCTGGAAAAACCGTTTTTCTGGTCCTGCTCGGAGCGTGGTGCCTGCTTTTCCATTGGTATGGCAACGCGACGTTTGGATATGTCGATACGTCCTCGCTCTTCGGCTGGCTCAACTATTCCTACGCCAATTCCCAGGATGACGAGATGGGGCGGTTCATCCCGTTCATTGTGCTTGGCCTCTGCTGGTGGAAACGCGACGAACTGGTGGAAATCGCCAAAGCGCCCTCGTTTGCGGGCACAGCCATCGTGGCGTTCGCCCTGGCCATCCACCTGTTAGGCTTCCTGGTGCAACAAACCCGACTGAGCGTGGTCGGCTTCTATTTGGGCATCTATGGGATGCTCGGCTGCGTCTGGGGCTCCCGCTTCCTCCGAGCGGCGTTCTTCCCCTGTTTCCTGTTCGCCTTCTGTGTGCCCTTGGGAACCCTCGCCGACACGATCACCGTGCCGCTCCGAATGGTGGCAACCACAGCTACCGCCTGGGTTAGCCGCTACATCCTGGGAGTCGCCCTTATTCAGCAGGGCAACCAGATCTTTGATGTTCAGGGAACCTTCCAGTACGAAGTCGCCGCCGCCTGCGGCGGTCTGCGAAGCCTGACTGCCACTCTCGCCCTGGCGTCGATTTATGCGTTTATCGCCCTCGATCGTGATCGAGCCTGGAAGAAAGTCGTGATGATCCTCTCGGCTCTGCCGCTCTCCGTGGCCGGAAACACGCTTCGCTTGGTCCTGATTGTGATCGCCGCCGAGGCGTTTGGCCAGAAGGCGGGGAATTGGGTCCACGATAGTTCAATCCTGAGCCTGCTTCCATATATTCCTGCATTCCTGGGACTTGGAGCACTCGGATCTTGGCTCAAGTCCAAGCCGAACTCTACCCCTCTACCCCTGAATAACACCCCCCAACCCGAGCCCTCATGACACGTTCCAAGCACTGGCTTGTGGCTGCGAGTTGCATCGTATTGATGGCGACGGCCGCGGGTTTCCTGAACCAACGGGCCCGAATGGGGCATCGCCTCGGGAAACCAGGCTTGGTGGTCGCGGCAGTCCCGCTCCCGGGCGAAGACGGAAAGCCGGTGACGACCCACAGTATTGCGTTGCCTGACGCAGTGCTGGACTTCCAGTCCAAGCCGCAGCCTGTCACCAAGATGGAACTCGACTGGCTGCCTCGCGACACAACGTTCGGTCGGCGGCTGTACACGGCTCAGGACGGTTTTCAGGCCCAGGTGACCGGCGTGCTGATGGGCACGGATCGGACCAGCATTCACAAACCTGAGTTCTGCCTGCCATCCCAGGGATTCAGCATCCTTCGCAGCACCCGCGCGGAGATCATCATCGACCGGCCGCACCGTTACTCCCTGCCCGTCATGCGGCTCGACGCCGTGCGCGAAGGGCGGCTGGCAAACGGCCAGGTGTCCCGCCACGGTGCGGTTTACGTCTATTGGTTCGTTTCCGAAAACCGCCTTTCCAATGATCACATTGAGCGGATGCGCTGGATGGCCATGGATCTCGTCCGCACTGGAGAACTCCAGCGCTGGTCCTACATCGGCTGCCTGGCGGCCTGCCAACCGGGCCAGGAGGACGCCAGCTACCGACGCTTGGAGCGACTGATCCAGGCGATCGTACCCGAATTTCAGACAGCGTCGGGTCCGGCTCTCTCGGTCTCCGAGCCGCCCGACGCCGGTCACTCCACCGCCCAGGCAACCCAAATCGCGGAAGCGACATCCAACCGTTGAATTTGCCGCTTCGTTCGCTCTAACGTCTCGCGCACTACGCTTCAGTTCGCAGCCTCATGCTTCGTCGTCAACGGATCATTCGAAACCGCATCCACAAAGTGGTGGATGGAGCGCTGTTTGCCGTGGGGTTCTACCTCGCGTTCGTTCTCCGCTCCAACGCCGAAGCCCTGGGCGACTGGCTGATGAGGTTTTTCGAGTTGTTTGGTGGTACCCGGGAAATCCAACCGCTGAACCAGTACCAGCTGTACGTGGTCCTGGCCGTGCCCGCCGCCATGGTGCTTCTCGCCCATTACGGGTTCTACAACCGACCTCTGGTCTCCACCCGGCGTCAGACGGCCTTCGCCCTGTTTAAGGTCTGCACCGTCCTCACCATCGGCGTCATCATCATCATGTTTTTGACGCGCGAACAGCTGGCGCGCGCCGTCATCATCCTTTTCGGCGTCTTCAGTTTCCTGCTGGTCATGGTCAAGGAGGAGTTCGTCCGCTGGTGGATTCGAACCGGACTCGAAAAAGGCCACTACGAGCGCCGTTTGGTACTTGTGGGCACCCCCGACGATACCGCCGTCCTGCGCGAGGATCTGCGGGAACGCGACCGGCACGGCATCCGGATTGTCGGTGAAATCGACGTCAACGATTTCCCCATCGATTCCCTCGTCAATGTTCTGCACGAGCAATCCCCCAGCGGCGTCATCCTCGCAGCCCGCAACACCGTCTTCGGACAGCTTGAGAAGGTCATCCAAGCCTGCGAACTGGAAGGCGTCGAGGTCTGGTTGATCGCGGATTTCTTCAAAACCCAGATCTCCCGTACCACAGTGGACGACCTCTACGGACGACCCATGATGGTCTTCCGGTCCACCCCCGAGGACTCCTGGCAAGGCGTGGGGAAACTCGCCGTGGACGCCGTGGGCGCCATTGTCCTGATTCTCTTCTCCTCTCCCATCATGGCTTTGGCCGCGTTGGCCGTCCGTATCACGTCGACCGGCCCGGTGATCTTTCGCCAGCAGAGGAGTGGCCTCAACGGACGACCGTTCACCATGTACAAGTTCCGCACCATGGTGACCGACGCCGAACAGCGCAAACAGGAGCTGGCCGCGTTCAATGAAATGAGCGGTCCCGTCTTCAAGGTCACCAATGATCCCCGGATCACCCCGGTTGGGCGCTGGCTCCGGAAGTTCAGCCTCGATGAGTTCCCCCAGCTCTTCAACGTCCTCCGCGGCGAAATGAGCCTGGTCGGACCCCGCCCACTCCCCGTCGATGAGACCCGTCGTTTCGACGACTTCGCGCACCGCCGCCGGTTGAGCGTGAAGCCCGGCCTGACCTGCCTCTGGCAGATCAGCGGACGAAGCAATGTCCGCGACTTCAAGGAATGGGTCCGGCTGGATCTCGAGTACATCGACAACTGGTCGCTTTGGCTGGACTTCAAGATCCTCATCCAGACCATTCCGATCGTCCTCAGGGGTAGCGGTGCCAAGTAGAGGGGGATCGTCCTGCACCTTTCTGACCGTCCCCCCACCCAGCGCATTCTGTCTTGGCCTCACGACTCAATTGAGGGTTGGATTCGAGGTCGATGGTCCAAGCCATGAAGATAGGCCGTCACGGCAACTCGGCAGGTAGGTGGCTGATGCCGATGGACCGTCCGTCGGTGACCCTTGAAGGCTTCCAATCTTGGGTCATCGAATCGCACTTGCCTGAGTTGGTTCAGTCTCCGTCCTCCCCATGAAAACAACCGCACCTTACCACCCCGCCACGTGGCTCACCCTCGCCCCCACCACCCGTCAGTGGCGAAGCATCGCCGCATCGCTGGTCCTGGCATCGTGTGCAGGAGCCGTGTCAGGCCACGCCGCCGAACAGTCACTGAACGGGCATCGATTCACTCTGCCCGACGGATTCACCATCGAAGTGGCTGCGGGCAACGAACGCGTCCCACGCCCAATCGCTGGAAGTTTCGACGACGCCGGACGCCTGTACGTGACGGATTCGTCCGGTTCCAACAAACCACCCGCGGAGCAACTCAAGGATCCCCAAAGCCGCATTCTGCGACTGGAGGATTCCGACGGCGACGGACAATTCGACAAGACCATCGTCTTCGCCGACAAGGTCATGTTCCCTCAGGGCTGCCTTTGGCACGATGGCTCCGTCTATGTCGCTGGCCCGCCCAGCATTTGGAAGTTCACGGACACCGACGGCGACGGAAAGGCGGACCGTCGCACGGAATGGTATCAGGGGAACATCCTCACCGGCTGCGCCAACGACGTCCACGGGCCCTACCTCGGTCCCGAGGGAATGTTGTATTGGACCAAAGGCGCGTTCGGACGATTGAACCTGAAGGACCGCCACGGTCGCGCCATCCAGGACCGTTGCGCCCATATTTTTCGCGCCTGGCCTGATGGCTCCGGGCTCGAGAGCGTCATGTCAGGGGGCATGGATAACCCGGTTGAAGTGGCGTTCACCTCCCACGGTGAACCCATCGTCATCAGCACGTTCATCGACCTCAGTCAGCCCGGACGAAGGGATGGCCTCGGTCATGCCGTCTACGGCGGTGTCTTTGGCAAGAACAACGACGTCGTCGACGAACCCATGGTCCGTCGCACAGGGGACCTGATGCCGACGATGACCCATTTCGGGCCTGCGGCTGCCTGCGCGTTGACCCGGTACGAAGGAGACGGCTTCGGTCCCGTCTACCGCAATAATCTGTTCGGCACTCTCTTCAATCTCCGAAAAGTCACCCACCACCAACTCAAGCCTTCCGGGTCCACCTTCACCACCGTCGACAACGATTTTCTGGTCTCGGATCAGACGGATTTCCATCCCACCGACGTGTTCCAGGACGTCGATGGCTCGCTCCTGGTGGTCGACACGGGCGGTTGGTACAAGCTTTGTTGCCCCAGTTCCCAACTGGCGAAAGCGGATATCCTCGGCGCCATCTATCGGGTGCGGCGCTCCGGCGCACCCACTTTAACGACCGCGGCCCGGAAGGCCGGCTACGCCAAGATCGTTGCGCCGCCTTCGTTCGACGACGACGCGGAATCCGCCTTGAAGCGCGAAGCCATCGCTGCCCAACCCACGTCTGGCGCCAGGTTCCAGAACGCGCTGATCGAACACGCCCCCCAGTCTGCGACCTCGGCGACCTCGGCCAGGCTCGCACGAATCGCGGCCGAAGGCCTCGGTCGCCTTCGCGATCGGGGAAGCGTGGAGACCCTGTTTGAGGCTATCGCATTGACGAACTCGACAACGGGCGGTGCTGACCGGTTTCTGGAGCACAGCCTGATGTTTGCCCTGATCGAGATCGGAGACGCCGCGGCCGCCCGTAAACAACTCCAATCACCGAATCTGGCCCGGCGACGAGCAGCACTCCTCGTGCTGGAACAGTGCGGCGAAACATCTCCCTCCACGGTCGCTGAGGTCCTGCCATTCCTCAACGCATCGCCGGGCCCGCTTCAAGACGCCGGCCTCTGGGTCGCGCGACGCCACCCCGAATGGGGCGGTGCGCTGGCGTCCCATATCCGGTCCCGCCTGACGACCCCCGAAGTCAGCGCCTCAGAAAAGGGCTCCTGGGAATCCATGTTCGACCTGCTAGCCCGTCAGACCGAAGGCCAGACCCTTCTGGCAGAAGCGGTGATTCGGCCAGAATTTCGGGAACAAACCCGTACCGCGGCCTTGGTGGCGATGGCCCAAAGCGGCGCGAAGAATCTGCCGGCTGGATGGCGGGATGCCGTGCTGGCTGGACTTCAGGGTGAGGGTCCAACCCTCGCCGCCGCCGAATCGTCCCCACTCGGCGCCGCTCTCCGTGCGGTTCGCTCCCTCCCATTTCCCAAGGAGGGAGACGCGGCCGTGATCGAGCAACTGCGTCGTGTCTCGGGGGATACCTCGTTGCCGTCAGCCCTCCGAATCGAAGCCCTGACAGCCCTCCCCGGCGGAAGCACCGTGAGCGCGCCGGAGTTGGCCATTCTGCTGGAGCGACTCGCCCCCAATCTTCTCCCTGGAGAACGCCTCGCCGCGGCAACCGCAGTGCAGCGCCTGAAACTGGACGCCTCCCAGCGCCTGAGCCTCGTTCCCAGCCTTTCGACGGCCGGCCCGATCGAACTGCCGCGCTTAATCGCCGCATTCGCTCCCGGCGGCGACGCGACCCTGGGGCGTCAATTCGTCGATGCCCTGAAGGAATCTAAGGCGATCCGGTCCCTCCGACCCGATGACCTGAAGCCGGCCGTATCGGCCTTCCCTGATGAAATCCAGGTTGCCGCCCTCGCCGTGATCACCTCAGCTCAAACGGACGCTTCCCAGGACCGACTCCGACTCGACGCCTTGCTGGTGGAGATCGGAACACTCACCGGGGAAGTTCGCCGGGGACAAGCGCTCTTCAACAGCCCCAAGGCCGCCTGCGCATCCTGTCATCGTCTGGGTTACCTGGGAGGCGATCTTGGCCCCGATTTGACCTCCATCGGGACATCCCGCACCGAACGTGATCTTCTCGAAGCCGTCGTCTATCCCAGCGCCAGCTTCGTTCGAAGCTACGAGCCCTGGATTGCTTCGACCACCGACGGCGAGGAATACAGCGGCGTTCTTCGGCGTGACACCCCGGAAGAAATCGTGCTGTCGACGGGACCAGGAGCAGAGACCCGGATTGCTCGATCCCAGATGTCGGAGCTACGCCTCGGCAGCGTCAGCACGATGCCAGCGGGCCTTGACGAGCAGCTCTCCAAGCAGGACTTGGCGGATCTCCTGGCCTTCCTGAAGAACACAAAGTGGGGCGTCAACTGACCGCCCGAATCACGTTGCTGTAAGTCGAAACAGTATCACCGCCTGAATGGCGATGATTCCCCCCAGAAGCGTCCAGAAAACAACGCTCCAGGTGACAAGGGACTTCCGTCGAACCGGCGAGAGCACGAAGCGGAGAAGTTGATTCCCAACATCAATGACATCCCCGTTACGAAGTCGATGCCGCTGAAAAGGGCGCCCTTCAACCCGGGCCAAGGCGCCATCACCCACCTCGACAAACCAACCCTCCACAGGATCGGATCGAACGATGAGGTGACGATCAAAAACGCCGGGACCCGTCAGGGACAACCCGGAGCTAGAAGCCCGACCCACGATCCACGGTGTCCGTGGGATGTCTACGATCCGGGGGGGCTCCCCGGGGTGTTGGACGACGACCTGGAAAAGCCCCACGTGATGGACTCCGGTCACCGTCCAAAAGGACTGCGCCGAGGTACAAAAATCCGGTCACCCGGAACGATCGGCACATCCAGCGTCGGATTATCCTTTGCCTTACGAGCGTCGATCACCAACTGCTCCCCTGTGTTACGCACAAGCTCAACTCGTCCGCGCGCGGCAAAGTCCGTAAAACCCTGGGCGGCGGCGATTGCCTGCAAGAGCGAAATCTCGCCCTCGTACACGAATCGATCCGGTCGGCGAACCTCGCCGTCCACGTAGAAAACTCGGCGCTCTGTTTTGACAGTGACGGTCAGCCGCACGAAGTACTTGGGAACATAAGCGTCCTGAATCTCCTTCTGAAGTTGGCCAGGTGTCTTGCCTTCGGCCGGCAAATTTCCGATCAACTGGAGATTGATCGTTCCATCCTCCTTGATCCGCTCGTCGACGTCCGCCGGCGGTGTCGGAATGCCCGAGAAGACGATCTGAACCAGATCGCCTTTGCGAAGGGCATCCGGCAACGAGGGCGTCGAACGTGCCCCGACTCGTGCCGGGCTGCCGTTGGTCGAAGGCGACTTCGACCCGGAACCCCCGCAACCCGCCAGCAGAGCCGCCACCGCCACACACCCAAGGGTTCGAATCCAAGCGCCGGTCCGGCGCAAAAAGAATGACAACATGGTCTTCGGCTCCGACTCAGTACTTTTTCTTGAGGTCGATCCGCGACAGCTCGGTCGAGCCATTCTTACCCTTCTCGGTTTTACCGTCGAGGGCTTCGTCTTTGTCGCGGGTCTGGTAGTAATCGTAGTAGTAGCCGCTGTAGTAGTAGTAGTTCTCGTCCTGCGACATATTGATATTGTTGAGGACGATACCCACCAGATAACCGCCGACCTTAGAGACCATCTGCTTGGCGCGGAGGGTCATGGCTTGCGGGTACTTGCGGTACTGGATCACTTGCAGGGAGATATCGACTTCGCTCGCCAACACGACGGCGTCGCTGACACCCATGATCGGCGGCGAATCGAAGAAGACGAAGTCGTAGCGCCGTTTTACTTCGGCGATCAAGTCCTTCATCTGCTGTGAACTAAGGATGCCCATCGAACTGCTCGGTAACTTGCCACTGGGCAGGAAATCAAGCGTCGGCAGGGAAGAAGTCTGAATAACTTCCTCCAACTTATTCTGGCCCAGCAGCACATTCGTAAGTCCCTGGGTGTTCGAGACCTTCAGGAACTTGTGCATGCTCGGCCGGCGCAGGTCGGAGTCGATGATCAGCACCCGGTTGCCGTTCTGGGCGAACACGACGGCCAAATTGAACAGGGTCGTCGATTTGCCTTCGCCAGCGCCGCCGCTGACGATGGTGATCGTGTTGAAGGTCTCGTCTTTGCGTGTGAACAAGACGTTGGTTCTCAGAACCCGATAAGCTTCGGCGTGAGGGCTGTCGGGACCTTCATCCAGCAAGGATCCGACATTCTGCGGGATAACGCCAACGACCGGTGCGCCGAGGGAACGTTCCACGTCATCGATGGTCTTCACTGACGTGTCGAGGTACTCGATGAAGAAGGCAAGTCCAACGCCAACCACGAGCCCCACCACCACGCCGAACGCGATGTTCAACGGGATGTTAGGTTTGACAGGCTTCAGCCCTTCCTCGGCGATGTCCGTGATCTGGACCAGTGAGCCACGCGGGATTTTGCTGTCGAAGCGTTCTTGGGCCAGCTTTCGACCGAGCACATCAAGCATGATCCGTTGGTTCTCAACATCGCGCTTCTTTTCGTAGAACACGCGGTATTCCTTGCCGCGCTTCAGATCTTCCTGTTTGGCGCTGTCGACCTCCGAGTCCAGTTGGGCCAACTCATCCTTAGCGGCTCCCACCTGGAGCTTCAGGGAACCGAGAATACCCTTCACGCGGTCCTGCACGTCCTGCTCGAATCGCTCCAACATCTTCTTGGCGGTCTTCATGTCCGGATGATCGTCAGCCAAGGTCGTGGTCAGGCGCACCAGCTGCTGCCCTAACTCCACTTCCTTCGCCAACGCATCCATCAGGAGTGCATCATCGCGATACAAGGTCGGCAACGTGTTGCGCAACCCCGCCTGGTCCAACTTCATCAACGCGTCCAAGGTGGATCCAAAACGCGCGAGGCGACTCCGCACTTCCGTGCGCAGGCTGTCCACCCGCCGGACGGCATCCGCCTCCATGCTCCCTTGACTGAAGGAGTCCATCATCAAGTCGGTGATCACGAATTGCTCCCGAAGAACATCCAACTCCTTTTGCTTCTCGTCGACCTTGCCCTGCTGGTCGGCAATTGCCTCGCCAATCTTGGAAATGCCCCGCACCGCCATGCGCTCACGCTCCGACAACCGGCTTTCCTTATAGACGTCCGCAATTTTGTTCGCGATCTCGGCTGCCTCGGACTTATTCCGGCTGTACACGCGAATCTCGATCATCGTCGTGTTACGAAACTGCCGGACGTCCAGCTTATCCTTGAGGATCTCAAACGTTTCGGGAGTCTTCAACGTGCCCTGGCTGAGATATTCCTTCGACCATCGCTGATTCAGACTCAGATCGTCGATCACCTGATACAGGTTCGTCTTCGCCTGGATCACCTCAAATTCGGTCTGCAAGAAGAACATGTCCGGCGGACCCTGTGACGACATCTGGCCCAGCAACGGCACATCGGCGGTATCCTTCTCGACCTTGATACGGGTCGAGCTCATGTAGGTCTCCGGCAGCATGTAGGTCACGACGGTTGTCGTGATCACCACCAGGAGGAACACCGCGATAATGACCGTTTTGCGGATCCGGATGATCCGCCAGTAATCCAGAAAATGTAACTTGGAGTCCGAAGGCTCCGGAGCCTTGAAGTTATCCATAAAAAAGAAGGGAGGCTAGAAATGGACTCCAGCCTCCCTCCGACTGCAAGTCAAGATAGGGGAAAAATCCCGGTCCGCCTAGAACTGTCCGCGAACACCCAGAAATACGCGGTTACGGGTGTAAGAACGGCCGGAACTATCGGAATCCAGACGGTCGTAGTTATAACCCGTTTCCAATGCAAGGTACTGGTTGAGATCGTACGTCAGGCTGACACCCAACAGGTACACACCTTCACCGTCACCGTCATTCACGCCGCCGTTGAAGGAGCCAAACTGGAGTTGGGCCGAACCGCGGGCCGTCAACTGCTCCGTCAACTTGTGGCTGACCGTACCGTAGGCCACCGCAGTTTCTTGATCGACAGTGTACGGGATCGTCTCGGTCGCCGAGATCGGACCCAGCATGTCCGTACGATTCCGGCCGTAGCGAGCGCCCACGCGGAAGAAACTTCCCTCGGCGTATTCAAACGTCGAGCTGATATCTCCGAATCCATTCCATTGATCCGGCTCATTCTCGATTCCGTCGTACGTCACGTTCTGCGCGCCGCCACGGACGGAGATAAAGCAATGCGGGGAGACCGTGTAGTCGACGCCCGTGATGAAATAATGGGAATAGCTGTCACGCGAATCGGACATCAGCGTGCTTCCAGGAACGATGGCCTCGTCACCCGAGAATCCCACTGTTTCGTACCAGTAGCCCAAGATACCCGCGAGTGTCGGCGTCAGCGTCCAGCGCGTCTCACCCTTGATCAGGTGCTCCACGCGATCCAGGAGGGCGGAGTAGCTGCCGGCACCGGTCTGCTCGAACTCATAGAACGTGTTGCCGTAGCCCACCTCAAGACCCACTAGGGGAGTGAACTGCCCCACATATTTCACTTCGCCCAGGTTGCGGATGTTGGTCCCGTCTGCGCGCAGCAACGTAATCGCCCCTCCACGATCCAGGAGCGTCGGCTCGCTGGTGAAGGAGAAGTTGTCACTGAAGCGGAGGACGTGATTCTCGGTGAGCATGTACTCGCCGTTTGCGTCGGCCATGAAACCATGGTCCCACGGATCATCATCACGGTCTTCAAACCAGCGTCCGGAATAGTAACCCGAAAGCTTGACGATATATTGCTCGCCTTGATGGCCAACATCGAACCCCGGCCGAACTTCAAAGCCAAAGCTTTCGCGGGCCAAATCTTTCGGGGCGATCGTGTGGTTGTCGTCGTAGAATCCGCGAAGGGCGGCGCTTACATGCCACCACTTCGAGTCATCGACCGCTACCGCTTGGGCAGCACATTGGGTCTGGAATCCAGCAACGGCAACTGCCGCCATGCCCGCAGTCGTTAGGATGTTCTTCATAAATGACTGAAAACTTGTCAGTTAACCCGCTTCGAGTCGCTGAAAAGTGCCCCTTCTGTATGCCTTACAGTTTCGAGTGTCAAACCAATTTCTGACCGCTCGCCAGGCTCTCCAAAAAAGTCACTACCGGAGGGATCACCCGACCCCACCGAAACGCCCCGGATCGCCGCCACGCCGCCTCGCGGACCCGCTGATACCGTGCCTCTTCACCCACCAGCCAGGCCACCGAATCCGCCAGAGCTTCTGGGGTCTCCGCCGCGCTCACACAACCCGTCTCTCCGTTCACCGTCGAATCCACCAAGCCCCCCACCGGGTACACCACCGCAGGCGTCCCCATCGCGTTGGACTCGATCACATTCAGGCCCCAGCCTTCGCGCACCGAAGGGTGAACCAACACGTGGCACTTGGCCAGGGATTCCAGTTTCTCTTTCTCAGGCTGATAGCCTGCGAACCGCACCCACCGGTCCAAACCCAGTTCTCCCACCAATTTCTGCAGCGCCGGCATTTCGCTCCCGTCCCCCACGACCGTCAATTCGGCCGCCTTTCCGCGCTCCCGGAGCCGACCCACACAGCGCACCGCGTGGTCCACCCGTTTGTTCGGCGCCAGTCGCGAAACCGTCACCAGCTTCACCGGACCCGTGACCGGCTTGGGCAACAATTCCTCCAACGGCTCCACATCCACGCCATTCGGAAACACGTGCACCTCGCGAACCCCATGCCGAACCAATCCTTCGCGTGTCGATTCCGATGGCACCCAAAAGGGAACCCGCCGGTAGAGCCAGTGAGTCCACCGCTCCTGAATCCGGCCCACCTCACTCGTCGGCCTCCGATAGAACGAACGCCAAATCGGGCCCAGCACTTCGTGGATGTACGCAACGCAATGGGTTCGGCTCCACCACGGCGCATACCACGGGATGCCATGGTGTTGATCAATCACCAGGTCGAACTTCGGCTGACTCCGATACCAATGGCGCGCTGCGATCACCGAGGAAAACACCCCACCCGAGCGGTGAATGCGAATGCCATCGATGCACTCCTCGGGCGGGGCCCCGGGAAAATCGAAGGCGAACCAATCCACCTCATGACCCCCCGCGGCCAAGCCGCGAAGAAAAGCGAGCGACACGCGCTCGGCTCCCCCCGCCAGCGGGTTGCGGGGGTCCCGCCAGTTGAGCATCAGGAATCGCATCCAGTCCGAATTTCCTCGTGACCCCCTAAACCCCACACCCGACCTAACGGGACGTCGACGACTCCGCCTCCCCTTCACCCAGAGCGAGCCTCTTCAATGCATCAAAGTCATGATACCCGACCACCACGTCACGGAGGATTCCTGATTCATCGATGAAGAAAGTGGTGGGTATCGATCGAATGCTCGCATAGGGCTCGGGCAGATCCACCTCCGACACGCTGGCGATCGAGTACGGCACGTCGTGGGTTTCGGTGAATTTCTTCAGAACCACGCGATCTTCCTGGCTCAAGCCGACCACTGAAAGCGTCTCGCCGCCATTTTCGAGCTGCAACTTTGCGAGATGAGGAATCTCCATCACGCACGGGCCGCACCACGTTGCCCAAAAGTCCAAAACGACACGCTTTCCACGCAGGTCAGATAACTTCAGCCGGGTGCCGTCCAATTTCGTTACCTCGAAGTCAGGCGCTGGCTTCCCCACCCAGGCGCCATAGCCCACCGCTCCCGAGCCGTGCTCCAAGCCCGTCATCATACGAGGCAATGCCAGGGCGTAGAACGCGGCGAATCCGACAGAGCACAGAATGCCTACGATCGAAAAACTGACTCCGGCCCACCCCATCGACCGAGCGTTAGCGCTTCTTCGAAGGTGAACCAGCCCCAGCACCAACCCGACGAACGCGAGCAAGGCTCCCAGAACCACCACGCTCCCCGCCAATCCCAAGATCCCCAGCACCAGCGACGCCATCGCCAACCGGGGCGTGCGTCCCGGAACCGCCCCCGCTCCCAAACCCGGGATTGTCGAATTCATAGACCGCACCGTAGCGCTTTCGCAACCTGGATGGCGAGGTCGGACCCATCAGGCCTCAGCGAACCCGAACCCGCGCATAGTGGATCGAGTTCTCGCTCCCCGAAATCGTTCCGAGCAGATCGAGATACTCGGACGGCTCCGTCCCCGATCGCGGTGTGGCTGTGAAGAAACTCGTGAATGGCTTGGCGAATGGAATGGCGACACCGAGCCCCCAGGCACCTTCGGAATTCAACTCGGCGATTCGATTGCCGCCGTTCGGTCCAGAGAGGTGGGTGAGGACCAGGAGGCGCCCATCCCGTGTCGAATGAAACCGAGCGGCGGTCGTCACCGTGCCCGGGTGGTCTTCGGTCGACTCCGAGAGCGTGCGACGAACCCCCAGTCGGCCGCCATCGATTCGGACATGCCGGAGGGAGTGGGACTGTTTGGCTTCCGGAAAAAACCGCGCCCGCAACCGCTCGTCGATCGCCCGTTCGGTCCACAGCAACTGCACCGCGCCGCCGGGTTCGATCCACAGGTCGCAGGGCCAGACCGCACCGCCCGTTTCGTCGCGACTGGCGACTTCGACCCACGGGCGAAAGCCTTCGCGGGTCACATCCGATGTCCATGTGTAGAAGAGCCGGCGGAAGTCGTAGTCCCAGTCCTTGCCGGTCAGTTCTTTCTTGAAGTTACGCCAGGCCGGGTTCGGTTCGAGAATATCGCTGACACCAAAAAAGTGAACGGCGCGATCGCGCAGGCCGACCGTGGGGTAGCAGGTGCGAACGGGCTGGGGCTTTGCGTACTGCGCCCCCCAAGGCCACTCCAATCGGCCCCGCCCCGCCCATTGCCCGTCACCGTCGCGAAAGACCCATTCGGCATGGGTGTAGTCGATGTTCTGAAATAGAATCGAGCAACCGCGTCGACCGTCTGCCGCGAAACTCCGATAGCTGTGCTCGGTGAACCGAGGTGTTCCTTCCCACTCGGGAAACCACCGGTCCGGCTGTGCCGACGCTTGGGTTGTGAAACGAAACACTTCCGGCCGCGCCGGACCACCCCCTTCACGCTCGGGGGGTGAGAGCGTGGGATTCGCGGACACCAACACCGAGCCATCCCCTGCCACCACCAGCGGCGAGGGCTCGCGCGTCCGCCCTGATTCATCCACGTACAATCGTTTCCAACCGTCCCGATCCCGGCGCCACAACACCCATCGGCAATTGTTCAGCGGCTTCGCGCCCGGAATCGTCTCGAGCCCGGTCGCGTAGACCACATCGCCGACCCGGGCCAGCGAAGTCGACCCGGCGCACCACATCGGCCCGGCTCCGTTGTTCGCGGGTGCAGAGCGGTACAGTTCCTCCTCGACCTGCACCTCCACCGTCAACCCGGCCATCGCTGCGAAAGCGATGCCTCCGAACAAGGCTCGAACCCATGCTGCGCCTACCATCAACGGGATCCAGGACTCCTTGGACTTCATGGTCTCAAAACATCCTCCTGCTTCTGTAACGGACCCTCACCGCACGGACCGGTTGGGTGCCCGGGTCGCTGGAATTACGGAATAAGTTCCGGAAGGCCGACCTCGAGGACATCCGAACCTCGATCCGGCACGGCCTGTCGGTGGATCAGCAGGAATCCGGTCTGAGACGGCGACGCAACGTCGCCACCGGCCACCGCGGAGACGCTGAGAGCCGTGGTCCCGCCGACCGCCACGTTCTTAGTCAGGGGGCTTGGCACCGCATACCGGGGAAGGCTCGGCGTGTGGCGCAGGAAAAAGAACGCTTCGTCAAAGATGAAGTCGGTGATGATGCCCGTGAAATAGTTGTCCCACGCCGCCGCCGCCCAATCGACCGTGCTGCTCGCGGTAAGGCCAAGAACTCTCAGGGGGACCCGAAGAATCATTGAGGATGCATTCAAATCCGCATCCAACGGGAAGGTCCCCAAGGTCAAATCAGTGTTCAAATCCTCAACCACGACCTCGGCCATACCCGCCCCGGTGGACTCGGTGGTCAGGAGCATCAAGTCCTCGAATCCATCGGCGTTGACATCGATGAAGACCAGGCCGCCCACCGGGGTGGCCGGATGACTCCATTCATGGTGAAACGCCAGCGCGAACTCGATGTCGTCTCCGACCATGCGGACGCCGGCAGCTTTGAGGTCCGGCAGCGCTTCGTTAAACCCGAAGGCATCCGGCTTGGGATAGTCGATGGCGCTGGCTCCCCCCAGGGCGAAGACTTCAGTCGTTCCGGCCGCGGCTCCATTCGCGTTGCTGAGTTGGACGCTGCCGCCCACCTCGACGACGGCGGAGCTCAAGGCGATGTCCGCCGCTTTGCGGGGCAGGACATGCCACGGGAGGGTCAACCTGTCCTCCGCATCCTCAATGCGGATGTACCCGTCGAATTCATGGGCGCGAAGCAAGGCGCCATTCCCACCTTGGGTTCCACCGTTGAGCGTCCAGTCCGGCAACCGGGTGGGATCCAGGGTCAGAGTTACGACAACCTCCGCCTGACCACCGGCCGGAACGCTCAGTGTCGACGACGAGAGACTGACGTCGACCGCGCCCGAACCCTGATCGTCTGCGTAACGAAATGTTCGGCTCAGGGCGAACGTTCGGGATTCCGTCGCCAGGTTCACGACTTCGACGGACTTGGTGAGTGTGATGGGACCCGGCCTGAGGGAGGGGACGTAGCCGAATGATAGGCTGGCCTGAATGTCGAGCGGAGCGCCGCTCTCGATCGGTGGTTCGACGACGACCGCAAAGGCTTTGGACGCCAGTGCCCGGTCGACCCGCACCTCACCGGCACCCACCCGGGTGATCGGTGCCAGCACCCCCGGCTGCGACACGGGATTGATCAGGATGTTGGGCTCGGCGGTGTTCATCAGCAGCGCCTTGATTGCCCAAGGGGCCCAATACAAACCGGATTCGGCCAGCGAGGCGCTCTGCAGCAGGGCGACTGCACCCGCGACCACGGGCGTTGCGCCCGACGTGCCCCCAAAGGGAGTTTCACCCGTCCCCGTTCCAGCTTCGGCTGAGACCGACGCGCCCGGAGCTCCAATTTCGGGTTTGATCGACTGAAAGGAAACGCTCGGTCCTCGCGACGAGGTGCTGACCATGCTGCCGACCAGGGAAGTGAAGAGCGACGGTCCGAACGCGATCTGAGCGCGCGGCGACCGCGCCAGCAACGAACGGAGCGTGGTCCCGTCGGTCCGGCTCACGACCAGGGTCGGGACGAACTGACTGCCGTTCCCCTGGCTGAAACTCGGGGGATCTCCCGCGATGTTGTTCACGATGACAACCCCCACCGCACCGGCACGCGCTGCCCGATCGACCTTCCCGCTCACAGCGCACAAGCCGCGCTCGATCACCGCAACCTTGCCAGCGATCTCCGAGTCAAGCACCGGGTAGGGATCCCCCTCGCAGCCGCGACCGAGCACAATTCCGACTCCTTGAACCGCGTGATCGATCGGTGCCCAGGCGATGTACGTTGTGTTGAGAATCGTCTGAAGCGTCCCCACACCGCCTCGATTGCTCGCCGCCGTCAGCTTGATGGTGAAGGCCTTCGCTCCGGACACCTGCGTCTCCGCCACGCTGATTGCACCCGGCGCGACGCTCGGTGAATCCAGAACATACGGGCGGTCTCCGTCGTTGCCGGCTGCCGTGACCACGGTGATGCCGAAATCCGTGAGCAACTGAACCACGTAGGCCTTGTCGTCCTGGATCTGGCCGTATCCCGACCCCAGCGACATGTTAATCACATCCACCGGGTTCTCGATGACGGCAAGAAACCCATCGATATCGTCCAGTTCCGCGCTCAGTTCTGGCGAGTCCGGATGGAGGCAGGCGTCCAATGCCAGATAGATCGCGAAGCCGTTGCACGCAGTATCGACAGCGCTGCACACCTTGAAGGCGTAAAGCTTCGCTCCAGGCGCGACACCCTTGTGACTCCCATCCGCGCTCGCTCCGGCGATGATGTCCGCGACGTGGGACCCGTGCGTACCGTAATCAATCGGATCTTCGTCCGGGTCAATCGGACCGTCAGCCCCCTCAATCCCTTTGGGCCAGACTTCACCGACATAGTCCCAGCCACCGATCACCTTCGCGGTGGGGAAGAGGCCGTCACGGGTGGTATTCAATGGACTGGAGGGTCCCGAACCATAGGCCTGGGCATAAGCCGCCAGAGTTCCAGGCCCGCCGAAATTTCGGTGGGTGTAGTCGATACCCGAATCCAGAACGGCGACCCGGATACCCTCTCCGGTGACACCGCTCGCGTGAACTGGCGCGGCACCGATTTGCGGGATCGTTCCGGCCAGGTGGAGTTGGGAGTCAATCACCGGTCGGATGGCTAAGACGGTCAGGACTTCGGAGATCGCCGGGAGTTGCCCCGTGTTCACGACCGCGAGAACAGCATTCTGGGAAGCCGTGAGAAACCCGACCACATGCCCTCCTCCCGCCCGAACCAGCTTGGCGATATCCGCCTGTTTGGCGCGCAACTCCCGGGCGTAAGCCACCTGATCGCGGAAGCTGAGCTTAAAACCCAACTGCTTCGCGTTCTTGCCAAGGCGCGCCACCAACGGTGGGTCATCCAGCCGAATCAACACGTTCGCCTGAAACCCAGGAGCACGAAGGCTGGGATGAATCTTCTGGAGAGCAGGCCGGGCCAAGACCGACTCCGGGACGGCACCGTGTGCGGGTCGGTCGACGGCAAAAAGCCCCATCGACAACACCGCAATCAGCACAAACGGGCGCATAGACATGGGTAGGAAAGGTTGAGTTGAGTCAAATGATTCCAAGGCGCACAGCATCCGGAGCCAGTGACCACCCCCTGAACCTCAAGACCAAAATCAAGAAACAGAGCATCAGGGACGCAGGGGAGAATCCGTTCCAACAACGCGGAATCAAGCAGGAAACCGACCTCATGGCGAACGCCTAAGCGAAGTCCAGGCTAGCGCCTCGACGGGAAGCGCCGAGCGACAGAAAATGCTGCCAACCCCAGCGCCAACAGCCCAGCGCACGTCGTTCCTGCTTCCGGCACCAGCGCAAGCGTGCGGGCGATATTGAATTCGCCAATCGCAAAATCCACGTTCGGAATCTCGCTCAGGACGAAGATCGACGACAGCGAAGCGCCCAGTGGGGCCGTGAACCCGAATCCAGCCGCGCCCTCGAAGCCCTCAACCTCCTGCCTCAGCGTCGTTCCATCGTCGAGCCGCGCGGAAATGGTGAACAACCCTTCGAAGCCAGGTTCCGCATAAAACAAAAAGGCCCCAGTCTGGGCCGGCAAATCCAACCTGACCTCGTACAGGCCATTGGCGTTGAAAATCGCCAGATCCACCGCGTAAACATCGCCAGTGAACCCGTGACTCCAGGTCCTCCAGGCATTCGGCGGATCTCCGATCGGAAGAACCTCCATCGCAGAACTGAACACCACACTCCCACCCAACGGAGAGGGCACATCCGCCACCCACCCGGTTCGCGGATCGTCGTAACCGAATGGAAACGGCGTCAACGAATAGGGCCCAAGACGGGTCGGCGGCGCACCGGTCCCCAGCGGCGTGACACCCCCCGCAGCAAAAATTGGGGAAATCGATGCAGTCAGTACTGCACCAACCAGAATGAGTGGGGTGGTTTTCACGGGTGGAACAAATTGGAGGTACGTCGATCGTGTTCGGCCTGTCCGAAAGCCCTGACAGCAAAAGAAACCCGGATTCACATGTCAAACCGTAACCTCAGGAATTTCACTAGCAGCAATACCAAGTTCCGGCCCTAACCACCCCATTTGGACACCTTTCCCCAGGAATTCGCCTCTTTTCGCTTTAGGACAAAATCGGGATTTCCATAAAAAACATAATCCGCCCAGTCGGCGGAGCCTCGCTTCTCCACCGCCCTGCGTGCCGCCAAAACGGCGTCGCCCATCGTGCTTCCACCGACCAATGCCGGGTAGAATTGGCGGCTGAACACTTCCGCCGGCGCATCGCCGACGGGCCAGTAGGTTCCCAAAAAATTAGCCACCCCACCCCGGATGAACGCCGCCGCGACACTCAGGTTGTCCGTGACCCGGGGCGCCTGACCCGCCCCCGGGGCCAGGCGGGAGCGGGCCTTGCTCCGACCCACCGCCACCCCACTCCGGATCCGTCCCGCTTCACAGGCATTGAAGAAGATCAACGACGGCAGATGGCTGAGCCCTGCGACGTCCACCCCGCTCAACACCTGACGCCCGGCACAGAGCAGGCCGGATCGGCCGGGGTGATCAGGGGCAAAAAAGGCATGTCCCGCATAGTGGATCACATCGAATCGGCCGGTTCGAAAATCCTGAAGCAGTTGTTCCCGGGTCGCCGAGCTACCCCGCCGTTCTGTCAGACTGACATGGGGCACGCTGCTAAGGAGGTCCCGAATCATCATGCCTTCCGCCTCGGCACCGTCGAGATCCTCGGTGGGATTGGTGATTAACAGGACCTCCAAGGTCGGCTGCAGGGTTCGTTCCTCGATCCATTTGGCGATCGAAAGATTGGCGTCCAAATGTTGTCGGGAAACGCCACCCTCCAGTGCCGGCCGCCAATCGCCGAATCGAAGCGCTTCCCAGGGCAACTGGGACGCCACAGGGTCATGCACGATCACCATCGGCCGATCCCGGTACTTTCGGGCCCTCTCGAGCACGTCTTGCCGGGAGTCTTCCTCAAAAGTCAGATTCACCAACCCGGTGCCAATCTCCTCAAGCACGGCCTCCGAAAAGCCCCCGGCCCCGATCTTCGATAGCACCGAATCCTTGCTCGCCGCGGTGATCCGTCGCCGGACGGTCAGGATCGCCGCCTTGCTCTCCGGCAGGAGCAGCGAGGTCTCCAACTCGAAACCATGGTCCTTGCGACCCGACCTGCCCCGCTTCTTTGCCCCGGAAGACACGCCGGCAACGGGTTCCTCCGGCCCCGATTCGAACATCCGCGTCAACAGGTAAATCGGACTCGGGCGGCGCATCGGTCCACCGGCAGGCGACAACACCTCCGGAGCCGTCGCAACAGGCATCGGAAGATCCCGGAGCTCCAATTCCACATCCTCGAACATGTCGGTCGTCGCCAGGCGCAACAATTCACCCCGGATTTCGTCCATGCGCTTCGGGTCATTTTCACAAAGGGTCACCTTGCGGATTCGTCGCTGCGGGTCCGCGGATTTCAGGGCCTCCAGAAAACTCCGCGTAAAAATCCCAACCGCCTGCTCGGTCCCGGATGCAGCCGACCCCCCCAGCAGCACGGTCGCGAATTCCTCGATGTTCGCATGAAGACAGGTTCGCACCACGCTCTCGCACACGAGCCGCATGGCATCCTCGCCGTGTCCGGCCAGCGCCCCTTGGAACCGATCGAAGGGTCCCAGTCCGGCAAAGATCACATGGTCGGCCAACACGAATGACCTCCCCTTCGGCACGATGAAGATTTCGCCCAACCGACCGCTGAGCATGCGCCTCCGCACGAAGTCGCTGACCGCCTCCCCCATCAGGGCATCGACCGCGAATGCCGCCCCGGCGGGCGCCACGCCTTGGAACAATCCGAGGAGGTACGCCCGACTGGGCACCGCGGTAAGACTTCCTGAGAACAAGGCGATCTCGAGCTGCCTCTGGCGGTGACGCGACACAACGATACCCTTCAAGCCGTTCTCAGGCCGGTCCGACTCCGTCGACGGGGAAGCCGCGGTCTTTTTCATGGAATCTCCTGGTTGCCCGTCTTTTCTTGAATTGAACCCATGGGGAAACGCGTGCCAAACAACGCTCCAAGGCCGGGTCGGCTCGACGCAAGGACCCTTACTTTACCGCCCCCCGGGGAGATGAGGTTGGCTGGACCGATCGCGCCCCGGGTCGCCGTGCATCGCCCCCACTCCCCAGGCCCGCTTCACGCCCTTGCTGCCGAAGGGCAGGCTTAGCTGCTTCCCGCACGGTCCTGAATTCCACCCGACCCGTCACAATCGGCAGGGCCACGAACTGGAAGGGCTGCGTCACCCGCTGAACCTGGACCATCCCCGGGGAGGGCTCCCGTTCCCCCACCAAAACCTTGAGCTTTCGGCCCTTGAGCTCCACGTCCACCACTTCGGTCAGGTAACCACCCGTGGGACGGGTTCCCATCGCCACAACCACCACCATCTCTTTTTCGAAGTCCACCGACGGCGGTAAGGCCGGCCGGTTGACGTCGCATGCGTGTTCCGCCCAAAGCTTCAAAAAATCCACCTCGGCCCGGATCACCTTGCGTCGCGGTTCCGACAATCCACTCGTCAATCCTCGCGACAGCGTTCGCCACGACATCTTATGGCCCGACACGGGCGAAGCACATCCACCGGCCACGATCAGGACCGCTAGCCATCCCAGGATCGACATTGGATGCACCGTCCCAGCGTGCCAAAACCCCGGAGCCGATGCCACGGCGAAGACCCGCTTTTTCCTCTTCACGGGCATGGCTCCCACAGGTCAGGCTCACCCTTCCCGTCACCCGGGACGTTCACAGGCCCCGAAAGGGTCGTCCCGTCCTGACGCGGCGGATCCACCCATGGCCCTGATTGTCCAGAAGTACGGCGGCACCTCCGTCGGGAACACGGACCGCATCAAGAATGTCGCCCGACGCGTAGCCGAATACCGGGCCCGCGGCGATAAGCTGGTTGTCGTGGTCTCCGCCATGAGCGGAGTCACGGACGGGCTCATCAAGCTCGCCAACGACATCACGTCGCTGCCGAGTGAACGCGAAATGGATATGCTTCTCGCTACCGGCGAACAGCAAACCATCGCCCTTGCCGCCATCGCCCTCCACGCCGCCGGCATCCCTGCCGTCTCCCTCACCGGCGCCCAGGCGGGAATCGTCACGGATGGGGTCCACACCAAGGCCAAAATCCAGAACATCTCTCCCAGCCAGGTTCACGAACTGCTCGACGAAGGCAATGTCGTCATCGTCGCGGGCTTCCAGGGACGCACCGCCGAGGGCGAGATCACCACCCTCGGCCGCGGCGGCTCCGACCTCACCGCCATCGCGCTCGCCGCCGCCCTCAAGGCCGACCTCTGCCAGATCTATACTGACGTCGATGGGGTCTACACCGCCGATCCCCGGATCGCACCCACAGCCCGGAAGCTCGACGAGATCGCCTACGACGAACTGCTCGAACTCGCCGGAGCCGGTGCCAAGGTCATGCAATTGCGGTCCGTCGAGTTCGCCAAGAAATTCGGTGTGATCTTTGAAGTCCGCTCCAGCCTCAATGACAATCCGGGAACCATCGTGAAGGAAGAAACCCGCAACATGGAAGACATCGTCATCCGCGGCGTGTCGCTCGACAAGAACCAGGCCAAGCTCACGGTCTTCGGCGTGCCCGATCAGCCCGGCATGGCGGCCGGCATCTTCCGCCACCTCGGCGACGCGGCCATCAATGTCGACATGATCGTCCAAAGCGCCAGCCACTCTGGCGGCTCCCCGGCCACGGACATTTCGTTCACCGTCGACAAACCCGATCTTGCGAAAGCCCGGAAGGTGCTCGACGAGATCCGGCCCTCGATCCATTTCCTGGACGTCCAGGCCGACGAAGGCATCGGCAAGGTCTCCATCGTCGGCGTCGGCATGCGCAGCCATACCGGCGTGGCCGGTCGCATGTTCGAAGTCCTCGGCAAGGAACGAATCAACATCGACATGATATCCACGAGCGAGATCAAGATCTCTGTCGTGATCCAATTGGCCCATGGCGAGCAGGCGGTCCGCGCGCTCCATCAGGCCTTCCTCGGCTAGCTCTTTCCACCGTGTCCCGGAAAGCCCTTGGCCGTGGTCTGGGCGACCTGTTGCATCACGCTCGTCCGGCGCGTGCGATCAGTCGCGCTGCCGCATCGGAGCCTCAGGACCTCGGCCCGGCTGACTCCGAGCCGCTTGCCGCCAGCCCAGCCCCCACTCCCGAGGGCCAGCCCGATCCAGCCCCAGCCGCCGCCCTTCCGGTTTCCCACGCGGCTCCCTTGGTTTCCAGCCCCCCCGGCCAGGCTCCTGATCCAGCATCCTCCACCTCCGAACGCCCCCTCCTGGTGTCGCGCCTGCAACGTTTTGGTCCTTCGTACACCCCGCCGCCCCAACCGGCCGGCCCCCCGGGACGCGGCGGCCTTTACCTAGTTCTCGTGGTCGACGTCCTTCTCATTTTGTTCGCGGCCGCCATGGCCTTCGGCCCGTGGGTTCAACGTCCGTTTGCGTTTTACCTCGCCGCCGCCGCCGTCCTGGTGGGCGGTACGCTCGCGTGTGGCGCCATTGCGTATCAGGCCACCCCTCACCGGCCCCCTTCCGGCTCCCCCAAACCTTCCCGCGTCCGCGTCCGCCTCACCCGCCTCTGAATCCTACTTCAGCGGAAGAGTCACGTCGCCCAACAGGGAATCCTCGGCGACCAGGTAGGTCCGGCCCGGGTAGGAATGCCGCAGATATGCGTCGTGAACCGTTGCACCGTTGGGCAGCCAATGCCTCCCCCCAAAGGTCACGACCAACGATTGCCGGAGATACTGCCGCTCCGTCTCCGCCACGTTCCAGGGATCGCCGGCAAAGCTCTTATACACAATCGTCCACAGCGTTGAGGTCATGGTCCCGGACGCGTCCCTGAAACCTTCCCTCAGATACGGAACCACCGAGGTGTACATCGCGAAAAAGCGCCGGCCCGCGACGGGGTACGGTTTCTTGAAGTCGATCGGACCGGTATCCGTCACCTGTCGCCCGATGATGTTCGTCTGGATCCAGGCTCTGTTCGCCGGTGACACCAACGACCCCACGAACACCACTTCGTTCGAGAACCCTTGCCCCCGCCGATAGGCGAGATTCCGACGCAGGTAGTCCTCCATCGCCTGGTCCTCGTCGACATTCGAAGCCGCCTTGTTGGACTTCAGGTTGCTGAAGTCGACCCGGCCCACACTTCGTTTCCCCCGGATCGCCGCCTGGGGTTCGAAGATCTGATCCCACTTTCCGTCTCCCGGAATGTTCTGACCCAACCCCACCGCATAGGTGATTCCAAAGTGTTTCGTATCGGTCCAGGTCGTGTGATCCGAGGCAAAGGGAACGTCTGTCCAAGCCACTCGGGGACCATGCCCGTCTGGGTCGTAGCGCCCCGTCGCCGCCCAACCCACCGCCCCCCATAGCATCACCGCTGCCGGTTTCCGCTCCTGAACCCTCTTCAGCATCGCTTTCACCGCCGCAGCCCGACTCGACGAGGTCCAGGTCTCCACCCTCGGCCGGCGTACCCACTCAACCGCAAAATTTCCCTCTTTCGCCACTTCCAATGCCCACTCGGCCAGGAGTTTTCCGTGCCGGTCCTGGGTTCGATCATCCACGAACGCCATCAGATGCAGCCTCGACGTCGACACGGGTATTTGGGTCAGGACCTTCGGAGCGGAAGGCTTTTCCTGCGCGATCGACACCGAATCCTGAGCCCAAGCCTCCTTGGGTCGGTCCAGCATCAGCACCAAAACGGCAACGCTCACCAAAAAAATCCTCAACATAGAACCAACCTCCTCGGCACAACGACTCCCCACGGATTCAACACTAGCATGGGGACACCTTCACCGCAGAGCGTCAATAGATGTATTTCCTAGGCAACGGGTCCTGGTTCCCGCAGATCGCGAGACCTCCCCATCCCGCCTGGTGCTCGCCGTGGGTTTCCAGGCTGTCGCCGAACCAGCGTCGCACCCGGTGCACGAAGTCCATCGCCGGCCTGCCCGCTTTGCCGCCCCATCGCAAGGGGGTTCCCTCATCAAAAATTCCGTAACCGTCCCGATCCAGGCCCCCGTCTGCCCGGAAGTCCCTCCCCACCGGCCCGCGCCGAACGTTCCGGAACGCGCTGTCACAGCGCCAACCGCCGCGCGGCGCCCGTCGAATGCAAGGACCGCCGAAACGTTCAGTATTCTCAAGGAACAACCGCATGAAATCTCCCCTCATTTCAACCCTCGCCTCCCTCCTGGCCGTCTGCGCTTACGCCGGTCCCAAGGAAGACGTCCAAACCGCCGCCGCCCAAACCGTCGGCACCACCAAGGTCGAAGTCCCCGAGGACGCCAAGAAGAAGCTCGGTACCTGATCGCCGCAGCCCAATATCACTCTCAGCCGAACACCCACTCGAGGCGGGCTCAGTAGCCCGCCTTTTTTGTTTTACCAGGCGCGTTCGATGGAACGACGCTTCCAGAGAAATTCGAACATGTTGCCCTCGTGCGGCTGATCCCACGAGATCGCCATCGTCGACAGCGGTCCGATGTTCAGCCGTTCGATCTCCGGATAGGCCTCCAGTTTGGCGATCAGCGCCGGGTCCTTGGTGATCGCGGTGCAGGCCAGCGTGTAGCCGATCTGGTGCAGCACCTCCGACGGCGACGCCGTGACCACGCTCGCGTAGGGGCAGAGAAACTCCCGGTTCGCCAAGGGATGTTGGAACGAATCGCATCGGACGATGGTGGGGCGCATGTACGTTCCCCCCTCAAAAACCACCTTGCGCGGTCCCCCCCGGTAGTTCGCCGTTACATCTTCCGCCCCCGCCGTCTTCAGGCCGTCTTCGATCTGGCCATCGATGTATTCGGCCATCTTCGGATTCGCAAATCCGGCCAAGCGCGCGCTCTCGTCTTCCGGCGTCGTCGGCCCCACCGGTCCCAGCTTCTGCGCCAGCGCATCGGCGATTTCCGCGGCATACCGCGGCACCACCACCGCACTTGCGTTGATGCAGGATCGCCCGCCGTTGTCGCTGATCGCGCTCACCATCACGTCGATGTAATCGCGCCAGTTCTCGATGCAGTCCTCACCCACCAGGATTTTACTCCAGCCCGGCCCATGAATCTGGATCGTCGGATTGCTCGCGTACTGCTGCGTGGTCGACTTGTCGCCGAAGATCAGCGCGCGTCCCGACTGATTCAGAATCGTCGCCGCCCCATCGTGATCGGTTGGATAGAACCCGAACGCCTCTGCCGGAACTCCGGCCGCGATGAACGCCTGGATCAGGCGGTAGGGCGTCCAGGGTTCCTCCTTGCCCGGCTTGATCACCACCGGCGTCTTCAAGGCGATGGCGGGAATCCATAGCGAGTTCACCGCCGGCGAATTGCTCGGCATCACCAAGCCCAGCGCCTGGCAGGTCGGCATGAAGCTCAGCTTGGTGCCGAACTGTTCCCCGAACCCGGTGTCCAGAATCGACAGGTCGAGCCCACGCGAAAGGCCGTTCAACACAAACGGCATGTGGGTCAGCGCATAATGAACCTTCGACATGTTCCGCCGCACCATCACGTGGGGCAGCCCGCTCGTGAGACTCAACGTCTCCACGTACTGCTGCGGGGACTGCGTGTGGCCCTGATCTCCCAAGGGCAGGGTCCCGTTCAGGAACAACTCCCCAGCCTGAGAGGAAAGTTCAATCAACCGCGGCACCGTGAAGCCCCGAAGCGCTTCACGGGCGGAACCAATCTTGGCCATGTCCCGTTTGACGATGCCCCCGTTCACCTGGGAAACCGTCGCCAAAACGGCCCCGGACCGATGGTCTTTCACCTCCACCTTGTCTAGGGATTCATAGTTCCGACCCAATCGAATCGCGGGGATATGCGGCACGTTGCTCATCTCCAAAAATTAATACGTGTGCGGATTATAGGCAGGTACCGTTCCTGCGCCAGCGGAGGTTTTGGCAGCCCAAAATCTCCCGCATATCCGAAGGCTCTGACGACGTCGCGGGCGCCACCCAGGAATCCCTCTCGCCCCGAATCGGAGCTCTGGTATATCACCACCAACCACGGACCTCCAACTTCACCTCCCCCCATGCGCCCCACTTTCCTTGCCCTGATGGCAGCCACCGCCTTCCTACCGTCTCCGACCTCCGCTCTCGATGCCCAACCCTCGCCCCATCGCCAGCTCCCCAAAGCGATGCACGGCGCCATGACCGACCGTGCTACCGTAACGGTCGGCGCCCCCGGCTCTAGCGCTACCCTTTCCGGCACCGACAACGTCGTCCTCCAGGCCGCCGTGGATTACGTCGCTGGCCTGGGCGGCGGCACGGTCGAGATCGGCGCCGGCACATTCCTGATGCGCGATTCCCTTCATCTGCGCCCGAACGTCACCGTCCGCGGCAAAGGCGACGCCACCGTCCTCCTCAAAGCCCCGTCCGTGGTCTCCCCGCTCACCCTCGATGGCGACTTCGGTGAGGAACAGGTCACCGTCTCCCAAGCCGACGGCTTCCACGTCGGCGCCGGCATCGCCGTTTGGGACAAGAACGCTGGCGGATTCCACACCACCGTTGGCCGAATCACTGGCCGCAACGGCAACACCTTCTCCATCAGCCGTCCGCTCATGGCCGATTGCATGGTCGAAAACGGCGCCCAAGCCGCCACGGTCTTTCCGGTCATCAGCGGCTACGAAGCCGACGGTGCCCGGATCGAGAACGTCACCATCGACGGCTACAAGGGTGACAACATCCACCTCAACGGGTGCCGGGGTGCCGGCATCTTCCTCTACCGCTGCCATGGCGCCGTCATCACCGGTTGCATCATCCGCCACTACAACGGCGATGGCATCTCGTTCCAGCAAAGCAACGACGTCCAGGTCACGGATTGTATCTCCGAGGGCAACACATCGCTCGGCTTCCATCCTGGCTCCGGTTCCCAACGACCCGTGGTGAAGAACAACATCGCCCGCCACAACGGCGAGGACGGACTCTTCCTCTGCTGGCGGGTGAAGGAAGGCGTCTTCTCCGGCAATACCCTCGAAGCCAACGGCCGCTTCGGCATCTCCATCGGCCACAAGGACACCGACAATCTCATCCAGAACAATCGCGTCCTGGCCAATGCCGCGGACGGCATCTTCTTCCGCAACGAATCCGAAGGCATGGCCGGTCACCGGAACCGCATCGAAGACAACCTCATCGAGAACAACGGCGCCAAGGAACCCGCGGCCGGCATCCGCGTCCGCGGTGAAACCCGGGACCTCATCCTTCGCAACAACACCATCCGCGACACCCGCCCCACGGCCGAACGCCGCCAGACCACCGGAATTCGCATCGAAGAGAAGGCCGGGCCGATCACCACCGAGTCCAACCAGATCCAAGCCGACAAGGCCATCGACGACCGCCGTCCGAAGTCGTGAGAGCCTTGAAGAGACCTGGGTCCGCACCTGCCACCACGGACGCCCCGTGACCGCCCCTGCCGGGGGCACCGCCCATGTCCGCATCGCAGAGGCAGGCCCCGTCGTGAAGGGCCGCCTCGTCACGGCCGCCTCCACGGGCATGGGGATGCCTGGGGATTGGAAGGATTTCGGGGTGACGTTTGCCACCCGGGACCTGCCTCCGCCTCCCGCACCCCTTCCACGACATCCGCTGCCCGCGAAAGAACGGCAGCGACTCCTGGCCGAGATGCAGCGGATCCAGGACCTTCGATCGGAGATCCTCTCGGGGTTTCCGGACGGCAACGGATGTTTCCAATCCCCGGAAGGACTGGCACCCGGAGAATACGTTCTCGGCATCCATTGGGTTCCCGAGTCGCCGACAGTCCCGGCGACCGCGGGGCCGAACCGTGGTCCGAATCATTATCCCACAATCCGCCACATACTGCGCTGGGCACGGCTCAAGCGCGCCACGCCGATCGTCGCTATGCCTTTCCGGGTTCCCCCCTAGAACGAGCTCCCTGAGAGCCAGGCCCCAATCGACCTGGGGGACATTCGAGTTCATGTCCCGCCTGCCTGACGAGAACGGAGCGGCGCTCCATAATTTCTGCCAATCTTGGAAAACGCCTACCACGGAGTCGCTCGTTCCAAACCTCGCGCTCCGGTTCATGGTCCCCATGTGCGAGTCGCAACTCGTGGATTCTCCCTATGAACCGGCGAATGGTCCCGTTCCCAAGCCCCGTAAGGGGCATCCAGACCTTATCCCATGGCGTGAGCCATGGGTTCGCCATAGCCCAGGATCCCGAGCCCCGGAGGCGCGATCAAGATTCCCATCCCTCTGTCGTCCCTCCGGGGCTTCACCCATTTCCTACAACCTCCCATGGCTCACGCCATGGGCTATCGCTCCTTCGGCCCTCGGGGCCTCGGGGCTCTCCATGAACCGTCCATCTCTTCCTCCCTCTCCCTCCGCAGCAAAGCGAAGGTGGGAGAGGGTCGGGCTGAGGGCTCCCCTCCCCGGTTCATGGTCCCAATGCGTGTCCATGCTTTGGAAAACTTGCCTCTCCATGAACCGGCCGTCCGTAGCGGCTGTCGTCCCGCCCCCCGGAAGGAACCTGCCTTGATTCCAACCACTCCACCCGCCTCATCCGCCGGGCAAGATGTCCGGCTCTACGGCAGGCGAGACGCCCGCCGCTACCGATCCACGTTCCCCCGGCGGACACAACGCAGGATCTTGGCCCGTACCCGGCCGCGACGCACGGCCACTCTCCTTTGTCCCGAGATCCGGTCGGGCAGGGATACTGAGTCACACGCGAAACTCGCCTCCCATGGACATGGAAGCCTCTGACGACCGACAACTCCTCCGCGACTTCGTCGACGCCGCAACGGGCCAGGGCATTCCCGACGCGGAGGTGCAGGTGCACGCCATGTCCTGGGAAACCTTGTTCAAGGAATCCTCCAGCCAGCGCACCGATTCCAACGGCGTCGCGTTGGTTCGCTTCGAAACCAACACCCAGCATTTGGTCGTCGGTGCCCTGATCCCGGATTGGGCCCCCCGCTGCGTTCGTTTCGATCCTCATCGTGGCGACATTATTCCCGACCAGTACACCCTGCGGCTCTCCCCCACTGACCAAGCGATCGGTGGAACCCTGCTGTCGCCGGAGGGACAGCCCGTCGCCGAAGCGGAGCTTCGCATCTTCTTCAACTCCGGCGGCGACCACACTCAGCGGGAACCTGCCCGGGAATACACCGGGACCGCGAGTTACTTCCAGACGGTGATCAGCCGTTCCGGTCTGGACGGACGTTGGTCAAGCACCTTGATTCCCAGGAACCACCCAGGATTTCAGATCACCGCCCTCCACTCGAACTAGGCCCCAACCACGGTGATTCAAGCCTCGCCCGGCCTCGCTCCAAAACCTGGCAGCACTCCGATCGTCGAACCGACCCAACGACTCTGGGCCGGTCAACTCACCACCACCTTGAATCGGTCGCTTCATCTCGCTGGGAAGGTGACCGACTCCCAAGGGCATCCCATCGCCCCTCCGGAATTGATCCATGCTCGTCACAGCGACCTCGAACGTACGATCCAAACCAGCGACGACGGCCACTTCCGATGGGAGAACCTCAACCAGGGCCCCTTCGCCTTCACCGTTCTGGCTCCAGGCCATGGCCCGCGCCAAATCCAAGTGCAATCATGGGCCGGGTGCTCGACGCGAAATCCCGTCAACCCATCGCGCAGTTCAAGGCCATCCCCTCGGATCGGGGAGCGCAGTGGCGGCGGGGTGGAGATTCAACTGATCGAATACACGGACCACATCATGCTGGGCCGTGGTTCGCTGGTGCAACGGGGAGGAACCACGTCCTGCGCCACGACCGATGCCGACGGACAGTTCCGATTCTCCCCGGAAGCGGCGGGAGCCTGGCTGGTCGCCACCGGCGAGGCAGGCTTTGCGCTGGCCAAACCACCTGCACCCAGGGATCCCGCAACGCTGCAGCTTCAAGCCTGGGGGCGTATCGAAGGCCGCATCGAGCTCGCCGACCGAGCCCGCCCCGACCAGAGCGTCTGGTTAGACCCTGGCCCCACCTTCACCTCGCCGCTGATCACCATGATCACCTCGAAGGCCGAACCGGACTCCGAAGGACGCTTCGTCTTTGATTCCGTTCGACCGGCAGAATACGCGATATCACTTCGAATCGCGGATGCCCCACCCGGCCATCACCGGACACCGACCATCGTGGAGCGTGGTCGCACCACAGAAGTCCGCATCGCGCATCCCGGACCGCGCATCCAAGGCCGTCTGGTTTTGCAACCCGCTCAAGTGGCTCCCAAGGATGACAAAGTGTTCGCGGTCACCTTCGAAAAGCCGGGCCTTCCACGCTTTGATTTCACCCAACTCGCAGGACCACCCTCACCGGAAGAATTAACACGGCGAGCCGCCGAGATGCGCCGGATCCAACTCCTTCGATCCAGCATTGTGGCTGCGTTTCCAGATGCCGACGGTCGGTTCATCACCCCCTAAGGTCTTGCCCCGGGGGACTACGTCGTGGGAATCCACCGCATTCATTCCGGCGCGCAGGGCATCACCGCGGTCGACGGACGCTTAACAAAGCGAGTCGTTCCGCACGAGGCCATGCTGCGTCAGTTCAGCATGCACCAACTCATCACAACCTCCCGCCCCGGCATCGCCGAAATCCCGATCACCGTGCCGGCGCTCGCGGAAGGCGCCGAGCCCGGGGCCTTCCACGATCTCGGCGACATCGAGTTCACCGTTCCGCCGCAACCCTAGCGGCGGGGTGCTTGGAGAACCGCCTGTTCAAAATGAACGGCTCACGGGCCATGAACCGTGCAGCGAGGGGAGTCGCAAGCGGCCCTCATCCCGGCCTTCTCCCGGGGGGAGAAGGAGAAATCGCTCACCGCGGGTTTCAGAGGGATGGGCCGGGGGTTCGCTGGAACGGATGGGGACGGCTCGCACGAATGGGATTCCGGCACGTCGCCTGCCGGGGTACGCGACTCCCTCTCCCTCCGGGAGAGGGCCGGGGTGAGGGAAGCCCGTTTCAACCCTCGCGACCGCTTCATGTAGCGCTCCCTGTT